>Ga0187776_10000201_pt1 | contig 28873 bp, 23 predicted proteins | sample 0216_BV02_MP12_2_FD_132426 | JGI IMG/M metagenome (GOLD analysis project Ga0187776, IMG submission 132426) | Tropical peat soil microbial communities from peatlands in Department of Meta, Colombia - 0216_BV02_MP12_20_MG | ecosystem: Environmental > Terrestrial > Soil > Wetlands > Peat | place...
ACCACGAGCAGCATGACCAACAAGGAGTATCCCAAGAATCGCAAGGCCGCTTTGGCAGCACCCGCTAAGCCCCTTGATCTCAGCAGATAGATCGGGACAGTGAACTCCGGAAGAACGGCGGCAAACCCCAGTAGCTCCTGGCGCGCTCCTCCTCGAAATTCTGTGCACGAGCATCGGCTAGTACCCACAATGCCACAGCTATATGGAAGGTGGCTCTCCCCGTGTAAACGAACCAACGACTGTCCGCCAGTTCTTTCGGAAGAAAGGCGACCAGAAAAAGGAATATAGCGAGGCTTATCCAGAAAAATGCTGACGCGATCCGGACACTCAACCGGACATCCAAAAGAGCGGCCGCATGAGAATGAGGTGGAGCAGCTACGACATCTGGCTTCGTCTGTGCCATGAATCGCGCTCTAACTTGTTATTGAACGACACCCAGTGTTCCTAGAACGCTGGAGTGTCCATATAACAGCCTCTCCTGTTCCCCCAATCATTCTGCTGTTCCCCCAATGCAAAGTGTCATGCATCTGTCACGGAATGATCGAGAGGATACACCGGCCTCCCAATGGAACTAGTCCGCGATGGAACCAAGGCACCAGTAGGGTTTACCTGACATTCAGGTCTCGGACTACATGGATTGGAAGCAACATCTAGTAGCAATTCCTTACAGCATGACAAATAGCGGCTTCCTAGACTCGCGGTTGTATCCTTCCGTTCGATCACGTGAGGAGGCCGCATGAAGCGGAGTCTGATTGCACTGGTGGCGACGGCGATCGTCGCCGGGTGCGCAACAACCCACGACTACGACGCTCTCTTAAGGGGATGGGTGGGTCGCTCCGAGGACGAGCTGGTACAAGTTTGGGGCCCCCCAACCTCGGTTTATCAAAGCGCGAGCACCCGCTACCTTACGTACGCCAAGAGCAAGTCATGCGGGGTAAGCGAGCCTGTTTCATGTGTATGCAATACCCACTTTGAATTTACGAGCGGCCGAATATCCTCTTCGCGCTGGGATGGCGACGGGTGCCCCCCGAACCCGGCGGTACAAGAATCCTTACTCGTCCCTTCAGGGCGAAGCTGACACATTGGAAACAGCGGCTAGTGGCCCCTACACTGCTTCCGTTCTACGCGGTCCTTCTTCTTCGCCTCCGCTACCGTCTGCCATTGCATGTTGCTCGGGCGATCAGCTCCCCCGGCACATAGCGGCTTGATGTGGTCCACAAATCCGAAGCATCTTCGCTTTTTCCTACGGTCCTTAGTCGCTCATTGCGGGCGTGAAGAAGCACTCGGTCGACTTGCGATGTTTGGCAATTTCCTCGTATGGCATCTTCACGCGGTCGGCTCAATTCCAACCGCAGAAGCAAATCGACTGTTAACGCTATGGAATGGCAGACATATGGCTGCCTAACGGCGCGGCCTGCGCGGAGCCTCCAAAGCGGCGCACCCAGTCGCAATTGTCATCTTGTCGGCCCCGAAGCGGGCTATACGACGAAGGACCACGCACTGTCCGCCTAGTCCCTGATGCATAGTCGACCGGTAAGAGGGAAGCGCCAGCAAGAAAGGCTCGTCTTCTAGAGCGGTTGGCGGTATCTATGACGGTATCGCCTAGGTGGCTCCACAAGTATTATTCACCCAACCAATAACTTAGGATCCACGTGAACCTCATTTCCTGGAACATCCAGTGGTGCCGCGGCTGCGACGGGCGCGTGAATCCGGCGCGCATCAGCAAGGTGGTCAAGGAAATGGCCGATGTGGACGTGCTTTGCCTGCAGGAGGTGGCGCGCAATTTTCCCGCCCTGCCGGGCAGCGAGGGTGAGAACCAGTACGAGACCCTCGCGGGCCTGTTCCCCGGGTACGTCGTCGTCGAGGGCGTGGCGACGGATGTGCTCGCGCCAAACGGAGACCGGCGCGAGTTCGGCAACGCGCTGATCACGCGGCTTCCGATCCTGCAGGTCTACCGGCGGTTGCTCCCGTGGCCGGCCGATCCTGCGGTGCCGAGCATGCAGCGCGCGGCGATCGAGGTGGTGCTCGCCGCGCCGTCCGGTCCCTTGCGCGTCACCACGACGCATCTCGAGTACTACTCGGCGACTCAGCGCGCCGCCCAAGTCGAGGCGCTGCGCGATCTCCAGTCGGAAGCCGCAGGCCATGCCGCTGCACCCAATCCGGGAAAGGAGGGCGGGCCGTTCGAGCCGGTGCCGCGCCCGGCTTCTGGCATCCTGACCGCCGATTTCAATTTTCCCGCCGGCGACCCGATGCACGCGCGCATCCAGGCTCCGCTCGGCGAAGGCGTTCCGTCCTACCGCGACGCGTGGCAGCTGCGCTACCCGGGGCGGCCGCACCCGCCGACGCTCGGCGTGCACGACAAGGCGCAGTGGCCGGGACCGCCGTTCGCCTGCGACTTCATTTTCGTCACCGAGAACCTCGCCGATCGCGTCGAAGACGTCGTAGTGAACATCGATGCCGACGCGTCCGACCACCAGCCGGTGCTGCTGGTGCTGAGCGACTAGCGCTCAGCGCCAGCGGTACGCGAGGCTCGCGCTCGCATAGCGGCTGGTGGCGCGCTCGACCAGCGGGCTGCCGGCGGCAGCGCCGTGCAGCAAGCGCGCCTCGAGGTTGCCGACCACGATCCAGCTACTGCTGAGGTCGACCTCCCACAGCAGACCGCCCGTCGTATACAGCAGGCCGCCGCCCGGGATGTATGCCGGGAGCCCCGTGCTCGCCGACACGTCCGTAGTGACGCCGTAGAAGGACCGGTTGGATTTCGCGCTCGCCCAGGTCCCCTGGAAGAAAAGAGCCGCGCTGACCGCGCCGCCGAAGACGCCGACGGTGTAGCGCAGGTCGCCCTGCGAGCCGCGATCGGTGTCGACGAACTGGCGCACCCGCGCGAGCAGCGTGGTCGGCGCCGGGCCGAGATGGGAATCCCATTCGGCGTGAACTCCGGCCGACGCCCCCGGGCTGATGTCGGGCACGTTGCGGCTTGCGAGAAACTCGGCTTCGCTCGACTTGCGCCCGCCCTCGTAGGCGATCTGCGCTCCAAGGTGGAGGCTGGCGTTGACTTCAAGGCGCGCGCCGCCTTCGAGCATTCCCTGGGTCGTTCGCGCGAACCAGGGTTTGCCGAAATACCTCACCGAAGGAATCAGCTCGGTCTCGTGGGCGGCGGAGCCGTCGTACGCGGGCCGCGTGCGCACACCGGCGCCGAGCCAGTTGTAGTCGGGCGCCTGCATCTGCGCCGTTGCGGCGAGCGGCGCGAGCAGGAGAAAGAGGAGCGCGCTACGCACGCAGGAACTCCACCAGCGCATCGAGGACCTCGTCGGGCTTCTCGCCCATGAGGTTGTGGCCGGCTCCTTCCAGCGTCTTCACGCGTGCGCTCGGAACAGCGGCGGCGAGATCCCGCCCGGCGCGGGCGGGGGTCATGACGTCGAGCCGGCCGAGGACGAACAGCGCCGGGCACCTGAGCTGCTTCGCGCGCTCCAGGCCCGACTTGTAGTTGTCGCAGGCCGCGAAGTCGGCGTGCAAGACGCCCGGTTTCTGGCGCTGCATCAGGCGCAGTGTTCCGCCGATCACCCATGCACCCGGTCCGGGGTTGCCGGGATAGTGCGCCAATCCCGAATGCGACCAGACGTTGATCATGCGCTGCGCCTCCGGCTCGCTCGCCTTCGTGGCGGCGAGCAGCTCGGGTGAGACGCGCATGGGAAAGGCCGTGCCGATGAGCGCGATGCGCGTTGCGCGCTCTGGATGGCGCGCGGCACAGTCGAGCGCAGCGAGCGAACCCATGCTGTGCCCGACCAGCGCCGCCGCCTTGACGCCGCTCGCGTCGAGCACAGCGACGATCCAGTCGGCCATCGCCTCGATGCTCGCTAGCGGCGCGCCGCCGCTGCGGCCGTGCCCGGGCAGGTCGACAGCGAGCACCGCGTAGCCGTGGTGCGCCAGGTAGCGCGACTGAAGAGTCCAGGCGCTGTGGTCCTGCTCGCCGCCGTGGATGAAGACGACCGCCGGCAGCCCGGGGTCGAAGGCTTTGCCGCCGGTGTAGGCGTAGACGGGCTGGTTAGCGAGGCGCAGCTCCACGCTCAGCCTTTCGCCGCGCGAAAGGCGCGCAAGAGGTCCTCGATCAGATCGTCGGGGTCCTCGAGACCGATCGAGAGCCGGATCGTGCCGGGGCCGATCCCGGCCGCGGCGAGCGCGGCGTCGCTCATGCGGAAGTGCGTGGTGCTCGCTGGGTGGATCACCAGCGACTTCGCGTCGCCGACGTTAGCGAGGTGCGAGAAAAGCCGCAGCGCCTCGATGAAGCGCCGCCCGGCAGCGCGGTCGCCCTTCAGGTCGAAGCTGAACACCGCGCCGCAGCCCTTCGGCAGCAGCCGCTTCGCGAGCGCGTGATCGGGATGGGATTCGAGCTCGGGGTACGCGATGGCTCCGACCGCCGCCTGTCCGCGGAGGAACGCGATCACCTTGCGCGTGTTCGCGACATGCCGCTCCATCCGCAGGGGCAGCGTCTCCACTCCCTGCAGGATCTGGAAGGCGGTTGCGGGGCTCATGCAGGCGCCGAAATCGCGCAGGCCCTCGCGCCGCGCGCGCAGCAGGAAGGCGCCGACCGTCGATTCTTCCTGGAAGTCCATTCCGTGAAACCCCGCGTAGGGCTCGGTGAGCTCGGGAAACTTGCCCGAGGCCTCCCAGTCGAAGGTGCCGCCGTCGACCAGCACGCCGCCGATCGCGACGCCGTGGCCGCCGAGGAACTTGGTCGCGGAGTGGTAGAGCAGGTCCGCGCCGTGATCGAAGGGCCTGAGAAGATACGGCGTCGTGAACGTCGAGTCGACGAGCAGGGGCAGCTTCGCCGCGTGCGCGATCTCGGCGACCGAAGGAACGTCGAGCACGTCAAGCCCCGGGTTGCCGAGCGCTTCGCCGAAGAGGAGCCTCGTGCTCGGCCGGATCGCGCTCTTCCAGGCCGCGAGATCGCGCGGCTCGACGAAGGTCGTCTCCACGCCGAAGCGCGGCAGCGTGTACGAGAGCAGGTTGTGCGACCCGCCGTAGAGCGCGCGCGAGGCGACGACGTGCGAGCCCGCGCCGGCGATCGTGGCGACCGCCAGGTGCAGCGCCGCCTGCCCGCTTGCCGTGGCGATCGCGCCGACACCGCCCTCGAGCGCGGCGATGCGCTCCTCCAGCACGGCGTTGGTCGGGTTGGAGATGCGCGAGTAAACGTGCCCCGCGCGCTCCATGTTGAACAGCGCCGCCGCGTGGTCGGCGTCGCGGAACACGAAGGAAGTGGTGAAGTAGATCGGCGTGGCGCGCGCGCCGGTGACGGGGTCGGGGCGCTGGCCCGCGTGCAGGCTGAGCGTATCGAACTGCGGGGATCGGGGTCCGGCCATGGCGTCCTCCTCGGAGTCCGGCCGATTCTAACAGCAGGGAGTCGGGCGCCGACGGGCGAAAAAAAACCGCGCCGTGGAGCGCGGTCTTTTCGGGAGCCGGCGCGCTCAGCTGATCCTGACGGGGACGTAGATCTTGTTGCCCTCGCGCTGGATGAGGAGCGCGACGCTGCCGCGCGACTTGTCGACCAGACGGCGCAGCTGATCGACGCTCTTCACCGGCTGGTTGTTCAAGGCGAGAATGACGTCGCCCGCCTGCACGCCCGCGCGCGCCGCTGCGCCTTCGGCCTGCTCTACCATGAGGCCGCCGTCGGCCTCGAGCTGCTTGCGCTCCTCGTCGGTGAGGGGGCGCACCGCGACGCCGAGCTTGCCGGACTGGCCCTTGCTTCCGCCGGTGTCGGCTCTCGCCACCTTCTCGGCGGGCATCTCGCCGAGCGACGCCGTGAGATCCTTGGTCTCGCCCTGGCGCCAGACCTTGAGCTTCACTTGGGTCCCCGGGCGGGACTCGCCGATCACGCGCGGCAGCTCGATCGAGTTTTCTATGTCGCGGCCGTCGACCGCTAGGATGATGTCGCCGGTCTTGATCCCGGCTTTCTCGGCCGGGCTCTTGGGCTCGACGGCGGCGACCAGTGCGCCTTTGGGCTTCTTCAGCCCGAAGGAGTCGGCGAGCTCCTGGGTCACGCCCTGGATGGTGACACCCAGCCGGCCGCGGCTCACCTTGCCGTACTTCTGCAGGTCGTTCTTGACCTTCATCGCGACCTCGATCGGGACCGCGAACGACAGCCCCATGTAGCCCCCGGTGCGGCTGTAGATCTGCGAGTTGATCCCGATCACCTCGCCGGCCATGTTGAATAGCGGGCCTCCGGAGTTGCCGGGATTGATCGCCACGTCGGTCTGGATGAAAGGCACGTAGTTCTCGTCGGGCAGCGAGCGCGACTTGGCGGAGATGATGCCCGCGGTGACGGTGTTCTCCAGGCCGAAGGGCGAGCCGATCGCGGCGACCCACTCGCCGACCCTGGACTTGGCCGCCTCGCCGATGCGCACCACCGGCAGGTTCTTCGCGTCGATCTTCACCAGCGCCACGTCGGTGCGCTTGTCCGCGCCGACCACCTTGGCGGTGAATTCGCGGTTGTCGGTGAGCTTGACGGTCACTTCGGCCGCGTCGTCGATTACGTGCGCGTTGGTGAGGATGTAGCCGTCCGGGCTGACGATGAAGCCCGAGCCGACGCCGCGGCGGAGCTGGTCGCCCTGGGGCGCGGGAATCTGGAAGCGGCGGAAGAACTCGTAGAACGGGTCGCCGGGCTCCCCGGGGATCTGCTCCTGCGCCGACGTGCGCACCTTGGCGGTGGTGCTGATGTTGACGACCGCCGGCCCGTTCTGCTCGACCAGGGCGGTGAAGTCGGGAAGTGCCCGGGCCTGCGGCGCGGGGGCGGACTGGACGGGAGCGGTCTGGGCCTGGGTCGGGGAGATGGGCGAGAACTTTCCGCCCTCGTACCCCAGGGTTGCCGCGGCGGCCACGGCGGCCAGCGTTGCGGCAAGGGCTTTCTTCGACATGCGATCCTCCGGAGAGATTTCTATTGGCCCCTTGGGCAGCGCGCGCCGCGGCGAGTTCCACCGGAGCACGCCGGGACACACTTTGTTACCTACTCCTGGGGGGCGGCCCTGGGCTGGACGGCCTGTTCGCGCAGCTGCTGCTCGGCGCGCGCCTTCTTCAGGATCTCGGCGCACTCGGAGGAGCCGATGCGCAGGGCGAGCTCGATGGCGGTATCACCGCTCTTGCTGACGAGGTTGACGTTGGCCCCGTTGCGGAGCAGCAGGTCGACCATCTTCGTATCGCCGCGGGCGGCTGCGTACATCAGGGGCGTGTAGCCGTTCTCGGCGACGAGGTTGGGATCGAAGTTCTGCGACAGGATCTTCTGTGCGTAGACCAGATTGCCCTTCTCGATGGCGTAGAACAGCACCTTGATGCTCTCGGCGCTCGCCTCCCTTGCCTTTTTCTCCAGGCCTGTGGGCAGCAGGTCGACCACGTAGTTGATGAGCGAGAAGCCGACCATGGTCGCCATGGCGATGATCAGCGGCGTGGTGGAGATTCCCAGGCTTTCGGCCACCTCGCCGGGCATGTTCGCGGCCACTGCGAGGAGCACCACCAGGAAGAAGAACTGGAACTTGAGGTACAGGAACAGCGCGATGAACACGGTGAGCGCAAGCGTGCCGAGGAGCAGGTCTCGGTTGACGTCGAAGCGCTCGAGCAAGTCCTCCGGGAGGTTGGCCAGAGCCGCCGTCAACCCGACCAGGACCACGAGAGAAATCTCGCGTACCCGCTTGGTATTCCATTTCATGAGGTCTCCCTGACACGGGCTGGTGCCGCGGCTATTATAGTTGAGCCGCGTGCGCGGCCATGAGGCAGGAATGAGCAAGGCATTCACCCGCGAGGACGACGCCCCGGACGAGGAGCTTGAGGTCGAGCCCCAAATGCCCGCGGGGTCGAAGAACTACATCACCCCCACCGGCCACGCGCGCCTGAAGTCCGAGCTGAAAGCCCTGGTCGAGACCGAGCGGCCAGAGCTCATCAAGACCGTGTCCTGGGCGGCCGCCAACGGGGACCGGTCCGAGAACGCCGACTACCTCTACGGCAAGAGGCGCCTGCGCGAGATCGAACGCCGGATACGCTTCCTCATGAAGCGCCTGGAAGCCGCCGAGGTGGTCGACCCCCGGGACCAGGACCAGGACCGCGTCTTTTTCGGCGCCACGGTGACCTACGCCGGCTCCTCGGGCGGGGAGCACACCGTCAGCATCGTCGGCACCGACGAGGTCGATCCGGCGCGCGGACGTGTTTCCTGGGTGTCGCCGGTGGCGCGCGCCCTGCTCAAGGCGCGCGAGGGGGATACGGTGACGCTTCGAACCCCTGCCGGGGAGGAGCAGCTCGAGGTGCTGGCGATCCGTTACGAGGCGCTGGGCTGACGCTCAGTTGGCCCGGGCCGGGCCCGGCGGGTTGGCGGCGAGGCTGGAGAAGTCCCCGGCCTTGACGAAGGAGAGCCTGGAGGGGTCGATGTGCCGGCGCATCGCCTCGAGCACGCCCTGCGGGGTCAGGGCGGCGACCCTGCGCTCGAGCTCCTGATCCCAGGCGAAGGTGCGCCCGAGCACGAGGTAGGCGACCAGTCGCCCGGCGACCGCGGTGTCGTTGTTGCGCGAGAGCTGGCGAGCCTGGAGAAAGCCCTTCTTTCCGGCTTCCACCTCCTGCGCCGTGAAGCCCTCGGCGAACGTCCTGCGCAGCTCGTCCCTCATGGCCTCCTCGACGCGGGCACGATTCTGCGGCGCATAGATGGCGAAGGTGCCGAAGGCCGCGCGGGGGTCGAAGCTGTCGGCGCTCAGGAGCGAGCCGACGCTGTAGGACAGGCCTTCCTTCTCGCGGACGCGCCGCATCAGACGCGAATCCGACGATCCGCCGAGCATGTAGTTCGCGAGGAGCAGGGCCGGGTAGTCGGGGTCGTCGTCCCGGAGCGTGAACAGCATCCCCGACCGCAGCACCGCGTTCGCCTTGTCGGGCGTCTCGATCACCTCGTCTACCGGCGCGACCTGCGCGACCCTGAGCGGGATTCGCGCGTAGGGACGCGGGCTCTTCCAGTCGCCGAACAGCTCCTGGGCGACGCGCACGACCTGCTCCGGATCGAAGTCGCCCACGACCGCGAGCTCGCTGTCGGAAGCGCCGTAGAAGTCCTGGTAGCAGCGCTTCACGTCCTCCAGGGAAAGGTTCTTGATCCGGGCGCTGCGCTCATCGAGCGACGTTGTATACAGCCAGTGGTTGGGAGGATAGGGATTGAGGTGCCGGGTGAGCTTGAGCCCGGCGAGCGCGCTGGGATCGCTCCTCTGGGTGTCGATGCTGGTGAGCGAGGAGCGGCGCAGCTGCTCGAACTCCGCGCTCGGGAAGGACGGCTGCCGCAGGACCTCGGCCATCAGGCGAAGGGATTCCGGAAGGCTGTCGCGCACGGTCTCGATCGAGCCGCCGTCGCCGTCGACCGCCACACTCGCGTTGAGCTTGTCGAAGCGGTTGCGCAGCTGCTCGCGCGAGTTCTTCTGCGTGCCGCGAAGCAGCATGCCGCTGGTGGCGGCGCAGGCGGTGGCGCGGTTGGCCTTGCTCCGCTCGTCGCCCCACTGCAGGCCGAGCTGGGCTACGACCGTGCCTCCGCGGGTCTTCTTGGGAAGCAGCGCAAGCTTCATTCCGCCGGGGAGCGTCCTGCGGATCACACGGGCCTCGATGTTGGCCGGCGTCGGGTTGAAATCTTCGCCCTGCGAAACCGTCGACGAGCCGCGGTAGTCCTTGAGCGCGAGAGCGAGGTCGGGCACCGCCGGGATGTCGGCGCGGTCGAGCGTCTGGGTCGGGAGGAACATCCCGAGCGTGCGGTTGGAGGGCTTCAGGTAGTGCACGGCGGCGGCCTGCACGTCGGCGGCGGTCACCTTCTTCAGCCGATCACGGTGCAGGAACAGCACCCGCCAGTCGCCGATGGCCGCGCACTCCGAGAGCGCCATGGTGAGCTCGCGCGAATCGGCGAGCGTGAGCTGGATGTCGTTGAGCAGCCTGGTGCGCGCGCGCTCGACTTCCTCCTCCGTGACCGGCTTCGCCGCGAAGCCTTCCAGGACGCCGAGCAGGGCGTCGCGGGCGGCCTCGATCGGGGCGTCCTGCTTGACGTTCGCGCCGAAATAGGCGAACCCGGCCTCGTGCAGCTGGCGCTCGGTGCCGAACGCGGAGCTCGCCAGGCCCGTCTCCACCAGCGCCTTGTGCAACCGCCCCGAGGGCACGTGGTTGAGCAGCGCGACGAGAACGTCGATGGCCGCGTACGCCGGGTGTGAGCCCGGCGGGACGTGGTACAGGGCGGACACGATCTGCACGTCCCCGGCGCGGCGCAGCGTGACCGTGCGCTCGCCGTCCTGCGTAGGCTCGACGGTGTAGGTGGCGCGCAGCTTGCGCGCGGGCTTCGGTATGCCGCCGAAGCGTTTCTGCACCAGCCTGAGCGTGGTCGCCTCGTCGATTTTCCCCGAGATCAGCAGCACTGCGTTATCGGGCTGGTAGTAGTTCGAGTAGAAGGCGCGCAGCCGCTCGATCGGGACGTTCTCGATGTCCGAGCGCGAGCCGATGATGGCCCGGCCGTAGTTGTGCCACAGGTACGCGCTCGCCGCGACGCGCTCCTGCAGAACGCTCGAGGCGCTGTTCTCGCCCGACTCGAACTCGTTGCGCACCACGGTCATCTCCGAGTCGAGAGACTGGTGCGCGATCGAGGCGTGGACCATGCGATCGGCCTCGATGTCGAGCACGCGGTCCAGCGTCGCCTCGTTCGCCGGAAAGGTCCCGTAGTAGTTGGTGCGGTCGTACGAGGTGCTGCCGTTGTAGCGGACCCCGTTCTTCTGGAACTCGCTCTTGACGTTCGGAAAGCGCGGAGTGCCCTTGAACATCAGGTGCTCGAGCAGATGCGCCATCCCGGTCTCTCCGTAGCCTTCGTGACGCGAGCCGACGAGGTAGGTGACGTTTACCATCATCGTGTCGGTCGAGCGGTCCGGGATCAGCAGGACCTGCAGGCCGTTGGCGAGCCGGTACTCGGTCACCCCTTCGATGGAGGTGACGCGGGTCACTCCCGGAGGCAGGCCCGCGGGCGCGGGCTGCCCCGCCGCGAGCGCCGGGGCGAGAAGGAGAAGGGCGGCGAGGATTCTGGAGAAGGCCATCGGCTCGGTTCTTGACCGGCGCGCGCCGGGCAAGTTCAATTGTATCCCGGACGGGCTTGAATTCGCCCCGCCGGGGCCTCATTCTCCCGGCCGCAACGCACCAGCACAGCCGGAGTCAGCATGGCACAGACAGCGACCAAGGAAACCCTGGCCTTCCAGGCGGAGGTGAAGCAGCTGCTTCACCTGATGATCCACTCCCTCTACGGCAACAAGGAGATCTTCCTGCGGGAGCTGGTCTCCAACGCCTCCGACGCGGCCGACAAGCTGCGCTTCGAGGCGCTCTCGAACAACGCGCTCTACGGGGGCGACGCCGACCTGAGGATCCGGATCGCCTACGACAAGGAGGCCCGCACGCTCACGGTATCGGACAACGGCATCGGCATGTCGCGGGACGAGGTGGTCCAGAACATCGGCACGATCGCCAAGTCCGGGACACGCGAGTTCTTCCAGTCCCTTACCGGAGACCAGGCCAAGGACGCGCGCCTGATCGGCCAGTTCGGCGTCGGCTTCTATTCGTCGTTCATCGTCGCCGACCGGGTCACGCTGCTCACGCGGCGCGCGGGGCTTCCTAGCGACCAGGCGGTGCGCTGGCATTGCGACATGAGCGACGGGGGAGGGGAATTCACCGTCGAGGCGGCGGAAAAGCCCGGGCGCGGCACCGACGTGATCCTGCACCTGGGCGAAGGGGAGGACGAGCTGCTCTCCGAAGGGAAGCTCAAGGCCATCCTGCGGAAGTACTCCGACCATATCGCGATCCCCATCGTGATGAAGAAGGTGAAATGGGACAAGGACGCGTCGCGGGAGATCGTCACCGACGAGGACGAAACCGTCAACCAGGCGAGCGCCCTGTGGGCGCGGCCCAAGTCCGAGATCAGCGAGGAGCAGTACCAGGAGTTCTACAAGCATATCGCGCACGACGGCGATGCCCCGCTCGCGTACACGCACAACCGCGTCGAGGGCAGGCAGGAATACGTGCAGCTCCTCTACGTTCCGTCGCGCGCTCCGTTCGACATCTGGGACCGGCGCGAGCGCCGGGGCCTGAAGCTCTACGTGCGGCGGGTGTTCATCATGGACGATGCCGAGCAGCTGCTGCCGGCCTACCTGCGCTTCGTGCGCGGCGTGGTCGATTCCAACGACCTCCCGCTCAATGTCTCCCGCGAGATCCTGCAGGAGAGCCGCGACATCGAGGCCATCCGCGCCGGCTGCACCAAGCGCGTTCTTTCGCTGCTCGAGGACCTTGCCGAGAAAGACAAGGACAAGTACGCGCAGTTCTGGAAGGAATTCGGCCGGGTGCTGAAGGAGGGCGTCGGCGAGGACTTCGCGAACCGGGAGCGCATCGCGAAGCTGCTGCGCTTTTCCTCAACAAATGCCGACCGCGAGGAGCAGAGCGTGTCGCTCGCGGACTACGTGTCGCGCATGAAGCCGGGGCAGGACAGGATCTACTACGTCACGGCGGAGAGCTTCCTCGCGGCGAGGAACAGCCCGCATCTGGAGATCTTCAGGAAGCGCGGGATCGAGGTGCTGCTGCTCTCGGAGCGCGTCGACGAGTGGCTGGTCGCGAACCTCGCCGAGCACGAGGGCAAGGCGCTCGTCTCGGTCGCGAAGGGCGAGCTCGACCTGTCGAAGCTGCAGACCGAAGAGGAGAAGAAGGAGGAAACGAAGCAGGCGGGAGAGCACCGCGCCCTGGTGGCGAGGCTGAAGGACGCGCTCGGCGACAAGGTCAAGGACGTGCGCGTCAGCTCGCGCCTCACCGAATCGCCCTCGTGCCTGGTCGCGGACGAGCACGACATGGGGGGCAACCTCGCGCGCATCCTCAAGTCGGTGGGGCAGAAGGGACCCGAGGCGAGGCCGATCCTCGAGGTCAACGTCGCGCATCCGATGGTGAAGCGCCTCGAGGAGGAGACGGCGCGATTCGCCGACTGGGGAAACCTCCTCTTCGACCAGGCGCTGCTCGCCGAGGGCGGCCAGCTCGACGACCCCGCCGGCTTCGTGCGGCGCATGAACGGGCTGATGCTCGAGATGGCGGGTGAAGGCGGCCGCATAATTGTTCCGGGACGCTGACGGGAGGGCGGTGCTAGACTGGCCGTATTAGAGAAGCCTTCCAGGCTTCCCATTCCGCGGAAACGGGAGAGCCGCGGACGGGGAGAGACGTGAGCTGGCTGCGCAAGCTCCTGGTCGCACCGGAATTTCCAGAAGACGCCGAGCTGAGCGTCCAGTCGCGGCTGTTTACGTTTTCTGCCTGGGTGCTCGCCGCCGGCCTCACCGTCGCGCTCGTCAACAATCTCATTGCCCGAGAGGACAGCCGCTTCGCCGCGGAGATCCTCGCGGCGATGGTCGCCATAGCGTTGCTGCTCGCCGGCTCGCGCCGCGGCCATCTTCGGCTCGCGAGCGCCCTGCTCCCGCTGGTCGTCGTGGCGCTCCTGTTCGGCGAGCTGCTCGGGCGCGACGGCGTGCACGATTCGGCGGTCGTGAGCCTGGTCGGCGCGCTCGCGCTGGCTGGCACCCTGATGCGGTGGCGCGCGCTGGCGGTGTTCACCCTGGCTACGGTGGCGCTGTTCTGCCTGGTCGGCTACGCCGAGCTGAGCGGCGCCCTCTCCAACCGCCTGAGCGGCCTCACCGACGCCAGGTACCTCGCGGCGGTGTGCATCGCGTTCGTGCTGATGGCCGTTGGAGTCCGCTATCTCATGGACAGCGTGGTGGGGAGCGTGCGCCGGGCGCGAGGGCAGGAGGAGCGCTTCGCCAGGATGATCGAGGCCACGCCGGCGGCGACCACCGTCACCCGCTACGAGGACGGCACCTTTCTCGAGGCGAACCGGGCGGCCCTGGAGCTCTTCGGGCGAACCCGCGACGAGGTGATCGGCAGCACCGCGGTGTCGCTCGGCATCTGGCCGAACCCCGATGACCGCGGCGAGCTGATGCGCACCATGCAGGCCGGCCGCCCGATCAGTCTCCACCCGCTCACCATCCGCAGGGGGAACGGCGAGCTGCGCGACATCCTGGTGTCGGCCGCCTGGGTCGAGATCGACCGCCAGAAGCAGATGCTGATGTCGGCCGTGGACATCACCGAGGTGCGGCGCGCCGAGGAGCTGCTGCGGCGCTCCGAGGAGAGCTTCGAGAAGATCTTCCAGGCGAGCCCGGATGCGATCGTGATCAGCCGCCTGAGCGACGGCCGCTATCTCGACGTGAACCGGTCCTGGCTCGAGCTCTTCGGGTACACGAGGGAAGAAGCCGTCGGCCGCACCGCCCACGATCTGGGCGTATGGGCGGATCCGGCCGAGCGACCGCGCTTCGTCGCCGAGGTCCGGCAGCGCGGGTCTGTGAAGGATTTCGAAACGCGCTTCCGCAAGAAGTCCGGAGCGATCATCGACGCCCTGATCTCCGCGGACGTCATCGACATCGGCGGGGAGCCGCACGTGATCGTGCCCATCCTGGACGTCACTGACCGAAAGCGCGCCGAGGAACGCATCCAGCAGCTGGCGACGCGCGACGCGCTCACCGGCCTGCCGAACCGCCTGCTGCTCAACGACCGCCTTGCGCTCGCCATCAGCAACGCGCAGCGGCACGGGGGAAGCCTCGCGCTGCTCTTCATCGACCTCGACCGCTTCAAGTACATCAACGACTCGCTCGGCCACGTGATCGGGGACGCCTTCCTAAAGCTGGTCGCCGAGCGCCTGTCGGGCATCATGCGCCAGGGCGACACGCTTGCCCGGATCGGCGGGGACGAGTTCGTGGTGCTGCTGGAGAGCATCGTCACCATGGAGGACGCCGCGGGCCAGGTGGCGCGCAAGATTCTCGGCTGCTTCGCCGAGCCCTTCTCGGTCGACGGCCACACCCTGAGCTGCTCGTGCAGCATCGGGATCAGCGTCTTTCCGACGGACGCGACCGAACCGCAGATGCTCATCCGCGACGCGGACACCGCGATGTACCACGTCAAGGAAAGCGGCCGGGGATCGTACCGGTATTTCTCGGCCGAGATGAACACGCGCATGCAGGAGCGACTGCGCATCGAGAGCGGGTTGCGCAAGGCCATCGCCGAGCGGCAGTTCGAGCTGGTCTACCAGCCCAAGGTGAACATCGCGAGCGGCGAGGTCACGGGCCTCGAAGCGCTGCTGCGCTGGAGGCATCCCGAGTGGGGTGTGGTGGCGCCCGACCGCTTCATCGCCGTGGCCGAGGATACCGGGCTCATCGTGGAGATCGGGCGCTGGGTCCTCGAGGAGGTGTGCAGCCTGCTGGGCGAGTGGCGCAAGCGCGGCCTGTCGCTGCGGCCGGTTGCGGTGAACCTGTCCGTGCGCCAGTTCACCCCGGCCCTGGTGGGCGAGATTTCCACGGCCATGATCGCGCACGGCGTAGGGCCCGGGCAGATCGAGGTCGAGATCACCGAGAGCCTGTTCATGCAGGACGCGGCCGAGGTCCGCGCCATACTGAAGGGGCTGTCGCGGCTGGGCGCCAGAGTCACCATCGACGACTTCGGCACCGGGTACTCGTCGCTGGGCTACATCAGGCATTTCAGCGTGGACGCGCTCAAGATCGACCGCGCCTTCCTGAGCGACATCACCCTGTCCTCTCAGAACCTCGCGATCGTACGCGCGGTCATCACCATGTGCCGGGGCCTGGGCATCGGCGTCATCGCCGAGGGCGTCGAGAGGAAGGAGCAGCTCGAGATCCTGAGCAAGCTCCATTGCGACGAGTACCAGGGGTATCTCTTCAGCGAGCCCGTTTCCCGCGAGGAGATCGAGAAGCGCTATCTGAGGACTGGGGCGGAGCGCGAGGTGCTCAGCGGGCACCGCTAGCGCGGGGCCGTGCTAGCCTGCGCCCGGTGCGCATCCCGTCCGCCTGGCCGGCTGCAGTCGCAACGCTGCTCCTCGCATGCGCGTCCGCTCACGCGCAGCTCCAGGACGGCGATCCCGAGCCCGCGACGCCCAGAGGCGAGAAGCGCCTCGTCACCGCTTCGCGCTTCATGGTGGTCGCGGCGCACCCTCTCGCGGCGCGCGCCGGCCTCGAGGTCCTCAGGCGCGGCGGCAGCGCGGTCGACGCGGCGATCGCGACCGAGATGGTGCTCAACCTCGTCGAGCCGCAATCCTCCGGAATCGGAGGAGGCGGGTTCCTGCTCCATTTCGCGGCGAGCGACGGGAGGCTCGAGGCCTACGACGGGAGGGAGACTGCGCCCGCCGCGGCGAAGCCGGGGCGCTTTCTGGGAGCGGACGGCAGGCCGCTCGACTGGGCCGGCGCGGTGATCGGCGGAAACTCGGCGGGTGTTCCCGGGCTGCTCGCCATGCTCGAGCTGGCGCACCGCGGGCACGGCCGGCTTCCCTGGAAGGATCTGTTCGCCGCGGCGATCAAGCTGGCCGAAGACGGCTTTCCGGTCTCGCCGCGGCTGCACGCGCTCGTGTCCGCCGACCGCTGGCTCGCGCTGGACGAGAACGCGCGGCGCTATTTCTACGGGGCAGACGGCAAGTCGAAGCCGGTCGGCACGGTGCTCAGGAACCCCGAGCTCGCAGCAGTGCTCAGGCGCGTCGCCGCGGAAGGCGCTGCCGCCTTCTACCGCGGAGAGATCGCACGCGACATCGCGCACGCGGTGCAGAGCCGCAAGCGCTCGCCGGGCGACCTCGCCGAGTCCGATCTCGCCGGGTACGCGGCGAAGGAGCGCGAGGCCTTGTGCGGCCGCTACCGGAGGTTCAGGGTGTGCGGCGTGCCGCCGCCCAGCTCGGGCGGCTTCGCGGTGCTGCAGATACTCGGCATCCTCTCGCATTTCGACCTGCGCGGGCTGAAGCCGGATTCGATCGAGGCGGTGCACCTGTTCGCCGAGGCCGGCCGGCTCGCCTACGCCGACCGCAACCTGTATATCGCCGATCCCGCGTACGTCGCGGCGCCGCTCGCCGCGCTCCTCGATCCGCGCTACCTCGATTCGCGCGCGAACTTGATTGACCCCGCGCACTCGATGGGGCAGGCGAAGCCCGGCGACCCGGCGCGCCTTGCCGCGAAGTTCGGAGCCGCCGAGCCGCTCGAGCTGCCTTCGACGACGCATCTGTCCGTGGTCGACGCCGAAGGAAACGCCGTGGCGCTTACCGCGACGATCGAGGCGGCGTTCGGCAGCCGGCAAATGGTGCGGGGGTTCCTCCTCAACAACGAGCTCACGGATTTCTCCTGGCGGCCAGAAGAGGACGGCAAGCCCGTCGCCAACCGCGTCGAGGGCGGCAAGCGCCCGCGCAGCTCCATAGCGCCGACAATGGTGTTCGACGAAAAAGGGAGACTAGTTCTGCTCGTCGGCTCGCCCGGCGGCCACTCCATCATCAACTACGTCGCCGAGACGATCATCAACGTCCTCGACTGGCGCATGGACATCCAGCAGGCGATCGACGCGCCGCGCATGGGAAGCCGCAACGGCCCGACCGAGCTGGAGCGCGGCACGCCGCTCGAGCGCCTCGCGCCCGAGCTCGAGCGCATGGGCCACGCCGTGAGCATCCGCGACGAGGCGAGCGGCTTGCACGGCATCATGCGAACGAAGGACGGCTGGGCGGGAGGAGCCGATCCGAGGAGGGAAGGGGTGGTGATGGGAGACTGAGTTCAGCCCTCGCGCAACGCTCGAGGAGAAGGATGGCTGAAGAACGAGGCCGCGCTCCGGCGGCCCCATTTCCCCGTTTAGGTTATTGCGCAATGAACCCGGCTGCCTTCATGAGCTCGAAATGCCGCGCTTCCTCGTGCCCCAGCCACGCGTCGAACTCCTTGCCGGTCATGACCGACTGGTTGAAGGCGCCCGTGCTCATGAACGTCTTCCAGTCGGGAGTCGCACGAACCTTGTTGAGCAACCCGATGTAGTAATCGACCTGCTCCTGGGTGACTCCGCCCGGCATGAAAATCCCGCGCAGCATCAGGTATTCGACATCCAGCCCGGAATCCTTGCAGGTCGGAATGTCGTGCCAGGACATCGTCTTCGTCATCTTGTCGGTGTAAGGCATGCGTTTCGCGTCGAAAACGCAAAGCGGCCGCAGCTCGCCGCCGCGCCACTGTGCCACCGCCTCGATCGGATTGTTGACGGTGGAATCGACGTGCTTGCCGACCAGCTGTACCGCCACCTCGCCGCCGCCGCGGTAGGGGATGTAGGTGAACTTTGCGCCGGTTTCCTGCTGGATCGAAACCGTGATTATCTGATCTTCCTGTTTTGAGCCCGTGCCCCCCATCTTGAACTTGCCCGGGGCCGCTCTTACGGCCGCGATGTATTCCTTCGCGGTCTTGTAGGGCGTATCGGCATTCACCCAGAGCACGAATTCGTCGAGCGCTTCCATTTGAACCGGCGTGAGATCGCGCCAGTTGAACGGCGTCTTGGTCGCGAGCGGCGTCGTGAAAAGATTCGACAGCGTGATGATCAGCTTGTGGGGATCGCCCCGCGCGTCCTTCACGTTGAGGAAGCCTTCCGCACCGGCGCCTCCGCCCTGGTTGATGACGACCATGGGTTCCTTCATCAGCTTGTACTTCGCGATCGTGCCTTGGATGAACCGCGCCATCTGATCGGCGCCGCCGCCGGTGCCCGCGGGAACGATGAACTCGACCGTCTTGGTCGGTTCCCACGAAAGTGCCGGAAGCGGTGCCATGCAACCCGCGAGGGCGAGAGCCGCCAGGCTTCCCCGCGACACCGGACGAGCGCCGCGCAACTGAAAAACGGACGAGAAACGCATAGTAGTCTCCTCTTTGTGGTACGAGCGCTCCCTTTGTAGCACATTTCCCGGCCGACCTCGGGTCGGAGAGGATCGCCGGCAATTGCCCCCACCTAGGGTAGGGGCTAAAGTCCGGAAACGCAACCGATCGAAGACGAGGTAGACGATGCTATTCGATTTGCCACCGCAGACCAGGGAGTTCCAGGAACGGGTGCGCCATGTTGCTCGCGCGGAGATCGCGCCGCATGCGGCCGAGACCGACAGGAGCGAGCAGTACCCCTGGGGTTGCGTCGATGTCCTCAGGCGCGAGGGCTTCATGGGCATGACGATTCCGGTCGAATACGGCGGCAAAGGCGCCCCCTATCTCGACGCCGTGGTGCTCATCGAGGAGATGGCCAAGGCGTGCAGCACGACCGGACGAATCTGCGTCGAGTCGAACATGGGCGCACTGGGCGCCATCATGAAATATGGAAGCGAGGCGCAAAAACGCCTGGCCGCGGGCTTGGTGCTCGCGGGCGACAAGCCGGCGATCTGCATTACCGAACCCGATGCCGGCAGCGCCGCGACCGAGATGACCACGCGCGCCGACCGCAAGGGCGGCCGCTACGTGCTCAATGGCGCAAAGCACTGGATTACAGGCGGCGGCGTTTCCCGGTTGCACCTCATCTTCGCCCGCGTCTACCACGACGGCAAGGAGCAGGGCATCGGCGGCTTCATCGCCGTGCGCAGCCCTGAAAAGGGCGAACCGAAGGGGCTGATCGTCGGCAAGCGCGAGCCCGCGATGGGCGTCCGCGGCATCCCGGAGACGGAGATTCTCCTGCGCGACCTCGAAGTTCCGGATGACATGGTGCTCGTCCCTCCCGAGGGGCTGCGCAAGGGTTTCGCAGGTCTGATGAACGCCTACAACGGACAGCGCGTGGGTGCGGCGACGGTGGCGCAGGGCATCGCCGCGAGCGCCTACGAACTCGCGCTTGCGTACGCTCGGAAGCGGCGCCAGTTCGGCCGTCCCATCGCCGAGTTCCAGGGCATTCAGTGGATGCTGGCCGACATGTCGATCCAGCTCGCCGCCGCGCAGGCTCTCATCTACAGAGCTGCCGCGCGCGCCGGCGACGGCTTCCCCAACAAGCACGACGCCGCGCAAGCGAAGATTTTCGCCTCCGAAACGGCGGTTCGCGTGACCAACGACGCGCTGCAGATTCACGGCGCGATGGGCTATTCGCGCAACCTGGCGCTGGAGCGCAAGGTGCGCGATGCGCGCATGTTTCCGATCGCCGGCGGGACGGCTCAGATCCTGCGCACGCAGGTGGCCGGCGAAATCCTCGGCATCAGGACGCCGCAGTCGCGGGACGGTTACGCGAAGCTCGGCGAGCGTGAAATCATGATGGAGCGAGAATGAGGCACACAGGGACAAGATCGATGGCCGTGGCGCTGCCTGTGCCACATGGCTGCATACACCCTAGACCGGTATACCAACATCCCGAAGGTCGCGCGACATGAGCACACTATCCCAGCCTCAAGACCCGGAATCCAATCCGCGCGTCAAAGCCGTCTTTGAAGACATCCGCAGCACCCGAAAGACAGACTTCGTCAACAACCTGTGGCGCACGCTGGCATCTGACCCTCTGTTGCTGGAGCGAACATGGTCAGAGGTCAAGGAGTTGATGACGAAGCCCACGCAGCTTGACCCACTGACCAAGGAGATGATCTACATCGCGGTGTCTGTAGCCAACTCGTGCAGCTACTGCATCCACTCTCACACTGCGGCCGCGCGTGCCAAGGGCATGACCGACGCGCAGCACGCAGAGTTGCTGGCGATCATCGCTCTGGCGGCCAAGACGAATCACCTGGCAACGGCGCTGCAAGTCCCGGTTGACGCGGTCTTCGATGCCAGCAGCCGCTAGTCGACACTTGTCCGTGCCTGCGCAGAGAGCACGGTCATGGCATCTCGAACGCTATCGCACTCCCTCGCGCCCGGCGGGCGTGAGGTCATACCCTTTCTGTTTCATGCACAGATTGAAGAAGGTCTGCTCCTGAATGCCCGTGTTCGGAGGAGGAGCCTGGTTCCAGGGAACTTCCGTACGTCCCGTCTTCGCTCCTGCGCCGCCCTGCGCCGAGACGTAGGTCCCGCTGGCGAGTGTTTCTGCGGCCGCGCGCGCCGAGGCCTGGTGCTCGCACTCGGAGATGATCTGCTGGCTGGCGATCTCGCCCTTGTCGTTCGCCCAGTGCGTTGAGGCGCAGGCTGCGAGCGTCAGCGCAAGAGCGGGGGCGAGGATCGCTTTCGCCGGGGTTCTCACCCGGGCTCCTTTCCCTCAGCGGCCCGCCGCGACGTTGCGCGCGATGAAGGCCTTCACTGTATCGCGCGCGCGGTCGGTCTGCAGGCCCTCCTTCGCGACCCACTCGTGCTCGCTGTCCGGGAACACGTGGTACTCGACCGGGCCGCCCGCCGCCTTGTAGGTCGCGACGAATTTTTCCTGGAAGGCCGGGAGCACGTTGTCGTCGAGCGCGCCCTGCATCACGAGCAGCGGCGCGAGCGTGATCTTCTCGTGTCGATCGAGGATCTCCTGCGGATTGGATTCGTGGATCGTCTCCCACGGGACGAAGAACGTCGTGTTGTTCTTGATCATGCCCTCGCGCTTGTGCTTCTCGGCGTTCTCGTAGCGCGCGAAGGTGTTGCTGATCGGCGAGCGCGTCGCGACCCAGGCGACGGTCGCGTCGAGAGCCGGCGCCTCGGGGAGCGGGATCGCGTTGTAGCGCGGGTCGCGCGGCCGCAGGGCGAGGAGCTCGGCGACGTGGCCGCCGCTCGAGCTTCCGTAGACGCCGATCCGCGACGGATCGCCGTTCCACCCGGCCGCTTTCCATTTGAGCCAGCGCACCCCGTAGTTCGCGTCCTGAACGCACGCCGGGTAGGGAGCCTCCGGCGCGACCGTCATGTCGATCGCCACCACGAGCACGCCGCTCGACGCGATCGCGCGGTCCATAGGCTCCTCGGCCTTGCGATCTTTCCGGTTCCACGCGCCGCCATGCAGGTCGAGCACGGTGGGGAAGGGACCGGTCCCTTGCGGCTGGTAGATGCGCGCCATGAGCTGGCGCCCCTGCGCGTTGCGGCGAAACGGAACCTCGCTCACCTTCAACTCGAACCTGGCCTTGGGGTCGTAGGCCGCTTCGGCATCCGGGACTTTCAGCCCCGCTGCGCCGGCGACTCCGAGTGCGCTCATCGTTTTCAGGAACGACCTCCGCGTGGAAGAGTGCGTAGTCATATGCCGACCTCCTCGCAAGATGTTAGAGTATTTCGACATGTCCGTCTCCCTTGCGGTCGAAGTCGTACCCACCGGCACCGTCGGCGCCGAGGTGAAAGGCGTCGACATCGCGGGTGCCGGGCGCGCCGAGATCGAGGCGATCAAGCGCGCCTGGTACAGGCACGACGTCCTGGTGTTCCGCAGCCAGAAGCTCAGCGACGACGACCTGCTCGCGTTCTCGCGCCATTTCGGCGCGCTCGATCCGCCCCCCAACCAGGGCGCGGGCAGGAAGTCGCCTCCCGGATACCCGGACGTCTACGTGGTGTCGAACGTCCTCGACGACAAAGGCGAGCCGATCGGCGCGCTCGGCGACGGAGAGGCCGCGTGGCACACCGACATGAGCTATATCGCGCAGCCGCCCGACGCGTCGATGCTCTATTCGCTCGAGATCCCGAATTCCGGCGGCGACACCTGGTTCTGCGGCATGAAGGCGGCGCTCGCGAGGATGCCAGAGCAGCTCGTCGCGCGCATCAGGGGACGAGACATCAAGCACGACGGCACCTACGACTCCGGGGGCTACGTGCGCAAGGGCATGACGCCTTCCAACGACCCGCGCACCTCGGTCGGCACGCCGCATCCCATGGTGATCCGGCACCCGGTGTCGGGCGACGCGGCGCTCTATCTCGGGCGGCGCTTGAACGCCTATGTCATGGGCCTGAATGTCGCGGAATCCGAGAAGCTCCTCGACGAGGTCTGGTCCTATGTCGAGACCGCGGTGTACAAGCATCGATGGGCGCTCGGTGACCTCGTGCTCTGGGACAACCGCACCACCATGCACCGGCGCGACGCCTTCGATCCGAAGTCGCGCCGAGTGATGCACCGCACCCAGATCAAGGGCTCGGGCGCGCCGGTCCGCGCCGTCTTCTAGCGCTGCAGCGTTACCCAAGAATAATTCCTGGCAACCACCGCCCGGATCGGGTTTTCCCGCAGTCCGGCTTGCTGGCGATCAAGGAGTAGCTATGAAGAAGTCTCTCATCGTGCTGCCGCTGGCGCTTGCGGCCGTGGCTTGCTCACCCAATTCTTCCCCGGATACGTCCAAGGCCCGGGATCCCGGCGTGCGCGGCGGGCCGGCGGGCGCCGGCGGGCCGATCGCCGGCCTGACGGCGAGCGAGCTCGTGTTCTTCGACGCGGGCAAGGATGAGTTTTCGCAGGCCGAGGAAGTCTCCGACGGCCTCGGGCCGACGATGAACCTGGACGGCTGCGGCGGCTGCCATCTCCAGCCGGCGGTCGGGGGGACGAGCCCTGCGGTGAACCCGCAGGTCGCGTTCGCGACCAAGAAAGGCGCAACCAACGCGGTACCTTCGTTCATCTCCGCACAGGGCCCGGTGCGCGAGGCGAGGTTCGTGAGGAACGCGGACGGAACGCCGGACGGCGGGGTGCACGATCTGTTCACCATCGCCGGACGCTCGGATGCGCCCGGCTGCGCGCTTGCGCAACCCGACTTCGCGAAGGAGCTGGCGAACCGCAACGTGATCTTCAGGATCCCGACCCCGGTGTTCGGCGCGGGCCTGATCGAGCAGATCCCGGACCGGGAGATCCTCGCCAACCAGCGCACCGAAGCGCCCAAGAAGAAAGAGATGGGCGTGCGTGGCCGTGCCAATTTCGTCCTCGCCGGCCACGCCATCTCCGGCCAGGCGAACAACAACGGCAACGACGGAACCGTCGCGCGCTTCGGCTGGAAGGCGCAGAACAAGTCGCTGCTGCTGTTCTCCGGCGAGGCCTACAACGTCGAGATGGGCATCACCAACGAGCTGTTCCAGACCGAGCGCGACGAGACGCCGGGCTGCCAGTTCGCCGCGCTTCCGAACGACGTCGGCAACACCGCGGCCAAGACGCCCGTAGACGCGGTCAGCGCGATCGAGAAGTTCTCCTTCTTCTCACGTTTCCTCGCGCCGCCGGCGCCGTCGAAAGACACCCCTGGGGGAGCCGATTCCATCGCGCGGGGCCGCAAGCTCTTCGAGGACGTGGGCTGCGCGCTCTGCCACACGCCCACGCTGCACACGGGCAACAGCAGCGTCGCCGCGCTGCGCAATCAGCCGGTCAATCTCTACTCGGACCTCCTCGTCCACGACATGGGGCCCGGGCTCGAGGACGGGGTCACGCAGGGACAAGCCGGCCCGCGGGAATTCCGCACGGCCCCCCTTTGGGGCCTGGGACAGCGCCTGTTCTTCCTGCACGACGGGAGAACCGCCGACCTCAAGGAGGCGATCCGGGCGCACCGGAGCGGGAGTTTCCTCGCCGGCAACGAATCGGAAGCGAACGGCGTCGTGAAGAATTTCGACAGGCTCCAGGACGAGCAGAAGCAGGACGTCCTCAACTTCCTGCGCTCGCTGTAGCTGCGCCGCCCGCTACTCCGGCTTGATCCCGGCGTCGCGGATCACCGCGGCCCAGCTCTTGAGCTCGGACTTCACCACGCGGTCGAGCTCTTCCGAGCTGCTGCCCACGGCATCAGCGCCCTGCTCGAGGAGCTTCTGCCTGACCTCGGGCAGGTTCACGACCCGCGCGATCTCCTTCTGCATGCGCGCCACGTACGCGGGCGGCGTCTTCGCCGGCGCGAACATCGCGCACCAGGAATCGACCTCGTAGTCGGGGAGGTTCAGCTCCTCGGCGACGGTGGGAATGTCCGGCGCGGCCGCGGTGCGCTTCTTGGTCGTGACCGCGAGCGCGCGCAGCTTTCCTGAGCGCGTGAAGGAAAAGGCGGCGGAGGCGGTGAGGAAGAGGTACGGGACCTGCCCGGCGAGCACGTCGGTCACCGCGGGGCCTCCTCCCTTGTAGGGCACGTGCACGAGGTTGATCCCGGTCTTCAGCTTGAGCAGCTCGGCCGCGATGTGGCCGGGCGTTCCGGCGCCGGGCGAGGCGTAGGCGTAGAAGCCGGGGCGCTCCTTCGCCGCGGCGACGAGTTCCTTCAGGGTCTTCGGCGCGTTCAGGTTCGCTGCGATGAGCTGAGGCGCGCTGACGACGAGCGACACCGGGATGAAGTCGCGCTCGACGTCGTAGCTGAGCTTGTACAGGAAGGGATTGATCGTGTGCGATGAGAGCGTGTAGAGAAAGGTATAGCCGTCGGGGGCGCTCCTCGCGACCGCCTCGGTGCCGACCGCGCCGCCGGCGCCGCCGCGGTTCTCGATGACGACCGGCTGCCCCAGGTATTCCGACAGCTTGGGCTGTACGATGCGCGCGGTGATGTCGACCGTGCCGCCCGGCGGATAAGTCACGACCAGGCGGATCGGCCTGGAGGGATAGTCCTGCGCGGACGCGACCAACGCCGCAGCGAGGCCGACCGTCGCGACGAGCAGCCGCATCTCAGAGTTGCGAAAGCATCGTCTCCGCGCCGCTCACCTCGTACTTGCCCGGCGCCTCGACGTTCAGCTTCTTCACCACGCCGTTCTCGACGAGCATCGAGTAGCGCTGCGAGCGCATGCCCATGTTGCGCGCGCTCAAGTCGAGCTCCAGGCCCAGCGCCTTGGTCCAGTTGCAGCTGCCGTCGCCGAGCATGCGCACCTTTCCGCCCGCCTTCTGGTCGCGGCCCCAGGCGGCCATCACGAACGCGTCGTTGGTCGCCACGCACCAGATCTCGTCTACTTTCTTCGCCTTGAGCTTGTCGTAGTTCTTCACGTAGCTCGGCACGTGCTTGGCCGAGCAGGTCGGCGTGTACGCGCCGGGAATGGCGAAGATCACCACTTTCTTGCCCTTCAGCGCGTCGGCCACGGCAACGTCCTTCGGCGGCATCGGGCAGCCCGCGGCCTCGTCGAATTCGGTGGATTCGGAAAGCTTGCCGTCGGGGAGCTTGTCGCCGACCTTGATCGTCATTTCGGTCTCCGGGAGTGGTGAGTTCTTGGGAAGAGCTAGCATCGCGCAGTTGCATTGCAAAGTCAAAATGCCTTGCCCGGCACGCAGAGCGTGGCTATATTGCCCGCCATGCAGACTGCGGCGGAAGCGCGGCAGGACCATCGCCTGACCCTCTCCGAGGTGCTCCAGGCCATGGTCGCAGACGGGCTGGTGCCCAAGACCGAGGCGGAAAAGCTCATCGCAGACCGCAGGCTGCACCGCGGCGATCACCACCCGCTGGCCGTGGTCGCGGACCAGAAATGGCGCTCGGCGAAGCCTCCCCACAGGCTCCTCGGCCTGGAGTCGCTCACCGAGTGGCTCGCGAAGCAGACGGGGATGGAGTACTTCCACATCGATCCCCTGAAGATCAACTTCTCCGCCATCACCGAGGTGATGTCGAGCGCCTACGCCGCGCGCTTCAGGGTGCTGCCGGTCGCGGTGAACACGAAGGAAGCCGTGATCGCGACTTCCGAGCCCTACGTCAAGGACTGGGAGAAGGAGCTGAAACAGGTGCTGCGGCTGGAGATCAAGCGCGTGCTCGCGAGCCCGCTCGACATCAGCCGCTACCAAGTCGAGTTCTACAACCTGGCGAAATCGGTGAAGGGCGCGGCGCAGAAGGGGGAGCAGCGCAGCGGCGTCGGCAACTTCGAGCAGCTCGTCGAGATCGGCCAGGCCAACAAGCAGCTCGACGCCAACGACCAGCACATCGTTCACGTCGTCGACTGGCTGTGGCAGTACGCCTTCGACCAGCGCGCGAGCGACATTCACATGGAGCCGCGCCGCGACGTGGGCGAGGTGCGCTTCCGCATCGACGGCGTGCTGCATCCGGTATACCAGATCCCGATGCCGGTGATGGCGGCGATGACCTCGCGCATCAAGATCCTCGGCCGCATGGACGTGGTCGAGAAGCGCCGGCCGCAGGATGGCCGCATCAAGACGCGCACGGCCGACGGGCAGGACGTCGAGCTGCGGCTGTCGACACTGCCGACCGCGTTCGGCGAGAAGCTGGTGATGCGCGTGTTCGACCCGGAGGTCATCGTCAAGGACTTCGCCGAGCTCGGGTTCTCGGAGGACGACAAGGCGCGCTGGAAGCAGATGATCGAGCACCCGAACGGGATCATCCTGGTGACCGGTCCGACGGGATCGGGGAAGACCACGACGCTGTACTCGACGCTGAAGACGCTCGCCACGCCCGAGGTCAACGTCTGCACCATCGAGGACCCGATCGAGATGATCGAGCCCGCGTTCAACCAGATGCAGGTGCAGCAGGCGATCGACCTCGGCTTCGCCGAGGGCGTGCGCGCCCTCATGCGCCAGGATCCGGACATCATCATGGTCGGCGAGGTGCGCGACCTGCCGACCGCGGAGATGGCGATCCAGGCGGCGCTCACCGGGCATCTGGTGCTGTCGACGCTGCACACCAATGATTCGGCGAGCGCGATCACGCGGCTCCTCGACCTCGGCGTCGCGCCCTACCTGCTCAACTCCACGATCCTGGGGGTCATGGCGCAGCGGCTGGTGCGCACCTTGTGCAGGCACTGCAAGGAGAAGATCCCCTTCGACGAAGGGCGGGCGGGCGACATGAGCTGGGAGGAATTCGTCGCGCCATGGAAGGCGAAGCGCCCGACGCACATCTACAGGCCGGTCGGATGCCTCGAGTGCCGCAACACGGGCTATCAGGGGCGCGTCGGCCTCTACGAGATCCTCTTGCTCTCCCCGGAGGTTCGGCGCCTCGTCACCGCCGAGGCCGACATCGCCAAGATCCGCGACATCGCCTACAAGGAAGGCATGAAGCCCCTGCGAATCAGCGGCGCGATGAAGGTCGCGATGGGCGTCACCACGCTCGAGGAAGTCATCAAGGTCGCGCCCCCGCCCGGTCAGGCGTGATCGAGCCGGCTCCTCCGCAGCCTGACCGAGAGCCCGATCGCCGAGATCAGCAGCCCGGAAAGCAGCGCCATGTCGGGCGGCATGCCGCGGCGCCGGATGTCGAGCAGCAGCGCGATGCGCACCTGGTCGCCGCGGTTCAGCACTTCGTGCGGGAAGGTGTCGTCCCACAGCAGGCACTCCCCGTTTCCGACCCGGTGCTCGCGATGATCGATCGTAAGCACCGCGGCAGGACGGCCGTCGGCTGCGATCGGCACCGACAGGCCCATGTAGAAGCGGACCACCCCGCGGAACGGGCCGCGGTGCTCGGGCACGTGCTTGCCCGGCGCGAGAAAGGAAAGCGCGGCGGACAGGACATCCGGCTCCGCGGCCACGGTCTGCGCGAGGACCGGACACCGCGCGGTGTTGCGCGGCAGGGATGCGCCGTACGCCTTGAGCACCAGCATGCGCCAGTCGCGGCCGTCGTTCGCCGAGATCTCCGCCTGCTCCGGCATCAGCTCGTGGAAGCGCGGCACCTGCCCGAGGTCCTCCGCGACGCGCAGGGCCTCGTCGCGAAGCGCGGGCCAGACGCCCACGAAGCGCCGGGCCCCCGGGAAGTAGGTCTCGGCGTCGAGGACCGGCGCGCCGGTGATGCGGCGGTCGTAGATCCGCCGCATGGCGCTGGTCGACAGGTCGTAGAGGCTCGCCAAGGTCGCTCCGCTATCGGCGGGAAATTTTGCCACGTTCGCGGCGGTCATGCGAGAAGGGCGAGAACGCCGAGGAGCGCGAAGAGGCACGCAGCCACCCAGCGTGCCGCCTTCATGTTGACGCGGTGAGCGAGCGCCTCGCCGATCCAGACGGCCGGGACGTCCGCCGCCATCATCCCCAGCGTCGTTCCCAGCACCACCGGAACCAGCGACTCGTAGCGGGCGGCGAGCGCCGCGGTGGCGAGCTGGGTCTTGTCGCCCATCTCCACCAGGAAGAAGGCGACGAGCGTCGTGACGAACACCCCGGCGGCCGGGAGCTTCGGGTTGGTCTCGATCTTGTCGGGCACCAGCGCCCAGGCGCCGAAGGCGAAGAACAGCCCCGCCACGGTCCACTTCAGCGTTTCGTGGGACACCAGGCCGGCGGCCCAGACCCCGATCCAGCCCGCAAGAGAATGATTCGC
>Ga0187776_10000202_pt1 | contig 28838 bp, 35 predicted proteins | sample 0216_BV02_MP12_2_FD_132426 | JGI IMG/M metagenome (GOLD analysis project Ga0187776, IMG submission 132426) | Tropical peat soil microbial communities from peatlands in Department of Meta, Colombia - 0216_BV02_MP12_20_MG | ecosystem: Environmental > Terrestrial > Soil > Wetlands > Peat | place...
ACCGGCGCGGACCTCGAGCGCGCCGGCGCGCGCGCCGGCCTCTATCACGCGACCGCGGCGGGCGAGACGACGTGGTTCGGCTTCGCGCAGGCGATCTTCGAGCTGTGGGCGGCGCGCGCGGGGGCCGCCTTCAGGCCGCCGCGCCTCGTCCCGATCCCCGCCCGCGACTATCCCACGCCCGCGCGGCGGCCCGCGAACTCGGTGCTTTCCAACGAGCGGCTGCTCGCCACGTTCGGCGTGCGCCTCGCGCCCTGGCGCGAGGGGCTCGCGGAAGCGATCTCAGAGCTGCCCCTCGACTGAGCGCCGGTCGCGCGGCCGCGAGAGGGCGAAGCACACGCGGCCCTCTACGTTGGAGACGAGCTCGATGCGGTAGCCCCGCTGGCGGGCGAGGCGGGCGGTGTGGAAGAGTCCGATGCCGAGACCGCCCGTGCGCTCCGTCGGCTCGCGAAAGAGGACGCGCACGACGGCCTCGGGCACGGGGCTCCCGGTGTCGCACACGCTGATCATGACCCCGCCCTCGTCGCAGACGAAGTCGACCGTGCTCGCGATGTCCGGCTCGCGGTCCGCCTTGGCGCGCACGTTGTCGAGCGCGTTCTCGACGAAGCTGTCGAAGAGGGGTCCAGGGACGCGCGCCTCGGCGGAGATGCGCGCCTGGAGCATCACGCCCGTGCCCTCGAGCCGCCGGCCGAGGTCGTACCACCAGCCCCACGCGGTCGTGGTGAGCTCCTCGGTGGGCACCTCGGGGGTCCTCAGCTTGTCGAGGGTCGTTTGCAGGCGCCGCGTGAGCTGGGGCAGCTGGCGCTGCAGGAGGCCCCCGTACTCGTCGCCCGAGTCGCGCGGGGCCATGGAGGTGAGCGCGTAGAGCGACTGGAGCAGGTTCTTCACGTCGTGGGTGAGGCGCGCGCCCGTCTCGTGCACGGCCTGGAGGTAGGCGATGCGCCGGAGCGCCGACTCGCGCCGCTTGCCCTCGTAGAACTCGCCGACCACCTGGGAGAGCAGCCGCATGTGCAGGAAGAGCGCGGGGGAGAGCTCGACCTGCGTGTAGAAAACGACCTCCAGGTCGTGGACCGTGAAGCGCGAAGGGTGCCCGCGCGCCTCGCCGAAGCGGCCCTCGCTCGCGGGCGAGCGCCACTCGCCGCCCCGCACCCACGGCAGGGCCGAGATCTCCCGGAAGGCTTCGTCGAGGAAGCGGCCGGAGTCGGGCTCGGACTCCGCGAGCTCGGCGATGCGGCGCATCCAGAGCTCGAAGGGCATCCCCACGGAGAGCAGGTACCGGGAGAAGTACGTGCGCAGCCCCCCGAAGCCGCGCATCGGATTCCAGAGCACGGCGAACACGAAGAGCGCGAGCCCGAACCCGAACACGGTGAGCGAGACCGACGCCACGTAGCTCTCGGCGGTGAAGCGCATGAGCGCCATCGAGCCCAGCACGAGCACGACGCCGAGCTGGAAGACCAGCACGGCGTAGAAGAAATCGAACACCCGGCCCGCCGCCGGCACCTCGGGCCCCAGCGGCCAGACCGCGAGCGCCACGAGGATCACCGGGAGCGCGAACCGGGTGGCGTCCTCGGCCTGGGTCGGCATGCCGACGCCCCCGAGGATCAGCACCGGCACCGCCCAGAGCAGCAGCAGCGCGAGCACGTAGGCGAACGCGATGAGGTAGAAGCGGTTGCGGCGCGAGGCTTCCACGGTGAACACGCGCCCGCCCAGGATCCCGAGCAGCAGGAGGAGCCACGTGACGATGATCCAGCCGGCGAGGAAGTAGAGCGTGACCGCGGTGATCGCGAGCAGGAGCACCACGGCGAGCGGCTCGAGCTGGCGTTCCGCGGCGAAGAACGGCTGCCAGAGCAGGAACAGGCCGAAGTGGACGAGCAGCCAGATTCTCTGGAAGACCGCTCCGGGTTCCGAGAACAGCGCCACGTGCAGGGCGAGCAGCATGGCGATCACCACCCAGCGCGGGTCGCCGGAGAACCTGCCGGAGAGGCGTTGCGCGAGCGGGGAGGGGGGATGCGCCAAGGACGGGATCGCGGTGCGTTGCGGCCGAGAATAATGAAAACAATCGCGGTGCGCCATGAAGCGGGCGGCGTCGGGCTTTCGACAGGCGGTGTCGGTGCTCGGACGGATTCCCGGGCATGCCTCCCGGGTCATCGGCAGGCCGCGAACGAAATGCCCAGGAATTACAATACGTTGCTATTCTGGCACGGTCGTTGCAGAATGGATCGCAGGCATCGAAAATCGGGAAGGGAAACGACCATGAGATCTCAACAATCCGGCTTCACGCTCGTCGAGATCGCGATCGTGCTGGTGATCATCGGCCTGCTGCTCGGGGGCATCCTCAAGGGCCAGGAGCTCATCAACAGCGCCAAGGTGAAGAACCTCGCGAACGACTTCCGCGTGATCCCCACCTACATCTATGCCTACCAGGACAAGTTCAAGGCGCTCCCGGGCGACGACGCCGCGGTGACGACCCACGTCACGGGCGCCACCCTCGCCACGACGCCCGGCACGGTGGGCAACGGCGTGATCGAGGGCAACTGGAACTCCTCGACCCAGACCGACGAGTCGTACCTCTTCTGGCAGCACGTCCGGCTCTCCAACCTCGCGGCAGGGCCGACGGTCGTGACCGACCCGACCTACGCGCCGACCAACGCGGTGGGCGGCCGCCTGGGGATCACGAGCGCCACGACCGGGCAGACCGTCGGAGGCATCACCGGGACCTACATCGTCTGCTCGGGCGGCATCCTCGGGAAATTCGCGAAGCAGCTCGACATCCAGATGGACGACGGCAACACCGCCACCGGCTCGATGCGCGTGATCGCCGACGGCACCGCGACCGGCGGCACCGCGGTCGCCACCGCGAGCGTGGACGACGCCACCAACTACGAGGTCTGCATGGGCTTCTGAGTCGGGATCAGGTCGGTTTTCGGAGGGCCCGCATCGCGGGCCCTTTTCGTTGGTGCGCCGGCGCTGCAGTCGCTAACCCGACCCCCCCTGGAGCACGCGGATCTCGGCGCGCGCGAGCTTTTCCTGCGTCCCGAGGAGCACGAGCACGTCGCCCGCCTGGAGCAGCGTCTCCGGGCCCGGCTCCACCTCGCGGTGGCCCTTGCGCCGCACGGCCGTCACCTGGACGCCGATCGCGTCGAGGTTGAGGCTGCCGAGCGCGCGGCCCACGCTGGGGGCGTCGGGCCCCACGACCAGCGTGCGCAGCCGCGGCTGGTCGAGCTCGTCGGCGTCGGTGTCGGTCATGCCGCGGAAGAAGCCGGGCGTGAGGCGGTAGCGCTCCTCGCGCACGTCGCGCAGCCGCCGCAGCACGCGGTTGAACGGGATGCCGAGCTGCATCATCGTCTGCGTGGAGAGCATGAGGGAGCCCTCGATCACCTCGGCCACGATCTCGGCGGCGCCCGCGGCCTTGAGCCGCTCGATGTCGGTGTCGTCGAAGGTGCGCACGATCACCGGCAGCTCGGGACGCAGCTCGTGCACGTGGGCGAGGATGCCGAGGGCCTTCGGCGTGTCCGCGAAGCTCACGACGACCGCCGCGGCGCGCGAGAGCGCGGCCGCGACGAGGACCTCGCGGCGGGAGGCGTCGCCGAAGACGACGGAATCGCCCGCGGCGGCCGCCTCGCGCACGCGCTCGGGGTCGGAATCGAGCGCGATCACCGGGATCTTCTCGCGCTCGAGGAACTTCACGAGCGCCTGCCCGCTCCTCCCGTAGCCGCACACGATCACGTGGCCCCGGGTCGCCATCGACTTCACGGCGAGCTCGTGCAGCGCGACCGCGCGCGAGGTCCACTCGCTCTCGACGAAGTAGAGCACGAGCCGCTCCATGTGCGCGAGGATGAGCGGGGCGGCGAGCATCGAGAGGAGCGCGGCGGCGAGCGTCACGTGCAGCGCGGTGGAGCTCCCCGTCGGCCCGGCGAGGGCCAGGGCGAGGAGCACGAAGCCGAACTCGCCGGCCGGGGCGAGGGCGAGCGCCGTGCGCAGCGCCGTGGGCTTCGCGTTGCCGGAGGCGCGCGCGAGGACGTAGATCACCGCGAACTTGCCCGCGATCAGCAGCACGAAGACGGCCGCCACCGCCGCGAAGTGCCCGACGAGCACGCGCGGGTCGAGCAGCATCCCGATCGTCACGAAGAAGAGCCCGAGCAGCACGTCGCGGAACGGCTTGATGTAGTCCTCGACCTGGTAGCGGTACTCGGTCTCGGAGATGAGCATGCCGCCGAGGAAGGCGCCGAGCGCGAGCGAAAGGCCCGCCAGGCCGGTGGCCCACGCGAGGCCGAGGGTCACGAAGAGCACGAAGAGGACGAAGAGCTCGCTCGACTTCTGGCGCGCCACCAGGTCGAAAAGCGGGCGCATGAGCCGCTGCCCGAGGTAGAGGACGACCGCGAGGACCACCGCGGCCTTGGCGAGGGCGAGCCCCACCGCCGCGGCGATCGCGCCGGTCGGGAGTGCGAGCGCCGGGATCACCACCAGCAGCGGGATCACGGCGAGGTCCTGGAAAAGCAGCACGCCCATCACCTGCCGGCCGAACTCCGTGTTGAGCTGCAGGCGCTCGGCGAGCGACCGGGAGACGATCGCGGTGGACGACATCGCCGCCACGCCACCCGCCACGAGGCCGGCGCGCCAGTCGGTGCCGGCGGCCACCGCGACCGCGGCGCCGAGCGCGAGCGTCACCAGCACCTGGGCCCCGCCGAGGCCGAACACGGTGCGCCGCATCGAGACGAGCTGCGGGAGGCTGAACTCGAGGCCCACGGAGAACATGAGGAAGACCACGCCCAGCTCCGCGAGGTAGCTCTGGGCTTCGGAGGCCCGGACGATCGCGAACGCGTAGGGGCCGATCGCCGCGCCCACGAGGAGGTACCCCAGCACCGGCGGCAGCGAAAGCTGCCGGAACAGCACGACGACCGCGACGGCCGAGGCCAGGAGGATCAGCGCGACGGAAAGGGCGTCGTGCATCGCGGGGCGCGTCGGCGGCTCGTGTGCAATGGATTTATACTTTGGGGTCAATGGCCGATCTCCTGCAAGCCCACGCGGTCTCCGACGCGGAGCGCTACCTCGCGCTCGCGCGCGGCGTGCTCGACATCGAGGCCGACGCGGTGCGCGCCCTCAAGGGGCGGCTGGGCGAGGCGTTCCTGCGCGCCCACCGGCTGATGCTCGGGACGAACGGCCGCGTGGTGGTGACGGGCATGGGCAAGTCGGGCCACATCGCCCGCAAGATCGCCTCCACCCTCGCCTCCACCGGCACGCCCGCCTTCTTCATGCATCCGGGCGAGGCGAGCCACGGCGACCTCGGCATGATCACGGGCGGGGACGTGGTGGTCGCGATCTCCTACTCGGGCGAGTCCGAGGAGATCCTCAAGGTGCTGCCGATCATCAAGCGGCGCGGGGCGCCCGTGATCGCGATCACGGGGCGGCCCGCCTCCACGCTCGCGAAGGAAGCGGACGTGCACCTCGACGCGGCCGTCGAGAAGGAGGCCTGCCCGCTCAACCTCGCGCCCACCGCGAGCACGACGGCCACCCTCGCGCTCGGCGACGCGCTCGCGCTCGCCCTCCTCGACGCGCGCGGCTTCGCCAGCGAGGACTTCGCGCTGCACCACCCGGGCGGCACGCTCGGCCGCAAGCTCCTCGTCCACGTGTCCGACATCATGCGCAAGGGCGAGCAGCTGCCCCGCAACTCGCCGGACGCGCTGCTGCCCGAGGCGATCATCGAGATGTCGAAGAAGGGCATCGGCATGACGGCGGTCGTGGGGCCGGGCGACAAGCTGCTCGGCATCTTCACCGACGGCGACCTGCGCCGCACGCTCGAGAAGCACGACGTGATCCGCAACCTGCGCGTGGGCGACGTGATGACCGCCAACCCGCGCACCATCGCGCCCGAGAAGCTCGCCGCCGAGGCCGCGCAGGTGATGCAGTCCTACCGCATCGGCGGGCGCATTCTCGTGACCTCGCCGGACGGCAGGCTCGTCGGGGTGGTGACCTTCAACGACCTGCTCGCCGCCGGTGTCGTCTAGCCCCGAGGAAGCGCTCGCCCGGGCGCGCAACGTGCGGCTGGCGATCTTCGACGTGGACGGCGTGATGACCGACGGCACGCTCTACATCGGCGCTTCGGGCGAGGCGTTCAAGGCGTTCAACATCCTCGACGGGCACGGCGTGAAGATGCTGCAGTCGGCCGGTGTCGCGGCGGCGATCATCTCGGGGCGCTCCTCCGAGGCCGTGGCCCAGCGCGCGCGCGAGCTCGCGATCGCCCACGTGGTGCAGGGCGCGGCCGACAAGGTGGCGGCCTTCGAGGCGCTGCGCGCGAAGCTCGCGCTGGCCGCCGAGGCCTGCGCCTTCGTGGGCGACGACCTGCCCGACCTCGACGTGATGAGGCGCTGCGGGCTCGCGGTGGCCGTGGCGGGCGCGGCGGACGACGTGAAGGCGGCGGCGCACTACGTGACGCGCGCCGGGGGCGGGCGCGGCGCGGTGCGCGAGTTCTGCGAGCTGGTGCTGCGCGCCCAGGGCCGGCTCGGCGCGTCCGCGCGGGGCTGAAGCGGCGCGGCGTCGAGGCCCGTGCGCCCCACCTCGTGGCTTCCGCTCGCGGTGCTGGCGCTGCTGGTGGCGCTCACGCTGTGGCTCAACCGCCTCGTGCAGGCGCCGGCGCAGCGCGACGACGGCTCGATGCGCCACGATCCGGACGCGATCGTCGACAACTTCAGCGCGCGCAAATTCGGCACGGACGGCCGCGTGCTCTACACCCTCTCGGCGAAGAAGATGGTACATTACCCCGACGACGACTCCGCGCGGCTCGTGGACCCGACCATCGAGGCGTTCGAGCCGGGCGAGCCGAAGGTGACCGTCACCGCCGACCGCGGGCGCCTCGAACGGGCCGGGGACCGGGTGTGGATCGAGGGGCACGTGGTGCTGGTGCGGGAGGGCGACGCGAAGATGGAGCCCGCGCGCGTGACCACGGACCGCCTGCTCGTCCTTCCCGACGCCGGCATCGCGCGCACCACGAGCGAGGTCGATATGCAGAGCCCGTCGGGCCGGGTGGTCGCCCGCGGCCTCGTCGTCGACAACAAGGCGCGCACGCTCGCTCTCGAGCACGTGCGCGCCGTCTACAAGTCCGCCACACGCTGATGCCCACCGGATCCGCCCTCGCACTCTGCGCCGCGCTGCTGCTTGCCGCGCACGGCGCGCTCGCCGAGAAGGCCGATCGCGAGAAGGAGATCGTGGTGAACGCCGACCGGCTGCTCGCCGACGACGCGAACAAGACCAGCACCTTCGAGGGCAACGTGGTGGTCACGCAGGGCACGATGCGCATGACGGCCGACAAGGTCACCGTGCGCGAGGACGCCGAGCGCCACAAGTACTACGTCGCCACCGGCAATCCGGTCACCTTCCGCCAGAAGCTCGACAACTCGGACGAATGGGTCGAGGGCTACGCGCAGCGCGCGGAGTTCGACGACCGCAACGACGTGCTGCGCCTGCACGACCACGCGCGCGTGAAGCGCGACCACAACGAGATCACCGGCGACTTCATCTCCTACGACATGCGCCGGGAAGTGGCCGAGGTGACTGGGGCCGCCCCGGGGAGCGCGCAGGCGCCGGGCGCGCGCGTGAAGGCGGTGATCCTGCCCCCGAAGAAAGCGCCGGCGGCGGGCGCGACGCGACCCGCTTCCCCGCCGGTCGAGCTCAAGCCCGACGAGGGCGTGCGCTGATGGCCGCCGCGCCCGGGGCGCAGCGCCTGTCCCTCGTGAGGCCCGAGCCGCACCCCTCGGTGCTGCGCGCCGAGGGGCTCATGAAGCGCTACCGCAAGCGCACCGTGGTCTCGGACGTGTCGCTCGCCGTGGAAAGCGGCGAGGTGGTGGGGCTGCTGGGGCCGAACGGCGCGGGCAAGACCACGTGCTTCTACATGATCCTCGGGCTCGTGCCGATCGACCGCGGGGCGGTCACCCTCGACGGCGAGGACCTCACGCACCTGCCGATCTTCCGGCGCTCGCGCCTGGGCCTGTCCTACCTGCCGCAGGAGGCGTCGATCTTCCGCAAGCTCACCGTCGCGCAGAACATCCAGGCGGTGCTCGAGCTGCAGGGCGTGGCGCGCGAGGAGATCGAGGCGCGCCTCGAGGGGCTGCTCGACGACCTGCACATCGGGCACCTGCGCGCGAGCCCGGCGCTGTCGCTCTCGGGCGGGGAGAGGCGGCGCGTCGAGATCGCGCGCGCGCTCGCGACGAGCCCGCGCTTCATCCTGCTCGACGAGCCCTTCGCGGGCGTCGATCCCATCGCGGTGCTCGACATCCAGCAGATCATCCGCTTCCTGAAGGAGCGGGGCATCGGCGTGCTCATCACGGACCACAACGTGCGCGAGACGCTCGGCATCTGCGACCACGCGTACATCATCAACCAGGGGGCCGTTCTCGCCTTCGGGAAGCCGCAGGATATCGTCTATAATGAGGCCGTCCGGAAGGTGTATCTCGGGGAGAACTTCCGCCTCTAGCGGAGCGTCGGTCCCTCCGGGACCTTCGACATGAAGCACAGCCTCCAGCTCAAGCTATCGCAGCACCTCACGCTCACGCCGCAGCTGCAACAGTCGATCCGGCTGCTCCAGCTGTCCACCGTCGAGCTGAACCAGGAGCTCGAGCGCTACCTGGCGGAGAACCCGTTGCTGGAGAGGGCGGAGCTCGCGGCTCCCGAGGAGGGCGCGGGCGGCGGCGCGGCGGAAGCCGCGGGGCCGGCCTCCCGCGACGAGGGCGAGCGGCGCGAGGAGCCCGCAGGCCTCGGCGAGGACCACGGCTTCGCCGACGAGCAATCCTCCGCCGGCGGGCCGCGGCGCGACGACGAGAAGGACGACTTCACCCAGTTCGCGGCCGCGGAGCCCACGCTCCAGGATCACCTCCTCCAGCAGATCTCGCTCACCGGCCTCACGGAGCGCGACAAGCGCCTCGCCGCGCTCATCGTGGGGCACCTCGACGAGGACGGCTACTTGAAGAGCGAGCTCGACGAGTTGCGCGAGTCCGCGCTCGCAGCGATCCCCGACCTCGAGGTGGAGGAGCTGTCGATCGCGTTGAAGCACGTGCAGAACCTCGAGCCCACGGGCGTGGGCGCGCGCGATGCGGCCGAGTGCCTCGCGCTGCAGTTGAAGGCGCTGCCCGAGTCGACGCCGCACCGCGAGGCGGCCATCGAGCTCGTGACGCGGCACCTCGACGTGCTCGCCGCGCGCGACTTCAACCGCCTGAGGCGCCTGCTCGGCGTGACCGAGGAGGAGCTGCGCGAGGTGCGCGACCTCGTGCTCACGCTCGATCCCAAGCCGGGGCGCGCCTTCGGGCAGGGCGACGTGCGCTACGTCGTGCCCGACGTCGTGGTGCGCCGGCTCTCGGGTCGCTGGACGGCCTCGCTCAACCGCGACGCGATGCCGCGGCTTCGCATCAACAAGATGTACGCCGACATCCTGCAGGCCTCGCGCGGCAACGGGGGCAAGCATCTCGCCGGGCAGCTGCAGGAGGCGCGCTGGCTCATCAAGAACGTGCAGCAGCGCTTCGACACCATCCTGCGCGTGACCCAGGCGATCGTCGACCGGCAGAGGAACTTCTTCGAGCACGGCGAGGTGGCGATGCGCCCGCTCGTGCTGCGCGAGATCGCCGAGGCCGTGGGCTTGCACGAATCGACGATCTCGCGCGTCACCACGCAGAAGTACATGCTCACCCCGCGCGGAATATTCGAGCTGAAATATTTCTTCGGCAGCCATGTTTCAACCGACACGGGCGGGGCCTGTTCGGCGACCGCGATCCGTGCTCTGATCAAGCAACTGGTGGCCGCCGAGGACTGCCGCAAGCCGCTGTCGGACCACCGCATCTCCGACATCCTCGCCCAGCAGGGCATCCAGGTTGCGCGGAGGACGGTGGCGAAGTACCGTGAGGCGCTGCGCATCCAGCCGGCCAACCTGCGCAAGTCCCTCTAGAGCCCAGACGGGAGGAGCCCTCGATGAACCTGCAGCTCACCGGCCACCATGTCGAGATCACGCCCGCCATCCGCGAGTACGTGGTCGCGAAGCTCGAGCGCATCAGCCGCCACTTCGACCACGTGATCGAGGTGAACGTCATCATGACCGTGCAGAAGCTCGACCGGAAGATCGAGGCGAACGTGCACCTGTCGGGCAAGGACATCCACGTGCAGTGCAACGACGGCGACATGTACGCGGCGATCGACCAGCTGATCGACAAGCTCGACCGCCAGGTGATCCGGCACAAGGAGCGCTTCCAGGTGAACCGCCACGGGCCGGGAATCAAGCGCAACACCCAGGCCTAGGCCGCTTCCACGGGCGCAGGGCTCCGCCCATGAACCTCGTCTCCCGCCTCCTGCCGCCGAGCCACGTCGTGCTCGGGCTCGACGTGAGCAGCAAGAAGCGGCTCTTCGAGCAGATCGGGCTGCTCTTCGAGAACTCGCGCCAGGTGCCGCGCGCGCGCGTCTTCGACGCCCTGTTCGACCGCGAGAAGCTCGGCTCGACGGCGCTGGGCTTCGGCGTGGCCATTCCGCACGGCCGCATCAAGTCGCTCAAGGAGCCGGTGTGCGCGTTCGTCCGTACCGCCTCTCCCATCCCCTTCGAGGCGCCGGACGGCGAGCCCGTGAGCCTCGTCTTCGCGCTGCTCGTGCCCGAGCACGCGAACGAGACGCACCTGGAGCTCCTGTCGGAGCTCGCGCAGATGTTCAGCGACGCGGGCCTGCGCGAGGCCCTCGCCGCGGCCGGGGACGCCGCCGCGGCCCACCGGCTGATCACCGAGTGGTCGCCCTATGCCCCGGCTCAGCGTTCAGCGGCTGTTTGACGAGCGCCGCGGGCGCCTCGGGCTCACCTGGGCGGCGGGCACGGCGGGGGCCACGCGCGAGCTCGACGGCGAGATGCTGCACCGGCCGGGCGTCGGGCTCATCGGGCACCTCAACCTCGTCCACCAGATGCTCGTCCAGGTGCTGGGGCCCCGCGAAGTGCAGTACGTCGAGGGGCTCGAGGCGGCGCTGCGCGCCCCCACGGCGCAGCGCATCTTCGCCCCCGACACGATGTGCGCCATCGTGACCGACGGCGTGCGCGCGCCCGCGATCCTGCTCGAGGCGGCCGAGAAGGCGGGCGTGGCGCTGCTCACCTCCACCGAGCCCAGCCAGCACGTGATCAACGTGCTGCGGCCGTACATGCAGCAGGAGCTGGGGGAGATCACCACGCTGCACGGCGTCATGCTCGACGTGCTCGAGATCGGCGTGCTCATCACGGGCGAGTCCTCGATCGGCAAGAGCGAGCTCGCCCTCGAGCTCGTCTCGCGCGGCCACGGCCTGGTGGCCGACGACGTGGTCGAGCTGCAGCAGATCGGCCCCGACACGGTCCAGGGGCGCTGCCCGCCGATGCTGCGCGACTTCCTCGAGGTGCGGGGGCTCGGCGTGCTCAACATCCGCTCGATCTTCGGCGAGACCGCGGTGCGCCCGCGCAAGGCCCTGCGCCTCATCGTGCACCTGGACCAGCCCGAGGTCGTGCCGGAGGTGCGCAACAACCGGCTCGCCACGCGCTCGGGCACGCAGGAGATCCTGGGCGTGGAGATCCCCACGGTCACGCTCGCGGTCGCGCCGGGGCGCAACCTCGCCGTGCTGGTGGAGGCGGCGGTGCGCAACCACATCCTGCTTACGCGGGGCATCGACTCGACGCGCGAGTTCATCGCGCGCCAGGAGGCGGCGATCCGCTCCGGCTCGGCCGGGCCCGACGAGACCTCGGACTGATGCAGCTGGTCCTGCTTTCGGGCGTGTCGGGCTCGGGCAAGAGCGTGGCGCTCAAGGCGCTCGAGGACGCGGGCTTCTTCTGCGTGGACAACCTGCCCGCGGAGCTCATCGGGCCGCTCGCCGACTACGCGATGTCGCGCGGCGAGCCCCGGGTCGCGATCAGCGCGGACGCGAGGAGCCGCGAGAGCCTCGGCCAGCTCCCCGAGATCGTCGCGAAGGAGCGCACGCGCGGCAGCGACGTGCGCGTGATCTTCCTCGACGCCAACGACGAGAGCCTCGTGCGCCGCTTCTCCGAGACGCGCCGGCCCCATCCGCTCGCGGGCGACGGCCGCACCCTCGCCGAGGCGATCGCCGAGGAGCGGCGGCTGCTCGCGTGGCTCGCCGAGATGGGCCAGCGCATCGACACGAGCGCGCTCGTGCCCTCGCAGCTGCGCGGCTGGATCCAGGACCTGGTCGTCACCGACCGCTCGCGCCTCACGCTGTGCTTCGAGTCGTTCGGGTTCAAGGGCGGCGCGCCGCTCGACGCCGACTTCGTGTTCGACGCGCGTTGCGTGGTGCCGAACCCGCACTACGATCCGCGCCTGCGGCCGCTCACGGGCCTCGACCGCGAAGTGGTGGACTTCCTCGAGCGCGAGACCCAGGCCGGCATCTTCGTCGAGGACATCCAGCGCTTCCTCCAGCGCTGGCTCCCGCGCTTCGTCCTCGACCAGCGCGCGTCGATCACCGTGGCGGTCGGCTGCACGGGCGGGCGCCACCGCTCGGTGTACGTCGTGAAGCAGCTCGCCGAGCGCTTCGCTTCCGACTACCCGGTCGTCGTGAGGCACCGGGACCTCAAGGATTAGCGGGCCGCCCTTGCCGCTCCTCGACATCTTCTCCGCCGCGGTGCGGGCGCGGGCCGTGCCCATCTTTCCGCTCAACACGGTGCTCTTCCCGGGCGGCGTGCTGCCGCTGCGCATCTTCGAGGCGCGCTACGTGGACATGGCGAGCGACTGCCTCAAGCGCTCCGCGCCCTTCGGCGTGTGCCTCATCCGCGACGGCAAGGAGGTCGGGCCGCCCGCGGTGCCGGTGCGGATAGGGTGCCTCGCGCGCATCGCCGATTGCGACGCCGAGCAGCTCGGGGTGCTCAAGGTGCGCGCCGAGGGCCTCGAGCGCTTCCGCATCGCCTCGAGCGAGGTGACGAAGGCGGGCCTCATCGTGGCGGATGTGGAGCCGCTCGCGGCCGAGACGCCCGCGCCCGACGCGCCGGGCCTCGGCGAATGCGCCGAGCTTCTCCGCAAGCTCATCGCGGGCATCGGCGCCGAGCGCTTCGTGCCGCCGCTGCGCTTCGAGGACGCGACGTGGGTGGGATTCCGCCTGGCGGAGATCCTGCCGCTGCGCAACGACGTGAAGCAGAAGCTGCTCGAGGTCACCGACGCGACCATGCGGCTCGCGGTGCTGCACAAGTTCCTGAAGCAGCAGAAGCTGATCGCCTAGAGCTGCACCGTCGGCCGAGGAGGCCCCATGACGAAGACGCCATCGCTTGCCACGAGCCGGATCTACGTCGCGATCCAGTTCGTGCTGCTTTCGGCCTTCGCGGCGGTGATCCTCTGGAATCCGGGCACGGCCCTCTTCGCATCGCCCGCAGCGTCGATGGCGGGAAACGTCATCGGCATCGCGGGGCTCCTCGTGATCGCTCTCGGCTTCCTCGCCCTCGGCCGCAACCTCCAGGTCGCGCCCCACACGAAGGAAGGCGCGCACCTCGTGCAGTCGGGCATCTACCGGGTGCTGCGCCACCCGATCTACAGCGGCATCGCGCTTTGCGTGGTCGGGCTGTGGCTGCGCGAGCCGACGCTCCCCGCCGCGCTCGCCGGCCTCGCCGTCATCATCTTCCTCGGCATGAAGCGCCGGCTCGAGGAGCGGTTCCTGCTCGCGGCGTATCCCGATTACGCGGAGTACCGGAAGCGGACGGTGGGTTTCCCCTGAGGGGGTGGTCGCAACTTGACGCATAGACGCGCCGTATATACACTACGTCCATGCGGTTCTCCTGGGATGAAAGGAAGCGTCGTCTCAACCTCAAAGACCACGGGTTGGACTTCGTCGATGCCCCCAGAGTGTTTGAAGGGCCAACCTTCACTTTCGAGGATGATCGCTTCGCGTACGACGACCAGCGCTATGTGACGCTGGGTCTTCTCGGTGGAGTCGTGGTTTCGATCGTGCATACCGAGACGTCGTCGAATATCCATGTGATCTCTTTTCGGAAGGCGACGCGAAATGAAGAAGCAATCCTCTTCAAGAACCTCCAGGACTGATTTGTCGAGGGTTCGTGCGATGAAGGACCGTCAGATCAAGATTTCGGCGGACCATCCCGAGGCTGATCTCAAGCACATCGTTCGCGGCATCGTGCGGCGAGGCCTCAAACCGGTGCGGCCGAAGACCTCGATTTCGTTGCGAGTCGATTCGGATATCTTGGAGTGGTTCAAGGCACAGGGGCCGGGGTATCAAACTCGAATCAATGCGGTGTTGAGAGCATTCAAAGATGCCTCGCCCTAACGAGCGTAGGAGCGGATCGTGAGACTTGGTGGGCCGTGTGTAGTCGCGGCATCGGCACCCTGGCTGGCTGCTCAACTCGGTCGGTATGCGGCAACATCGCAATACGTGGTCAGCCCGTGAACGTTAGTCAACCGATTGAGATCCTCGAAGCAAGCATCAACGACGCGTTCGATGCCGGCGAGCTCACCCCTGACCATGCGAAGGCGGTCGAGGAAGCGGTTCGTCTTCTCGATGTCGGAAAGGTACGAGTCTGCGAGCGTATCGATGGGGACTGGCATACTCATCAATGGCTCAAGAAGGCCATCTTGCTCTACTTCAGAATCCGCGGGCTCGAAATCGTAAGCTCCGGGCCTTTTCGGTTCAACGACAAGATCCCGGTGAAATCATGGGATGGATCTGAAGGGGTTCGAGTCGTCCCGCAGGCTCTGGCGCGTCGTGGCAGCTACATAGAGCGCGGCGCCATTCTAATGCCCTCCTTCGTCAACATCGGTGCTCGGGTCGGTGCCGGTACGATGATCGACACCTGGGTGACCGTTGGTTCGTGCGCTCAGATCGGCAGAAATGTTCACCTCGCAGGAGGCGTCGGCATCGGGGGCGTGCTCGAGCCAATCCAGGCCAATCCCGTAATTGTGGAAGACAACTGCTTCGTTGGAAGTCGCTGCGTAATCGTTGAAGGAGTACGTGTAGGGGAGGGAGCGGTTCTCGGCGCCGGGGTGGTATTGACGTCCTCGACGAAGGTGATCGACGTTCGTGGAGAAAGAGAGCAGGTGACCAAGGGAGCTGTACCAAGTAACGCGGTCGTCGTTCCGGGGACAACAATAAAGTCGTTCCCCTCGGGAAACTACGGTGTCACGTGCGCATTGATCATCGGCACGCGAAAGGAATCCACAGACAAGAAGACAAGCCTCACGGCTGTCCTGCGGGAATTCGATCTTGCGGGTTAAAGGCTTTGGCTCGAGGAAGCGGAACGGCGACAGCAGCTTCGAGAACGTAACAACACATGGGGACAATGCGATGGCGGGACTCTTCTATCTCTCCGTTCTTGTGCTCGGCATCATCGTCGGCGTGTTCTGGATCGCCCTTCCGTTCCTTGTCAACGCGACCAACACCCGGCTCGACAAGCTCATCGGGGAGGTTCGCGCCCTGCGGGAGGCCGTCGAGCGGAAGGCCTAGCGATCGAATCCAGCAGCCGCCGCACGGGCGAGGGAAGAGCTGCGCCCCGAAGGTCGTCGAGCGCCACCCACGTCCCGGCCCGGCCTTCGGCGAGGCGCTTCGCCCGGCGTACCTGGATCCGCCACGGCTTCACCTCCAGCGTGAAATGCGTGAACGCGTGCTCGAAGGGCTCGAGCGCCTCGACCGCGGCGGCCTCGATTCCCCAGTCGCGTTCCAGCGCCGCGGCGGGCCGGGCCTTCGCGTCGATCTCGGGCAGCGACCACAAGCCGCCCCAGATGCCCGAGCGAGGGCGCTTCTCGAGCAGCACCTCGCCTCGCGAAAGCACCACGAGCATCGCGATGCGACGGCGCTTCGGGGCGGCGCGCCGCTTGCGGCCGGGGATCTCGTCGATGCGTTCGGCGAGGCGCGCGGCGCAATCGATGTTGACGGGGCAGAGCGCGCAGCGCGGCGCGCGCGGGAGGCACGTTCCCGCTCCGAGGTCCATCAGGCCCTGCGTGTAGGCTTCGATCCCCGCGTGCGGCAGGCGCTTTTCGGCGATCTCCCAGAGCGAAGCGAGCACGCCCGCGCCGGACGGATCGCCTTCGATGCCCGCATGCCGCGCGAGCACGCGCTTCACGTTGCCGTCGAGGATCGGACGGCGCTCGCCCGAGGCGAACGCGGCGATGGCGCCCGCGGTCGACCGCCCCAACCCGGGAAGCGAAGCGAGCGCCTCGAACGTCGTGGGGAAGACGCCGGCGAAGCGCTCTCGCACCTCGCGCGCGGCGCGATGGAGGTTGCGCGCGCGGGCGTAGTAGCCGAGGCCGCTCCAGAGCGCGAGAACCTCGTCCTCATCGGCCCGGGCGAGGTCGGCCACCGTGGGGAAGCGCGCGACGAAGCGCTCGAAGTACGGGATCACCGTCGCGACCTGGGTCTGCTGGAGCATCACCTCCGAGAGCCAGATGCGGTAGGCGTCGCGCGTGCCCTGCCACGGCAGGTCATGGCGGCCATGGCGCCGCTGCCAGGAGACGATGCGCGCGGAGAAGGAACGGGGGGACGGCATGGGGGCGGCTGGAGCGGGTGAAGGGAATCGAACCCTCGTCGTAAGCTTGGGAAGCTTCTGCTCTGCCATTGAGCTACACCCGCAGCCCGCGAAGCATTCTACCGTCTCGCGCCCTCCCACGGCGGCTCGTCGCAATCCCCGCCCTCTGCGGCGGCGGGCGGGTAGCATGGCGCCCATGGCCTCGAACCCCGGATGCGCCACGGGCGACAAGTTCCATCCGCTCGAGCTGATCCCCTTCTTCCGCCGCTTCCCCCGGAGCGTGGCGCGGGACGTGCTGTACACGTTCATCTGGAGCTGCGGCTTCGGCACCGTGTTCTGCCTGATCGGGATCGGCTTCTCGGGCCAGTGGCCGTCGCTGCGCGCGTACGGGATCTACCTCGCCATCTCGAGCTTCATCGGCTACGCCATCCATGCCGGCTTCTACGTGGGAACGTGGATCGGCCTCGAAGGCTGGGCGCGCGCGAGCGGGTACGTGCCCAAGGTCGTCTACTACACCGGCGTGCCGCTCCTCGGCACGGTCGTCGGGTTCTGGGCGGCTTCGCAGGTGTTCGACCTCGGGTTCGACCACTGGCTCACCGAGCCGGGCTGGTTCACGTCGATCGGGACGACGAGCGTGGTGATCTCGGGGATCCTCGCGACGATCTTCTTCTGGCGCGAGCGCGAGGCGCGTGCCCAGGCGAGGTACGAGCACGAGCGCGTGCGCGCCGAGCGGATCGAGCGCGAGGCGGCGCTCGCCAACCTGCGCGCGCTCCAGGCGCAGATCGAGCCGCACTTCCTCTTCAACACGCTCGCCAACGCGACGAGCCTGGTGGACAGCGACACGCCGAAGGCGAAGCGGATGCTCGAGAGCTTCATCCGGTTCCTGCGCGCTTCTCTTGCGGCCACGCGCGCGGAGAACACGACGCTCGGCGCCGAAGCGGAGCTCATCGCGGCCTACCTCGACGTCCTCCAGGTGCGCATGGGCGCGCGGCTGCGCTACCGCGTGGAGGTGCCGGAAGAGCTGCGGGGCTTCACGCTCGCTCCGATGCTGCTCCAGCCGGTGGTCGAGAACGCCATCCGCCACGGGCTCGAGCCCAAGGTCGAGGGCGGCGAGATCGTGGTGCGGGCGCGTCGCGAGGGCGACGCCGTGGTGGTCGAGGTCCGCGACACGGGCGCGGGCTTCGCGGCCACGACGCGCGGCGGCGTGGGCCTTGCGAACCTCCGCGACCGCCTGAGCGGCCTGCATGGCGAACGCGCGGCGCTCGCGATCGGGGAGAACCCGGGGGGCGGCACGGTCGTGGCCGTGAGGTTTCCGGCATGACGCCGCGCGCTTTGATCGCCGACGACGAGGCGCACCTCGCGGAGCACTTGCGGGATCGCCTCGAACGGCTGTGGCCCGAGCTCGAGGTGCTGCCGCTCGCCGCCAACGGCATCGAGGCGCTGCGGGCGATCGACGAAGAGGCGCCCGACGCCGCGTTCCTCGACATCCGCATGCCGGGGCTCACGGGCCTGGAGCTCGCGCGGCGCATCGAGGGGCGCACCCACGTGGTGTTCGTGACCGCGTTCGACCAGTACGCGGTGGAGGCCTTCGAGCGCGAGGCGGCGGACTACCTGCTCAAGCCCGTGACGGACGAGCGGCTCGCGGAGTGCGTCGCGCGCCTGCGGCGCCGGCTCGAGGCGCGCGAGCGGCCGCCCGCGCTGGACGAGGTGCTGGCGCGCATCGCCCGCGCGCTCCCCGCGGGGGGCGAGAAGCTGCGCTGGATCCGCGCGCTCAAGGGCGAGGTCGTGCAGCAGATCGCGGTCGACGACGTGCTCTACTTCCAGGCGCAGGACAAGTACACGTGCGTGGTGACGCGCGCGGGCGAGTGGCTGATCCGCATGCCGCTCGCCGAGCTCGCCGGGCAGCTCGACCCCGGGGCGTTCTGGCAGGTCCACCGCGCCACCGTGGTGAACGCGAACGAGGTCGCCTCGACGCGCCGCGACCTGGGCGGACGGGTGTTCGTGAAGCTGCGCGACGGGCGCACGGAGCTTCCCGTGAGCCGCGCCTACGCGCACCGCTTCAAGCAGATGTGATCGCGGTCAAGCGCGGCGCGGCCCCTCGGCGTTATAGAATTGCAGTTCCATGTCCGCGCCCATCCGTGTCGTCCTGAACGGCGCGCCCCGGGAGTTTCCCGCGCCGCTCACGTTCTCGGAGCTCATCGACGAGCTCGCGCTCGGGGGCCGTCGGCTCGCCGTCGAGCGCAACGGCGAGATCATCCCGCGCGGCCGCCTCGGCGAGGAGAGCCTCGCGGACGGCGACCGCATCGAGGTCGTGATGGCCGTGGGGGGCGGCTGATGAACGCGCCCGAGAGGATCGAGGCCGGCGACGCGCTGGTCGTGGCCGGGAAGGCGTACCGCTCGCGCCTGCTCGTCGGCACGGGCAAGTACCGGGACTTCGACGAAACGCGCCGCGCGGTCGAGGCGAGCGGCGCCGAGATCGTGACCGTGGCGATCCGCCGCACGAACATCGGGCAGAACGCCGGCGAGCCGAGCCTGCTCGAGGCGCTTCCCCCGTCGCGCTACACCATCCTGCCCAACACCGCGGGTTGCTATACGGCCGAGGACGCGGTTCGGACGTTGCGCCTCGCGCGCGAGCTGCTCGACGGCCACGCGCTCGTGAAGCTCGAGGTCCTGGGGGATGCCCGCACGCTCTATCCCAACATGCCCGAAACGCTCGCCGCGGCGAAGACGCTGGTCGCCGATGGCTTCCAGGTGATGGCCTATTGCAGCGACGACCCGATCATGGCGAAGCAGCTCGAGGACCTGGGCTGCGTCGCGGTGATGCCGCTCGCCTCCCTCATCGGCTCCGGCATGGGCATCGTGAATCCCTGGAACCTGCGCATCATCATCGACCGGGTGCAGGTGCCGGTGCTCGTGGACGCGGGAATCGGGACGGCCTCGGACGCCGCGATCGCCATGGAGCTCGGCTGCGACGGCGTGCTCATGAACACCGCCATCGCGAAGGCGCGCGAGCCGGTGCGCATGGCCCGCGCGATGAAGCTCGCGGTGGAGGCGGGCCGCGAAGCCTGGCTCGCCGGCCGCATGCCGGCGAAGCCCTACGAGGCGAGCGCGAGCTCGCCGGCCTCGGGGCTCATCGCCCCGTCCGCGTCCGCCCCGAAGTAGATTCCCGGCCTCAGAACCGCCAGCTCACGCCTACCGAGAAGAGGTCGCTGTCGGCCTCGCTTCCGAATGGAGTGCCCAGCGGCGAGTAGTGCTCGACCTGCGCGCGCACGCCGAGCGCGCTCGTGAAGTCGTAGCGCACGCCGAGCCCGTAGCGCCAGCGCGTGCGCGAGGTCGAGTCGGCGAGGAGCGAGGTCGAATAGGTCGCGAAGGGCAGCGCCGCATCGCCGTGGTAGGCGCCCATGCGCCCGTAGAACGAGAAGCGCCAGACGGGGAGCGTGGCCACCGTGTCGATGCCGAAGCCGGTCGAGCGGAAGGGCGAGGACGGGCTCACGGCGCTCGCGAAGGCGTCGGACGGTCCGCGCGGGAGGTCGTTGAATTCGCCTTCCACCGCGAAGTGCGGCGAGTACTGGTAGCCCAGCTTCAGCCGGAACGGCTCGTCGGTCGGCGAGGCGGGAGTGGGCGATGCGAGCGGGAGGGCGGAGAACGAATAGACCTCCCCCGAGGCGAACGTCGTGGGAACCTTGAGCGTTCCGACGTAATCGCCGGCAAGCGCCGCGGCGGGCAGGGCCGCGAGCGCGAAAGCAGGGAGGCGCCTCGATAAAGCCATTGTTTTCCCCGACCTTTCCGTGCAATTTAGGCGTCCCGCGGCCGCGCTGTCAATCCACAACCCCTCGTGTCCCACCCCCCCATTCGCAGCTACGTGTTGCGCCAGGGCCGGTTCTCCCCGGCCCAGCAGCGGGCCTATGCGGACCTCATGCCGCGGCTGGGCGTGCCCTATCGGCCCGGGCCCCTCGACTTCGCGGCGCTTTTCGGCCGGCGCGCCCCGGTCGTCGTGGAGATCGGCTCGGGCATGGGCGAGACCACCGCCCGCATCGCGGCCGAGCACCCGGAGGTCGACTACCTCGCGATCGAGGTCCACGCCCCGGGCGTGGGGAGCCTGCTGCGGCGCGTGGAGGAGGCCGGGCTTTCGAACGTGCGCGTGGTGCAGCACGACGCGGTGGAAGTGCTGCGCGACATGGTCCCGCCCGATTCGCTCGCGGCGATCCACGTGTTCTTCCCGGACCCGTGGCCCAAGAAGCGCCACCACAAGCGCCGCCTTCTGCAGCCCGCGTTCGCCACGCTCGCCGCCTCGCGCCTCGCGAAGGGCGGCCAGTTGCACGTCGCGACGGACTGGCGGGAATATGCCGACCACGTGCTGGCGGTGCTGTCCTCGGTTCCCGCGCTGCGCAACACCGCCCGGGGGTTCGCCGAGCGCCCCGCCGGGCGGCCCGAGACCAAGTTCGAGCAGCGCGGGCGCCGCCTGGGGCACGGCGTCTGGGACCTGCTCTTCGTGAGGGAGTGAATCGATGGGCGAAGCACGGGAAAGCGCGCGGCGCGCGTGGCTCGCACGGCTCGCGGCGGCGGGCGCCTTAGGCGGCGCGGGGCTCGCGGGCTGGATCGCGCGCGCGCTCGCCAACGGGGACATGGGTCCGAAGCAGGGCGTGGTGCGCCTCGAGGGCACCGCGACGGTGGCGGGCCGGCCGGCGCACGTGGGCTCGGCCGTGTCTCCCGGCGATCGCGTGACCACCGGCCCCGGCAGCCAGGCGGTCCTCGTGATCGGGCGCGACGCCTTCCTCATGCGCTCGAACACCATCATCGAGACGCGCGAGAGGGACGGCCTCGTGGGCGATCTGCTCGTGAAGACCGGCGCGCTGCTTTCGGTCTTCTCGAAGAAGCCGCTCACGATCCGCGCGGCGAACGCGACGATCGGCATTCGCGGGACCGCCTGCTACCTGGAGGTGGATCCCGCGAGCGTGTACTTCTGCCTGTGCTACGGCGAGGCGGTCGTGGACGGCCCGCGCATGCAGGAGAAGGTCGTGAAGACGCACCACCACGACGACCCGCTGCTGCTCACCGAGGAAGGCGGGATCATGCGGGCCGAGCCGGGAAAGTTCCGCGACCACACCGATGCGGAGCTCACCATGCTCGAGGCGCTCTGCGGACGGGAGCCGCCCTTCCTCAAGGACGGGAAGAAGTATCCGCCGGGTAAATACGGAGGCTAGGAGCCCGGCTGCGGGGCGGTGCGGCGGCGGGAAGGAACCGCTCGAGCAGATCGTTGAGGAAGCGCCGGCCCTTCGCGCTGGGACGGACGACGACGGGATCGCGCTCGAGGAGGCCGTCGCGCTCGGCGCGCTCCAGCTCCCGCGCGACCGCCGTGATGGGAAGGCCCGTGCGCTGCGTGAACAGCGCGGCCGGGAAGCCCTCCACGAGCCTGAGCGCGTTCAGCATGAACTCGAAGGCGAGCTCGCCGGGCGCCACCTCGTGCGACTCGTCGACGGCGTCGCCCGCGAGCGCCGCGCTCATGTAGCCGCGGGGACTGCGGATGCGGCTCGCGCGCACGATGCGGTCGGGGAAGGAGATCTTGCCGTGCGCGCCCGCGCCCAGCCCCAGGTAGTCGCCGAAGGTCCAGTAGTTGAGGTTGTGGCGCGCGCGATGGCCGGGACGCGCGAAGGCCGACGTCTCGTAGTGCTCGTATCCCGCCTCGCCGAGGGCCGCCTCGATCGCGTCCTGCATGTCGGCGGCCGCGTCCTCGCCGGGCAGCGCGGGCGGATCCCGGTGGAAGCGCGTGCCGGGCTCGAGGGTGAGGTGATAGGCCGACACGTGGGGCGCGCCGAGCGCCACGGCCTCGCGCGCGTCGGCGAGCGCCTCCTCGGGCGACTGGCCGGGGAGCGCGTACATGAGGTCCGCGTTCACGGTGGGAAAGATCCCGAGCGCGGCCGCGAGCGCCCGGCGCGCCTCGTCGGCGCCGTGCACTCGCCCGATCGCCGCGAGCTTCGCGTCCGAGAAGCTCTGCACGCCGACCGAGAGGCGATTCACGCCCGCGTCGCGATAGCCGCGGAAGCGCGCGGCCTCGAACGTGCCCGGGTTCGCCTCCATCGTGACCTCGGCGTCGGGATCCACGGGAAGCCGCGTGCGCACGGCCGTGAGGAGCCGGTCGATCGCCGCGGGCGTGAGCAGGCTCGGCGTGCCGCCCCCGATGAACACCGTGCGGGTGCGCCGGCCCCAGACCGCGGGAAGGCTCGACTCGAGGTCGGCGACGAGCGCGTCGACGTACTCGCCCTCGGGCGGCTCGCCGCGGACCTCGTGCGAGTTGAAGTCGCAATAGGGGCACTTGCGCACGCACCACGGGACGTGCACGTAGAGCGCGAGCGGCGGGAGCTCCGCGAGGCGCACGGCGCCGGTGGCGTGGAGCGCGATCTCGCGCGATGCGGGCGTTTCGAGGGCGGAAGGGGACATCGTCGGCAGCGACGATTATCCCACGGCGCCTCGGGCTTTCCCGGCGAGACGGGCGGCGAGGGCGGCGAGGGCGCGGGCGCGGTGGCTCACCCGGTTCTTCTCCTCCGCGGAGAGCTCGGCCGCGGTGGCGCCCGCGGAGGTGAGGAAATAGGGGTCGTAGCCGAAGCCGCCCGAGCCCCGGGGCTCGAGGACGATCTCGCCGTGCCACGCGCCTTCGGCCACGATCGGGGTCGGGTCGCCCGGCCCGCGAACGAGGACCAGCGCGCAGTAGTAGAAAGCCGCGCGATCGGCGCGGCTGCGCAGCGCCTCGACGAGCTTCGCGTTGTTGCGCGCGTCGCGCTCCTCGCGGCTGCCGCCCTTGCCCGCGTAGTACGCGGAGTGCACGCCGGGCTCGCCCCCGAGCGACGGCACGCACAGCCCCGAGTCGTCGGCGAGCGCCGGCAGCCCCGTGGCGCGGGCTGCGTTGCGCGCCTTGGCGAGCGCGTTCTCGAGGAAGGTGTCGTGGGGCTCCTCGGCTTCGGCGACGTGGAATTCCGATTGCGGGCTCGCCTCGATGCCGAGGGGCGCGAGCATCGCCCGCAGCTCGCGCAGCTTGCCCGGGTTGTTGGAGGCGATGACGATCCGGTTCACGAAGTCATCTGCGTTCGCCTTCAGCCGCGGTCATCCGCGTTCCCGGCATTTTGCGCGAGCGCCTCGCGCTGCAGCGCGATGAGCTGCGCGATGCCGGACGAGGCGAGGTCGAGCAGCTCCGACATCTGCGCACGCGTGAAGGGAACGCCCTCGGCGGTTCCCTGCACCTCGACGAAGCGTCCCGCTCCCGTCATGACCACGTTCATGTCGGTCTCGCACGCCGAGTCCTCGGCGTAGTCGAGGTCGAGCAGCGCCTCGCCGCCCACGATGCCCACGGAGACGGCGGCGACCAGGTCGCGCAGCGGGTCGCGCTGGAGCGCGCCGCTCGCGCGAAGCGTCGAGAGGGCGTCGGCGAGCGCGACCATCGCGCCCGTGATGGACGCGCAACGCGTGCCCCCGTCGGCCTGGAGCACGTCGCAGTCGACGGTGACCTGCCGCTCGCCCAGCGCGGCGAGGTCCGTCACCGCGCGGAGGCTCCGCCCGATGAGCCGCTGGATCTCGTGCGTGCGGCCCGATTGCCGGCCGGAGGCCGCCTCGCGCGCGCCGCGCGTGTGGGTCGCCCGCGGCAGCATCCCGTATTCCGCCGTGACCCAGCCGCTGCCCTTGCCCTTGAGGAAGGCGGGCACCTTCTCCTCGACGCTCGCGGTGCAGAGCACGCGCGTCTCCCCCATCTCGACGAGCACCGAGCCCTCGGCGTGCCTCGTGAAGCGGCGCGTGAAGCGCACGGGACGCAGCTGCGCGGCGGGGCGGTCGAGGTAGCGCGGCATGGACGGGCCCTTCGCGATTCGTGCCGGCTAGCGCGGGACCTTCTTGATGGCGTTCTGGATCTCGGCGATCGCCCGCTCGATGTCCTCGTCGGTCACCTCTTCGAGCGCGCCGGGTACCCCGCTGCCGAGCTGCTGGGTGGTGTTGGCGGACGTGGCGAACTGCTCCTGGTCGAGGCTTTGCGTATCGGGCAGGCGCGGATCGTCCTGGTTCTCCCAGGTCATCGCGACGACGGAGAGGTTGTCGGACTCGCCCTGCGCGCGCCGCTGGGCCTCGGTGAGCAGGCCCGGGAGGAGGTCCACCGCCGGCTGCTTGCGCAGCATGCCGCCGAGGATGTTCGACGGGATCTGGCTCCAGAAGCCGTCGGTCGAGAGCAGGACCGTGTCGCCCACCTCGAGCGCCACGTCGCGCCCGGTGTCGATCACGGGAGGGACGACGCCGCCCAGGCAGCTGAAGATCTTGTTGCGGTCGGGGTGGCGCGCCGCGGCCGCGGGCGTGATCTCGCCCGCGTCGATCATCTGCTGCACCTTGGAGTGGTCCTGGGTGTGGGCGACGAGCTCGCCGCCGCGCAGGACGTAGAGCCGCGAATCGCCCGCGTGCGCCCAGAAGGCCCGGCCGTTCTGCACGATGCACGCCACACAGGTCGTGCGCGGGCATTCGAGCAGGTTGTGCTCGACGGCGTAGGAGACGATCGCGCGGTGCGCCGCCTGGATCGAGGAGACCAGGAACTCGAAGGGGCGGCGCAGGCGGTTGCGCGCCTCCTGCTGGAAGCGGCGCGTGATCTCGGTCACCGCGATCTCCGCGGCCACTTCCCCCCGCTCGTGGCCGCCCATGCCGTCGCACACCACCATGAGCAGCACGTCGCGGCCGTAGGAGTAGGCGACGCGGTCCTCGTTGCCCTTGCGGTCGCCGAGGCGGCTGTCCTGGAAGATGGTGAATCGCATCTAGCGCGAGAAGAGCTTCGAGAACGGGCGGTTGATGGTCTCGAGGAAGCCGCGCTTCTCGCTTCCCGGCTCGTTCATGAGCCGGCGCTGCAGCTCGTAGGCGGTCTGGGGCCGCTTCAGGTAATCGACCGCGAGGCACGCGTCGACGATGTCGTACAGGTCGTCGGAATAGGGCTGCCGGGCGAGCGTGCGCAGCGGGATCATGCGGTCTTCCTGCTCGCGCTGGTCGCCCGCCTGGGGGGGCGCCCCCGCGATGCAGGTGTAGATGGTCGCGCCCACGGAGTAGATGTCGCTCCAGGGCCCCAGCTCGCCGGGCTTGAACCGGTAGTGCTCGGGGGCGGCGAAGCCGGCGGTGTACATGGGCTTGAGCTTCATCGCCTCGTCGGAGAGCGTGATACGCGCCGCGCCGAAGTCGAGCAGCACGGGGCGGCCTTCCATCGAGATGAAGACGTTCGCCGGCTTGATGTCGAGGTGCAGCAGCTTGCTCGAGTGCACCTCGCGCAGCCCGTTCATCAGGTGGATGAAGAGCCGGCGGATGAAGCCCTCGTTGAACTCGTGGCGGTGGCGCTGGATGTGGAACTGGAGCGTGCGCCCGCGCACGTACTGCATCACCATGTAGCACGTCTCGTTGGCGCGGAAGAAGTTCTCGACCCGCACCACGTTCGGGTGCGAGATCATCGCGAGCGCTCGGCCCTCCTCGAAGAAGCACTTGAGGCCGTGGCGGAAGACGGCGAGGTTCGCGTCGTCGGCGAGCTTCACCTCGGCGCCCTCGGTGCGAAGCGGCAGCGACGAGGGCAGGTATTCCTTGATCGCGAACGGCGTCCCGCTCTCGTCGCGCGCGAGGTAGACGATGCTGAACCCGCCGGACGAGAGCGGCTTCTCGATCCGGTAGCCGTTCAGCACATAGCCGGCCGGCAGCGGCTGGTTCGCCTGCTGGGGCATGGAGGAGCGGGGGGGTTCCGATATAATTCCGGTCATTGTCGGCACTCGCCTGCGCCTTGTAAAGGCGACGATCCGCTGTGGCGGCGCCCCTTTGTTGCGAACGTAACCCACGGACCCTTCGATGAGGAAGCGCCGGCACGGAAAGGCTTTCGCGAAGCGCCGCTCGGAGGCCCCATGATCGCCAGCATGACGGGCTTCGCGGCGGTCGTGCTCGAGACCGCCGAGGGCAGCCTCGCGGTGGAGCTCAGGACGGTCAACCACCGCTACCTCGAGTTCCAGGCGCGGGTCCCGGAGGAGATCCGGCCGCTCGAGCCCGCGATGCGCGAGGCGGTGGTCTCGCGGCTCACGCGCGGCAAGGTCGATTGCCGGGTGACCTACACGCAGGCCACGGCCGCGCAGCGCTCGCTCGCGCCCGACGCGGCCGCGCTCGCCGCGCTGCGCGGGGCCGCGCAGGCCGTGCGCGAGCGCTTCCCCGACGCGCCGCCGCTGTCGGTCTCGGAGATCCTGCACTGGCCCGGCGTGCTCGCGGAGGCCACGCTCTCGCCCGATCGGGCGAAGGACGACGTGATGGGGCTGCTCGAGCGCGCGCTCGCCGAGCTCGACCAGACGCGCCGGCGCGAGGGCGCCAAGCTCGAGGCGGTGCTGCGCGAGCGGCTCGCGCGCATGTCCGTCCTCGCGACGGAGGCGGGCCCGCTCATGCCCGCGACGATCAAGGCCTTCCAGGACAAGCTCGCGGCGAAGATCGCCGAGGCGGGCGCCTCGCCGTCCGACGAGCGCCTGCACCAGGAGATCGTGCTCTACGCGGCGCGCATCGACGTCGACGAGGAGATCGAGCGTCTCGGCACGCACATCGCCGAGTTCGGGCGGGTGCTCGACCGCGGCGGGGCCTGCGGCAAGCGGCTCGACTTCCTCTGCCAGGAGCTCAACCGCGAGGCCAACACGCTCGGCTCGAAGTCGGTGGCGAGCGAGATGACGCGCATCTCGGTGGAGCTCAAGGTGCTGATCGAGCAGGTGCGCGAGCAGGTCCAGAACATAGAATGAGCGGAGCGAAAAGGAGCAGCGGGAACGACGTTGGACCGGACGCCGGTGGCGCCGGTCAACGTCGGCAGGCGAATTCCCCGTCGGGGAATCTTTTCGTCGTGGTGGCGCCGTCGGGCGCCGGGAAGACGAGCCTCGTCGCGGAGCTGCTGAAGCGCGAGACGCGCATCCGCCTGTCGATCTCGTACACGACGCGCGCGCCGCGTGAGGGCGAGTCGAACGGGCGCGAGTACCACTTCGTCTCCCGCGCGGAGTTCGAGAAGATGGTCGCGGCGGGCGATTTCCTGGAGCACGCGAACGTCTACGGCAACCACTACGGCACCTCGCGGCGCTGGATCGAGGCCGAGCTCGCCGGCGACCACGACGTGCTGCTCGAGATCGACTGGCAGGGCGCCCGGCAGGTGCGCGCGCTCTTCCCGGGCATGGTGGGAATCTTCATCCTGCCGCCGTCGATCGGCGAGCTTCGCAGGCGCCTGGAGGCGCGCGGCAAGGACTCCGCGGAGTCGATCGGGAGGCGCATGGCGAGCGCCCGCGAGGAGGTCTCGCATGTTCTTGAATTTGAATATATAATTGTCAATGAGGCATTCGACGCGGCGGTATCGGACCTGCAGGCGATCGTGCGCGCCACGCGGCTCGCCCGCGCATCGCAGTCCGTCCACCTCGCGTCGCTGCTCGCCGAATTCAAGTAATGGAGACCGCGCCATGGCCCGCATCACCGTCGACGACTGCATCAAGTTCCTGTCCAACCGCTTCGAGCTCACCCTCGCGGCGACCAACCGCGCGCGCCAGATCGCGCTCGGCGCCACGCCCCTCGTGGAGCCCAACAAGGACAAGCCCACGGTGATCGCGCTTCGCGAGATCGCCGCCGGCAAGGTGGGCAAGGAGCTGCTCAACCCTCCGGCACCCACGCCCCCGGTGCTCTAGGAACCCGAAATGGGGCCAGGCTCAGGAACTGACCTGACCCCATTTTCGAGATGAGCCCGCCCGCACTCGGCGTCCAGTCGGTCGCAGGGGCCCTCAAGGCCCCGGGGACGTCGTTGCCGGGGCCGGGCCCGGAGGAGCTCACGGCGGTCCTCGGCTACCTCAGGCCGAAGGACATCGAGGCCATCGAGCAGGCCTACGGGGTCGCGCGCGCCGCCCACTCGGGGCAGCACCGCTACAGCGGCGAGCCCTACATCACGCATCCCCTGGCGGTCGCCAAGATCCTCGCCGAGTGGCACCTCGACGCGCAGGCGCTGATGGCCGCGCTCCTGCACGACGTGGTCGAGGACACGCCCACGACCAAGGCCGAGATCGCGCGGCACTTCGGCAAGGCCGTGGCCGAGCTCGTCGACGGCGTGTCGAAGATCGACCGCATCGAGTTCGCCACGCTGCAGCACGCGCAGGCGGAGAACTTCCGCAAGATGCTGCTCGCGATGGCCCGCGACGTGCGCGTGATCCTCATCAAGCTCGCCGACCGGCTGCACAACATGCGCACGCTCGAGGCCGTCCCGCCGGAGAAGCAGGAGCGCATCGCCCGCGAGACCCTCGACATCTACGCGCCCATCGCCAACCGCCTGGGCCTCATCTCGCTCTACTACGAGCTGGAAGACCTCGGGTTCCACTACCTGCACCCCAACCGCTTCCGCGTGCTCGACAAG
>Ga0187776_10000203_pt1 | contig 28654 bp, 34 predicted proteins | sample 0216_BV02_MP12_2_FD_132426 | JGI IMG/M metagenome (GOLD analysis project Ga0187776, IMG submission 132426) | Tropical peat soil microbial communities from peatlands in Department of Meta, Colombia - 0216_BV02_MP12_20_MG | ecosystem: Environmental > Terrestrial > Soil > Wetlands > Peat | place...
CAGGCCGCGGATTTCGACATCAAGAAGGCCGAGACCGGGATCATCTACATCGACGAGGTCGACAAGATCGCGCGCAAGGCGGACAACCCGTCGATCACGCGCGACGTGTCGGGCGAGGGCGTGCAGCAGGCGCTGCTCAAGATCCTCGAAGGGACGGTTGCCTCGGTGCCGCCGCAGGGTGGGCGGAAGCACCCGCACCAGGAGTTCCTCTCGATCGACACGACCAACATCCTCTTCATCTGCGGCGGGGCCTTTGCGGGGCTGGACAAGATCATTGCGAGGAGAATCGGCAAGAACGCCGTCGGCTTCGGCGCCGACATCCGCTCGAAGCACGACGTCGAGTCGTCGGAGCTGCTCGTCGACGTCATGCCGGAGGACCTGTTGAACTTCGGGCTGATTCCGGAGTTCATCGGCCGGCTCCCGGTCGTGTCCGCCGTGCACCAGCTTCGTCGCGAGGACCTCGTCCAGATCCTCGAGGAGCCCAAGAACGCGCTCGTCAAGCAGTACCAGCGGTTCTTCGGCTACGACGGGATCGAGCTCGTCTTTACAGACGATGCGATGTGGGAGATCGCCGACCGGGCGCTCGAGCGCGAGACCGGCGCGCGCGGGCTGCGTTCCATCATCGAAGGCGCGCTGCTCGACGTCATGTTCGAGCTGCCGTCGCGGCGCGACGTCACGAAGTGCGTGATCACGAAGGAGTGCATCGCGCAGGGCATCCGCCCGACGCTCGTCACGAGTGGCGGGGCGGTCGCGGGCGACGAGCCCGACGAGCCCGTCGAGCAGACCGCGTAGTCTCTCTCACATGAGCGCGCTCGAGGTCGGTGCCAGCTTCGGCCCTTCGTCGTGGATCGACGTCCCGCAGGAGAAGATCCAGGCCTTCGCCGACACGACGGGCGATCACAACTTCATCCACGTCGACCCCGAGATGGCCGCCCAGACCCCGTTCGGGGGCACGGTCGCCCACGGATACCTCACCCTCTCGCTGCTGCCGCAGATGTCGTACGAGGTGCTGCCGCACGACGAGCCGGGCGCAGGGATGGCCCTCAACTACGGCCTCAACCGCGTCCGCTTCCCGGCGCCGGTGCCCTCGGGCTCGCGTGTCCGCGGCTCCTTCGTCGTGGGCGCCGTAGACGAGGAGGACTGGGGCCGGCAGGTCACGATGACGGCGACGATCGAGCGCGACGGCGGCGACAAGCCCGTCTGCGTCGCCGAGGTCGTGTACCGGTACTACCGCCTCTAACCTGGATCCTAGATCGTTGTCGTTTACGCCTTTCGGGTGTAAGATCCGCTTTCTCGGGTAGATTTGGGATCCGAGATCAGACCTACGAGGAGGCCGAGATGATCCACGACGCGGCGGGGGAGCTCGAGACCCGGTGGCAGACGAACGAGCGTTGGAGCGGGATCGAGCGCACCTACACGGCAGAGGACGTCGTCCGGCTCCGCGGCTCGGTCGTCGAGGAGCACACGCTCGCCGGGCTCGGTGCCGAACGCCTCTGGGAGCTGATCCAGGGCGACCGTCCCGCCCGCGCTCTCGGCGCGCTGACCGGAGGCCAGGCGGTGCAGATGGTGCGCGCCGGGCTCGAGGCGATCTACCTCTCCGGCTGGCAGGTTGCCGCCGACGCGAATCTTGCCGGTGCGACGTATCCCGACCAGAGCCTCTACCCGGTGAACAGCGCGCCGGCCGTCGTCCGCCGCCTGAACAACGCCCTCCTCCGCGCCGACCAAATCGACTGGGCCGAAGGCCGGAACGGCACGTACTGGCTGGCGCCGATCCTCGCCGACGCCGAGGCGGGCTTCGGCGGCCCGCTCAACGCCTACGAGCTGATGCGCTCGATGATCGACGCGGGCGCCGCCGGCGTCCACTACGAGGACCAGCTCGCCTCCGAGAAGAAGTGCGGCCACCTCGGCGGCAAGGTGCTCGTGCCGACTCAGCAATTCGTCCGGACGCTCAACGCGGCGCGCCTCGCCGCCGACGTCTGCGGAGTCCCGACCGTCCTCGTCGCGCGGACGGATGCCCTTTCTGCAGCGCTCCTCACGAGCGACGTCGACGAGTACGACCGCGACTTCGTCACCGGCGAGCGGACGGCCGAGGGCTTCTACCGCGTCCGCGACGGGATCGACGCCGCCATCTCCCGCGGGCTCGCCTACGCGCCGTACGCGGATCTCGTCTGGTTCGAGACGTCGACACCCGATCTCGGCGAGGCGCGGGAGTTCGCGGAGGCCATCCACGAGCGGTTCCCGGGCAAGCCGCTCGCCTACAACTGCTCGCCCTCGTTCAACTGGCGCCAGCACCTTTCCGACGACGAGATCGCGTCCTTCCAGGACACGCTCGGCGACTGGGGCTATCGCTTCCTCTTCATCACGCTCGCCGGCTTCCACTCGCTCAACGCCGCGATGTTCGAGCTCGCTCAGGGGTACGCCGAGGAGCAGATGCCGGCCTACGTCCGGCTCCAGCAGCGCGAGTTCGAGCTCGAGGAGTTCGGCTACACGGCGACTCGCCACCAGCACGAGGTCGGCGCCGGCTACTTCGACCTCGTCACGCAGGCGGTCGCTCCCGGCAGCGAGACGCTCGCCCTCAAAGGCTCGACCGAGGAGGCGCAGTTCACCAAGGAGCCCGAGCCGGCGTGAGCGCGCTCGCCGACGTCGAGATCCTCGCGCCGGCCGGCGAGGACGTCCTCACACGCGACGGCCTCGACCTCGTGGCGCGCCTGCACCGCGAGCTGAACCCGCGGCGGCAGGAGCTGCTCGAGTGGCGCCGGCAGCGGCAGGGGGAGCTCGACACCGGCGCACTCCCGGGCTTCCTGGCAGAGACGAAGGACGTCCGCGAGGCCGAGTGGCGCGTCGCCGAGGCGCCGTCCGACCTGCGCGACCGCCGTTGTGAGATCACCGGCCCCGTCGACCGCAAGATGATGATCAACGCGCTCAACTCCGGCGCCCGCATCTTCATGGCCGATTACGAGGACGCGTGCTCGCCGACCTGGAGGAACGTCGTCGAGGGGCAGCGGAATGTCCACGACGCGGTCCGTCGCACGATCGCGCTCGAGACGCCCGACAAGGCCTACCGCCTCAACGGCGAGATCGCGACGCTCCTGATCCGGCCGCGCGGCTGGCATTTGCCCGAGCGGCACGTGCTCGTCGACGGCGAGCCGGTCTCGGCCTCGCTCTTCGACTTCGGCCTCCACATGGCGCGCAACGCGCGCGAGCAGCTCGAGCGCGGCAGCGGGCCGTACTTCTACCTCCCGAAGCTCGAGTCCCACTGCGAGGCGCGCCTCTGGGCCGACGCCTTCGAGCTCGCCGAGGAGGAGCTCGGCCTGCCGCACGGGACGATCCGCTGCACCGTTCTGATCGAGACGATCCTCGCAGCGTTCGAGATGGAGGAGATCCTCCACGAGCTGCGCGACTGGGGCTGCGCGCTCAACGCCGGCCGCTGGGACTACATCTTCAGCTCCATCAAGAAGTTCCGGACGCGCGACTGGGTACTGCCCGACCGCGCGCAGGTGACGATGACGGTGCCGTTCATGCGCGCGTACACGGAGCTGCTCGTTCGCTCCTGCCACCGCCGCGGCGCCCACGCGATCGGCGGCATGGCCGCCTTCATCCCCTCCCGAAAGGACTCCGAGGCGAACGAGACAGCTCTCGCGAAGGTGCGGGAGGACAAGGAGCGCGAGTCGGGCGACGGCTTCGACGGCAGCTGGGTCGCGCACCCGGACCTCGTGCCGGTCTGCACCGAGGTCTTCGACGGAGTGCTGGGCGAGCGCTCGAACCAGGTCGAGCGGCTCCGCGAGGATGTCCAGCCCGACGAGGCCGCGCTGCTCTCCATCCCGGAGACTCCCGGCGAGATCACCGGCGCCGGGGTGCAGACGAACGTCTCCGTCGGCGTCCGCTACCTCGACTCCTGGCTGCACGGCGTCGGCGCCGCCGCGATCGACAACCTGATGGAGGACGCAGCCACGGCCGAGATCTCGCGCTCGCAGATCTGGCAGTGGGTGCGCAACGGCCGGGTCGACGAGCAGCTCGTCCGCGACGAGATCGAGGTCGTCGGCGCCGGCGACGAGGCGAAGGAGCTCTTCGCGTCGGTCGCGCTCGGCGAGGAGCTCGAAGACTTCCTGACCCTGCCGGCCTACGAACATCTCGACGGAGGAGGAGTGGAATGAGCGAGACGCTGATCGCGACAGAGGAACGGGTCGAGCTGCCGGAGGCCGAGGCGCTGTGCACGGCCGAGCTCGCCGAGTGCACGTGCCCGGACTTCTGCGAGCGCGACCACGACAACGAGTAGCCGCCGGGAGCGGCGTACACTCGCCGCATGTCTCTCGACAGCACCAAGGCCGACGACATCGCGCTCGTGATCGAGGAGGCGATCGTCTCCGGCGAGCTCGAGCCGGGGACCGTCCTCCGCCAGGAGCAGCTGTCCGAGCAGTTCAACGTCTCGCGCACGCCGATCCGGGAGGCGCTCCGGCGGCTCGCAGCGCTCGGGCTCGTCTCCTTCGTCCCCAACCGCGGCGTCCGCGTCCGCACGATCTCGCGGGAGGAGCTGCACGAGGCGTTCATGGTCCGCGCCGAGCTCGAGGCGCTTGCGACCGAGGTCGCCGCGGCCAAGATCACGCCCGAGGATCTCGACGAGCTCGAGGCGGCCGAGCGGCATTTCGCCAAGATCTCCAAGGACCTCCGGGCCCGTGAGCCGGGGGAAGCGCGCCGCTCCGTCATGGGCGACTGGGTGCGTGCGAACCACGCGTTCCACGACGTCATCTACCGCGTCGCCGATCTCCCGCTCGTCGAGCAGCTCGCCAAGAGCGCACGCCGGTCGTTCTCCGGCCCCGCGGTCTGGGCGCCCGGCGACCACTCGATCGACGATCTGTACGCGAAGAACGCCGAGCAGCACCGGGCGATCCGGCAGGCGCTCGCGGCCGGCAGCAGCGAGGGCGCGCGGGCGCTCGCGCACGAGCACGTTCTCTCCTCCTTCGAGATGCTGGAGACGATCCTCGAGCAGGTCGGCGGCACCTGGCCGCAGCCGAAGCGCGCGCCCGCTAAGGTCTCCTCATAGTCGCTGCCTGACGACATCCGCCCGATGGAAACGCTCTACACACCGCAGGGCGTCGAGGAGCGCTGGCAGAGGATCTGGGAGGAGGAGGGTCTCTACCGGGCCGATCCGGACGCGCCCGGCGAAGCGTTCGTCGTCATGCACCCGCCGCCGAACATCTCCGGCTCGCTGACGATCGGCCACTGCCTCCAGCTCTCGCTCGAGGACACGCTCGTCCGCTGGCACCGCATGCGTGGCTTCAACACGCTCTTCCAGCCGGGCTACGACCACGGCGGCCTATCGACGTGGGCGGCCATCGGGAGGCAGCTGGGGAAGGAGGGCAAGACCCAGCGCGAGCTCGGACGCGACGGCTTCGACGCCTACGCCGAGGAATGGCTCGAGCGCTACGGCGGCACGATCATGAGCCAGTTCCGGCTGCTCGGCGCGTCACTCGACTACCGGCGCACGCGCTTCACGATGGACGAGGGCTACTACCGCGCCGTCATCCGCTGGTTCGTCCATCTCTACGAGCGCGGCTGGATCTACCGCGCGAACCGGATCGTCAACTGGTGCCCCCGCGACCGGACCGCGCTGTCCGACCTCGAGGTCGAGCACTCGGACGAAGACGACACGCTCTCGTACGTCCGCTACCCGCTCGTCGACGGGTCGGGCCACATCACGATCGCGACGGTGCGGCCGGCGACGATCCTCGCCGACGTCGCTGTCGCGGTCCACCCCGACGACGAGCGATACCGCGACGTCGTCGGGAAGGAGGTCGTCGTCCCGTTCGTGGAGCGGCGCGTGCCGGTGATCGCCGACGAGCGGGTCGACCGCGAGTTCGGCACGGGCGCCCTCAAGATCACGCCCGGCCACGACCCGACCGACTTCGAGATCGGCCGTGACCACGACCTCCCGGAACTGACGGTGATCGGGCCCGACGGGTTGATGAACGACGCCGCCGGAGAGCTTGCCGGGCTGACGCAGGAGGAGGCGGGCCTGCGCGTGATCGACTGGGCGGCCGAGCATGGGCTGCTCGAGAGGCGGGAGAGCTACCGTCACGCGGTCGGCCACTGTGTCCGCTGTCACAGCCGCGTCGAGCCTCTTGTCGTGCCGCAGTGGTGGGTCGCGATGACCGAGCTCGCGGCGCCTGCGATCGCGGCGGTCAGGGAAGGCCGGGTCCGGTTCACGCCCGAGCGCTTCGCGCGCGTCTACCTGGACTGGATGGAGAACGTCCGCGACTGGTGCATCTCGCGTCAGATCTGGTGGGGTCACCGCATCCCGGTCTGGTACTGCCCGGACGGCCACGTCACCGTCGCCGAGACCGAGCCCGACGCGTGTGCCGAGTGCGGCTCGGCGGAGCTGCGGCAGGAGGAGGACGTGCTCGACACCTGGTTCTCGTCCGCGCTCTACCCGTTCGCGACGCTCGGCTGGCCCGAGGAGACCGCGGAGCTCGCGCGCTACTACCCGGGCAGCGTGCTCACGACCGCGCGCGACATCATCTTCCTCTGGATCGCGCGGATGATCTTCTCGGGGCTCGAGCTGATGGACGACGAGCCGTTCCACGACGCCGTGATCCACTCGTATCTTGCGAATCCCGACGGCAGCCGGATGGGGCGCACGCACGGGACGGCGGTGGAGCCGGAGGACGCGCTCGGACCGTACGGCGCCGACGCGACGCGATACGGGCTGCTCAAGGTGACGTCGAGCCAGGATCCGCGCTTCTCCTTCGGCACGATCGAGGAGGGCCGGAAGCTTGCGAACAAGCTCTGGAACGCCAGCCGGCTCCTGCTCATGGCCGGTCCGGTGGTGCCGGACGCGCGACCTACCTCGGTCGAAGAGCGCTGGATCCTCGCCCGCATCGACGCGACGCGGGCCGAGCTCGAGGCCGACCTGGCACGGTTCGACTTCTCGCACGGCGTCGAGCGCTTGTACCACCTCACGTTCGACGACTTCTGCGACTGGTATCTCGAGTCGGTCAAGCCGCGGCTCGCCGAGGAGGACGTGCGGGCGACGGCGCTCGCGGCGCTCGAGCGGCTCCTCAAGCTGCTCCATCCGGTGATGCCGCACGTGACGGAGGAGATCTGGACGAACCTGCCGGCCCGCGAGACGCGTCTGATCGTCGCGCCGTGGCCCGAGCCCGAAAGTCACGACCACGACTTCGCACCGGTGGACGCCGCGCAGACCGCCGCCCGGATCTACCGGCGGAGCCGCGTGCGCACGAAGCTGACGGGCGACGCGGAGCGGATTTTCGCGGCCGTCGTCCGTCCGACCGAGGACGGCTCGGGCGACGTCGAGGCCGAGCGCGCCCGTGTCCAGAAGGAGATCGACCGGGCCGAGCGGATGCTCGCGAACGAGAAGTTCGTCGACAACGCCGCCCCTGAGGCGGTGGCCGCCGAGCGCGAGAAGCTCGCGCAATACCTTGCCGAGCGCGACGCGCTGGGTTGAGTCGCTCAGCCCGTGGCCGACGGACGGCTTCGGGACGGAGCGGATGCGGGCGCTGCTGCACGATCTCGGTGATCCGCAGGTGCGGTTCCCGGCGATCCACGTCGTTGGCACGAACGGCAAGTCGACGACGACCCGCCTGACCGAGGCCCTGCTGCTCGACGCGGGTCTCTCCGTGGGCGCATGCCTGTCGCCTCACGTAGTCCGGTGGAGCGAGCGGATCCGGATCGACGGAGCCGAGGCCGATCTCGAAGCGGCGGTGACGGTCGTCCGAACAGCATCCGAGGAGGTCGGCGCGACGCAGTTCGAGGTGCTGACCGCCGCGGCGCTGCTCGCGTTCGCGAAGGCGGGAGTCGACGTGGCAGTCGTCGAGGCGGGGCTCGGCGGCCGCCTCGACGCGACGAATGTCCTGGACACGCGAGTCGTCGTCCTCACGAACGTCGCGCTCGACCACACGGACGTGCTCGGCGAGACGCGCGAGGCGATCGCCGCGGAGAAGCTCGCGGTCGCGCAGCCGGGCTGCACCGTCGTCCTCGCCGAGCCCGAGTGGCGCGAGCTCGCGGCGGAGAACGGGGCGGGCACGGTCGTCGTCACCGGTCGCAGCAATCTCGCGCTCGCGGTCGCCGCAGCGGAGTCGTTCATCGGCCGCCCGGTCGACCCGCATGCCGCCGACGCGGTGCTGTTGCCCGGGAGGCTCGAGCGGCGCGGCGCGAATCCGCTCGAGGTCTGGGACGGCGCCCACAACCTCGCCGGCGTCGGCTGGCTGCTGCCTCGGCTCCCGGCAGCGCCGCTCGGGGGCTGGACCATCCTGTGCTCGATCCTCCACGACAAAAGGCCCGGGATGATGCTGGAGGCGCTGTCCGTCCTCGGACCGACCCTCGTCGCGACAGAGAGCTCGAACGGCCGGGCAGTGCCGGCGGCCGAGCTAGCAGCGCTCGCCTCCGCGCACTTCGATCGGGTCGAGTGGGTGTCCGAGCCGGTCGCCGCGCGCGCCCGCGCGCTCGACCTCGCAGGCCCCCGTGGGGCGCTGCTCGTCACGGGTTCCCTGTACCTTCTGGCGGATCTCAGTGGCGACCTCCGCGACCTATAACCCCGGCGAGAGGCTTTCGATCCTCGTAGTCGCCGTCATGGTTCTCACGGCCGTGCTCGGTGCAGACTTCGTGGCAGGGTTGCCGATCGGCAGGATTCTCTTGTGACCCTGGCCGCGAGCTTCATCCACTCCGGGCTCCTGCACGCCATCCTCAACGGGCTGGCCTTCTTCGCCTTCGTGCTGTGGCTGTCACTCGGCTACTGGACGTACAAGGATGCCCGGCGGCGGATGGAGGACCCCGTGCTCGTCGGCGTCGCGACCGCCGTCGCGCTGATCATCCCCTTCGTCGGTCCGTTCATCTACATGCTGTTTCGCCCGCCCGAGTACCTCGAGGACGTGCGCGAGCGCGAGCTCGAGATCAAGGCGATCGAGGACCGCATCGCCGCCGACATCCGCTGCCCGGTCTGCCACGCGGAGGTCGACCCCGGCTACCTCGTCTGTCCCGTCTGCACGACGAAGCTCAAGCAGGCGTGCGTGAGCTGCGGTGCCCCGCTTGAGCCGATCTGGCAGATCTGCCCGTACTGCGAGACCGCGATCGAGCCTGCCGCCCCAGGGACGCCGCCCGCACTGGGAACGCGGCGAGCCCGGCGCACGACCAGGCGCTGAGCAGATGGCCGTCGAGCGCAGCCTCATCCTCATCAAGCCCGACGCCGTCCAGCGCCGGCTGGCCGGCGAGATCCTCGGCCGGATCGAGGCACGCGGCTTCGAGATCCGCGAGGCAAAGCTCGTCACGGCCGGGCGGGCGCTCGGGGAGGAGCACTACGCCGAGCACCGCGAGAAGCCGTTCTTCGGTGAGCTCGTCGAGTTCATCACGTCCGGACCGACCTGGGCGCTCGTCGTCGAGGGCGAGGGCGCGATCGCGACGCTGCGGGCGACCATCGGCGCCACGGATCCCGCGCAGGCGGCGCCGGGGACGATCCGCGGCGATCTCGCCTCCTCAATGCCGGACAACCTCGTGCACGGCTCCGACTCGCCGGAGTCGGCAGAGCGCGAGATCGCGCTCTGGTTCGGTGACTGACCCGAACGTCGAGGCGTGGACCCGCGCGAACGCCGACTACACGGACGCGCGCGCCGAGGAGAAGTGGGCGCAGGACGAGATCACCTGGGGCATCTGGGACGTACCGGAGTCCCGGCTCGGGGTGCTTCCCGATGTCGCGGACAGAGATGTGGTCGAGCTCGGCTGCGGCACGGCGTACTTCAGCGCCTGGCTGAAGAAGCGCGGTGCCCGGCGCGTGGTCGGCGTCGATCCCACTCCGGCTCAGCTCGAGACGGCTCGGCGCTGCAACGAGCGCTTCGGGCTCGGCCTCGAGTTCATCGAGGCGTTCGCCGAGGACGTTCCGCTGCCGGACGCGTCCTTCGACTTCGTCCACTCGGAGTACGGAGCCTCGATCTGGGCGGACCCCAAGCGCTGGATCCCGGAGGCGGCGAGGTTGCTGCGGCCGGGCGGCGACCTCGTCTTCCTGCGCAACTCGACTCTCGCGATCCTCTGCTCGCCGGACGAAGACCTGCCCACCACCGAGGCGCTGCAGCGGCCTCAGTTCGGCATGTACCGGTTCCAGTGGCCGGGGGAGGGCGTCGAGTACCACCTCCCGCACGGCGAGTGGATTCGACTGCTGCGCGGGAATGGCTTCGAGATCGTCGACCTGATCGAGATCCAGGCGCCCGCGCACGCCGAAACGCACGAGCGCTACGACTACGTGACCGCTGAATGGGGGCGGAAGTGGCCCGCCGAGGAGATCTGGAGCGCGCGCAAGGGGGCGTGATGCAAGAGCCCGAGTACGTCCCGCTCAACCGCGCTTCCTGGACGCTGGCGAACGCCGAGTACACCGACCGGGCGGCGCGCGAGGAGTGGGGGCGCGAGGAAATCGTCTGGGGACACTGGCACCTGCCGGAGCGGGAGCTCGGCGTCCTCCCCGACGTCTCGGGGAAGGACGTGGTGGAGCTCGGCTGCGGAACGGCGTACTTCGGCGCGTGGCTCAAGCGTGCGGGCGCCCGCCGAGTTGTCGGCGTCGATCTCACCCCGGCGCAGCTCGACACCGCGCGGCGGATGGACGAGGAGTTCGGTCTCGGAATCGAGCTGATCGAGGCGAACGCCGAGGACGTCCCGCTGCCCGACGAGTCGTTCGACCTCGTCTTCTCGGAGTACGGCGCCTCGATCTGGTGCGATCCCGCGCTGTGGATCAAGGAGGCGGCGCGCCTGCTGAGGCCCGAGGGCGAGCTCGTCTTCATGCGCGGCTCGACGCTTCGCATCCTCTGCCTCCCCGACGAGGGTCCGGCGACCGACCGGCTCCTGATACCGCAGAAGGGCCTGTATCGGATCGACTGGCAGGAGGGCGACATGGCCGGCAGCGACTTCCACCCGCCGACCGCAGAGATGTTCGCGATCCTGCGGGAGAACGGGTTCGAGCTGCTCGACTTCCGCGAGCTCTACGCACCCGACGACGCGGTCGACCACGAGTACTACGCCCAGCCTACGGCCGAATGGGCGAGAAAGTGGCCCGCGGAGGAGATTTGGCGGCTCCGCCTGCGCTCCTCCTAGCGTCGACCTCGCCGCGGCGGCGGCAGATCCTCGAGATGCTGCACATCCCGTTCGACGTGGTTGCGCCTCCCTACACAGAGGCGGAGGAGGATCCCGTTGCGCACGCACTCGGCAAGGCGCGCTCGGTGCTCGCCGAGGCGAACGGGCGGCCGGTGCTGGGCTGCGACACGGAAGTCGTGCTGGGGGGACGCGTCTACGGCAAGCCGGCGGGCCCGGCGGAGGCCGGGGAGATGCTCGAGAGCCTCGCGGGCCGGACGCACGAGGTCGTCTCGGGTCTGGCGCTGCTCACGCCGGCGTGGGAGGAGGTGCGCCGTGAGGTGACGCATGTGACCTTTCGCGGCCTGACGCCGCGCGACATCGCGTCGTACGTGGGAAGCGGGGAGTGGGAGGGCCGCGCCGGCGGCTACGCGATCCAGGGGCTGGGCGCCGCGCTCGTGAAGCGGATCGAAGGCGACTACCAGAACGTCGTCGGGCTCCCGGTTTCGCTACTCGTCCGCCTCCTGGCCGAGCGGTTCCCGGGCACCTACGGCTTCGGATGAGCAAGAGCGCCGTCGCAGCCGCGGTCGCGGTCGCGGCCGATTATGGGGTTCTCGCGGACGATCCTGTCGTGCTGCGCGACGCGTGGCACGTGCTCGTCCACTTGCGGCCGCTCCCGCTCGTCGCGCGCGTTTCGAGCAGGCGCCCGTATCCGGAAGGACCGCCGGAGGAGGACGTGGTCCGGGAGCTCGCGGTCGCTTCGCACGCAGCGCAGGCCGGTGCGCCGGTGGTGCCGCCTTCCGACCTTCTCCCGCCCGGCCCGCATCGCAGTGGTGGCCACGTCGTCGCGTTCTGGCGGTATGTGGAGCCGAGCGGCGAGGTCGATCCCGTGGCGGCCGGCCTGGGCCTCCGTGCGATCCACGAGGCGCTCGCGGACTATGCCGGCGAGCTGCCGGCGCTGCACACCGACGACCTGATCGGGATCCTCGACGGGCTCGAGCCGTCTGAAGACGTCGCATTCCTCCGTAAGCTCGGGACGCAGCGAATGGAATGTCCGGCCCAGGCGATCCACGGCGACGCGCACCTCTGGAACTGCCTGCCGGGCCCGCTCTGGCACGACTTCGAGACCGCCTGCCGCGGCCCACGCGAGTTCGACCTCGCGGCGCTGGCGCTCACCGACCTCGAACGAGACCACGAGCCATCCCGAGCCGCGCTCGAGGCGTACGGCGATTACGACGCGGATCTGCTCGACGCGTGCGTTCCGCTTTACGCCGCCTGGATCTACGCCTCGTTCATGAGCGCCCTCCCGCGGCGGCCGGAGCTCGGGCGGGTGATCGAGGACCGCCTTCGCCTCCTCCGCTCGCGGCACGGCTGAGAGGAAAATCGGGGTGCCCAGATTCGAACTGGGGACCTCTCCGACCCGAACGGAGCGCGCTACCAGGCTGCGCCACACCCCGAGAACGCGCCATAGGGTAGCGGGGATGTCCGAGACGCTCGCCGCAGCGGTCGCGCGCGACTGGGGGCTCCGGCTCGGCGATCCGTACCCACCCGGCGCCGCCGGCTACGTCGTCCGCGTCGAGCTCGACGACGGGACTCCCGCCGTGCTCAAGCTCCAGCACACGCACCGCGAGGACGAGCAGGAGGCCGACGCGCTCGAGCGCTGGGACGGTGACGGCGCCGTGCGGCTGTTGCGCCGCGACGACGAGCGGCATTCGCTCCTGGTCGAGCGCTGCGAGCCGGGGACGCCGCTGTCCCGCCAAGCCGGGGATCCCCTCGGCGTCCTCATCGACCTGTTGCCACGGCTCTGGAAGGATGCCCAGGGGTTTCGCACGCTGACCGAAGAAGTCGCCCACTGGGCGCTCGAGGGCGAGATCGGTCGGCTCGGGCGCGAGCTTGCGGCCACGCAGGGCGAGCTCGTCCTCGTCCACCAGGATCTGCACGGGGACAACGTCCTCGCCGCGCAGCGCGAGCCGTGGCTCGTCATCGACCCCAAGCCGCTCGCCGCAGAGCGGGAGTTCGCGGTGGCGCCGATCGTCCGTAGCTTCGAGCTGGGGCATTCGAAGCGCGAGGTCCTCTACCGCCTCGACCGCATCTGTGCCGAGCTCGGCCTCGACCGGGAGCGGGCGCGCGGCTGGACGATCGTTCAGACGACTGCGTGGCTCGACGGCGACCACGCGGCGATGCGCCGGGAGGCAATGGAGTGGCTCAGCTGAAGGCCGTCCTCTTCGACGTGGACTTCACGCTCGCCCGGCCGGGGCCGGAGCTGGGGCCCGCAGGCTACGTCCGAGCGGGCCGGCGCCACGGGCTCGACCTCGACGCAGGGCGCTACGAGGAGGCCCGCGACGCGGCGCTCGTCGACTTGCGCCGCCATCCCGAGCTCGAGCACGACGACGAGATCTGGTTCCGCTTCACCGAGCGGATCGTGCGAGGAATGGGCGGCGACTCCGACTCGGCGTACGACTGCGCCGTCGAGATCACGCGCGGCTGGGAGCGGCACGAGAACTTTGATCTCTACGACGACGTGCTCGACACGGTCGCGGCCCTCCGCGCCGCGGGGCTTCGGATCGGCCTCGTCTCGAACTCGGCCCGCGACGTGCGCGAGTTCGCGCGCCACCACGGTCTCGACGTCGACGCCGGGCTCAGCTCGTTCCACCACGGACACACCAAGCCGCACGCGTCGATCTTCCGCGCCGTCCTCGATCTGCTGGACGTCGAGCCCACCGAGGCGCTGATGGTCGGCGACACGATCGCCGACGACATCGACGGCGCGCGGGCGCTGGGGATGCGGGCGATCCTGCTCGACCGGGAGGGGCTCCGTCGGGAGTTCGAGCCACGGATCGAAACGCTGCACGAGCTCCTCTCCACCCTCCGTTTGCAGGCGTAATCTGTCTGTATGCCTGCTTGGGTCGCATGGGCCATTGTCGCCACCCTCCTCGCAATCGGCGAGATCTTCACGCCCGGGCTCTTCTTCCTCGGCCCGGTGGCACTGGCGGCAGTCGCCGCCACGATCGTCGCGGCCGTGGGAGGACCCGTCTGGCTGCAGGTCGCCATTTTCGGCGCCGGCTCGTTCCTCGCGGTCGGCTTCCTCCGGCCGATCGCCCGGAAGCATCTGACGATGCCCCACGCGATCCGCACGGGTGCCGCCGCGCTCGAGGGCGCGAAAGCGGTTGTCCTCCAGCGCGTGGACGGCCGCGGTGGGCGGGTCAAGATCGGAGGAGAGGAATGGAGCGCCCGCTCCTACGTTCCCGACGAGGCTTTCGACGTCGGGACGGAGGTAGAGGTCGCGCAGATCGAGGGCGCCACCGCCCTCGTGTACAGATAGGAGCTGAAGCCCAGTCATGGTCGCCTGGATCGTCATCGCAATCGTCTTCGTTCTCGTCCTGATCACCTTGATGCGGACGATTCGGATCGTTCCGCAGGCCCGCGCCGGGGTCGTCGAGCGCTTCGGCCGCTACTCGCGCACGCTCACCCCGGGGCTCGCGCTCGTCGTCCCGTTCGTCGACCGCGTGCGGCCGCTGCTCGACCTGCGCGAGCAGGTCGTGTCGTTCCAGCCGCAGCCCGTGATCACCGAGGACAACCTCGTCGTCAGCATCGACACCGTCCTCTATTTCCAGGTCACCGACGCGAAGTCGGCGACGTACGAGATCGCCAACTACGTCCAGGGGATCGAGCAGCTCACCGTGACCACGCTCCGCAACGTGATCGGCACGATGACCCTCGAGAAGACGCTGACCTCGCGCGACCAGATCAACGCCGAGCTGCGCGGCGTGCTCGACGACGCGACCGGCAAATGGGGGATCCGCGTCAACCGCGTCGAGCTGAAGGCGATCGATCCGCCTCCCTCGATCCAGGACGCGATGGAGAAGCAGATGCGCGCCGACCGGGACAAGCGTGCGGCCATTCTCCAGGCCGAAGGCGAGCGGCAGTCCGCGATCCTGAGGGCCGAGGGCGAGAAGCAGTCGGCGATCCTCAAGGCGGAGGGGCTGCGGCAGGCGACGATGCTCGGGGCGGAGGGCCAGGCGAAGGCGATCGAGACCGTCTTCTCGGCCATCCACGAGGGCAAGCCGGACCCCGAGCTGCTCGCCTACCAGTATCTGCAGGTGCTGCCGCAGATCGCCCAGGGCGAGTCGAACAAGGTCTGGATCATTCCGAGCGACCTGCAGCAGGCGATCGGCCGCGTCGCGGGCGCCGTGAAGGACATCGCTGCCATTCCGCCCGCCGAGACGGACGGAAAATCCCCGGAAAAGTAGAGGAACAGTAGAGTTCTCCGGCCTTGACCGAGCGTGCGGTAGCCGGTGAGGAGAAGCGGCGGCAGCTACTCGATGCTGCTGTGCGCGTGTTCGCGCGCAAGGGCTTCCACGCGAGTCGCGTAGGTGACATCGCCCAGGAGGCCGGCGTCGCGCACGGGCTGCTCTACCACTACTTCAAGTCGAAGGACCAGGTGCTCGAGGCGGTCTTTCACGACAACTGGAGCATCCTCCTGGCGAGGATCGCGAGCGTCGAGGAGACGGACGAGCCCGCAGCCGAACAGCTGCGCCACATCGCCGCGATCGTCCTGCGCACCTGGCTCCATCTGCCCGACGTCGTCCGCGTCGTCGTCCGCGAGTTCGGCCGCAGCCCGGAGCTGGCCGAGCGCATCGGGGAGCTCGCGCAGCCGATCGGCTCGATCGCGCGGGTGATCGAGCGCGGCATCGAGCGCGGCGAGTTCAAGCAGGTCGACCCGAGAGTCGCGGCGACCGTCGTCTACGGCTCGATCGACGAGTTGCTCACGGCATGGGTGCTCGACCGTCTGCCTTCCGGCGAGGAGGACGTCGCCGCGGCCGAGCAGACGCTGGTCGAGGTCAGCCTGGGGGGCCTGGAGAAGTAGCCACCAGCTCGGCGAAGCGGGCGGCGCCGACGTTGCCGCCCGAGAGGACGACGCCGACGGACCGGTCTCGGGCGTCTACGTTCCCCCTCAGCAGCGCGGCGATCCCGACGGCTGCGCTCGGCTCGGCGACCAGCTTCAGCCGGTCGAAGAGGAAGACCATCGCCTCGACGATCTCCTCGTCGCTCACCGTCACGACCTCGTCCACCCGCTGCCGGTTCACTTCGAAGGTGAGCTCGCCGGGTTCCGTCGCCTGCAGGCCGTCGGCGATAGTCCGCGGGACGTCGATTCGCACACGCTCGCCTGCGGCGAGCGAGCGCCGTGTGTCGTCGCCGGCTTCCGGCTCGACGCCGACGATCCGTATCCCGGGCCGTAGCGCCTTTGCGACGGTCGAGCAGCCGGCGATCAGCCCACCGCCGCTGACGGGAACGAGCAGGAGATCGATCTCCGGCGCCTCCTCGAGCAGCTCGAGCGCCACCGTCCCCTGTCCGGCCATGACGAGCGGGTCGTCGTACGGCCTGACCAACTCGAGCCCACGCTCCCCGGCGAGGCGGGCGCCGAGCTCCTCGCGGCTCTCCGTCCAGCGGTCGTAGGTGACGATCTCGGCCCCGTAGCCGCGTGTCGCATCGAGCTTGGCGGCCGGGGCGTCCTCGGGCATCACGATCGTGGCGTGCGTGCCGAGGAGCGCGGCGGCGATGGCGACCGCCTGCGCATGGTTGCCGGAGGAGTAGGCGAGCACCCCGCGCCGGAGCGCGTCCTCGTCGAGGGACGAGATCTTGTTGTACGCGCCGCGGAGCTTGAAGGCGCCACCGCGCTGGAAGCACTCGGCCTTCACATGTACATGGGCGCCCGTGCGCTCGTCGAGCGTCCGCGAGGTCAGCACGGGCGTGCGGTGGGCGACGCCGGCAAGCCTGTTCGCGGCGAGCTCGACGTCCTCGAGCTCGATCAGCGGCATGGGACGGCGCCGCGGCGGAAGAGACCGAATCCCCAGAGCTTCCCGGCGAAGACGTAGTAGACGGTGCGGGCCGTCGCGGAGTCCCGTACGAGGGCGTCGTAGTCGTGGCAGGCGATCGTGCGCAGCGTGCCCACCGCCTCGTGCACGGCGAGCGGGGTGGCGCCGAAGCGTAGGCCGTGGGGTGCATGCCAGCCGGTGGGGCTCCAGAGCGTGTAGACGCCGGAGACCCGCCCGTGCTCGAACTCGACTGCGAGGCCGTGCCGGTCGAACGGCCGGTAGGTGAAGTACCACGGCGCGTGCGGGCAGTGGCTGCAGGTGCCGTAGAACCGGCCGAGCGTGGCGACGACGGCGTGGGGAGACTCGCCGAGACGCACGCCGCCGAGCGACCGACCCGGAACGAGCGCCCCGCTTTTCGGCAGCTCGGCCGCCGCCGGTGCGGCGAGCATCAGAGCGGCCACCGCCGTGACGATCAGCCCCCGCCTCATATGCTCGGGAGTATGTCGCTGTGGGCGGAGGTGGCCGGTCTCGATGTTCGGGTCGACGACTACGCGCTTCGCCGCCGTGAGTCGCAGACGCCATCGGACTGGACGCGCGTCACGACCACGGTCGTCCTCCACGGCGACGGCACGACCGGCGAGGGCGAGGACGTGACCTACGAAGCCGCCATGCACGACGCTGTTCCCGGCGAGCTGATGCTCGCAGGAACCTGGACCCTCGACGATCTCTCGCGCCGCCTCGACGGCGAGGACTCGCTCGCCGAGGGCTACCGCCGCTGGGCCTTCGAGAGCGCTGCGCTGGATCTCGCCCTGCAGCAGAACGAGCTCGGCCTCGGCGAGGCTCTGGGCCGGGAGGAGCGGCCCGTCCGTTTCGTCGTCTCGACGCGAGCTGCGCCCGAGCGATGGCTCGAGTTCGAGCCCGGGCTCGAGTTCAAGCTCGACGCCGAGATGGACTGGGACCGCGCGCTCCTCCGGCGGCTGCGCGAGCTCGAGCGCGTCCGCGTCGTCGACCTGAAGGCGTACTACCGCGGCACGAGCGTCGACCTCGCGCCCGACCCGGAGCTGTACCGCGCGGTCGTGGAGGAGCTGCCCGATGCGATCATCGAGGATCCCTGGCTGGAGGACGGCCTGCTCGAGACGCTTGCGGGCGCCGAGGACCGCCTCAGCTTCGACGCCCCCATCCACTCCCTGGACGATCTCGACGGACTGCCGGTCGAGCCGCGCTGGCTCAACATCAAGCCGTCCCGCTTCGGCACGACGCGTGGGCTGCTGGACACGATCGAGGCGTGCGAGGAGCGGGGGATCCGGATGTACGGCGGCGGTCAGTACGAGCTCGGCCCGGGGCGGCCGCAGATCCAACGGCTTGCGAGCGTCTTCTACCCCGACGGCCCGAACGACGTCGCGCCGTCCGCGTACAACGAGGGAGAGCCGCGGGAGGGCCTGCCGCAGAGCCCGTTGCCGCCCCGGGAGGGCCCGGGCCTCTAGCCCTCGTCCGAGTAGTCCGTCCGCGTCTCGGGGGCGCGTGTCCAGCTGTCGATGTGGCGATCCTCGCTGCGCTCTTCTTCTGACAGCGGATGGCCCTGTCCCCCCTCGGTTACCTCGGGGTGCTCGTCCTTCCACTTGGCCGGGTTCCACCAGCGCTTGATGCGGTCGGACAGGTTCATGACCGGAACGCATTCTCGCCGGTCAGCGCCTTCCCGACCGACAGCGTGTGCACCTCGTGCGTCCCCTCGTATGTGAGCACCGACTCGAGGTTGTTCATGTGGCGGATCACCGGATACTCGAGTGTGATCCCGTTGCCGCCGAGCACCGTGCGCGCCGTGCGGCACACTTCGAGCGCGCCGCGGACGTTGCCCATCTTCCCCATCGAGACGTGCTCGGGCCGCAGCGTCCCCTCGTCCTTCATCCGGCCCAGGTGGAGCGCGAGCAGCGAGCCGCGGTTCACCTCGAGCGCCATCTCTGCGAGCTTCTGCTGCGTGAGCTGGTAGCCCGCGATCGGCTTGGCGAAGACGATCCGCTCCTTCGAGTAGTCGAGGGCGGCCTCGAAGCAGGCCCGCGCCGCACCCATCGAGCCCCACACGATCCCGTAACGCGCCTCGTTGAGGCAGGAGAGCGGGCCGCGCAGGGACGAGACCTCGGGGAAGCGGTTCTCCTCGGGCACCCGCACGTCGCGTAGGACGAGCTCCGACGTGACGGAGGCGCGCAGCGACATCTTCTTGTGCATCTCGGGAGCCTCGAAGCCGTCCATGCCGCGCTCGACGAGGAAGCCGTTGATCTCGCCGTCCTCGGTGCGGGCCCACACGACGGCGACGTCGGCGATCGTGCCGTTCGTGATCCACATCTTCGTGCCGTTGAGGATCCAGTCGGAGCCGTCGCGCTTCGCCGTCGTGCGCATCGAGCCGGGGTCCGAGCCGGCATCGGGCTCGGTGAGCCCGAAGCAGCCGAGCGCCTCGCCGGCGTGCATCGGCGGCAGCCAGCGCTGCTTCTGCTCCTCCGATCCCCACTTCCAGATCGCGAACATCGCGAGCGAGCCCTGCACCGAGACGAAGCTGCGCACGCCCGAGTCGCCGGCCTCGAGCTCCATGCAGGTGAGCCCGTACATGACCGAGCTCGCGCCGGGCAGTCCGTAGCCCTCGAGGTGCATCCCGAACAGGCCGAGGCGTCCGAACTCCTGCGCGAGCTCCCTGGGGAGGATCGCCTGCTCGAACCAGTCTCCGATCTCGGGGAGGATCCGCTCGCGCACGAACCGGCGCACGGTGTCGCGGATAGCGCGCTCCTCGTCGTCGAGGAGGGCGTCGAGCGCGAGGAAGTCGCGCGGGTCGAGCTCTGTCCTCTTCGCGGTCGTCGCCACCTCCGCATCGTACGGATCTAGACGGCTCGGCAGGCCGAGGCTATGGTTGACTGACGAGTCAATCAAGAGCTGCGGAGGCCTCGATGGTCGCGATCGACGAGAGCACGGCAACAGGCGTCTCCTTCTCGCTCACGGAGGAGCAGAAGGAGCTGCGCCGCCTCGCCCGCACCTTTGCCGAGCGGGAGATCAGGCCGCGCGAGGCGGAGGCCGACGCCGAGATGCGCCATCCGGTCGAGCTGATTGCGCAAGCGCACGAGCTCGGCCTGATGAACCTCCATGTGCCGGCCGAGTACGGCGGGCTGGGGCTTTCCGCGTTCGACGGGATGCTCGTTGGAGAGGAGCTCAACTGGGGATGTTCCGGGATCGGGACGTCGATCCTCGCCAACGGCCTCGGCGCAGGCCCGGTCATCCTCTTCGGCTCGCCCGAGCAGAAGGCGCAGTGGTTGCCGGCGCTCATCGAAGAGCCGATCCTCTGCTCGTTCGCGCTCTCGGAGCCCGGCGCGGGCTCCGACGTCGCGGCGCTGCGGTCGACCGCGGTCCGCGAGGGCGACGAGTACGTTCTCAACGGCTCGAAGACGTTCATCACGAACGCCGGCCATGCGGAGTGGGCGGTCGTGTTCGCCAAGACGGATCCGGCCCGCGGCCATCGCGGCATCTCGGCGTTCGTCGTTCCGATGCGCTCGCCCGGTGTCACGATCGAGAAGCACCTCGAGAAGATGGGGCAGCGCGCGACGGACACGTCCGCGTTCGCCCTCCACGACGTTCGCGTGCCGCTCGAGAACCGTCTCGGCGAGGAGGGAGACGGCTTCAAGATCGCGATGGCGACGCTCGACTTCACGCGGCCGGGGACGGCGATCGGCGCGGTCGGCGTCGCCCAGGCGGCGTACGAGCACGCACTCGCGTACGCGAAGGAGCGCGTGACCTTCGACCTCCCGATCGCGATGCATCAGGCGGTCGGCTTCATGGTCGCCGACATGGCGACCGAGATCCAGGCATCGCGGCTCCTCTGCTGGCAGGCCGCGTGGATGCTCGACCACGACCTGGGCCGTGAGGCGACGCTCGCCTCCTCCTTCGCCAAGCGCTTCGCCGCCGACACGGCGATGAAGGTCACCACCGACGCGGTCCAGGTGCTCGGCGGCTACGGCTACATCAAGGAGTACCCGGTCGAGAAGCTCATGCGCGACGCGAAGCTGTTCCAGATCTACGAGGGGACGTCGCAGATCCAGCGGCTCGTGATCGCGCGCGAGATCTTCACGCCGAAGACCTAGCGCCCTCGGCTGCCCTGATCGCGTCGGCGAGCCACTCGGGAATGCGCGTCGGACGGAGCGTCCGGGCGTCGACGCACGCGTGCTCGGTATGGCCGTCGGCCACGAGCTCGTCTCCCCGCATGATTGCGTACTCGTAGCGGAAGCGGGCGCCGCGCGGCGCGATGCAGCGCGTGTGGACGACGAGCTCGTCGTCGAACCGAACCGGCAGCCGGTAGCGGCAGAACGCCTCGAGCGTGAGCGCCTCGATCCCATGGTCGCGGAGGGTCTGATAGCCGCCCGCGAAGGCTCGCAGGTACTCGACGCGCGCGACCTCGTACCAGACGAGATAGGTCGCGTTGTGCGCGATGCCCTGGGCGTCGGTGTCCGCGAAGCGGACCCGAATCGGGACAGAGAACGTGAAGCTGTTCATGGCGGTGCAGTATCTCGACATGAGCGTCGAGCGTCTCGCGGAGCTGGTGCAGGACCGGCAGCCGTGCGTCGTCCTCACCGGTGCCGGGATCAGCACCGAGTCGGGGATCCCGGACTTCCGCTCCGCGCAGGGGATCTGGGCGAAGTACGACCCGTACGAGGTCGGTCACATCGACGCCCTCCGCCGCGATCCCGCCCGCGTGTGGGAGTTCTACGCGGGCCGGCTCGGCGTGCTCGGGTGGGCCGAGCCGAACGACGGGCACCGCGCGCTCGCCGAGCTCGAGGAGCGCGGCTGGATCCGTGCCGTCGTGACCCAGAACGTCGACGGCCTCCACGAGCGCGCCGGGTCGCGAGACGTCGTCGAGGTGCACGGCTCGCTGCGCGAGGCGGAATGCGTCCACTGCGGCGTTCGCGTCCCGATGGCGGACGCCCTGGAGCAGTTGCCGCTCCCCGCGTGCCCGGAGTGTGGGGAGATCCTCAAGCCGGGCGTCGTCATGTTCGGCGAGCTGCTGCCGGCGGGGGCGATCGAGCGGGCACAGCGCCTCGCCGCGGAGGCGGGCCTACTCCTCGTCGTGGGATCCTCGCTCGAGGTGCATCCGGTCGCTGCCCTGCCGGGCGACACGCTTGCTTCGGGCGGCGCGCTTGCGATCGTCAACCGCGGCGGCACGCCGTGGGATTCCCGCGCAGAGCTCGTGGTCGAGGGCGGGGCGGGCGAGACGCTCGCCGCGCTCGCCGCCGCGCCAGATATGGTCGAGTCCGACCGAGCGAGGAGGAGCGATGGCTGAGCGAAGACAGGACCTGCTGGGCCGGCTGGCCGACATGAGCGAGGACGCGATCCAGCGGCTCTCGGAGGCGCCGGGCGCCGACCGTGCGCTCCAGGCGCTCAAGGGGCTCGGCGACAAGGTCGACGAGCTGCAGCGGCGGACGCGGGGCTTCGAGGAGATCGAAAAGCGGCTGACGGCGCTGGAGAAGAAAGTCGACTCGATGGCGAAGCCCTCCCGCCGGGCGTCAAGCGCGCGGTCTCGGACCTCGAAGACCGGCGCGACCGCGAAGAAATCCTGATCTCGAGAGAACGGCGACGCCCGCGAGGACGACCGTCGCGAGCAGGAGCCCTCCGGCGACGTCCGTCGGCGTGTGGAAACCTGCGAGCACGAGGAGAGCGACGGCGGCCCCGAGCCACGCGACGAGCGGGAACAGCAGCCGCGGCCAGGCGACTGCCAGCGCAGCCGCGACAATCGCGCAGCGAAGCGCGTGGCCGCTCGGCCAGGACGAATCGAAGCCTGGGACGTGAACTCCGTCGCGATAGAGGGGCGGCCGGCTCAGGGTGTGGCGGAAGACGAGCTCGACCCCCGTCGCGAGCACCCACGCTGCCGGCCACGCCAGCGCCGACTCGCCGCGCCCGCTCGTCCAGAGCCGCCAGGCCGCGGCGAGGACGAGCACGAGCGAGATCAAGGCCTGGCCCGGAAGAGTCACGGCTTCGGCGACGGCGGCACCGAGCGGATGGAACGAGGCGTGGAGCAGGGGGACCAGCGACTCGAGCAGGGTCGGCGGCTGCCCCGGTGGGCCGGCGAACGGCATCAGGTGGTCGACCGCCCACTGGTCGTGGCCCGTCAACGTTCCTGACGCGACGAGGAACGCCAGTGCGGCGAAGGCAGCCGCTGCCGTTCCCGCGACGCTACGCAGCAGGCACCCGCAGCCGGAGCGCGGCCGGCACGACCTCGAAGCGTGCCGGCGTCGTTCCGATGGGCTCGCCGTCGACCTCGAGCGGCAGCGGCGAGGCGGCGTCGATTGCCGCCGTCGAGGACTGCAGGAGCTCCACCTTCGGGTGCGAGAGGTACCGGCCGCTGTACAGCTTCGGCGAGGTCGTGGCGAAGTCGAGCTTGGTGACGTCGCCGATCAGGACGACGTCGAAGAGGCCGTCGTCCTGCCGTGCATCGGGGGCGAGCTTCATTCCGCCGCCGTGGTACTGGCCGTTCGCAACGATCACGTCGTGCAGCGGGCCCTCGCGCCTGACGCCCTCGTCCAGCTCGACCCAGACCTGCGTGTTCCGCCAGGCGAGGAACTCGACCATGAGCGCGTAGTAGAACGTGAGCCTGCCCCCGAGCGCCTTCGTCATCGCGTTCGCGCGCCTCGCCACGGCGCCGCTCATCCCGACCGAGCCGAAGTTCGCAAAGTAGCGGCTCCCGCCCCCGGCGCACTCGACCCGGCCGAGGTCGATCGTCCGTGTCGCGCCGTCGAGCGCGACCCGCACCGCGTCTTCGAAGCGGCCCGGGATGCCGTGGGTGCGCGCGAAATCCTGCCCCGTGCCGGCCGGCAGCGTCGCCACTTCCGCGCCCGTTCCGGCGACGCCGTTCACGACCTCGTTGACCGTCCCGTCGCCGCCGACCACGACGAGCAATGAGCCCGGGCGCTCGGCCGCCGCGCGGGCGAGGTGACCGGGGAACTCCGACAGCACCTCCTCGCCACGCAATCCCAGCTCCGAGGCGCGGCGCTTGAGATCTGGCCAGCGCTTCCCGGTCGCGCCGTTCCCCGAAGCCGGGTTGACGAGGAAGACAGTCCCGGGGGAGGCGCTAATCGGAGGTGACGGTCATGAGCGCGACGCGGGTCATCCGGTCGACGGCCGCGCGCAGCTCCTCGTCGCTGATCCGTGTGAACTCGCCTTCGACGACGATGTCCGAGACGGTGAGGAGGCAGCCGCCGTGGACGTCCGGCACCCTCCCGATGCCGCCGAGAGCGGTCACGGTGAACAGTGCAGCGGCCTCCATCTCCACCCCGAGAACCCCGCGGTTCGACCAGCGCTCGTACTGGCCCCCGTCCGGGTTGTAGAACATGTCGCTCGAGACGATCGGACCGACGTGCATCGGCTGTCCGAGCTCCTTCGCCGCGTGCACGGCGCCGTGGATCAGGTCCCACGAGGCCGTCGGACAGTGCGGCTCGTCACCGACGAGGTGGCTCGCCGTCGCGTCCGCCGGTACCGCCGTCAGCGCAACGACGAGGTCGCCGAGGGCATGGCGCGGCTGCAGGCCGCCGCAGGTCCCGACCCGCATCAGCCGCTTGGACCCGAGCTGGATCAGCTCCTCGAAGACGATCGTCGCGCCGGGACAGCCCATTCCGGTGCCCTGCACCGAGATCGGCTTGCCCTCCCAAGTGCCCGTGTAGCCGAGGAGCCCTCGCTCGCCGTTGACCTGCTTCGCGTCGTCGAAATACGTCTCGGCGATGTACTTGGCGCGGAGGGGATCGCCCGGGAGGAGGACAGCCTCTGCGTAGTCGCCGGGCTCGGCCCGGAGGTGGATCGGCATGGCCGCGACTCTAACGACCGGCGTGAGGCTGGAATGATCCAGCCGTGGCAACGACCGAGACGCCGACGCTCGACCAGGTGCTCGCGTTCTGCGCCGACGAGCCGGTGGAGCGCGTCTTCCTCGAGGACATCGCGCGGCGCGGGCTCGGGCGGTTCTCGGCTCTCGCCGGGTCAGACGCGCGGCTCGAGGCGCTGTGTCATGTCGGAGCCAACGTCGTCCCCTCCGGCCGCGGCTGTGGGGTGTTCGCGGACGGGGCGGCGCGCAGCGGCGCCCGCATGGTGATCGGCGAGGAGCACGCGGTGAGCGAGCTCTGGGAGGTGGCGGGACGGCGGATGCCGCGCCCGCGCGACGATCGTCCCGGGCAACCCGTCTATACGCTCCGCGAGCCGCCGGAGCCGGGTGAGACCGGCCTGCGTGTGGCCGGTCCGCACGACCTCCACCTTCTCGTGCCGGCGTGTGCGGCGGCGCACCAGGAGGAGATCGGGGTCGATCCTCTCCGGCGCGATCCGGAGGGCTTCCGCTGGCGGACGCGCCAGCAGGTCGAGGACGGCCGCTCATGGCTCTGGGTCGAGGACGGCGTGATCCGGTTCAAGGCGGAGGCCTCGGCCTGGACGCCGTCGGCGGTGCAGCTCCAGCAGGTCTGGGTCGATCCGCAGGCGCGGGGGCGCGGTTACGCGCGCCGGGGGCTCGCCGACCTCTGCCGCCTGCTCCTCGAGCGCGTCCCGGCCGTGTGCCTCTTCGTGCGGCCCGAGAACACGCCGGCCCTACGCCTCTACGACTCGATCGGGATGACCCGCGAGCTCACGTACCGGTCCCTCGTCTTCTGAGCCGCGATGGAGCGGCTGATCCTTGTGCGGCACGGCGAGTCCGAGTACAGCTTCCGCGGACTGCTCAACGGGGATCCGGAGCGTGCCGTCGGGCTCACCGAGCGCGGAGAGGAGGAGGCCCGCGCTCTTGGACGGGAGCTCGCCGACGTCCCGCTCGACCTCGCCGTCCACACCGGCTTTCCGCGCACCCGCGCCACGCTCGAGCTCGTGCTCGCGGGCCGAGAGGTGCCGGTGCTCGAGGAGCCGCGGCTCGCCGATCCCCGCGCCGGAGGCTTCGAGGGCCTGACGCTCGACGAGTACCGAGGCTGGGCCTGGCATGCCGGCTCGCGGGAGGAGGCTCCAGGCGGCGGGGAGAGCCGCCTCTCCGTGGTGCAGCGGTACCTGGCCGCCTGCCGCGCGCTGCTCGTGCGCCCCGAGCGCACGATCCTCGCGGTCGTCCACGCCCTCCCGATTGCGTACCTCCTGCTCGCCCGCGACGGCAAGCCGCCGCGTTCGCGCGTCGACGTCCGTGTGGAACTCGCGCGGCCGTACCCGTTCACGGCCGCCGAGCTCGAGCGCTCGCTCGCCGTGCTCGAGGGCTGGTGCGCTTCGCCGACCTGGTGAACCCGGCACAATCGGCGCATGGAGGAGCTGCAGGAGCGCGTCGAAGGCTTCGTCCGCGAGCATGACCTGATCCCGCCCGGCGGCGACGTCACCTGCCTCGTTTCCGGCGGCGCCGACTCGACCTGCCTCTGGCACCTGCTCGGCTCGCTCGGCTACCGCGTCTCGGCGCTTCACGTGGACCACAAGCTGCGAGCGGCCGACTCCGACGAGGACGCCCGCTTCTGCGCCGAGGTGCTCGGCGCCGAGGTCGTGGAGCTCGACGGTGCCGGTCTGTCGGAGGCCGCCCTGCGCGAGCAGCGGCGCTCGGTTGCCTGCGACCGCCTGCGTGCAACCGGGCACACGGCCTCGGATCAGGTGGAGACGATCCTCTACCGGCTCGTCTCGCGTGGCGCGGCCACCGGGATCGCGCCGCGCAGCGGCGACGGGGTCGTCCATCCGCTCCTGCCGCTCTGGCGCGAGGACACCGAGGCGTACTGCCGGGCCGCGGGCCTCGATTTCCGCGTCGACGCATCGAACGCCGACACGAAGCGCGGTCTAATCCGCGACGAGATCCTGCCGCTGCTGCGCCGCCTCCACCCGGCCGCGGAGCAGAACCTCCTCCGCGCCCTCGACTCGCGCGAGACGCTGCCGCCGGCGCTCGCCGAGCTGCTCGCCGCGCCGGTCGGGTCGAAGCGCGTCGACCTCGGGGGCGGCCTTCAGGCGGTACGCGAGCACGAGCGGCTCTGGCTCGAGCGAGGCCCGGTCGAGCTGGCCGGCGAGATCCGTTGGGGGGAGTGGACGATCCGCTCCGAGCTGAGAGGGCTTAGAGTGCGCGGATGGAAGCCAGGCGACCGGCTCGCGGGTAGGAGGCGGAAGATCCAGGACGTGTTCGTCGACGCGAAGGTGCCGCGCTCGCAGCGCGAGTCGTGGCCGCTAGTCGTGCGCGGCGAGGAGGTCGTCGCCGTGCCGGGCCTCGTCGAGCATCCGGAGGTCGAAGCTGTCCGCAGCTGAGCTCGAGCGCGCCGTCACCGAGGTCCTGATCGAGGAGGACGGCCTCCAGCGGCGCATCGGCGAGCTCGGCGCCGAGATCTCCGCCGACTACGAGGGCCGCGACCTGCTCCTCGTCGGGGTCCTCAAGGGCGCCGTCTTCTTTCTCGCCGACCTGATGCGCCACCTGACGGTGCCGTGCGAGATCGACTTCATGGCGATCTCGAGCTACGGCGCGTCGACCGACTCCTCGGGGGTCGTTCGCATCCTCAAGGACCTTGACATCAATATCGAGGGACGTCACGTGCTCGTCGTCGAGGACATCATCGACTCGGGCCTGACACTCTCGTATCTGATGCGGAACCTCGAGGCGAGGGAGCCGGCGTCGCTCGAGGTCTGCGCGCTGCTGGCGAAGCCGGAGCGCCGGGAGATCGACGTCGCCGTCCGCTACACAGGTTTCGAGATCCCGAATCGCTTCGTGATCGGCTACGGGCTCGACTTCGCAGAGCGCTACCGGAACCTCCCGTACGTCGGCGTCCTCGACGAGTCGCTCGTGCTGGAAGGCGCGTAGCCACGGGTGCCGGCACGCCGTTACACGGGCATGTCGCTGGTACCCTCAGTCGAGACAGCCTGTGAACCGCTTCTTCCGTAGCGCGCTCTTCCCGCTCGTCATCATCGCGGCGCTCGTCTGGCTGGCGTTGCAGACGCTCGGCAGTCACAACACGAAGTCGACGACCGAGACGACGTCTCAGCTGTACCAGCAGGTCAAGACCACGCCCACAGCGGTCTCCGACGTCGTGATCGACCCGAACAAGCAGTCGATCGCGGCCACGGTCAACGGCAAGGCGGTCAGCGTTCATTACGCGACGCCGCAGTCCGAGGCCGCGCTCGAGAAGGTGATGCTGGACAACCAGGTCGACTTCAATTCGAAGGGGGTCGGCTCGTCGCCGTGGTGGTCGATCCTCACGGGCCTCCTGCCGTTCGTGCTCCTGTTCGGCTTCTGGATCTTCCTCATGAACCAGGTGCAGGGCGGCGGCTCGAAGGTGATGAGCTTCGGCAAGTCGCGCGCGAAGCGGATGACGCCCGACGCGCCGAAGATCGGTTTCAAGGACGTCGCGGGCGTGGACGAGGCGGTCGAGGAGCTCCAGGAGATCAAGGAGTTCCTCGAGAACCCGAAGAAGTTCCAGGCCCTCGGCGCGCGGATCCCGAAGGGCGTGCTCCTCTACGGGCCGCCCGGCACCGGTAAGACCCTGCTCGCAAGAGCGGTCGCGGGTGAGGCCGGGGTTCCGTTCTTCAGTATCTCGGGCTCCGACTTCGTGGAGATGTTCGTCGGCGTCGGCGCCTCCCGCGTACGCGACCTGTTCGAGCAGGCCAAGCAGGCAGCCCCGTGCATCGTGTTCATGGACGAGATCGACGCTGTCGGCCGGCACCGCGGCGCCGGCCTCGGCGGCGGTCACGACGAGCGCGAGCAGACGCTGAACCAGCTGCTCGTCGAGATGGACGGCTTCGAGATGAAGGACAACATCATCCTCATCGCCGCCACGAACCGGCCC
>Ga0187776_10000204_pt1 | contig 28504 bp, 29 predicted proteins | sample 0216_BV02_MP12_2_FD_132426 | JGI IMG/M metagenome (GOLD analysis project Ga0187776, IMG submission 132426) | Tropical peat soil microbial communities from peatlands in Department of Meta, Colombia - 0216_BV02_MP12_20_MG | ecosystem: Environmental > Terrestrial > Soil > Wetlands > Peat | place...
AGGGCAAGATTGTAGTCGCCCTGTTGAGTGCTGCATCCTGCGGTATCGCCACAGTTATCGATTCCTGAAGTGTTGATCTGTGTCCAGGTATTGGCGCCGCTGGACAACTGCCAGATTCCTTGATTGGAGGGCAAAGCATCGACGACCCAGACATAAGTCTCATCGCGTCCGGGCACCTGGGCCATCTCACCGCGGTAGATCGGGCAATTGCGCTGGCCGGCAGGCGGCAAAACGGTGGGACAGTTTGCCAAAGTGAGGGCGGCGGGCTGCTGAGCATCGGGCAGTCGCGTCCAGTTGATTGCATCGGGCGACGTATAAAACCCGTGATAGCGCACCGCGGCATAGAAAAGATGGCGGGCTGAATGGTAGATCACCGATGTTACGGAGCCGGCCGAAGTGACGCTGCCTCCGCCATCGCTGACGTTGGCACGGCTCCAGGTCTTCCCCGAGTCGGTGGAGTAATAGAGGCCGCGATTCTGGTCCGAGCTTTCCGCTCCGGTTTTAATGCCGACGGCCGACCCGGCGGCAGCGGCCACTACAACTAAAGGATTCTCGCTATTGAAGGCAATTTTGGCGAACGCGAGCCCGTGAAAACTGTACTTGCCATCTGCGGTCTGAGTGATAAGGGTCCAAGTCGTGCCACCGTTTTCGGAGCGCAGGATGCCAAGGCCGTAATAAGAGTCGGCGGAACTATTCGCCTCTCCCGTTCCTACCAGGATCACATTGCCGTTTCCCGGCTGCACAGCCACCGAACCTACCGCGAGGGTCGGCTGATTGTCGAGCAGTTGCTGCCATGCAACTTTGCTGACGTCAGGACTGGCGGCGGAGGTGGATTTCCACAGTCCTCCGTACGCCCCGCCAAGGTACAACGTATTGCCAGTGGGATCGGTCTGATCGACAGCCACGGCGGTGGCGCGGCCCACCACGAATCCATAGTCCTGTTCGGGATTGGCGGCGCCGGGCGGAACGGAATGCAGCGGCGCAGGCCCTAATGGTTTCCATTGTCCACCAGTTGCGGCATTGGTCTGGGCAACGGAACTAATCGCCTTGGAACTCGCCGATGTGGAAGCCTGTGCCTTCAACGCTTGAGAAGCAGATTGGCGCAGCTGGCGATTGCTCAGCTTTTGTTGATGTGCCCGTTGCAACTCGCGCGAAGCAGGCCTGCCGTTGACCATGCGCCCGCGCAGGAACCAGTCTTCACGTTCCTTGGGGTCTTCTTTGTTCTCCAGGATTTCAGTCTGTTGCGCGACTGCAACCTGAGCCGCAATGGGATGCCAGGGCCATGCGAAGCACAGGAAGGCAAGAAAAACACAAGCGAGCCTGGAGAGGGTCCGGACTGGCGCTGGCATGGGTGTCCCTGGTGACAGAACTTGGCCTGGAAGCTAGAGAAGTATGTTGGCAGTAAGGGCAACAGTCAAAGGAAAACCCGCACTTTTGGCTGGTTCAAATCCTGGGGGAGTTTGCACTTTGGTATCTATGCAGGTTGGTTACCAGCCAGCAGCGGAAATCCTGTGAAATTGCGCTTTCCGGAAACACTCCGAGGCGTCATCTGGGGAACGCTGCTGGTCCAGAGTACCCGATCAGTGTAGGAACTACAGTCCTCTGGGGTGTGTAATTCTGTTAAATCCCCTTCCTTCAAGGTGATGGATTCCGGAAACGGGATTGCATACTTAACCGGCAAGCCCACCCTCAGTGCTGCCCAGGAGCACATACAATGTCCTCAGCGAGTATCCCGGCAAGTTCCTGCAACCACATTCCGCGTGGAAAGGCATTGATGCGCGGCTCACAACGAGACGAACGCCGTGCGCGGCGCTTTCTTGCCATGCTTCCAGTGGTGATTCGAACTCAGGGGTCCAGCCGACAGCATGCGGGCCTGATTCGAGATCTGAGTGGAAGCGGAATTTTTGTGTATTCGGATTTCGAGCCGGCAGAAGGGACAAATCTTGAGCTTGTGTTGCGTCCTTCTCGCATACAAACGAAAACCGCCCGCGTTCGCTGTTTGGGTAAGGTAGTGAGAGTGGAGACAGGCGCTCAGGGAGCAGCGGTTGGAATCGCGCTGGTGATCAAAGAATACGAACTGGCCTTGTCAAAGAAACCTAGTTCCTCGCCAGCAGCGTGAGGATCAAGCTCCGTTAGATTTCCCGCCGTCCTTCCATGGCCTTCAGGATCGTAACTTCATCCGCGTACTCAATGTCGCTCCCAACCGGGATGCCAGTGGCAATGCGCGTTACCTTCAAATGAGGACGCCGAATCAGATCAGATAAATAAACCGCCGTAGCCTCACCTTCCACGGTGGGATTCGTAGCGAGAATCACCTCGTCGACTTCGCCTGCGTCGATGCGTTTGACCAGATTGGCAGTGCGCAGCTGTTCCGGGCCGACTCCGTGAAGAGGCGAGATGGTGCCGTGCAGCACATGATACACGCCATTAAACTGCCGCGATTTTTCAATGGCGCTGATGTTGGTGGGCTCTTCTACTACGCACACCAGCCGCTGGTTTCGCGTCGGGTTCGAGCAATAGACGCACGGGTCGACGTCGGTAATGTTGTTGCAGATAGAGCAGAGATGAAGCTTGGCCTTCACGTCATGAATGGCGGCCGCCAGCGCGGAAGCTTCTTCGTCGTCACTGCGGAGAATGTGGAAGGCGAGCCGCTGGGCGCTCTTGGCGCCAACGCCTGGCAACTTCTTCAACTCCTCGATCAGGCGAGCCATTGGCTCTGCAAAACGGGACATAGGATAAGTGCGAAGTCAGATCGGATGATGTAAGAAGTATCTCACGCGACCGCGTAGGATCTCAGCCGAACAGCCCAGACATCTGCAATCCACCTAACATTCCTCCCATGGTGGACTGGATCTCCTGATCGACCTTCTGGCCGGCGGCATTGAAGGCGGCGGTCACCAGATCCTGCAGCATTTCCAGGTCTCCCGACTTCGCCGTTTCTGGCTCAATCGTGACCTGCAGCACTTGCTTGAGTCCGTTCATCTTGACGGTGACGCTGCCTCCGCCAGCCGAACCCTCTACAACCGTGGATTGCAGCTTTCGCTGCATCTGCTCGTACTGCTGCCGCGCCTGCGACATCATCTGCTGCAACTGCCTGGGGTCAAAACCACTCATGAATTTCTCCATTAGAGCTGGATCGGACACTAGCGCCCATTCTTTTGCTTATGATCGACAACGGTGCGAATTTCTGCGCCAAACTTCTCGCGCATTCTCCGCACCACAGGATCAGTGACAGCACGCGAACGGGCATCCTGTCCGCTTTCCGGGGCAGAACTGGCCTTTGAAGCTTCTGTTCCATTCACGGCGCCACTGATCAGCCGCATGCGGAGTGGCCGAGCCAGCAGTTTTGTTGTCGCTGAGTTGATGATCTGCCGCGCTTCTGCATTTAGCGCTGCATCCAACAGGCTCTGACGGCGGTTGACGGTCACGGTCAATTCACTGTCCGATAGCGCCCACGAGCCTTCGTCCAGGGTATCGGCCAGCATTTTCTGGCCGGCGTTTTCCAAGGCGGTCAAAATCAGCTTCTGAAGCTCAGAAAGCAGGTTCTCGGCTGGCAATCCAATCCGCGGCTGGGATTCGGGAACTACTGTCGTGGTTTCCACGGCCAGCGCGGAGGTGCCGGAAACAACTTCCGTCTGGGCGCTTCTGGGGCTTCCGCCCTTGCGGGCGACATCGGCCTCGAATGGCGACGGCCTGGCGGCCCGCGGAGACTGTGCTGACGTCGGCGGCTGTGGCATCTCGGTGGATTTCGATCCCGCCGCTCTCGGCAACTGGCTGGGGGAGCTTACCGGCCGGCTGCCCGGAGCCGCAGTTGCGTCCGAGACTGTTGCCCCGCTCAGTAGCTGCTCCATGGGAAGCAACCGCTGCGCGTGGACCATCTTCAACAGGCCCAGTTCCAAGTGAAATCGTTGCTCCTGCCGATAATTGAGCTCGCCATGGGTACGGAGCATTATCTGCAGGAAGCGCGTCAGGTCTTCTTCGCTGAATTTCTCAGCCACCCGGCTAACGCGCTCAATCTCATCCTGGGAAATCTGGAGCAGGGAAGAGCTGTTGCCGCCTATCTTGACCACGATCGCACTTCGCAGGAACCGCACCAGCTGGCGGGCGAAATGTAGGGGGTTCTGCCCCTCGGTCATGAGCTTGTCCAGGAGCTGAAGGGCCTGGTCGCTGGAATTGGCCTCCACCGCGCCCATCAGCTGCTCCAGGATCTCCGAAGGAACTGTTCCCACCAGCTGCCGCACGCTATCGGCGGAGACCTTGTTTCCCGAGCTGGCAATCGCCTGATCCATGATGGAAAGGGCATCGCGCATGGAGCCGTCGCCAGCCTCCGCCAGCATGGCCAATGCGCTTTCGTCGGTTACGATGCCCTCGGACTTAGCGATCGAACGCAGCTGATTCACGATCTGGTCAAAGCGAACGGCATGGAAGCTGAAGTTCTGGCAACGCGAGCGGATGGTCTGGGGGATATCCTCCGCCTGGGTGGTTGCCATCATGAAGATGATGTGAGGCGGTGGCTCTTCCAGCGTTTTCAGCAAGGCATTGAAAGCGGCGTCGGTGATCTGGTGGGCTTCGTCGAGGATGTAGATTTTGAAGCGGTCCCGGGCGGGGCGGTAGCGTGCCGCCTCCCGGAGTTCGCGGATTTCATCGATGCCACGGTTGGTGGCGGCGTCGATCTCAATAACATCCACTGAATTGCCATTGCGGATTTCGAGACAGGAATCGCATACCCCACAGGGCTCGGAAACAGGATGGTCTGTGGACCGGCAGTTCAGGGCCATCGCCAGAATGCGGGCGATGGTGGTCTTGCCGATACCCCGGTGGCCGCTGAAGATGTACCCATGGGCGATCCGCTGCTGCTCGATGGCGTTCCGCAGGGTGCGGGTTACGTGATCCTGCCCAATGACATCGGAAAAACGCTGTGGCCGGTATTTACGGGCGAGCACCTGGTAGCTCATGAGATCGTTTGATTATAAATTGAGCGATTTGGCAGGCGTGAGCATAGCAGGGGCTGCGGGGAATGCCGACGGCGCCCGGCTGAGGAAGGATTAAGTTCAGGCGCCGATGAGCTCGCGATTTCCCGTCCGAGGAGCGTAGCCTGGCAAAAATAGCTGCTACACTTGAAAACTCGTCTCTAAACAGCTAGTCTTTGCCAGGCTTTCACTGGAGGGACCGCAATGCAGCTTAAGTTGACTACCCGTGTTGTGGACGGGATAACCATCGTCGATTGCAGGGGCCGAATTTTGTTCGGAGATGAAGCCGCGGCTTTGCGGGACTTGGTAAAAAACCTCCTGAATTCGACCAAGAAGATCGTGATCAACCTGGGGGATACGACCTACATCGATAGCGGAGGTCTGGGAACCTTGGTCGGGCTTTATACCTCGGCGCGCAACGCCGGCGGCAACATCAAACTCGCTAACCTCAGCCAGCGCGTCGTAGATCTGCTGCAAGTTACGAAGCTGCTGACGGTGTTCGAAGTTTACGAAGGCGAGGATAAGGCGATCGGGTCGTTCGTGAGGGGCGCGGCCTAGAAAACTGGCGATCGAGTAAATTGTAATCAGGTAAACGGAAGAACAGCCAATTGCCGTATCGTTAACATCGTCCGATCAGGCTTTCTGTCTACAGCGTTCCTGCTACTTTTTCTTCCCTTTGCGTTTCCGCATTTCTGCCCGAGAGTATAGCGTCCCACGGCAGCGTTTGGCTCCGCAGGAGCAGGGTGCGTCGTCATCACCATCGAACAGGTTGTAGTCGTAAGTTAGTTCTTCGCCTGCCTGGATGTTACGGCGGGCATAGATCCAGATGCGCCCGCGCACCTCGTCGGTTTCGCAATTGGGATCGCAGCAATGATTGATGAACATGGCGATGCCATGGCCGTCGATTACGCGCCCGTCTTCAAGCGAAAACAGATAAGTGACCGGCTTCTCGTCGTAGATGCGGTCGCCTTCTTCTTTGGTGACCCTGGGGCCGGTGTACTCCACGATTCGCTTGCCTCTGGGTATGGGCGAAGTGGTGAACACGCCAGCGGCGTGCACGTCGGAGGATGCCACGATTAGAGCCATGCTTGGTTGCTATATCTGGAGCAGTTCCGGCAGCTTTTCCGCGGGCACACGCAGGCCGACGAAGAATGAGCCGAAGAGGGCGTAAACGGCGCTGACCTCGTCAAATCTCATTTCATAAATGAGTTTCTTGAACACCAGCGGATGGTCAGCGAACAGGTCCACGCCCCACTCCCAATCATCGAAGCCAATGGAAGCCGTGATGATTTGCCGCACCTCACCGGCGTATCGCCGTCCGACCATGCCGTGTTCATGCATCTGACGCTGACGCTCCACGATGGGCAGGGTGTACCAGTTCTTGTCCTCGCCACGGCGGCGATCCATGGGATAGAAACATACGTAGCGAGTGTCGGGAATTGGGGGATAGAGCCGGGTCTTCATGGCTTCGCGCTGGCGATCGAGAAGTTCTTCACATTCCTGAACCCATTGCGCGGAATGGGGCTCAATCCCACGTCCGGCCAACGACTCATAGAGCTTTACGGTTGAATCGTATAAGCCCAGTTCAACCATGGAGAGGTAGGAATTGCTGGTTTCCAGGTAATCGGAGAGCTCCAGCTTAGCGATCTCGATCTCGGCGCGGTGTAAGTCTTCGAACGACGAACGGAAGTGGACCAGCATGAGATCGCCCTTATGCCCAAGCAGGGAATAGAGCGCGCTTTGAATGGAATCCGAGCGCTCGGCATCTTGCATTTCCATGCGCTTGAGCACTGGCACTGCCGCCCGGACAATCTCTGCGCGCTTTGCTGGCGATAGCGCACGCCAAGCGGACCAGCGAAAACGCATCATCTGATGGAGAACGCTGGAGCCCTCAATAGTCAGGGGAACGGCGGGCATTTGCCCGCGCGCAATTTCAGTGCGGCTGTTTATGGCAGACATGGGATTGCGCCTCGGAAAACGAACCGGACGTCCCTATTCTACCTTTGCCCAACCAACGGACCTATCGAGAGTGAACGAGAATCGCACTGCAGGGCTGGATCCCCAGCCGGTGGTAGCTGTGGGGAGTACCAGAATCAAACTGGATCGAGTCTCCTTCCTCCAGCGCGAATTCTTCTAGTCCGATCCGGAGGCTAAGCTTTCCTTCCAGCAAATAAATCACCTCGCAGCCTGCATGCTGGTGGCAAGGCGCCTTGCTGCTTTCGCTCTCAAATTGCGCGAGGAACACGCTTAACTTGCTATCCGGAAGGGGGTGGCTCAAACACTCGCAAAGATAAGCGACTCCTGAGATTCCCATCTTTTCGGGAAATCGCAACCGCTCCGCATGGCGGGTCAGGTTCGCGGAATTGCCGTTGGACGTGGTGAAGAAGTGGTCCAGTCCAACGCCGAAGACTCGCGCAATGCGCAGCAGCGTTGGAAGGGTGGGATAGAGCTTGCCGGTCTCCAGCTTGGAAAGGAGTCCCGGGGACAGACTGGTCTGCTTTCCCAAGTGAACCAGTCCCATGCTGCGACGAAGCCGGAGAGCGCGCAGTTTGGGCCCAATGGCATAGGATTCCAAGCTCTCAGTGTCAGTTGGTGATGGAAGGCTAGGGGTGGTTCGCGAGTTGCGAAAGGAAAAGGCGGTCGCGGCAGAATTCGCAGCCATCGTGATTCCTCCTCTGGGAGCGATTCTCTGTTGCTGGCCAGCGTTTGTTTAGTGCGTCGAAGGATACTGGTGTTCGGCAACACCAGGGTTGTGAGACTACTTCTTTAGACGATGCGTCGCGCGTAATCTTCAAAAATTTATGTTCTCAGGACTGCTGACGATTGCTGAATTTTTCCACGGCTGAACGGCGCGTTCGCATTTTAGCCCTGGACGCCCGAAAACAGAATCCCACCGTTCACGCCAGCTCGCTGCAGAATGTAAGTCACGAAGAATGTCGGCCCACTCGTGAAATGCAATCCGCAGCGGATTGTAGCTGTTGATGTTCCTGGTCAAGCCGTAGACAGGAGGATTCTCCACATCCTCAGGTTCGAAGGTCCCGAACAGCCGGTCCCATATAATGAGGGTGCCGGCGTGGTTGCGATCGAGATAAGGACCGTTGGAGGCGTGATGGACGCGATGATGGGATGGAGTGTTGAAGACTCTCTCCAAAAGCCCCATCGAGCGCACCAACTCGGTATGGATCCAGAATTGATAGAGCAGGCTGATGGCCTGCATGGTCATAATCATTACCGGCTGGAAGCCTAGCAGCGGCAGCCAAAGCCAGAATATGAATGAGGTGAAGCCTCCGGTCCAGGTCTGGCGAAGGGCGGTGCCCAGGTTGTAGCGTTGCGAGGAGTGATGAATTACGTGGGAGGCCCAGAAGAAGCGGCATTCATGGCTGGTGCGATGGAAGATGTAATAGCTCAGATCTTCTGCAAAGAACAGAACCAGCCATGCCCACCATTGGTAACCAATCTTGAAAATAGCAAAGCGATGAACGAGGGTGTAGAGGGCAAACACCATGGCTTTGCTGACGAGTGCGATCAAAACGTTGCCCACGCCCATGGTCAAGCTGGCAGCCGTATCTTTCCACTCGTACAGGTCGCGCCGCATGACCGCGCCAGCAACTGCTTCCGCAACCAGTAACAACAAGAAAGCTGGAATCGCGAGATGGATCAGGTTCGGCACCGAGTCCTCACCCCGCCGAGGTATGAGGGTTAGTTTAGCCGAAATTCGGCCTTACATGCCGGAATTAGTGCCAGCATTCCGGAATCTGTGAACAGGAGTGTGTCTACCAAATATGGTAGTACCCGTCGTGTTGCGCAAGTTCCAGGCGAACACCAAAGACCGCGCGCAGCCGTTCCCGCTCCAGCAACTCTGTTTTTGGTCCGTCCGCGACGATACGGCCCGCACTCATCAGGATGACGCGATCGATTTCCGGTATGACATCCATGAGATGGTGAGTAACCAGCACCAGGGTGATGCCGGACGCCGCGAGTTTGCGCATGATTGAGCGGAGTTCATGCTGGGCGAGGAGATCGAGACTGTTGCTGGGCTCGTCGAAGAGCAGCGCCCTGGGGTCATGAACCAGGGCACGCGCGATCAGAATACGGCGGGCCTCGCCGGAGGACATCTCCGTAACCATCCGCTCTGCCAGATGAGGAACTTCCAGCAGTTCTAGCAACTCCTGAGTTTTCCGGCGCATGCCCGAGGTCACTCTGTGATGCGGCCAGACACCCGCGCTGCTGAAGAAGCCTGAGAGCACAGCATCGCGGCCGATGATCTCGCGGGTGCAAAATGCCATGAGATCGTTGGACACGATACCCAGGTGAAAACGAAGGTCTGCGACATTCCAGCGCTCGGAACCTAATATGGCAGCGAATGATCCCTCCCGCTCCAAAGGGTACAAGTCGCGGGTGATGGTCTGGATGAGAGTGGATTTGCCACATCCATTTGGGCCCAGGATAGCCACGTGCTCGCCCAACTCGATGCGCAGATTCAGGTCGCGGAGGACGAGCTTGTCTCCGCGCATAACTGACAGGCAGCGAAAGTCAATGAGTGGAGGCGTGGAGTCCCCGCGCGGCATGGCCCATTGTAGTCTTGAGCTCGCACTACTCTTCCGCTGTCGCTTTAAGAACCACTGCTGCCTCCGCCGGAAGATTCCAAGTCTCTTTGGTTTGCACCGGCGGGGTGCCGGACCCGCCATAGCGCGGGTCTTCGGAAGACCACAGCAATTCCCAACGCATTTCCGGGGACGGCGCCATCAGTGGCTCAGCAACCGACTCCAGGCGCAGGTCATGACCGAGATTCACGATGATCAAGCGGTCGCCCGCACCGTCGCCGAACAAACGCAGGACGAACGCCGAATGCGCGAGTACCGCGCCATCGATCGCGTGATGCTTCTGGAGTGCGAATACGGGGTCCTCGCGGCGAAGGCGAAGCAGATCGCAATGGAGGCTGTAGGTTTCTAAATTGCGCTCCCGCTCGAGCCACTTGATCCGGCACGACTCGAAACTCTGGGGATCGGCGGGGTCGGGAATGTTGCGGCTCATTTTCGGATCAGCAGCGCGGCCAAATTGGGTCAGAAACTCCATCCGGCCTTTGCGAACTGATTTGGCGAGCCCCGACTCATGGTCCGCGAAAAAGACGAATGGCGACGACGCCGCGAACTCCTGACCTTGAAACAGCATGGGAGTAGCGGGTGCCAATAGCGTTAGGCAGGTGAGGGCGCGGTAGCCGCCCGGACTGGCCATGAGATGAAGACGCTTGCCATCTGCCGAGTTGGATACCTGATCGTGATTTTCCAGGAAAATCACGAAGGCAGCCGGGTCCAGATCCCGGCTGGGCATTCCGCGACGCTGTTTCAGCCATTTATGCCACTGGCCCTGGAAGAGAAAGCCGAACTTCAGCGCCGAGATAAGTTCCTGAGGAGTACCACGGAAATCGCTGTAATAGCCTTCAATCCGGCCAGTGAGCGCGACCATTGCGCTGTGGTGATAATCATCGTTCCACAAGGCATCGAGTCCGCAGCCACCTTGCTCAAGCGGGCGGGCCAGAAACGACTCCTGCGTCTCGGTTTCGGCGACGACGATGGTGGCGCGCTGGCTGGCCCCACGGCGAACCGCCTCCCCAACTTCGGAGATAATGTGTCGCGGCGAGGAGTCGATAATCCGGTGCGTGGCGTCGAGGCGCAGGCCATCAAAATGAAATTCGCGAATCCAGTATTCGGCGTTGCTGACGAAGAATTCGCGAACACCCTGCGAGTCTGGACCATCAAAGTTGATTGACTCGCCCCATTCGTTCTTGTAGCGATCGGTGAAATAGGCGGGAGAAAACTCGCGCAGGTAGCATCCGTCCGGGCCAAAGTGATTGTAGACAACGTCCAGAACTACGCCGATGCCGATGGCATGGGCTTGATCGACGAAAAAGCGCAGATCGTCAGGCAATCCGTAGAGCCGGGTGGGAGCAAACAGATCAACACCGTCATAGCCCCAGCCAAAGCGTCCGGCGAACTCCGCTACCGGCATCATTTCCAGGACTGTTATTCCGGTTTCTCTCAGATAGGGAAGTTTCTGGGCGGCCGCGCGCCAGGTCCCCTCGGGCGTAAATGTGCCTACGTGGAATTCGTAGATTACCTGGCCTTTGAGGGGCACACCGCGCCAGCTTTGATCTTTCCATGCGAACCTTTCCCAGTCGACTACCTGCGAAGGCCCGTGGGGGCCCTGGGGCTGAAAGCGCGAAGCCGGATCGGGGAAGGCCGGTCCGCCATCGAGCACAAACCGGTAGAGCGAGCCGGATGCGGCCTGCTCGATGATTGCCGAAAAGTAGCCGTTATCCTCGCGCTGAAGAGGGAAGCGCTGCGTACCGGAAGCGGATTCGAGTGCCACCTCTACCGAGCGTCGGGCCGGGGCCCAGACGCGGAAGTGAACACCGGCGCCTTCGGAAAGAATTTCGGCTCCGACCGGCAGATGCCGGCTTACACGAAGAGAAGAGGTGGTTGGCAGCATCGTGCCCTAGATGGTAAATCCTGCAGGGTGGGTTGGATCGCGTTCGGAAGGGAGGATGTCGAAGTCGCGGCTCCAAAGACCCATTTCCGCCAAAGGAAGACGGAAGGGCGGGGCAGCACACAACGGTAGCCGCCTCGGCTACTCCAAGGTGGGAGTACCTTCCAATCGCTGTCTTGAGCTAGTTTGATTACAATTTACCCGGTTACAATTCACGCCGTTAGAATTCGCGTCGTTAGATCACCCCCGGGGGGAACTCAACATGAGCTCCTTGACCTCATGGATTGACCGCACTCTGGAGAGCGTGGTGCGGCGGATTGCGGACCCCATATCCGTTCGGTTCTCGCCGTTTCTAGATCGCACCGAGAATGCTGCGGTGCAGTCGACTACGCCGGCCGTTCGTATCGCCGATCGACGCACTCTGGTTTCCCTGGCAATGAATCCGGAGGTTGGTTTTGGGGAAGGATATTCGACAGGGAAGATTACGGTCGAGGGCGACCTGGTAAGACTGCTCGAAATGACAAGCAAATCACCTTCGCGAACGCAAACCTGGCCGGCACGGCTCTTTTCGCGGTGGCTGCGGTGGATGCAGGCGAACACGCTGGGAGGATCACGCAGGAATATTCATCACCACTACGATCTGCCGACGGATTTCTACCAACTCTGGCTCGACCCCGAGCTGGTCTACACCTGCGCGTATTTTCCTGAACCGACGGCTACCTTGGAGGAAGCTCAGCAGGCGAAACTTGACCTGGTATGCCGGAAGCTGTGGTTACAGAGTAATGAAAAAGTGGTCGAGGCGGGGTGCGGATGGGGCTCGCTCGCCATTTACATGGCCAGGAACTATGGCGTTCAGGTCAAGGCCTTCAATATCTCACGGGAACAAATCGCATTTGCTCGTGAGCGAGCGAAGCGGGAAGGATTAACCAGCCGGGTCGAGTTCATCGAGGACGATTACCGAAATATTCGCGGGGATTTCGACGTGTTCGCATCTGTGGGCATGCTGGAGCACGTGGGCCGGGAGAACTACCCGGAGCTGGGCCGGATCATTCGCCGCGCCATCGGCGATCGGGGCCGCGGTCTTCTCCACTTCATCGGGCGCAATTACCACAGACAACTGAGTCCCTGGCTGCGCAAGCATATCTTTCCTGGAGCCTATGTGCCGACTTTGCGCGAAGCCATGGAGGTGATCGAGCTGCAACATATGGGAGTGCTGGACGTCGAAAATCTTCGCCTGCACTATGCCCGCACGCTCGAGCACTGGCTGGCGGCGTTCGAACGCTCCTTCGATTCGGTGGTTCGCCGTTTTGGGATCAACTTTGCCCGCACGTGGCGCCTCTACTTGGCGGGGTCGATCGCTGCCTTTCGTACCGGCTCGCTGCAGCTCTTCCAAATGGTATTTGCCGGGCGGGAGTGCCAGCACATTCCGTGGAACCGCGCGTATCTCTATCAGACTCCTGACGACCGGGAAGAGGCAACGTGGATTCGTGCGATATCCTGATCGTCGGCGGTGGTCCTGCCGGCTCATCCTGTGCCTGGGGACTGCGTTCTTCCAACCTGGATGTGGTCATTGCCGATCGTGCGACCTTCCCACGCGAAAAGCTCTGTGGCGGCTGGATTACGCCTCAGGTACTACAGGCACTGGAAATCAATCCCACCGAATATGCCAACGCCGGGAATAGGGACGCTCGCATCCTGCAGCCCATCACGGGATTTCGTGTGAGCTGCCTGGGGCAGCCCGATGTGGCCGTCCATTATGGGCGAGCTGTGAGCTACGGCATTCGCCGGTGTGAATTCGATAACTATTTGCTCAGACGCTGCGGAGCACGGTTGCGTGAAGGCAAGGCGGTGAACAGCATTGAACAAACCCGCGATGGCGACATTGTCGTGAACGGCGAGATCAAGACCCGTCTTCTGGTTGGGGCTGGCGGCCATTTCTGTCCGGTTTCCCGTTGGATGGGGAATCACGACCATGTGACTCCGGTATTGGCGCAGGAAATCGAATTCGAGATGGATGAGGGGCAGGCTGCCGGGTGTGCGTTTTCCGGCGAAGTACCTGAGCTTTTCTTCTGCAGAGACATTCGGGGCTATGGCTGGGTGTTTCGGAAGGGGAACTATCTGAACATCGGGCTCGGGCGTCTGGACAAGCACGCTCTCGGCGGGCATATGAGCGGCTTTGTTCAGTCGCTTCGCAGGGAGGGCAAGCTCGGGTTTGATCTACCAAGCCGCCCTGGGGGTCACGCATACCTTCTCTTCGGGCATTCTCAACGGAAACTGGTCGGCGATGGCGTGATACTGATCGGCGATGCCGCAGGTCTGGCTTACTCGCAGAGCGGGGAAGGGATTCGCACCGCGGTCGAATCCGGACTGATCGCCGCGGAGGTAATCAGGGGAGCTGCGGGTAAATACGGTCGCGAACGCCTTCAGCCGTACATTGAGCATCTGCAGCACCGTTTTCACAACGGGTCGGGTAAATGGGAGGCGCTGGGTCGCCATGTACCGCGTGCGGTTCGCGATGCGTGCGCGCGCCTGCTGCTTAGAAACCGCCGGTTCTGTCGCGATGTGATCGTGGAAAGCTGGTTTCTTCACCGTGGCGATCAAGCCCTGAGTTTCAGCTGAGTGGACTATGAAAAAGACAACCTGGACAGTTCCGATGTTGGCGGCTTTGACCTTCGGCCTCCTGCAAGCCCAGACTCAGCAATCGGCGGATGGGCATCAGATAGGCGTAAACAGCCGCGGCGATCACGCGATGGGATTTTCGCACGAAAGGACCACTCACCACTTCCGGCTTTATCCGGACGGAGGAGCCATCGAGGTGACAGCCAACCAATCCAGCGATATCGATAGCCGCAACATGATCCGCACACATCTTTCTCACATCACGAAGATGTTTGCTGCGGGCAATTTCAACACTCCGATGTTTATTCATGACACCGTGCCGCCCGGCGCTACCACGATGTCGGAGCTGCGCGATCACATCGATTATCGGTACTCGGACATCCCCGCCGGAGGGCGAGTAAGAATTCACAGCAGCGACCCCACAGCTGTAGCGGCAGTTCATGATTTTCTGAGTTTTCAAATTACGGACCACAAAACCGGAGATTCGCCGGCGATCACACAAGACCCAGCAGAACGGCATTAGTCCCCCGAGGGCCAAGAACTCGCCCAATCGGCCCGCGAAGGATTCTGGCCCCGCATGTTCGTGAACCCTTCGGCAATGCCGGAGTATCAAATCCGGTGGAAACAAGGAGAAATGGGATGGAAAAGGCGACATTTGGCGCGGGATGTTTTTGGGGTGTAGAAGCAGCATTTCGCGAGATTCCGGGTGTGATTGACGCGGCCGTCGGGTATGAAGGTGGCTCGCTCGAGCGGCCCAGCTATCAGGATGTGTGCACCGACCGCACAGGTCACGCTGAAGTGGTTGAGGTGACCTTCGATCCAGCCAAGATTTCCTACGAAACGCTGCTCAACAAGTTCTGGGAGATGCATGATCCCACGACTCTGAATCGGCAAGGACCGGATGTCGGGACTCAATACCGCTCGGTAATCTTCTATCACTCGCCCGAGCAGCAAAAGATTGCTCAGGAATTGAAGAAGCGGCTACAGGAATCGGGGAAGTTCCGCCGTCCCATTGTGACCGAAATCGTTCCCGCCTCTGCTTTCTGGCGCGCGGAGGAATACCACCAGCGCTACCTCGAAAAGCGGGGATTGAGGGCGTGCCATATCTGAATTGGGCCGAGCAGCACGAACAGCCCTGCTTCGCCAAAATGAACAGAATCACGTAGGAACGGACGTCGCCGTCCGTTCTGGTCGAGCATAGCTCGACAGGTGTATCAAGCTCGCTGGGGTTAGCCAGCCTTCCGCGCTCTTTTGGCAGAGGGTGGGATCGTCGCAATAATTCATCCATCTGAGAAAATAGTTCCTGCATGATCCAACTCTCCGCAGCCGGGAAGCGCTTCGGTCCTAAGCTGCTCTTCGAAAACCTCGACTGGATGATCACGCCGCGCGATCGCGTCGGACTGGTGGGGGCGAACGGCTCAGGTAAATCTACCCTGCTGAAGATATTGGCCGGGCAGGAGAGCCTCGACTACGGCTCCATGAACTCCACCAAGGGCATCACCGCCGGGTATCTGCCGCAAGACGGGCTGACGCTCTCCGGCAAGACCGTCTTTGCCGAGTGCATGAGTGTATTCGCCGACGTGCGTTCCATGGAGGAGGAACTGGAGTCGCTGACTCATCAGATGGCAGAGTTCGATCACCAGAGCGCCGAGTACGAGCAGGTGGCTGAACGGTTTCACCGGGTGGAGCACGAATTTCGCACGCGCGATGGATATGCCATCGAAGCGCAGGTCGGGACTGTGCTGGCGGGATTGGGGTTCCACAAAGACGATTGGCAGAGGCCGGTGGAGGAATTTTCTGGCGGCTGGCAGATGCGCATTTCACTCGGCAAATTGCTGCTTGAAAAGCCCAATCTGCTGCTGCTCGACGAGCCCACCAACCATCTCGATCTCGAAACTCGAAACTGGCTGGAGGAGTACCTCGCCGATTATCCGCATGCATACGTGGTGATCTCGCACGACCGCTACTTCCTGGATGTGACCGTCAAAAAGATTATCGAGATCTGGAATCAGGGTGTGCACTTTTATCCGGGAAATTACGATCAGTATCTGAAGCAGAAACACGAGCGTCAGTCCCAGCTTGAGGCAGCGTACAAAAATCAGCGGGAGAAAATTGAGCAGTTAGAGGCATTCATCAACCGCTTTCGTTATCAGGCGACCAAGGCCAAGCAGGTGCAAAGCCGCATCAAGGAACTGGAGAAGATTGAGCGCATCCAGGTTCCGCCGGAAGAGAAGACCATCCACTTCAGCTTCCCGCAACCCAAGCCCAGCGGACGAGCGGTGGCGGAATTCAAAGGAGTAGCCAAATCCTACGGTACCAAGGCAGTGCTGCGCGACGTCGATTTCGTGATCGAACGCGGTGACCGGATTGCCCTGGTCGGAGTCAACGGGGCAGGGAAGTCGACGTTGATTAAATTGCTGGCCGGAATTGAGCCGCTCACGGCCGGCGAATACAAGGTGGGACACAACGTCGAGCGCGATTATTTCGCCCAGGACCAGTACAAGGAGCTTCAACCTGAGCGTCGTGTTTTGGATGACCTCGAGCGCGTTGCGCCCCGCGCCACTCAGACCGAGCTGCGGAACCTCTTGGGATGTTTTCTGTTCTCCGGGGATGACGTCTTCAAGCCCATCGGCGTGCTTTCGGGAGGAGAGCGCAACCGGTACGCACTGGCACGCATGCTGATGCAGCCTTCCAATTTTCTGCTGCTCGACGAGCCCACGAACCATCTTGACCTGCGCGCCAAGGACGTTCTGCTGGAAGCGCTGGCGAAGTTCAGCGGGACCGTAGTCTTTGTCTCGCACGACCGTTACTTCCTCGACAAGCTGGCCACGCGCACCTTTGAGGTAGCGGATGGGCATGCGAATGTCTATCCAGGAAATTATGAGGACTATCGCTGGCGCAAGGAGCAGCAAGGGCGGCCACGGGAAGAAGCCGCACCGGCCGTAGTCTCGGGCAGTGGTTCGCCGGATCGCAACAGGTCTGATCAACCCACCGATGCCTCGGTCAAGACGAAGCGAATCAATCCTATCAAGTTGCGGCAGATGCAGGAGCGACGCCAGGAAATCGAAGAAGAAATTGCGCGGCTCGAGCACAGTATCACGGAGAGCGAAAGCGCCCTGGCGACATTCAACAGCGCCGAAGAAACACTCCGCCTAACCAAGCTGGTGGAATCGCAACGTTCGCAACTGGAGTCGCTGATGGGCGAGTGGGAAGAAACCTCGCAGGCGCTGGAGACAAATGCGTGAAGGCCACGCGCATGTTTGCGATCGTGGCATTGGTGTTTGTCAGCTTGTCCGGGATAGCCGGCGCGATTCCGATGCTGACGCATCCCGCGGGTGAACCGTGGGGCATGCCGCAAAGCCTGCTGCGATATTCTCCATTTCGCTCTTATTTGATCCCTGGAATCATTCTCCTGCTGGCGATTGGCTTGCTCAGCCTCTGGGTGCTCTGGCTGACGCTCGAGAGGCGCTCGGGCTACGGCTGGTGGGTGGCACTACAGGGTTGCGTGCTCTTGGGGTGGCTGCTCACCGAGGTGGTGATGCTCAGGCTGGCAATGTGGGCGCATTACCTGTACGGCGCCGTGGCGCTAGTCCTGATCGTTGCAGGCGTCGCTCTAACGGCAAAGCCTGCCGCCTGAAAGCCCGGATGTGAGAAACCCCGCCGGCAAAGGCGCTTTGGGTTATCATGACCCCATGGGAAAGAGCACTGCACCCTACGAGATCACCTGTCCATGCTGCAATGCGGTACTGAAGGTGGATCCCGGGACCAAAGCGGTGATCGGGCACACAGCGCCCGCGCATCCGAAGATGTTCTCGGACCTGGAAGCGGCCGCGCGCGCGATGAAGGAGCAGGACAGCCGGAAGGAATCGATCTTCAAGCAGTCGGTGGAAGCGGAGAAGAATCGCGCCGATCTGCTGGAGAAGAAATTCCAGGAGGCCGTGCGCAAGGCTAAGGATGCCCCCGACACCCCGCAAATCCGGGACTTTGATCTCGATTAAGCGCGGAGCGCGATGACCTCTGAAGCTGCGCGTGCCAGCTCGACTGCGAAAGCCTCTGCTGTGCCCGGCCGCCGCCCGCTATTGCTCGCACATCGCGGCGCCCGCCTGTACGCTCCGGAAAATACGATTGCCGCATTTGAATTCGCCCTGGCTCATGGATGCGACGGATTTGAGTGTGACGTTCGCCTCACCGTCGATGGGGAAGCCGTAATCTGCCACGATCCCAAGCTGTACGCACTTGAGGTCAGCCGCAGCAACTACCGTGAGCTGGTAGAGCGTAGTCTTCGCAATCAGGGTGGGGATGGCGGCATCCTGGAAATGGCTCATGCGCTGGTGCTGCCCAAGCTCGAGACGGTCCTGAAAACCTTTGCCACATCGGCGTTTCTCAACATCGAGCTGAAGGTCAGGGGACTGGAAAACATCGCCATGGATGTTCTAAATCAGTATCCACCCAAGCGCGGTTGCGTAGTTTCGTCCTTTTTGCCCGAGACCCTGGAATGGCTGCATGAGCTGGGAGCACGCTTCGATCTAGGCTTGATCTGCGAAACCAAGGGCCAGTTTTCCGTGTGGTCGAAGCTGCCTGTGAAGGCGGTGATGCTGCACCACAGGCTCGTCGACGAGGACCGGTTGCGCGAATTGCGGGAAGCAGGCAAGCAGATCTTTGTCTGGACGGTGAATACGGAGGAGGGGATGCGCTACCTGGCGGGGCTGGGTGTAGATGGGATCATTTCCGATGACACAGTGCTGCTGACGCGCACCCTGGGCGGGGACCCGTTAGCGGCTGAGGGGTGATGCCAGCGGTGCCGGATCCGGCAAGCGGCGGAATTCCCCCCGTTCTTGTTCGCAATCCTCAGCTCTTCGCGCGACCTCAGCTTCACTCCAACCTAAAACTGCTCCAATCCTTTGGCTCGCGGTACGACTGCATTCGGCGGACCAGCATGCTCCCAACCCAACCGGCACACGCCTCAGCACGACATCGGCCAATGTGACCGGAAGCTCTTTGCGCAGTGCATAGACAGCCTCGGCCACGAGGTGAGGAGTGTGCTCGCAGAGCGTAAGGCGCAAACGGTCGTCGCTTGCTGCCAATTGGGCGATCGCCTCCGCGCTTCGTCCTTGCCATTCGATCATGGCGCGGGCACTGTCGAGGGAAATTCCGCCGGTTTGAGCAAGTTCGCGGCTCCAGCGAAGAAGAGCTATCGAAAAATCCTGGCCGCCAGCGGCGATTGACCAGCCCTGCGGCTCAACTGTCTCAATCCCCATCCCGGCGACGCATTGGCGAGCCAGACTGGCGGCTGTGGTTAGTTTGCCGCCGACCACCGAAATCATTCCGGCTGCGCCTTCCTCCGCGTGGTCGTGCAGAAAATGGCGGCGGGTAATGGAGGCTGCCGCAGAAGCAGGCACAAAGGGCAGCGGACGAATTCCAGCCCAGGCGAAGCGAATGTCTCCGAAGCCAACCTTCCAATGAGGGAATAGGCGGTGGACGGAGTCGAGCAGATAGACGATCTCCTCGGAACTGGGCCGCGCGCAACGGGCGTCGGAGTTGTCGGCGACCTCGGTTGTCCCCACCAGGAGCTGATTATTCCAAGGAATCAAAAAGACGGGTCGGCTATCCACTGCCTCGGTGTAAATGGCGCTTTCCGGTGCTCCCGCAAGCCTGGGCAGAACAATATGCGAACCACGAACTCCACCGATCAAGGGGGTGGGAGTGTGAATTCCGGAATCGCGGCACACCGAATCCGCCCAGGGACCGGTAGCATTGATGATCGACGATGCGGAGATGCGCGCCTCCTCCGATGACAGCACATCGCGCACGCGAATGCCGGTGACGCGCCCTGCGGACGTCTCCGCCGCCAGCAGCTCGCTGTGATTGCGGGCAACCAGTCCGCCAACTATTCCTTCGACCAGCCATTCGGCAACCAGGCGCTCTGGAAATTCGCACTGCGCATCCTCGTAGCACAGCACCGACCATTTCTGTCCGGAATCGAGCAGCCGCTCCAGTTGCGCGGATAGTTCACGCGCACGGATCGGCTTGGGTGTGCCCCCGAGCTTGCGGTATAGCCAAAGCCCCAGGCGGATTTCAAGCACGTTGCGCCGGCCATCGGGCGGCAGTGCCAGCAGGAAATTGAGTGGATGGACCAGGTGGCGGCGATCACGAAGCAAGCGGGCGCGATCCTGAAGGGACTCGCGTACCAATGCCAGCTCTCCGTACTCAAGGTACCGAAGACCACCGTGAATGATGCGGGTGGAGCGGCTGGTGGTGCCGCTGCCGAAATCATGACGTTCGACGAGAAGAGTACGGCGTCCAGCGAGAGCGCACAGCCGCGCGATGGCTACGCCGTTAATGCCGCCGCCGATTACGACGATTTCGAATTCTTGGCCCGCAAGGGAGGGTCGTGCATCAGCCCGCATCAACTCCTAGAGTAACTGGGCGCACAGATTTTGGGCAGACTCATTCGCGGTGCGTCGCTGGGATCCCGGTCTTCGATTTTGCATTGCCTCCGCTGTCATTTAGATTATTTCCGATGGCGAGTACAGGCGACCGTTTTGAGGAAGCAGTTTCCATCATGGCGCGTTTGCGCGCTCCCGGGGGCTGTCCGTGGGACCGCGAGCAAACCTTCGATTCCATCAAGCCCTACACGCTGGAAGAGGCGTACGAGGTCCTTGAGGCGATCGACAACCGCGACTGGGACGAACTCAAAGGCGAGCTGGGTGATCTCCTGCTCCAGGTGTTGTTCTATGCGCAGATGGCAGCGGAAGAGGGCCGATTTTCCATTGACGATGTGCTGGACCGGTTATCGGACAAGCTGGTAAGCCGCCATCCACACGTATTCGGCGATGTGAAAGCGGAAACCTCGGCTGACGTATTGCGCAACTGGGAAGCGTTAAAGGCGGAAGAGAAGAAAAAGCGGCTGGATGCGGGAGGAGGGAAGAACGCCCAGGCAGAATCGAAGCCGGATTCCGTCTTGGCGGGCGTTTCCAGCGGAGTTCCGGCATTGCTGGAAGCCTTCAAGTTGAGCTCGCGGGCGGCACACGTCGGATTTGAGTGGCCAAAAATCGAAGGCCTGTTTGACAAGCTGCAGGAAGAGACAAGCGAACTTCGGGAAGAGCTGGGTCATTTTCCGGCACCCGGGCCGCGGCCTCCCCAACGAGGAGTGGCCGGGGGTAGCGGGGAGAGAATCCCCGAGGACCTGCGGGCCAAGCTTGAGGATGAAGTTGGGGATTTGCTGTTCGTCGTAGTGAACATTGCACGCTATTTATCGCTGGATCCGGAATCGGCTTTGCGCAAAACCAACCGCAAATTCCGCCGCCGCTTTCAATGGATGGAACATCGCCTGCAGGATCAGGGGCGAAAACCGGCGGAGTCGAACCTGGAGGAAATGGAATCGCTGTGGCAGGCGTCCAAGAAACAGGAGTCGAAGTGAGCATCGCATCGCCGGGAAGGGAAATGGAAGCAGCCAAAAAGAGCCAGGAGATCGCTATCCGGCGCTGCGACAGCCTGGAGGAATTCGAAGCCTGCGTGCAACTGCAGAGAGAAGTCTGGAACTTTTCCGATATCGACCTGGTTCCGGCCCGTCTGTTCGTGGTGGCCAACGGCATCGGAGGACAAGTCATTGGGGCGTTCGATGGCAATCAGATGGTGGGTTTTGCCATGGCAATTCCGGGCAGCCGGAAGGGGCATTCCTATCTGCACTCGCACATGCTGGCGGTAAAAGAGAGCTATCGCAATCTGGGATTGGGCCGCCGGCTGAAGCTGTTCCAGCGTGAGGATGCCCTGTTTCAGGGATTTGAACTGATCGAATGGACCTTCGATCCGCTGGAAATCAAGAATTCCTTTCTCAACCTGGAGAAGCTGGGCGCGATCGCGCGGCGCTACTACGTGAATCATTATGGAATCACCAGTTCCGCGCTGCAGGGTGGGATGCCGACCGACCGCCTGATCGCGGAGTGGTGGCTGAAATCGAAACGTGTTTTGAACCTTTTGGATGGTGGCGCGAGGCCGGCGTTCACAGTGGAGGCACGCATCGATGTTCCCGCAGAAATTTATCGGTGGAGAGTATCGGAACAGGATCGCGTGAAAGCAGTGGAAATTCAGAGGCGCAATCGCGATTGCTTTCTCAAGGCGTTTGCTGCCGGCCAGGCAGCACTGGGATATGAACGCGATGCCAAAGGGAACGGCACGTTTCTGGTGGGAAAATGGGATGAAGAGTGGTCCTATGGGGAATTCTAAACCGGTAAGTGGTAATCGCGTAATCTGACGAATCATCATGAGAGTTGAAGCCATCACCCTGCGGGAGATTCGCATGCCGCTGGTCCATTTTTTTGAGACTAGCTTCGGCAGGACCACGGACCGGCGCATCCTGCTGGTGGAGCTCCATTGTGAGGGCATTAGCGCCTGGGGCGAGTGCGTCGCTGGTGAAAACCCCTTTTACAGCGAGGAGTCGATCGATACCGCCTGGTATGTGATGGTTCGATACCTGGCGCCCGCGATCGCAGGCAAGCGTTTCGAGCGGGCTTGCGAATGCGCGCGGCTCTTCTCCCCGCTTCGCGGGCATCGCATGGCCAAAGCGGCATTGGAAAACGCACTTTGGGACGCGGAGGCCATGGAGCGAAATGTGCCGCTCTGGAAGCTGCTGGGAGGCACACGCAAGGAGATCCCTTGCGGGGTGTCGATTGGCATTCAAGACAGCGTGCAGCAGCTGAGAGAAAAAATCGCTACTGAGCTGGAAGCCGGTTATCAGCGAATCAAAATCAAAGTCAAGCCGGGCTGGGATATTAACGCGTTGGAACAAATCCGCAGCCGCTGGCCGGATATCCTGCTGAGCTGTGATGCCAATTCCGCCTATACGCTCGACGACATAGCAACCTTGAAAGGCTTTGACCGCTTCCACCTGCTCATGATCGAGCAGCCGTTGTGGAGCGATGATTTCTATTTTCACGCTCAACTGCAGAAGCAACTGCAGACCGCCATCTGCCTGGATGAAGCGATTGTGAGCGCGCGGGTGGCCCAGGCCGCACTGGAGTTGGGATCCTGCCGGATTGTCAATATCAAGGTTGGCAGGGTGGGAGGCTTCAGTGAGGCGGTCCGCATCCACGATGTCTGCCAGCAGCACGCGATTCCAGTGTGGTGCGGGGGCATGCTGGAGGCAGGTATTGGAAGGTCTCACAATATCGCACTCTCGACGCTAGCGAACTTCAGCCTGCCCGGGGATGTTTCGGCTTCCAGGAGATATTGGGAAGAAGACATTATCGATCCCGCTGTAGAAGTGTCGCCTCAGGGCACGATCCACGTTTCGGAAAGGCCAGGCCGCGGTTACGAAGTGAAGCTCGATCTGATCGAAAGGCTGACTACCAGGCGAGAGACCGTGAGTTGCTGAACGCATTACAAGTTCTCATTATGTAAGACTTATCCGCTCGGGAACCGGCGGGAGTACGCAGGGAGACTAGTGTGAATGCCAGAGCGAGAGTTGCCTTCGCCATCGTTTCCGTCTTATGGGGCATCCCCTACCTGTTTATCAAGATTGCTGTTGATGATGGGGTCCCGCCGGCCTTTGTCGCCTGGGTGCGGGTCGTCCTCGGTGCCATAATCCTTCTTGCACTCAGTTGGAATATGGGTGTGTTTAAGGCCGTCCGCGGCCGCTGGAAGTGGGTCGCTGCGTTTGTATTGGTTGAAATCGTAATACCTTACCCCCTGATCGCTATCGCCGAGCAGCACGTTAATTCGTCTGTTGCGGCAATTCTGATCGCGGCGGCGCCCCTCTTCGTGGCCCTGCTGGCGCTGGGCTTCGATGCCAGTGAACGCATTGGCGGCGGGCGACTCGCCGGTCTCTTAATCGGTCTGGCTGGTGTAGTGATGTTCGTGGGAATTGATGTCGCAGGCCGGAAAGACGAATTATTTGCGGCCTTAGCGATTCTTGCCGCCGCTTTCTGCTATGCCGTCGGTCCAATGGTCTTTAAGCACCATTTGTCCGACCTGGATTCCCGCGTCTCCATGAGCGCGAGCCTGCTCGTTGCTGCGATGCTCCTCGCGCCGGCTGCAGCCTTGCAGCCCATAAGAGTGATCCCTTCCACCGCGGCCGTACTCGCGTTGCTTGGTCTCGGCGTCCTCTGTACGGCCGCGGCCTTTATCGCCTTTGGTGTGCTGATTACGGAAGCGGGACCAGGCCGCTCGGTGGTGGTCACCTACATCAACCCGGTGGTAGCAGTTGCCGCCGGTATGGCGGTACGGGGTGAGCATGTCGGCACTGGGGCTTTCCTTGGGCTGGGCCTGATTCTGCTGGGGTGTCGGCTCTCCACAGAGGGCCGCTTGCTCCGACGTCCTGCTTCGGGAATTCCAGGTGCAATCCCCCCACTACCAGATGCCAGCGGCGAAATCGGAGAGTAACGCGAAGCTTCTCGCCGCTTCCTTATTGGCTAATTGCTAAGTGCTAATCGCTAATTGGCTGACTGCCCTACTTGTTCCCGCCCCCTTGCTGCGCTCTAGTGCTTGCCATGTCGTCGTCGGCAGTCTTTTTCAGCAGCTCGAGAGCCTGAGCAATGTTCATTGCTGGAACGCGGCGGTAGTCGGACGTGGTTTCGTGCTGTTGGATGTCGATGTGTTTGAACAGGAGGGCCCGGCCGGCAAAGTTGAGAGACATGCTGGTAAGGTCCCATTGGCCATCGCCCACTTCGGTCTGTTCGATCGCGAACCGCCCGCCCTTGTATAAACGGCCTAGGATACCCCAGCCGAAGTTCACGTCCTCGACCAGCGTCGCTTCCAGTGAGGCGATTCTGTCCTGCGGGACCGCTATACGCATAGTTCCTGCCATCCCCGTGTAAACCTGCAACTCGCGAGATGGGGGATCGAAGTTCGGATTGGGTTTGAAATTCAAAACTACAATCTGCCCGTTCTTGCCTGATTCGGTGGCGGCGTAGGTATAGAGAAAAGCATCCGATAGGGCTTGTACCATGCGTCGGACGCGCTGGTCGTCTTCCTGCTGGGATTTTTGCTTTTCCTTAACTGCGCCGGGATCGGTGAGCAGCCGATGCAACCGCTGCTCCTCCTTCTGCTGCTGCTCTGGAGTGAGCGGCTTGCCTCCCAGAGAGATCAGGCGTCCTAAAACCAGATCCTGGCCGGTCTCAACCATTTGTTTAACTTCCACCGGGTTATTGCCCTTTTTCTTGACGTCCCGATAAGTAAAGTACAGCCCCTTTTGAGGCGGCTTGAGTTCGTTCTCAACCGTCAGGCGGACCAACTGCAGAGGGTTAGTCCCAGCGTTGGGGCTCGGCTGGGATGCTGGTTCCTGGGCTATGGCTGGCACGCAAATCGCGGCTAAGAGAAAGCTTAGGATCGATTTTGACTTGAGGTGGATCACGTCGGTGCTGTTCAATATCGTAACCCGGAAAAGCAATCCTGCAGTTAGGACGGGGAGCGGCCGGTTCAGTGTTGCCCGAAACTTACGGCCGTTTGGGGGTATTGTCCGGAAATAACCGGACTTTATGTGACTTTGGAAACCAAAAGGGCAAAATCGCAATTGCCGCTGGTGAGCCGGTTGAGTATATTCGTGTAAGTTACTGCGGGCGGGAAGTTTGCATGGTCGCCGCAGGTCGGGCTCCAAGCTGCCGGCTGAAGGGCGGTGCAGGGGCGCACGGTGCTGACGAAAGGCTTCAGAAAAAGCAGACAAATTGCGATTCGGGGCGTACGAATTGCTTTCCAATCCTTTCAGTAGACTCCTCAAGGAGGGTCGTCCGTGGAACCTGTAAAGCCACTCGATAGCCGCCAGGTGGCGAATATCGGGAAGTCGGTGGTGATCAAGGGAGAGTTATCGGGAAGCGAAGATCTCTATCTCGATGGGGAAGTAGAAGGCAACATCGAGCTGAATGGAAACAGCCTTACTGTGGGTCCCAATGGGCGGGTACGAGCTCATGTGAACGCCCGTGAAGTGGTGGTCAATGGCCATGTGGATGGCAACATCGGCGCCACCGAACGGGTGGAGTTGCGCAAATCGGCCGTGCTGGTGGGGGACATCCGCACGCAGCGCATCATGATCGAAGAAGGCGCGTACTTCAAGGGATCGATTGATGTGCAGCGCGAAGGCAAAGCGGAAACCAAACGGGAATCGGCCACTCTGGAGCCGGCAGGAGCTGCAGTTTCCCAGAAGTGATGTTGAGCTACCGGCGTGATCGAAGGTCTGAGGCGCCAAGCTGGAATTTTCGACCAGCGCACGCTCAGCGTAGTTGAAAGAGATGAGTTTGAGTTGGGAAGGAATCTGGCTGGCAGAATTGAAGTGAGAGTAAGTTCATGGGTACCGTAACAAATAACTTTCTTAAGATGTTTCGTAACGGCAACGGAGGGAACGGGTCCCACCGCGACGCTCAGCACCGGGCACAACGTCATTCCACTGCACTGAATGAATTCATGCGTGCCATTGCGCACGAAGATTCGTTATGCATCCTGGATTTGGGACCGACCTCGGCCAACAACATCGCGCTGCTCACGGGTCGTGGTTTTCAGGTTTATACGGAAGATCTGCTGACCAGCGCTGGCGATCCAGCGCTCGTGATCAAAGATGAATTCGGCGCCACATGCATCGATGTTGACGGCTTTCTGAAAGAAAACCTCGCCTTTCGCGGGCAGAAGTTTGATGCAGTGTTGTTGTGGGATGTGGCTGATTATCTGCCGGAAGTATTGGTAAAACCGGTGATTGAGCGGATCTGCTCAGTGATGAAGCCCAAGGGTATTTTGCTGTCGTTCTTCCACACGCGTGATGCAGGCCCCGAAGCTCCTTACTGCCGTTACCACATTGCCGGGCAGGACTCGCTTGAGCTTCAGCTGGTCCCGAAGAACGAATCCAATGGCCACAGCAACGGCAATGGAGACGAGCGCCATTACCGCCTGCAGCGGGTCTTCAACAACCGCCACATCGAGAATCTGTTCCGCGAATTTGCCTCACTGAAGTTCTTCCTGGCGCGCGACAACCTGAGAGAAGTGCTGGTGGTGAGGTAGTCACAGCATAGCCCGGTCCAGCAACAGAGTGACTCCCGTCAGGGACGACACCCCTTACACTCTCGTCCTGTGCATCAGAAACCGCATTAGTCCCGGCGCGGTGAGCGCGAGCGCGACAGCCTTCCTCAAGCTCGGAGACAGTGGCAGCAGCGATCTCAGCCAACTGGCAATGCGGAACTTTGCCGCAAAGCGCTCAAGGTACGCCGTCCGATACCCCTCCACAACTTGCGCCAAGCTGGCTCTGCCACAAAAATAAGTTTGCAGATCTCGCGCTGCCAGGGCTCCGCTGTGAAGTGCCAGGGAGATGCCGTCGCCCAGGAAAGGGTCAATGAACGCCGCAGCATCGCCCACGTTAAGAGTCAGGCCTTGGGTGGGAACAGGTCTATGAAAGGTCAAAGGAAAGGTTGAAATGGGCTCGATGGCTGACTTCCACTCGCGGCTGCGAGTCCGCAGCTGTGGATCAGCAGCCAACACCTCGTCCAGGCTAGTGGCCATATCTGTGCGCACCACCGCGCTCGTGTTCACTCGGCCGTCGCCGACTGGCTGCACTCCGCAATAGCCTCCCGGAAAAAAGTAGAGGTCGGTCGAAAAGAAGCCTTCATTAGAGTTAAAGTGACACTTTAAGCCAAGCCACTGCTCCCTATGGGTAAGATCGTCTCGGCGATTGAGGTTCGACCAACGCCCCGACGCGTTGATCACTGCTCTCGCCCAGACCTTGCCAGCGGAGCTAAGAATCTCGAACCGAGAAGTTCCATTCTGGTGGACGGACTCTACCGCAGTCTGTTGCAGACATTTCACGCCTGCGGAGATTGTCGCGCGCCATAGCATGTCATCCAGGACGAAGCGGCTGATGCTGACGCCTGGCGGGTTTAGTGGGATCTGATAACAGTAACCCTCGGCAAACACGCGAGCGCGATCAATGGTGGAAGCAGACTGCACAAGCGTATTTGCATCGAGCAACCCTCCACACAACGACCTTAACAGTGCCAGGGCCTCGGGGGAGACAAATTCCCCGCACACTTTGTGCCGTGGGATGCGACCGCGCTCGAAGAGCACTACGTTCGCACCCGCGCGCGCAGCGGTGATTGCGGCTGAAGTGCCCGCTGGTCCGCCACCCAGCACTGCCAGATCGAAGTCAGTCATTTCCAGGCAATTACTCCCATTCGGTAAATAGCTAGCCGATCCATTTGGATACGACTGGCGTTCGTCTGCTGGAGAAGGGAATATAGTTCCGTCTCAGTGAAGGCCGCGCGAGCGGAAGCAGGAGCGTCATGCCAGGTGATGGCGCTGCGGTAGCAAGGCAGGCTGGCGTAGACCAGTGCCACGCATAGGGCAGAGCGGCGGACGTCGTTGATCAGCACCGCGATCCGAGCCACCCTGAGCGCCTCATTCACAAACTCAACCAACAAATCCGATTCCAGGTGGTGCGCAAACAACGTACAGCCGAC
>Ga0187776_10000205_pt1 | contig 28475 bp, 22 predicted proteins | sample 0216_BV02_MP12_2_FD_132426 | JGI IMG/M metagenome (GOLD analysis project Ga0187776, IMG submission 132426) | Tropical peat soil microbial communities from peatlands in Department of Meta, Colombia - 0216_BV02_MP12_20_MG | ecosystem: Environmental > Terrestrial > Soil > Wetlands > Peat | place...
ACCAGATGGCCCGCTTCATCCAGTCGGTGATCGCGAAGAACCACCTCATGAAGGAGCCGATGGTCGTCGTGAACCAGGGCGGCGGCGCGGGCGCCGAGGGGTTCCTCGCCGTGAAGGACGACAAGGGCGACGGGCACAAGCTCATCATCACGCTCTCGAACCTCTTCACGACGCCGCTCGCCACGGGCGTGCCGTTCAACTGGAAGGACCTCACTCCGGTCGAGATGATGGCCCTCGACGAGTTCGTGCTGTGGGTGAACGCCGATACGCCGTACAAGACGGCCCAGGACTACATGGCCGCGATGAAGGCCGCGCCCCCGGGCAAGTTCAAGATGGGCGGCACGGGCTCGAAGCAGGAAGACCAGATCGTGACGGTCAACATCGAGAAGCAGGCGGGAGTGAAGTTCACCTACATCCCGTACAAGGGCGGCGGGGCCGTGGCGACGCAGCTGGTCGGAAAGCACGTCGACTCGAGCGTGAACAACCCGATCGAGGCGGTCGCGCAATGGCGCGCGGGGAACCTGCGGCCGCTGTGCGTCTTCGACTCGCAGCGCATGCCCTACAAGGACAAGATCACCAAGGACATGTCCTGGTACGACATCCCCACCTGCAAGTCGCAGGGGCTGAACGTCGAGTACCTGATGCTGCGCGGCATCTTCATGCCGGGCGGGGCCACGCCGGACATGGTCAAGTACTGGGTCGACATCCTCGACAAGGTGCGCGCCACGCCCGAGTGGAAGAAGTTCATGGAGGACGGGGCGTTCAACCAGAGCCACATGACGGGCAAGGAGTACGCCGACTGGGTGGCGAACGCCGAGAAGCAGCACGAGGAGCTCATGAAGGAGGCAGGCTTCCTTCACAAGTAGCTCCTTTCGCGAGGGGCCCCGCCGAAGGGGCCCCTTTTTGCTTCCGGCCGGAGGAGACGCGATGCAGCAGGAGGATAGGGACCGGCGCGCCGTGGGCTCGGTGCGCCTGTGGGAGTCCGTCGTGGCCGTCCTCTTGATGGCCTTCGGCGCGCTCATCGCCTGGGACAGCCACCGCATCGGCTCGACCTGGGGAGACAACGGCCCGCGCGCGGGCTACTTCCCCTTCTACGTGGGGCTCTTCATCCTGGTGTCGGGCACCGCGATCCTCTATTCGGCGCTCAGGATGAGTCCCGAGGAAGGGCGCGAACCGTTCGTGCGCTGGGGCGAGCTGCGCATGGTGCTCACGGTCTTCGTGCCGAGCATCGTCTACGTGGCCCTCATCGACAACCCGTGGTATCCGCTCGGCATCTACGTGCCCTCGGCGCTGTTCATCGGCGCTTTCATGCGCTACCTGGGCCGGTACGGCTGGCTCACCGTCGTGGCGGTGAGCGTGGGTGTCATGGTGGCCTTCTTCCTGATGTTCGAGATCTGGTTCCAGGTCCCGCTGCCGAAGGGCCCGCTCGAGACGGCCCTGGGCTTCGGCTAGAGGCGCGCGATGCACGAGATCGAGTCGCTCTTCGGCGGGTTCGCCGTCGCCCTTTCGTGGTTCAACCTGATGCTGATGTTCGCGGGCATCATCCTCGGGGTGATCATCGGCGTGCTGCCGGGCCTGGGCGGGGCGAACGGGGTGGCGATCCTGCTGCCGCTCACGTTCACGATGGCGCAGACGCCGGGCGGCCAGACCTCCGCCATCATCCTGCTGTCGTGCATCTACTGGGGGGCGCTGTTCGGCGGGGCGATCACCTCGATCCTGTTCAACATCCCCGGGGAGCCGTGGTCGGTGGCGACGACCTTCGACGGCTATCCGCTCGCGCAGAAGGGGCGCGCGGGCGCGGCCCTCACCTCGGCGTTCACATCGTCGTTCTTCGGGGCGCTGGTGGGCGTGCTGCTCATCACGTTCCTGTCGCCCATCGTCGCGCGCTTCGCGCTGCGCTTCGGCCCGCCGGAGTTCTTCGGCGTGTACCTGCTCACGTTCTGCGCCTTCGTGGGCATGAGCAAGGGCTCGCCCTTCAAGACTATCGCCTCGATGATGACCGGATTCGCGCTCGCCGCGGTGGGCATCGACACGGTCACCGGCCAGCTGAGGCTCACGTTCGGGTTCACGGAGCTGCTCAAGGGCTTCGACTTCCTGATCGCGGTGATCGGGCTGTTCGGCATCGGCGAGATCCTCCTCACCATCGAGGAGGGCCTGGAGTTCAAGGGGACGCAGGCGAAGCTCAACATGAAGGTGGTGCTGCAGACCTGGAAGGAGCTGCCGCGCTACTGGAAGACGTCGATCCGCGCCGCCATCGTGGGCTGCCTGATGGGCATCGTGCCCGGGGGGGCGACGCCCGCCTCCTTCATGAGCTACGGCCTCGCGAAGAAGATGTCGCGCGACGGCGAGAAGTTCGGCACCGGCGTGGTGGAGGGCGTGGTGGCCCCGGAGACCGCGGCCCACGCCGCGGGAACCTCGGCGCTGCTGCCGATGATCACGCTGGGCGTGCCGGGCTCGCCCACCGCCGCGGTGCTTCTGGGAGGGCTGCTCATCTGGGGCCTCCAGCCCGGGCCGCTCCTGTTCACCGAGAAGGCCGATTTCGTCTGGGGCCTCATCGCCTCGATGTACCTCGGCAACATCGTGGGCCTCATCGTGGTGCTCACCTGCGTGCCCCTCTTCGCCGCCATCCTGCGCGTGCCCTTCGCGATCATCGCGCCCGTGATCCTCGTGATCTGCGCGATCGGCTCGTTCACCGTGCACGACTCGATGTTCGACGTCTGGATGATGCTGATGTTCGGGGCGATGGGCTACGTGTTCAAGAAGCTCGACTACCCGCTCGCCCCGATGGTCCTCGCCCTGGTCCTCGGCGACAACGCCGAGGACGGCTTCCGCCAGTCGATGCTCCTGTCGCAGGGCAACCTCTCGATCTTCTTCTCCAACAGCCTGGTGGGCACGCTCACCGCGCTCGCCCTGCTGCTGCTCTTCTGGCCGGTGATCTCGCGGCTCATCGCCATCGCGCGGGGCCGTGCCGGCGGAGCGCCGCCCACCACCACGACGGATTGATCCGACCATGGCCGTCATCGCGATGACCCAGGAAATGGCCACGCTGGGCAAGGACGTGGCCCTCGGCCTGTGCGACGCCCTCGGGCTGCAGCAGGTGCGCCACGAGGTGGGCGACGTCGTCGCGGGCAGGATGCACGTGAAGAAGAGCCTCATCCGGCGCATCCGGGAGGGCAAGGCGGGCGCCGTCGAGAGGTGGTCGGCCGACGAGAAGACGATCTCCATCTTCACCGCCGAGGAGGTGTACGACCTCGCGGTGAAGGGCAACGTGCTGATCCGCGGCTGGGGCGCGACCCAGCTGCTGCGCCGCGTGCCGCACGTGGCCTGCGTCCGCGTGTGCGCGCCGATGGAGCTGCGCGTGAAGCGCCTCATGGAGCGCCTCGAGACCGACGACGAGGAGCTCGCGCGCCGCGAGATCGAGGTGGACGACGCGGTGCGCGCCTCGCGCATCGCGGAGCACTTCAACGTGAAGTGGGGCGACCCGACGCTCTACGACCTCACGCTCAACACCGAGCGCATGCCCATCGCCCAGTGCGTGGAGCAGGTGCTCGCGCTGGTGAGGAGCCCCGCGTTCCAGGAGACGCCCGAGTCGCGCCAGTACCTCGCCGACCTCGCCCTCCAGGCGCGCGCCAAGGCGGCGCTCCGCAGCGACGAGCGCACCGCCGAGATCGACGTGGAGATCGACGTGAGCCGGGGGGAGGTCTTCCTGCGCGGGATCGTCATGGACGAGCGCGAGAAGGCCCTGTGCCGCGAGGTCGTGGGGCCGCTCGCCGGGGTGCGCAAGGTGAGCGACGAGCTGAGGACCATGGCGGGCGGGCTCTACCGCTTCCCCCAGCACCCGCACGGCGGGTAGCCCGGGGGCGCCGGGCCTCAGATCTTGCCGGCGTGCTTCAGGCGCGAGAGCGTCTCGGCCGACAGGTTGAGGTAGGAGGCGAGCTCCTTCTTCGGGACCCGCTCCGAGAGCTCCGGGTGCTTGCGCAGGAACCGGTGCACGCGCCCCGGCGCGTCGAGCAGGTGCAGCGTGATCGTGTGCGCCATCACCTCGCTCATGAGGAACATCACCTCGTACTCGAAGTCTTCCTTGAGGTCCGGGTGCGCGTCGAGGAACTCCGCCCACTGCGGCAGCGGCATCTTCGCCACGCGCGCCTGGGTCACGCAGCGGATCGAGTAGGGCGCGGGCGTGCGCAGCCTCCAGGCCGCGTAGCTCGTGTCCATGTCGTCCTCCTTGGCGAAGCGCAGGATCATCTCCTTGCCCTCGGGGCTCGCGACCACGCGCTTGAGGATGCCCTCGATCACGAAGTACTGCTCCATCTCGTGGGCGCCCTGGGAGAGCAGCACGTCGCCCTTGCGGCAGTCGACGACGTGCAGGGCGGACTCGAGCTCGCCGAAGGCGGGGTCCTTCAGGCGGCGGAGCACGATGTTCTGCCGCAGCCGGTCCCGGATCTCGGGAAGCTGCGGATGGTTCACGAGGAGCGTCATCGGCGGGGCGGAAGCTCGAGCGAGGGCCCGTTCCGGGGCGGCCCGTGGGCCAAAATTGACCGCCATCAAGGTGGGCGGTTCCGGGCGTTTCTTAACATTGTAGCCTGATCGAGCGGCAGGATCGCGCCGCGCCCCGCTCCAGACTTCCGTCCCGCCCGCCCGGCCCGCGCCTCGCGCAGGCGAACGCCCCTCGGAGGAAATGCCATGGCAACCGCCACCGAATCGACCCCCGCCGCCGCGCCGGCCACGTCCCCGGCGAGCGGTGGAGCGGCCGCCGGCAATGCGAAATCCCAGGCGACGATCGACGGCTTCGGCCTCGTCCTCGAAGCCTTCAGGCTGAACGGCATCGACACGATCTTCGGCCTGCCCGGCATTCCGATCAGCGATCTCGCCCGCAAGGCGCAGGCCGCGGGCCTGCGCGTGATCTCCTTCCGCCACGAGCAGAACGCGGGCTACGCCGCCTCGATCGCGGGCTTCCTCACGCGCAAGCCGGGCATCTGCCTCACGGTGTCGGCTCCGGGCTTCCTCAACGGGCTGACGGCGCTCGCCAACGCGACGACCAATTGCTTCCCGATGATCCTCGTGAGCGGCTCGAGCGAGCGCGAGATCGTCGACCTGCAGCAGGGCGACTACGAGGAGATGGACCAGCTCGCCATGGCCCGGCCCTTCGCGAAGGCCGCCTACCGCGTGCTGCACGCCGAGGACATCGGCGTGGGCGTGGCGCGCGCCATCCGCGCCGCGCTCTCGGGCCGCCCGGGCGGCGTGTACCTCGACCTGCCGGGGAAGCTCTTCCCGCAGACGCTCGAGGCGGAAGCGGGCCGCAGGTCGCTCATCGGCGTGGTCGACCCGGCGCCGCGCCAGATTCCCGCCCCGGAGGCCGTCCGGCGCGCCCTCGACCTGCTCAAGGGCGCGAGGAAGCCGCTCATCGTCCTCGGCAAGGGCGCGGCCTACGCCCAGGCCGACGCGGACATCCGCGCCCTCGTCGAGAAGACCGGCATTCCGTACCTGCCCATGTCCATGGCGAAGGGGCTGCTCCCGGACACGCACGAGCAGTCGGCCGCCGCCGCGCGCTCCTTCGTGCTTCCCGAGGCCGACGTCGTGATGCTGATCGGCGCGCGCTTGAACTGGCTGCTGTCGCACGGCAAGGGCAAGACCTGGGGCGGCAAGGCCCCGAAGGACTGGGGCGGCCAGCGGTTCGTCCAGGTCGACATCTCGCCGCAGGAGGCCGACAGCAACGTGCGCGTCGAGGCGCCCGTGGTGGGCGACATCGGCTCGTGCGTCGCGGCCCTTCTCGCGGGCATCGGGCCCAGCTGGCCGAAGCCGCCGGCCGAGTGGCTCGCCGCCATCGCCGAGCGCAAGGCGCGCAACGTGGCGAAGATGGCCGAGACGCTCGCGAAGAACCCGACGCCGATGACCTTCCACAGCGCGCTCAACGCGGTGCGCGACGTCGTGAAGGCCAACCCGGACGCGATCCTGGTGAACGAGGGCGCCAACGCGCTCGACTTCACCCGCAGCATCGTCGACATGTACAGGCCCCGGAAGCGCCTGGACGTCGGGACCTGGGGCGTGATGGGCATCGGCATGGGCTTCGCCGTCGCCGCCGCCGTGGTGAGCGGCGGGCCCGTCGTCGCGATCGAGGGCGACAGCGCCTTCGGCTTCTCCGGGATGGAGGTCGAGACGATCTGCCGCTACAACCTGCCGGTGTGCGTGGTGATCCTCAACAACAACGGGGTGTACCGCGGCGACGAGGCGAATTCCGGCGGGGGCCGGGACCCGTCGCCCATGGTCTTCGTGAAGGACGCGCGCTACGAGAAGATGATGGAGGCGTTCGGGGGCGTGGGCGTGCATGCCGCCACCCCGCAGGAGCTGCGCGCGGCGATGGACGAGGCGATCCGCTCGCGCCGGCCCACGCTGGTGAACGCCGTCATCGACGAGGCCGCCGGGACGGAGAGCGGGCGCATCACCTCGCTCAATCCGAGCGCCCAGAAGAAGTAGAGTTCGATCGGCGGAACACAACTCCTCGAGCAGGACGAATAGAATCCGGCGGGCGATCGCAGCCGCCGAACACACGGAGAGGGAGAGATGGAGGCACTGAAGGGCGTACGGATCCTCGACATGACCCACGTGCAGGCGGGCCCCACGTGCTCGCAGCTGCTGGCGTGGATGGGCGCGGACGTGATCAAGCTCGAGCCCCCGCACGGCGACGCGACCCGCGGCCAGCTGCGCGACGTCCCCAACGCGGACTCGCTCTACTTCACGATGCTCAACTGCAACAAGCGCTCGATCACCGTCAACATGAAGAGCGCCGAGGGCAAGCAGGTGTTCGTCGACCTGCTGAAGAAGAGCGACATCATGATGGAGAACTTCGGCCCGGGCGTGCTCGAGCGGCTCGGGTTCACCTGGGAGAAGATGCACGAGATCAACCCGAAGCTCGTGGTGGGCTCGATCAAGGGCTTCGGCTCGAGCGGCCCCTACGCCGACTTCAAGGCCTACGAGAACGTCGCGCAGGCCATGGGCGGGGCGATGAGCACCACGGGGGTGCCGGACGGTCCCCCGTTCGTGACGGGCGCGCAGATCGGCGACTCGGGCACGGGCCTGCACCTCGCGATCGGGCTCCTCGCGGCCCTGCACCAGGCCCAGCGCACCGGCCAGGGGCAGTACGTCGAGGTCGCGATGATGGACGGCGTGATGAACCTGTGCCGCGTGAAGTTCCGCGACCACCAGCGGCTCACCCGCGGCTCGATGCTGGAGTACTCGGTGCCGACCTACCAGGGAATGGGCGACGTGCCGCGCGCGGGCAACGATTCCGGCGGCGGCCAGCTCGGCAACGCCATCCACTGCAAGCCCCACGGCCCCAACGACTGGCTCTACATCGTCGTGCAGGAGGCGGTGTTCGAGGCGCTCGCCAGGCGCATAGGCCCGGACGTCGGCATGCCCGACATGGCGGCCGACCCGCGGCTCGCCGGCATCGGGGAGCGGCGCAAGAACCAGGGGCTGCTGTGGACGCTCATCAACAAGTTCGCCGAGAAGTACACCAAGCGCGAGCTCATGGCGATCCTCAATCCGCTCGACGTGCCGTGCGGGCCGATCATGTCGACCACGGACCTCGCCACCGACGAGCACGTGCGCGGGCGCGACATGTGGGTCGAGCTCGACCACCCGCAGCGCGGCAAGTGGTTCAACGTCGGCATGCCGATCAAGCTCTCGGCCTCGCCCGCGGTGATCGAGAGGAGCCCGCTCCTCGGCGAGCACACCGACGAGGTGCTCAAGGAAGTGCTCGGCTACGACGAGGCGAAGATCCAGTCGATGAGGTCCGCCGGCGCGTTCTCCTCCCCGCCCAAGAAGGTCGCCGCGTAGATGAAGATCGCGATCATAGGCCAGCAGGATTTCGGCAAGGCGGTGCTCGAGGCGTTCCTCGCGCGCGGCGACACGGTGGCGGGAGTCTTCTGCGCGCCGGAGAAGGAGGGCGGCAAGCCCGATCCCATGAAGACCGTCGCGCAGGAAAAGGGCCTCGAGGTCTTCCAGTTCCCGTCGCTCAAGAGCCCGGAGGCGACGCAGGCGATGAAGGACCTCGGCGCCGACATCGGCATCATGGCGTTCGTGCTGCAGTTCGCCCCGCAGGAGTTCGTGAGCATCCCGCGGCACGGCACGATCCAGTACCACCCTTCGCTGCTCCCGAAGTACCGCGGGCCCTCCTCGATCAGCTGGCCGATCGCGAGGGGCGAGAGGAAGACGGGCCTCACCATCTTCCGTCCCACCGACGGGCTCGACGAGGGGCCGGTGATCCTGCAGAAGGAGACGCCGATCTCGGAGGACGACACGCTCGGCACCGTGTACTTCGACCGCCTCTTCCCCATGGGGGTGAAGGCGATGCTCGAAGCCGCCGACCTCGTGGTGGCCGGAAAGCACCGGGAGACGGTGCAGGACGAGTCGCAGGCCTCCTACGAGGGGTGGTTCCGCGCGGGCGAGGCGAAGGTGAGCTGGCACAACCACGTGGACTTCATCCACAACGTCATCCGCGGCTCCGATCCCGCGCCCGGCGCGTGGACCACGATCGGCGGGAAGAAGCTGCAGCTCTTCGGCTCGAGGAAGCACCTCGTGCGCACCTTCGGCGCGGTGAAGGGCAAGATCGGCGAGATCACCGAGATCGGCGCGGAGTCGATGCGCGTCACCGCGCAGGGCGGGCAGATCGAGATCTCGAAGGTGAGGCCCGAGGAAGGCAAGAAGCTCTCCCCCGCCGAATGGGCGAAGGCGGCCGGAGTGGCCCCGGGTGCCGTCCTCGGCCCGTAACCGCATCCGCACGGAGATATCCATGGCGCACGCGATCCGTTTCCACAAGACCGGCGGTCCCGAAGTCCTCCAGTGGGAGGAGGTGAAGGTCGGCGACCCCGGGCCCGGGGAGCTCCGCATCGCCCACAAGGCGGTAGGGCTCAACTACATCGATACGTACCACCGCACGGGCCTCTATCCCGTGCCGCTGCCCTCGGGCATCGGGCTGGAAGCCTCGGGCGTGGTGGAGGCGGTCGGCGCGGGCGTGGCCGAGTTCAAGCCCGGCGACCGCGTGGCCTACTGCAACGGGCCCATCGGCGCCTACGCCGAGGTGAAGATCCACCCCGCGGAGCGCTGCGTGAAGGTGCCCGAGGGCATCAGCTTCGAGCAGGCCGCCTGCATGATGCTGCAGGGCCTCACGGTGCAGTACCTGCTGCGCCGCCTGTACGTCGTGCCGAAGCCCGGCGACACCGTCCTGTGGCACGCGGCCGCGGGGGGCGTGGGCCTCATCGCCTGCCAGTGGGCCCGGGCGCTCGGCGTGAACCTCATCGGCACGGTGAGCTCCGAGGAGAAGGCGAAGCTCGCGCGCGACAACGGCTGCGCCCACACGGTGGTCTACACGAAGGAGGACTTCGTCGCGCGGGTGAACGAGATCACCGGCGGGAAGAAGGTGCCGATCGTCTACGACTCCGTGGGCAAGGACACCTTCATGAAGTCCCTCGACTGCCTCCAGCCCCGGGGCCTCATGGTGAGCTTCGGCAACGCCTCGGGGGCCGTGGGGCCCACGGACCTCGGCATCCTCTCGGCCAAGGGGTCGCTGTACGTGACGCGCCCCACGCTCATGAGCTACGTCGGCAAGCGCGAGGAGCTGCTCGCCGCCTCGAAGGAGCTGTTCGACATGGTGCTCGCGGGCAAGGTCAAGGTGGGCGCGCGCCAGAGCTACGCGCTGCGGGACGCGGCGCAGGCCCACCGCGACCTCGAGGGGCGCAAGACCACAGGGTCGACCGTCTTCGTCCCGTAAGCGCCGCGCGGTCCCTGCGGGGCCCCTTGAATCGCCCGCGCGCCAGGGCTAGCCTGAGGGCTGGTTTTGGCGATGCCCAGGGCCGCTGCCGACTCTCGACACCGCTCCTTTCGAACCGCCGAAAAGGAGGGTCTCATGAGACTCAGGATGTACGTCACCCTTCCCGACGTGGCGAGCGCGCGCAAGCTGGCGAACGACCTGCTGCTCGCGCGCGTGGAGGACCGCCACATGCACTTCCTCGCCCGCCGCGGCACGGATCTCGGCGAGCTGAACGAAGCGAGCTACCTGCAGAAGACCGACGCCGTCCACGGCGCCTTCGTGGGCCTCGTGCTCGGGGGCGTCCTCGGCGCCCTGGCCGGGGCGCTGCTGGTGGACTTCCCGCCCCAGGGCGTGACGATCAAGCTGGTCGCCATGCTGGTCGCCACCCTGGTCGGCGCCCTCGTCGGCGTGTGGATCGCGACGATGGTGGGCCTGCAGGTGCCCAACTCGCGGCTGCGCGCGTTCGAGAAGGAGCTCGCCGAGGGGCACGTGCTGCTCATGCTCGACGTGCCCGCCGGACGCTACGAGGAGGTGCGCGCGGTGATCGCCCGCACCCATCCCGAGGCGGAGGACCGCGGCAACGAGCCCACGGTGCCGGCCTTCCCGTAGCGGGAGGGGCCGGGCCGTTTGCTAGAATTCGCGACTGCCTTCCGTCGCGAACCGTCCCCCATGGCCCTCCTCCTGCGCGAAGCCGACGTCGAGCGCCTGATCACGATGCCCATGACCCTCGAGCTCGTCGAGAGGGCGCACCGCGAATACTCGACGGGACAGGCGATCGACGTGCCGCGCGAGCGCACGCGGCTGCCCAAGGCGGCGCTGCACATCCTGCAGGGCGCGGTGCCCTCGGCCGGCGTCTTCGGCTACAAGGCCTACACCTCGAGCCGCGAGGGCGTGCGCTTCCTCGTGTACCTCTTCGACGCCGAAAGCGGCCGGCTCGACGCCGTCGTCGAGGCGAACCTCCTCGGCATGACGCGCACGGGCGCGGCCGGCGGGGTCGCGGCGAAGTGGCTCGCGCGCGAGGATGCGCGCGTGGTGGGCCTGTTCGGCGCGGGCTGGCAGGCGCAGGGACAGCTCGAGGCGCTCGCCGCGGTGCGGCGCCTCGAGCGCGTGAAGGTGTACTCGCGCACGGCGGAGAAGCTCGGGAAGTTCTGCGCGGCGATGCGCGAGCGGCTTTCCCTCGACGTGGTGCCCGCCGCCTCCGCCGAGGAGGCGGTGAGGGCGAGCGACATCGTGGTCACCATCACCACCTCGGCCACGCCCGTGTTCGACGGCGAATGGCTCGCGCCCGGCGCCCACGTGAACGCGGCCGGCTCCAACTCGCTCCTGCGCCGCGAGATCGACGAGACCACCGTGCGCCGTGCGCACACGGTGGTCGTCGACTCGCGACCGACGGCGCTCAAGGAGGCGGGCGACCTGCTGCCGGCGCTCGAGAAGGGGCGGCTGCACGCCGGGGCTCTCGCGGAGTTGGGCGAGGTGATCGCCGGCATCCGCCCCGGGCGCACGGCGCGCGAGCAGATCACGCTCTTCGAATCCCAGGGCATGGCGATCCAGGACCTGGCCGTCGCGGCCGAGCTCGTGCGGCGGGCCCGTGCGCAGGGGATCGGATCGGAGGTCGACCTCGGCGCGTGAAGCCGGGGCGGGGCCCATGTAAGATGGCGCCACCGCATCGGCGTTCCGGGACCCCGTCGGGAGCGGGGGAGCCGGGACCCAGGGAGAAGGCATGAAGACCGCGTTCTGGAAGACCGACTGGTTCTCGGCCCTCGTCATCGCCGTCGTGCTCTTCGGCTTCGCGCGCGTCGGAGGCTTCATCCCGGGGCTCGAGCGCTGGGCGTACGACCTCGGCGTGCGCATGACGTCGAAGGTGCCCAGCGACCGCATCGCGGTCATCGCCATCGACGAGCAGTCGATCGCCAACATCGGGCGCTGGCCCTGGTCGCGGGACGTCCTCGCGAAGCTGATCGACGAGCTCGCCGCCGCGCACGCGAAGGTGATCGGCGACACCGTCTTCTTCTTCGAGCCCCAGAAGGACCCGGCGCTCGCCTACGTCGACAAGGCGCTCGACGTGTACAACAAGTCGTGGCCGCCGCCCGCGCCTTCGCCGGACATCCAGGGCGTGGCCCCCATCGGCGGCGCCACCCCGGCCGCCCAGGTTTCCACGGCCCCGCCGGAGGTGGCGGAGATCGGGCGCATCCTCAACGAGGCATCGGCCGCGCTCAACACCGACGCGCGGCTCGCCGCGAGCGTGAAGAAGGCGGGCAACGTGGTGCTGCCCCTCGCCTTCGAGCAGCTTTCCTACGTCCCGCCGCCCGGCCGTCCCGACAAGCCGCTGCCCGAGTACGTCGCGAGGAACACCATCGGGGCGGCGGCGGCCGGGGGCGGCTCCTTCATGTACGGCACCGAGCCCCTCGTCCCGATCGAGTCGATCGGCGCCGCGGCCGCCGGCATCGGGCACCTCAACAGCAGCGTCGACGAGGACGGCGCGGTGCGCTACGAGCCGCTCGTGATCGACTACTACGGCCAGCAGTACCCGTCGCTCGCGCTGCTCATCGCCGCCCGGAGCCTCAACCTGGGGCCGAAGGACATCACGGCGAGCATCGGCCAGAGCGTGAGCCTCGGCGGCAAGACCATCCGCACCGACGACCTGGGCGAGATGTACACGTACTTCTACAAGGACCGCGACGGGCGGCCCGCCTTCCCCATCGACTCGTTCTTCGACGTCTACAGCGGGAAGATCCCGGCCTCCAAGTACGCGGACAAGATCGTGCTGATCGGCGCGACGGCCACCGGCGTGGGCACGAACCAGGTCACGCCCATCTCGGCGCAGATGAACCCGGTCACGACCCTCGCGCACTCGGTGTCGTCGATCCTGCAGGAGCACTTCTTCGTGACGCCCTCGTGGGGCCCGCTCGCCGCCTTCGGCGCCTACATCCTGGTGGCGCTCTACCTCATCCTCCTGCTGCCGCGCCTGAAGGCGGGGATGGGGGCGGTGGTGTCGATCGTGATCCTCGTCGCGCTCTTCGCCGCCCAGCTCGCGCTCATGACGGGCGCGGGGCTATGGCTGCAGCTCATGCTCCCGGCGACGCTCCTGCTCGTGGGCCACGCGCTGCTCACCACCAAGCGCTACCTCGTCACCGAGCGCGGCAAGGAGAAGGCCGACGTCGAGAGCGCGGAGTCCAACCGCATGCTCGGCCTCGCCTTCCAGCAGCAGGGCCAGCTCGACATGGCCTTCGACAAGTTCCGCAAGGCCCCGCTCGGCCCCGACGTGATGGAGAACCTCTACAACCTCGCCCTCGACTTCGAGCGCCGCCGCCAGTTCAACAAGGCCGAGAGCGTCTTCCGCTACATGGCGACCTACGACGCCAAGTTCCGCGACATCCAGGAGCGGCTCGACCGGGCGAAGAAGCTCTCCGAGACGATCATCCTGGGCGGAACCGCGGGCGCGCGCACCAACGCGGGCACGATGATCCTCCAGGGCGGGGCCGGCGCCGAGAAGCCCATGCTCGGGCGCTACCAGGTCGAGAAGGAGCTGGGCAAGGGCGCCATGGGCGTGGTCTACGGCGGCAAGGATCCCAAGATCGGCCGCGTGGTGGCGATCAAGACCATGGCGCTCTCCGACGAGTTCGAGGCCGAGGAGCTCGTCGAGGCGAAGGAGCGCTTCTTCCGCGAGGCCGAGACCGCGGGGCGGCTCACCCACCCCAACATCGTCACGATCTACGACGCGGGCGAGGAGCACGACCTGTGCTACATCGCCATGGAGTTCCTCAAGGGCAAGGACCTCATGCCCTACACGAAGCAGCCCAACCTGCTCCCGCCGGACAGGGCCCTGTCGATCGTGGAGCGGGTGGCCGAAGCGCTGGGCTACGCGCACTCCATGGGCATCGTGCACCGCGACATCAAGCCCGCGAACATCATGTACGAGCCCGAGTCGGATACCGTCAAGGTGACCGACTTCGGCATCGCGCGCATCACGGACTCGTCGAAGACCAAGACCGGCATGGTGCTCGGCACGCCCTCGTACATGTCGCCCGAGCAGCTCGCCGGCCGCAAGATCGACGGCCGCAGCGACCTCTTCTCGCTGGGCGTCACGCTCTTCCAGCTGCTCACGGGGCGCCTGCCGTTCGAGGGCGAGTCGATGACGCAGCTCATGTTCGCCATCGCCAACAACCCCCATCCCCCGATCCGCCAGCTCAACGCCTCGCTTCCGGCCTGGGTCGACGCGGTCGTCGACCGCGCGCTCGCCAAGGACTTCGAGAAGCGCTTCCAGACCGGGGCCGAGTTCGCCGAGGCGATCCGGCAGGGGCGCAAGGGCGGGGCGGCGGCGCCATCGGATGCCCGCGCCTGAGGCGAAGGCGGCGCGGGAGCCGCTGCACACGCGCACGATCGAGATCCGCGGCTACAAGCGCTCCGACGGCCTGTACGACATCGAGGGCCACCTCCTCGACACGAAGCCCCACGACTTCCGCCTCGCCGCGGGCGTGCGGCGCGCGGGCGAGCCGATCCACTCGATGTGGCTGCGCATCACCGTGGACCGCCAGCTCACCATCGTGGACGCCGAGGCCGGGATGGACGCGGTGCCGTACGTGGAGCATTGCGGCGCGATCGCTCCGGCCTACCGCCGGCTCGTGGGGCTCACGATCGGGCCGGGGTACCTGAAGCGCGTGAAGGAGCTCTTCGGCGGGGTCCGCGGATGCACCCACGTGACCGAGCTCGCCGCCGCGCTCGCGACCGGCGTCTTCCAGACGATGGCCGGGCAGCGGCTCCAGGACCCGGACCGCCGCCCCTTCCAGCTCGATCGCTGCCACGCGCTCGAGTCCACGGCTCCCGCGGTCGCCCGCTACTACCCGCGCTGGTACCGGGGGAGCGAGCCCATCGAGCCCGCGGGCGAGGGCGACCACCACTAGGCCCGGCGGGCGCGGACCTGTCCGAGGTCAAGAGCCCTCGCCCGGGGCCGGCTGCTAGAATCGCACGGTTCGCCGGCATTCCCTTCCTTCCGATCGACCCGCCATGAACATCCACGAGTACCAGGGCAAGGAGCTGTTCCGGAAATACGGCGTCGCGACGCCGCGCGGCATCCCCGCGTTCACCGTCGAGGAGGCGGTCGCCGCCGCGAAGAGCCTGGGCGGCCGGGGTCGCGAAGCGCCGTCGGCTCGATCGAACGATGTCTGGGTGGTGAAGGCCCAGATCCACGCGGGCGGCCGTGGCAAGGGCGGGGGCGTCAAGCTCGCGCGCTCGCTCGACGAGGTGCGCGACCTCGCGGCGAAGATGCTCGGCATGACGCTCGTCACGCACCAGACGGGGCCCGCGGGGCGCGTGGTGCGCCGGCTGCTGATCGAGGAGGGCGCCGACATCCGCAAGGAGCTCTACGCCGCGCTCGTGGTGGACCGGGTCCTGCAGCGCGTGGTGCTCATGGCTTCGAGCGAGGGCGGCATGGACATCGAGGAAGTCGCCGCGAAGACGCCGGAGAAGATCCACAAGGTCGCGATCGACCCGATGAAGGGCCTCGAGGACGGCGAAGCCGAGGACATCGCGAGAAGGATCGGCGTGCCGGCCGAGCTCGTCCCCAAGGCGCGCGATCTCTTCAAGGCGCTCTACCGGTGCTTCGACGAGTGCGACTGCTCGCTCGTGGAGGTGAACCCCCTCATCGTGACCGGCGACGCTCGCGTGGTGGCGCTCGACGCGAAGCTCAACTTCGACGACAACGCGCTCTTCCGCCACCCGGAGATCGTCGCCCTGCGCGACCTCGACGAGGAGGACCCCGCGGAGGTCGAGGCCTCGAAGTACGACCTCAGCTACATCCAGCTCGACGGCGACATCGGCTGCCTGGTGAACGGCGCCGGGCTCGCCATGGCGACCATGGACACGATCAAGCTCTTCGGCGGCAACCCGGCGAACTTCCTCGACGTGGGCGGGGGGGCCACCACCGAGAAGGTGACCGAGGCGTTCAAGATCATGCTGAGGAACCCGAGGCTCGCCGCGATCCTCGTCAACATCTTCGGCGGCATCATGAAGTGCGACGTGATCGCCACCGGGGTCGTGGCCGCGGCCCGCCAGGTCGCGCTCAAGGTGCCCCTGGTGGTCCGCCTCGAGGGCACCAACGTCGACCTGGGCAAGAAGATCCTCGCCGATTCGGGCCTGCCCATCATCTCCGCCGCCGACATGGGGGAGGCCGCGAAGAAGGTCGTGGCCGCCGCCCGGGGCGTGCCCGTCGCCGCGTAAGCGACAGGAGCGTCGAAATGTCCATCCTCATCGACCGCAACACGAAGGTCATCACCCAGGGCATCACCGGCAAGACCGGCCAGTTCCACACGAAGATGTGCCGCGACTACGCGAACGGGAAGAGCTGCTTCGTGGCGGGTGTCACGCCCGGCAAGGGCGGCCAGGACTTCGAGGGCATCCCGATCTACGACACGGTGAAGGAGGCGAAGGCCGCCACGGGAGCGACGGTCTCCGTGATCTACGTGCCGCCGCCGTACGCCGCCGCCGCGATCGACGAGGCGGTGGAGGCGGAGCTCGACCTCGTGATCTGCATCACCGAGGGGATCCCGGTGCGCGACATGATCCGCACGCGCTATCGGATGCAGGGGAGGAAGACGCGCCTCATCGGGCCCAACTGCCCGGGCCTCATCACGCCCGACGAGATCAAGATCGGCATCATGCCGGGCCACATCCACCGCAAGGGGAAGATCGGCATCGTCTCCCGTTCCGGCACCCTCACCTACGAGGCCGTGGGGCAGGTCACCGCGCTCGGCCTCGGCCAGTCCTCCGCGGTGGGCATCGGCGGCGACCCCGTGAACGGCCTGAAGCACATCGACGTGATGAAGATGTTCAACGACGACCCGGCGACCGAGGCCGTCATCATGATCGGCGAGATCGGCGGGTCGGACGAGGAGACGGCCGCGCGCTGGGTGAAGGACAACATGAAGAAGCCCGTCGTCGGCTTCATCGCGGGCGTCACGGCCCCTCCGGGCAAGCGCATGGGCCACGCCGGCGCGATCATCTCCGGGGGCAAGGGCACGGCGCAGGAGAAGCTCGCCGTGATGGAGGAGTGCGGCATCAAGGTGACGCGCAATCCCGCGGAGATGGGCAAGCTCCTGAAGACGGTCCTGTAGGCCTATCGCGCGGGTTCGCCGCGCCGGCCCCTCACTGCGTCGTGCGCGTCGCGGGCTTGCGGCGGCCTTCGGCCTTCGCCGGGGCGCCCGCATCGGCCGCCGCGAGCTCCGGGAAGGCTTCGCCGATGGCGAGCACCGTCCCGGCGAGCGTCGTGTCGGTTCCCGGGATCTGTCCCGCGGCGACGCGGAAGCGGTGGCTGGTGAGCGTCTCCAGCACGCGCGTCACGAACGGCGAGGCGAGCGAGTCGTCGTGGCAGACGAGGAAGTAGCGCTCGCTCACGAGCGGCAGGAACTCGAGGCCGAACTTGCAGGCCGCCGCCTCCACGCCGAAGCCGGCGTCGGCCATGCCGCTCGCGATGAACGCCGCCACCGCCGAGTGCGTGAACTCGCCCGTCTCGTAGCCGGCGATCGCCGCGCTTTCGACCCCCTCGCGCGCGAGCAGCAGGTCGAGGAGGATGCGCGTGCCGGAGCCGAACTGGCGGTTCACGAACCTCAGGCCCGGGCGCGCGAGGTCGGCGAGGCCCGCGAGCCCCAGGGGATTGCCCGCGGCGGTCATGAGCCCCTGGCGCCGGCTGCACAGCACGATGAGCGTCTGGCTCCCCGGGGTGAGCCATCTCCCGCAGAACGGCAGCGCCTCCGCCTGCAGCGCCCCCGCGGGCGTGTGGAACCCGGCCATCTCGCACTCGCCCGCGGCGAGCGCGGCGAGCGCCTCCATGCTTCCGCAGTACTTGAGGTCCACGGGCACGCGGTCCTCGACGAGCAGGTCGCGCAGCAGCTCGACCGCGAATCCGTGGCTCACGCGCATGCGGAAGACCATCGCGGGGTCGCGCAGCGCCCGGTCGATCTCCATGTCGAGCTCGGACTCGAGGTTGCGGAAGATGGGCGCGAGGCGCGCGGCCACGCGCCGTTCCGCCCACAGCAGCTGCTCGCCGAGGGGGCTCAGCGTCGCGCCGCGCCCGCGGCTCATCACGAGGAGCGGCGCCCCGAGCGCGCGGGCGCCGTCGCGGATCATCCCCCAGGCATGGCGGTACGAGATGCCGAGCTTGCGGGCCGCGCGCATGAGGTTGCCCTGCTCCTCGATCGCGCCGAGGAGCTGGATGAGCCGCGGCATCAGCGGATCGAGCTCCGAATGGCCGTCGAGGACCCAGTGGGGCTTGATCGTGACCTTCAGGGGCCGTCCTCCGTGCGATGCGGCCCCGTGGCGGGCTTTCCGGGGCTCTCGATGCGCCGATGTTACGTGGCCCGCGGAAATGAGCAAAGCGGCGACGAGGGCGGCCGGAGGGCCTTGACCCCCGTCAAGCGCCGGGAAGCGCCGAATTCGCTAAGCTAGTATCCAGTGTCTCGATGATCCGGCTTCCGGCGCCGCGTGCCGGCGGCCCCAGGCCGACTCGCAGCTATGCCGGTCTCGCCGGAACGTGACGCGCCCCGCCGGGGCGCGCCGACACGGACCTTCACGCCATGGCCGATACCGTCGCGATTCCCCTCTCCAAGATCCGGCGCCCGCGTTCCTTGCCTAAGGGGCGCCCCGTCGACCCCGCCGCCCGGGAGGAGATCGCGCGGCTGCTCGAAGGCGCGCCCCTCGACGCGCAGTACCTGATCGAGAACCTGCATCGCATCCAGGACCGCTTCGGGCATCTCGCCGCGGCGCACCTCAACGCGCTCGCCGAGGCGATGAAGCTCGCGCAGGCGGAGGTCTACGAGGTGGCGACGTTCTACCACCACTTCGACGTGGTGAAGGAAGGCGGCGAGGCGCCGCCCCGGGTCACGGTGCGCGTGTGCGAAACGCTTTCGTGCGCGATGGCCGGAGCGGGGGACCTCCTCGAGAGGCTTCCGAAGATCCTCGGGCCCGGCGCGCGCGCGGTCGCCGCGCCCTGCATCGGGCGGTGCGCCGAGGCCCCCGCCGTGTGCGTGGGCCGCAACGCCTTCGGGCACGCGACGGCGGAAAGCGTCGCGCAGTGCGTGGCCGCGGGGAAGGTCGAGGCGCCCGAGGTCGAGACGCTGCGATACGCCGACTACCGCGCCCGCGGCGGCTACACGACCTGGCTCGAGTGCGTGAATGGCGAGCGCGACGTCGAGTCGGTGCTCAAGACGATGGAGGATTCGGGCCTGCGCGGTTTGGGCGGCGCCGGGTTCCCCGCGGGCCGCAAGTGGCGCATCGTGCGCGCGGAGCCGAGCCCACGCCTCATGGCGGTGAACATCGACGAAGGCGAGCCGGGCACTTTCAAGGACCGCCTCTTTCTCGAGCACAGCCCGCACCGCTTCCTCGAGGGGATGCTCATCGCCGCGTGGGCGGTCGGGATCGAGGGGATCTACATCTACATCCGCGACGAGTACCACGCGTGTCGCGCGATGCTCGAGCGCGAGCTCGCGGCGCTGAAGGCGGACCCCCCCGCCAAACTCCCCGACATCCATCTTCGCCGCGGCGCGGGCGCCTACATCTGCGGCGAGGAGTCCGCGATGATCGAGTCGATCGAAGGCAAGCGCGGCATGCCGCGGCTTCGTCCGCCCTACGTCGCGCAGGTCGGGCTCTTCGACCGCCCGACGCTCGAGCACAACATGGAGACGCTCTTCCTGGTGCGCGACCTCGTCGCCATGGGCGCCGAGTGGTTCACGCGCCACGGCCGCCACGGCCGCAAGGGCTTGCGGGCGTTCTCGGTGTCGGGCCGCGTGAAGAAGACCGGCGTGCACGTGGCTCCCGCCGGCATCACGGTGAAGGAGCTCATCGACGAATGCTGCGGCGGCATGCAGGACGGGCACGCGTTCTACGCGTACCTGCCGGGCGGAGCCTCGGGCGGCATCCTTCCCGCCTCCATGGGCGACATCCCGCTCGACTTCGACACGCTGCAGCCCTACGGATGCTTCATCGGTTCGGCCGCGGTGATCATCCTGTCGGACAAGGACAAGGCGCGCGACGCGGCGTTGAACCTGATGCAGTTCTTCGAGCACGAGTCGTGCGGCCAGTGCACGCCCTGCCGCGTGGGCACCGCGAAGGCGGCGCAGCTCATGGAAGCGAAGAAGTGGAACCGGGAGCTCCTCGAGGAGCTCTCGGTCGCGATGGCCGACGCCTCGATCTGCGGCCTCGGGCAGGCGGCCCCGAACCCGATCCGCTGCGTGGCGAAGCACTTCCCGGACGAGATCTGAGGACGCGCCGATGAAGATGAACGAGCCGGTCGACAAGACCGAGACCATCGAATTCAAGCTGAACGGCGAGACCATCTCCGCCTTCGCGGGCGAGACGATCATCGAGGCCGCGAAGCGCCACGGCACCGACATCCCGCACCTCTGCTACAAGGAGGGCATGCGGCCCGACGGCAACTGCCGCGCGTGCATGGTCGAGATCAAGGGCGAGCGCGTGCTGGCTCCCTCGTGCTGCCGCTATCCGGCGAAGGGCATGGAAGTCGCGAGCGACTCGCCGCGCGCCGTGCACTCGCAGAAGATGGTGCTGGAGCTCCTCCTCTCCGACGTACCGAAGACGGACTTGAAGCCCGGCGCGAACGAGCTCTTCGAGTGGAGCGGCAGGCTCGGCGTCACGCACCCGCGCTTCCCGATGCGCGACCAGCCCACGTGCGATCCGTCGCATCCCGCGATGAGCGTGAACCTCGACGCCTGCATCCAGTGCACGCGCTGCGTGCGCGCGTGCCGCGAGGTGCAGGTGAACGACGTGATCGGGTATGCCTTCCGCGGCCACGATTCGAAGATCGTCTTCGACTTCGACGACCCGATGGGAGAATCCACGTGCGTCGCGTGCGGCGAATGCGTGCAGGCCTGCCCGACGGGAGCGCTCGCCCCCGCGAAGAACGCCTACCAGGTCGTGGCGGACAGGAAGGTCGATTCCGTCTGCCCGTACTGCGGCGTGGGCTGCCAGCTCACCTACCACGTGAAGGACAACCGGATCGTGCGCGTCGAAGGGCGCGACGGCCCCGCGAACCACGCTCGTCTGTGCGTGAAGGGGCGCTTCGGATTCGACTACGTGAAGCACCCGCACCGCCTCGCGAAGCCCCTCGTGCGCAAGCCCGGCGTTCCCAAGGCCGCGGACTTCACCATCGATCCGCTCGCCTGGAAGGACGTCTTCCGCGAAGCGACGTGGGAAGAGGCGCTCGACCTCGCCGCGGGTGGATTGAAGAAGATCCGCGACCGCGACGGTCCGCAGGCGCTCGCCGGCTTCGGCAGCGCCAAGGGCTCGAACGAGGAGGCCTACCTCTTCCAGAAGCTCGTGCGCACGGGCTTCGGCACCAACAACGTCGACCACTGCACGCGCTTGTGCCACGCATCGTCGGTCGCGGCGCTGCTGGAAGGGATCGGTTCGGGCGCCGTGTCGAACCAGGTCTCGGACGTCGCGAAGGCCGAGCTCCTCGTCGTCATCGGCTCGAACCCGACCTCGAACCACCCGGTCGCGGCGACCTTCATGAAGAACGCCGTCGAGCGCGGCGCGAGGCTCGTCGTCATGGATCCGCGCCGCACGGAGATCGCGCGGCACGCGTGGCGGTTCCTGCAGTTCAAGGCCGACACCGACGTGGCGCTCCTCAACGCGATGATCTACACGATCCTCGAGGAAGGGCTCGCGGACCAGGAGTTCATCCGCACGCGCACCTCCAACTTCGAGGCGTTGAAGGAGAACGCGAAGGGATTCAGCCCCGAGCTCATGGCGTCGATCTGCGGCATCCCCGCGGAGACGATCCGCGAGGTGGCGCGCGCCTACGCGACCTCGAAGGGCTCCATGATCCTGTGGGGCATGGGCATCTCGCAGCACGTGCACGGAACCGACAACGCGCGCTGCCTCATCGCGCTCGCGCTCATGACCGGGCAGATCGGCCGCCCCGGCACGGGCCTGCACCCGCTGCGCGGCCAGAACAACGTGCAGGGCGCCTCCGACGCGGGCCTCATCCCGATGATGTACCCGGACTACCAGCGTGTGGACGATCCGAAGGCGATCGAGCGCTTCGAGAGGTTCTGGGGGCGCACGCTCGACCACAAGGCCGGGCTCACGGTGGTGGAGATCATGGACGCCGCGTACGAGGGCCGCATCAAGGGCATGTATGTCGAGGGCGAGAACCCCGCGATGTCGGACCCGAATGCGCACCACGCGCGCGAGGGCATCGCGAAGCTCGAGCACCTCGTCGTGCAGGACATCTTCCTCACGGAGACCGCGTATCTCGCCGACGTCGTGCTGCCCGCCTCCGCATGGCCGGAGAAGACCGGCACGGTCACGAACACCGACCGCATCGTGCAGCTCGGCCGCCGCGCGCTCGACATGCCGGGCGATGCGCGCCAGGACCTGTGGATCATCCAGCAGGTCGCGAACCGCCTCGGATGCGGCTGGAACTACGAGGGACCGGAGTCCGGCGTCGCGCGGGTCTACGAGGAGATGCGCAACGCCATGAACTCGATCCACGGCATCTCGTGGGAGCGCCTCGAGAACCAGTCCGCGGTGACGTATCCGTGCCGCACGGAAGACGACCCGGGCCAGCCCGTCGTCTTCACCGAGAGCTTCCCCACGAAGGACGGGCGCGGCAAGTTCGTTCCGGCGGACATCATGCCCGCGAACGAGCGCCCCGACGCCGAGTATCCCTTCGTGCTCATCACGGGGCGCCAGCTCGAGCACTGGCACACGGGCGCGATGACGCGTCGCGCCTCGGTGCTCGACGTGATCGAGCCCGGGGCGGTGGCCTCGCTCCACCCGCTCGACCTCGTCGCGATCGGCGCGCGGGCGGGCGACGTGATCACGGTGGCCTCGCGGCGCGGCAGGATCGCCCTCACGGCGCGCGCCGACGAGGGCACGCCGCGCGAGACGGTCTTCATTCCCTTCGCCTTCTACGAGGCGGCGGCCAACCTCCTCACCAATCCGGCGCTCGACCCCTTCGGCAAGATCTCCGAGCTCAAGTACTGCGCGGTGAAGGTGAGCAGGGGCGGGACGCTCACGCCGCTGGCGAGCTACGGCGGCGGCCAGGCCTTCAAGGCGGCGCCCGAAGCGGCCGACTGACCCGTCCCGGGGGGGCCTTGACGGCCCGCCGCTTTGCTATTAGTGTGATATCACATCAATAGCAGACGGCGGGGGTCGCCATGGCGCAATACCGCAGGGAAGGCACGTTCGAGAAGGGCGCGGCGACGGCGAACGGCATCGCGATGCTGCTCACGCTGATCGCGCTCGTCGCGTTCGAGGCGGCGGCGGTGGCCGTGGTGCGCAGCCCCATCCTCGTCGTCGGGGTGGCCCTCGCGATCGCATTCATCGCGCCGGGCTTCTTCATGCTGCAGCCCAACGAGGCGGGGGTGATCACGCTCTTCGGCGCGTACCTCGGCACCGAGCGCGCGCCGGGCCTGCGCTGGACGCTGCCCTGGAACGGCCGCCGGCGCGTGAGCGTGCGCGCCCGCAACCACAGCGTCGAGACGCTCAAGGTGAACGACAAGCGCGGCAACCCGGTCGAGATCGCGGCGGTCGTGGTGTGGCGGGTCGAGGACACCGCGCAGGCGATCTTCGACGTGGAGGACTTCGAGCAGTTCGTGCGCGTGCAGAGCGAGTCGGCGCTGCGCCACGTCGCCACGCGCTACGACTACGACGAAGGCGAGGAGCACGCGGCGGCCGCGGTGACGCTGCGCGGCGGCGCCGACACGGTCGCCGAGGCGCTGCGCGAGGAGCTGCAGGCGCGCGTCCAGCAGGCGGGCGTGAAGGTCGAGGAGGCGAAGCTCACCCATCTCGCCTATGCGCCGGAGATCGCGGGCGCGATGCTGCGCCGCCAGCAGGCCGAGGCGGTGATCGCCGCGCGCGCCAAGATCGTGAGCGGGGCGGTGTCCATGGTGGAGATGGCGCTCAGGAGCCTGTCGGAGCGCAAGGTGATCGAGCTCGACGACGAGCGCCGCGCGACCATGGTCTCCAACCTCATGGTGGTGCTGTGCGCGGAGCGCGACACGCAGCCGGTGGTCAACACCGGGACGCTCTACACCTGACGGCCCGATGGCGGAGCGCAAGGCCTACCTGCTGCGCATCGATCCGGCCCTGTGGGCCGCGCTCGAGCGCCTCGCCCAGGCGGAGCTGCGCTCGGTGAACGGCCAGGTCGAATACCTGCTGCGCGAGGCCCTGCAGCGCCGCGGGCTCGCGCAGGAGGGCGCGGAGCGTCCGGCCCGCCGGCGCTGACCGCGTCGTTCAGCCCGGGGCGGCGCGCCGGCGTGGCCCCGCCCCGCCCGTGTCGCTGTGCAGCGACGCGAGGCCGCAGATCGCGACCACGAGGCCGGTGGCGAGGAAGCTGAAGGAGGCGGCCACCGGCTCGTCGACGCCCAGGATCCACGGCGCGCCCATCATCGCGAGCCCCAGGACGATCTCGACCCAGTCGTCGAGCGGGTCGGGCAGCTCGATGGCCTCGGTCGCGGAGGCGAAGAGCAGCAGGGCGATGACCCCCGCGTACCATGCGCCCGCGTGCCCGAAGGAGGCGAAGCCCAGGACGAACGGGGAAGCGGCGAGCCACGCCGCGGCGGCGATCGTCACCCCGCACTCCCACAGCCTGCATTTCATCGTGCGCGCTCCTTCGTGATCGATCCATCGTGCGCGCGCGCCGCGGGCGGGGTTTGCGGCGCGTCAACGATCCGTCGCGCCGGAGCGGACGGTGCCGCGCGGCTGCTAACATACCGGGAGTGATGAGTCCTTCCTCCGGCACCTCGACCCTCGCCGGCCCCTCCCCCGCGAAGAGCATCGCGACGGGCGCCCGCGACGGGGATCTCGGCGTGATGCGCCGCCTGCTGCCCTACCTGTGGGAGTTCCGCGGCCGGGTCGCGCTCGCGCTCGTCTTCCTCGTCACCGCGAAGCTCGCCAACATCACGGTGCCCATCGTGATGAAGCGCATCGTGGACGGCCTCTCGGGGCCCCGCCAGATGATCGCGGTGCCGGTGACCCTCCTCGCGGCCTACGCGCTGCTGCGCCTGTCGAGCACGCTCTTCAACGAGCTGCGCGACATCGTGTTCGTGAAGGTGACCCAGCGCGCGCTGCGGCGCATCGCGCTCGAGGTGTTCCACCACCTGCACGGCCTGTCGCTGCGCTTCCACCTCGAGCGCCAGACGGGAGGCCTCACGCGCGACATCGAGCGGGGCACGCGCGGCATCTCGACGCTGCTCTCGTTCATGGTGTTCAGCGTGCTGCCGACCCTGCTCGAGATCGGGCTCGTCACCGGCTTCCTCGTGTGGCGCTTCGACGTGTGGTTCGGCGTGATCACCGTGACGGCGCTCGTCGCGTACGTCGGGCTCACCTTCACCATCTCGGAATGGCGCACGAGCCACCGGCGCCAGATGAACGAGATGGACTCGAAGGCGAACACCCGCGCGATCGACTCGCTCCTCAACTACGAGACCGTCAAGTACTTCGGCAACGAGGGGTACGAGGCGGGGCGCTACGACGAGAGCCTGAAGCGCTACGAGACGGCGGTGGTGAAGAGCGAGACCTCGCTCGGGCTGCTGAACGCCGTGCAGGCGCTGGTGATCGCCGCGGCGGTGTCGCTGCTCATGTGGCGCGCGGCCGAGGGCATCGTCGCGGGGCGCCTCACGCTCGGCGACCTGGTGATGGTGAACGCGCTGCTCATCCAGCTCTACATCCCCCTCAACTTCCTCGGCGTGATGTACCGCGAGATCAAGCAGGCCCTCACCGACATGGAGAGGATGTTCCGGCTGCTCTCGGTGAACCGCGAGGTCGAGGACCGCCCGGGGGCGCGCCCGCTCGAGGCGCGCGGCGGGGCGATCCGCTTCGAGCACGTGGACTTCAGCTACGACGGCAAGCGCCCCATCCTCGAGGACGTGAGCTTCGAGGTGCCCGCGGGGCGCAAGGTGGCCGTCGTGGGGCCGAGCGGCTCCGGGAAGTCCACCCTCGCGCGGCTGCTCTTCCGCTTCTACGACGTGGGTGCGGGCCGCATCACCATCGACGGCCAGGACCTGCGCGACGTGACCCAGGCGAGCGTGCGCTCGGCGATCGGCGTCGTGCCGCAGGACACGGTGCTCTTCAACGACACGATCTACTACAACATCGCCTACGGCCGGCCCGGGGCGACCCGCGTCGAAATAGAGGACGCCGCGCGCGTGGCGCACATCGCCGACTTCATCGCGTCGCTGCCCGCCGGGTGGGAGACCATGGTCGGCGAGCGCGGGCTCAAGCTCTCGGGCGGCGAGAAGCAGCGCGTGTCGATCGCGCGCACGCTCCTCAAGAATCCGCCCGTGCTGGTGTTCGACGAAGCCACCTCCGCGCTCGACTCGCGCACCGAGAAGGCGATCCAGGCCGAGCTCGCCGAGATCGCGCGCGACCACACCACGCTCGTCATCGCGCACCGCCTGTCCACGATCGTGGACGCCGACGAGATCCTGGTGCTCGACCACGGCCGCATCGTCGAGCGCGGGACCTTCCGGGGACTCCTCGCCGCTTCGGGCCGCTTCGCCGAGATGTGGCGCCTGCAGCAGGAGGAAGGGCGCAGGCACGAGCAGGCCGCCGAGGCGGTCGCCCCGGGCTGAGCCTCCGCGCGCCGCTACGGCGCCGGCCCGAGCAGGTCGCGCAGCGCCGCCGTCAGCTCGCGCGGCGCCTCGGTCATCATCGAGTGGCCCGCGTCGAGGGTGACGAGGCGCGCTCCCGGGATGCGGTCGGCGACCGCCTGGCCCGCCTTCCACGGCGTCATCTGGTCGCGCCGGCCCGCCACGACGAGCGTGGGAACGGCGAGCCGCGCGAGGGCCTCCGGCGCCGGGCGATAGTCCCGGCAGGCGGCGAGGTCGGCGGCGAGCAGGCCGCTGCGCGCCCGGGCGTTGAGCTGCCGGCTCGTCGCGACGAGGGACATTCCCGGCGCGGCGCTCGCCGCGAGGGTCGCGAGGCGCGCGTGCCCCCACACCGCTTCCATGTCGAGCGCCGCGGGCGAGTCGTCGCGCGCCGCCGCGAGGAAGGCCTCTCCCACGGCCATGGGGACCGAGGCTCCGACGAGGGCGAGCCGCGTGACGCGCTCCGGATGCGAGAGCGCCGCCTCGAGCGCCACGAGGGAGCCCATGCTGTGGCCGGCGAGCGCGACGCGCTCGAGGCCCGCGGCATCGAGCAGCGCGATGAGCCAGCCGGCCAGCGCCTCGACGCTCGTGCGCGGCGTGCCCGGGCTGCGCCCGTGGGCGGGCAGGTCGGATGCGACGACCGCGCGGCCGTGGTGCGCGAAGTAGCGCGCCTGCCACTGCCACACGCTGTGGTCGAACGCCGCGCCGTGGACGAAGACGAGGGCCGGCCGCGACGCGTCGAATTCCACCCCGCCCGTGTACGCGTAGGCCGGGTATCCCTCGACGATGAAGTGCATGGCGCGCCGGCCGCCTACTTGCGCGCCGCGCGCAGCGCCCGCGCGAGGTCCTCGAGGAGGTCGTCGGGGTGCTCGAGGCCGATCGACAGGCGCACCGTGCCCGGCGTGATCCCGGCGGCGGCGAGCGCGGCGTCGTCCATGCGGAAGTGGGTCGTGCTCGCCGGATGGATCACGAGCGACTTCGCGTCGCCGATGTTGGCGAGGTGCGAGAAGAGCGCGAGCGACTCGATGAAGCGCCGCCCCGCCTCGCGCCCGCCCGCGAGCTCGAAGGAGAGGATCGCGCTCGCGCCGCGCGGGTAGAGGCGCCGGGCGAGGGCGTGGTCGGGGTGCGACTCGAGGTCCGGATGGTGCACGCGCTCGACGGCCTCGTGCCCCGCGAGGAAGCGCACGATGCGCGCCGTGCTCTCGACGTGGCGCGCCATGCGCAGCGGCAGCGTCTCCAGCCCCTGGAGGATGTGGAACGCCGTCGCCGGCGCCATGCACGCGCCGAAGTCGCGCAGGCCCTCGCGCCGCGCGCGGAGCAGGAAGGCCGACGTGGTCGACTCCTCGGCGAAGACCATGCCGTGGAAGCCCTCGTAGGGCTCCGTGAGCGTGGGGAAGCGCTTGTCCGCGGCCCAGTCGAAGCGCCCGCCGTCCACCAGCACCCCGCCGATCACGATGCCGTGGCCCGAGAGGAACTTGGTCGCCGAGTGCATCACGAGGTGCGCGCCCTGCTCGAACGGGCGTCCGAGGGTCGGGGTGGTCACCGTCGCGTCCACGAGCAGCGGCACGCGGCGCTCCTCGGCGAGCCGCCCGAGGGCGGGGATGTCCAGCACGTCCACCGAGGGGTTGCCCACGCTCTCGCCGAAGAGGAGCCGCGTGTCGGGCGTGATCGCCCGCGCCCAGGCCTCGACGTCGCGGGCCGGGACGAACGTGGTGCGGATCCCGAAGCGGGGGAGCGTGTAGGCGAGGAGGTTGTGGGATCCGCCGTACAGGCTCGCGGAGGCGACCACGTGCCCGCCTTCGCCCAGGAGGGTGGCGATCGCGAGGTGCAGCGCCGCCTGGCCGCTCGCCGTGGCGACGGCGCCCACGCCGTCCTCGAGCGCCGCCATGCGCTCCTCGAACACCGCGACGGTGGGATTCGAGATGCGGGAGTACACGTGGCCGGGCGTCTCCATGTCGAAGAGCGCCGCGGCGGTGTCGGTATCCGGGAAGACGAAGGAGGCGGTCTGGTAGATCGGCACCGCCCGCGCCCCGGTGGCCGGGTCGGGGGACTGGCCGGCGTGCACG
>Ga0187776_10000206_pt1 | contig 28464 bp, 28 predicted proteins | sample 0216_BV02_MP12_2_FD_132426 | JGI IMG/M metagenome (GOLD analysis project Ga0187776, IMG submission 132426) | Tropical peat soil microbial communities from peatlands in Department of Meta, Colombia - 0216_BV02_MP12_20_MG | ecosystem: Environmental > Terrestrial > Soil > Wetlands > Peat | place...
AGCAATCAGCAGTTAGCTGTCAGCAATCAGCATTTAGTAGTCAGCACTCGGCTATCAGCAAATTCATTGTCATCCCGAACGTGTTTTCTGCAGGCCACGAGCGCGGAGTCGAGGGATCGGGTTTGTAGGGGTTACTGATTGGTGAGTGCTGAGGGCTGATCGCTTCAGTAGTACGAAAATTCGTCGGAGCCGATCTCCGCGTATTGGGCATGGTGCCAGTCGCTGTAGCGGTCAAAGACTACGACGTGGAAGACCGGTTGCCGCCGCTCCTCGACGGGATCAATTAATCCCATGTCTTTGAGCGGCATCATGTAGGCCTCAAGCCACTGATGCTGCTTGCGGGTCATGCCTCGTTTGGAGATATCGAGGGTGACACCGGTCAAGTGGGTAGAAGCGGTTTCACCCGATTCCGGGCCGGCGTTGCGATTGTGGCGGCGCAATTTGTGCTGCTGCTCTATCGTGCGGACAGCGGAATTCACCTGCAGGAACTGATGGAACTGCTCGTAATACGCCAAGCTCATATCCTCGACGAAGTCCCGCGTCCAAGGCCGGCAGTAACGCCGGTTTTCGCTCAGGTTGGAAGCGATCCGCAGGTTGCGGTTTTCCTGCAATGGAACCAGTTCTTCTGAAAACTCCAATCGCTCCAGCTCTTCGTCATTGGCGATGCGTGGGAGCTGCAGGCGATCGAGTTCCTCGTTCTGCTTCAACAGTAGTTCGTGGGAGCCCTTGAAGACTGGATTCCAAACTACGCGGCGCAGGTGCCTCGAATGATGGATATGACGCACCTGGGTCCGTGTATGCAGCGCAGCCGCGTTCGGAGGCGCGACAGCTGCGACCAGGGCTGCTAACAACAAAGCACTTGTGGTTCTGACGTGCACGAACTCAAGCCTTTTGTTAACGCTGCATTAAGGAAACGAGGCTTAAATTGTACAAGGAGCACTTCCAATTCCAAAAGCTTACTTCGGTAATCGAAGCAAAAAGGCCACGGGGAACGTCCGCCTCGGGACGGCCGGGCATTACCGCAGTCATGACGAAAAATGTCATCCGCGCCCACTAAGAGCGCCTTGCCGGAGCCGGTCCGGGAGGCAGGATTTCCGGTTCTGCGCTCGCCGTCTGCTTACGGGTAACGAAATAAACGGCTGCCGTCCAGGTGGGAAACAGGTCCAGTCCGGGAACCAATTCAGCAACCAGAGAGGGCAGGAAAGCCCAGTGCCACCCCAGTAACCGGACTAACACCAATGCGACAACCACGTCCAGCAGGTCGTCGGCCGGTGAAATCGCTCCGGCAGCAAATAGCGGGAGCCCAGCAATTTGCAGGCAGTCGGCGGCAATAGCCACCAGCCAGGCCGGACGATGTCTGGGATCGTCGAGGAAATCGAACATAGATTTACGATTGTAGGATAAGAATCGCAGGAAGTGGGTTGTATTTACCAATTGGTAATCGCACAACCAGCTGAGTGCCGAAAGCTGACGTAAAGCGAAACCGCAGATGGATGTCCTATCTTCGGAAAAAGTCCAGAATTGCCTGCTTCATTACCTGCCCGCCCACCTCGGCGATGGACTTGGTTAACGGAATCTCCTTGGGGCACACCTCCACGCAATTCTGCGCATAGCCGCACTCGTGGATGCCGCCGTCGCCCATCAGGGCGCGCAGGCGTTCCGTCTTCAGGGCCTTTCCCGTGGGATGGGTATTAAACAGCCGTACCTGCGAGATCGCCGCCGCCCCCACAAACCCGGTACCTTCATTGAACTGAGGACATGCCTCCATGCAGCAGCAGCAGGAAATGCAGCGCGACAACGGATATGCCGCCTCCTGGTCCTCAGGACTCTGTTTGGGTCCGGAACCAAGATCATAGGTGCCGTCGATCGGAACCCACGCCTTCACCCGCTTCAAGTCCTCAAAAAGCACCTCGCGATCCACCTGCAGATCGCGGATCACAGGAAACTTGCTGAAGGGCTCCAGCCGGATCGGCAGCTCCAGATGATCGACCAAAGCCGAGCAGGCCATGCGCGTGCGTCCATTGATCAGCATCGCGCAGGAACCACACACCTCTTCCAGGCAGTTGGAATCGTAGGCGACAGGAACCGTGGCTTTGCCGTCGCGAGTCACCGGCTTGAAGGCAATATCCATGAGCGCGGAAATCACATTCAATCCCGGCCGGTGCTGGATCTCAAATTCCTCCCAGTAAGGCTTAGCCTGGGGATTCAATTGCCGCTTGATTTTGAAAAGAACGGTTTTGTTATTAGCCATGAGGAACCAAGTTAAATCGCCGATCTGAGATCTACGATCTGCAATCGATCACTTCGCCACGTCGTATCTGCGAGCGCGAGGCGGAATCAGGCCTACATCCACAGGCTCAAACTCAAACCGGGGCTCGTCGGCATCCGGAGCAAAGTAAGTCTTTGTGGTCTTCAACCAGTTGGCGTCATCGCGCTCGGGAAAGTCGGGCTTGTAGTGCGCACCCCGCGACTCATTGCGCAGGTAGGCGCCCTGCGTGATTACACGAGCCAACTGCAGCATGTTGTAGAGCTGCCGGGTGAAGATAAAGCTGGTATTCGCCCACATCGTCCGGTCGCTAAGATTCACGTGCCGGAAGCGCCCCAGCAGATCGCAAAGCTTGTTATCGGTCTCTTCCAGATTCTTGTTGTAGCGGACGACAGTGACGTTCTTGCTCATGATGTCGCCCAGCTCACGCCAGATCTGGAAAGGATTTTCATTGCCCTGGTTGTTGATCAGCTGGGCGTTGAACGCTTCTTGCCGCTTGCGCTCGGTGTCGAAGTGACCATTGCTTACGGCATCCGTTGGAAAGCTTGTCGAGCGCGCATACTGGACCGACGCTGGACCTGCCACGAACCCTCCGAAGATGCAAGAGACCAGCGAATTGGCGCCCAGCCGGTTCGCGCCGTGATACTGGTATTCGCACTCACCCGCCGAGTACAGTCCTTTGATGTTGGTCTGCTGCTGGTAATCCACCCACAGCCCGCCCATGGTGTAGTGCATGCCGGGAAAGATCTTCATGGGCACATCGCGGGGATCGTCGCCTACGAACTTCTCATAAATTTCCAGGATACCTTCCAGCTTGCGATCCAGAATCTTGCGGTCGATGTGCGTCAGGTCGAGATAGACCATCGGCTGCCCGTCGATCCCGAGGTTGCACTCGTAAACCACTTTGTGGATCGCACGCGTTGCGATGTCGCGCGGCACCAGGTTGCCGTACTTGGGATACCACTCTTCCAGAAAATACCAGCGCTCACTTGCGGGAATGCTGCGCGGATCACGCTTGTCGCCAGGATTCTTGGGAACCCAGACTCGTCCCCCCTCACCGCGCGCCGATTCCGACATCAAGCGCAACTTGTCTTCCCCAGGAATGGCGGTGGGGTGCACCTGGATGAATTCGCCATTGGCGTAATAGGCGCCTTGCTGATAAAGCGCCGACTGGGCTGATCCGGTGCAGACAACCGAATTCGTGGACTTGCCGAAGATCATCCCGATGCCGCCGGTGGCGATGATTACGGCATCAGCCGGGAAGGTGCGAACCTCCATGGAACGCAGATCCATGGCGCAGATCCCTCGGCAGACTTGGTTGCCGTCGAGCACAGCCGACAGAAATTCCCAGTGCTCGTACTTCCGAACCTTTCCCTCCGACTCAAAGCGCCGAACCTGCTCATCAAGGGCGTACAGCAATTGCTGGCCGGTCGTAGCTCCGGCAAAGGCGGTGCGGTTGTAGAGGGTTCCACCAAAGCGCCGAAAATCAAGCAGGCCTTCGGCCGTCCGGTTGAAGGGAACACCCATGCGGTCCAGCAGATCGATAATGCCCGGGGCGGCATCGCACATTTCTTTCACCGGCGGCTGGTTGGCAAGAAAATCGCCGCCGTAGACCGTGTCGTCAAAATGCTGCCAGGTGGAATCGCCTTCACCCTTCAGGTTCTTGGCTGCATTGATGCCGCCCTGGGCGCATACCGAGTGCGAGCGTTTCACGGGCACGATGGAGAACAGGTCGACCGTTCCTCCCATCTCCCCCACTTTGATCACAGCGGAAAGCCCTGCCAGTCCGCCGCCCACCACGATGATCTTCGGATTGATTGCCATGAACGAAACCAGCTTTCGACGACGGCTTCGCCGTCACCATGAATTAGCGCAGCAGTGCTTCCGTCGCCCGCGGCACATCGTGCGGGGACGTTATGAGAAACGCCACCATCGTGGCCACGCCCATTGCCACCAAGCCAATGCCGATCACCAGGCAGACATAGCCGAATTTTCGCCGGCCATTGTCTCCGGTGACGAATCCCCATTTCGCGGCAAACAGCCACAAGCCATAAGCGAAGTGCCAGGAGGCGGCGATAATCCCGATGAAATAGAACGCCACGATCAAGCCGCTGGCAGCGAATGCGTCATAGACTTTGGTGAACGCAGCGGCTGAGTTTGTCATAATGTGTATGCCGCTGAAGCGCATCGTCCACACGTGGTAGACCATGTAGACGAATGCGATGCCGCCCGTCCAGCGCTGCGCAGTGTACATCCAGTTGCCCAGCCAGGGATAATCCCCGCCTGCATTGCCGTCGCCGCGATACCAGATGTAGAACCCGTACAGCGAGTGATACAGAATCGGAATGTAGATAAAAAGCCATTCCAGCGCCCACACGAACGGCACGCTGGTCAGAAACTCTACCTGCTTGTTATAAGCGTGGACCCCATTTGTGGCATAGGCGTTCGAGACGTAATGCTCGATCAGAAATGCGCCGATCGGAAAGACTCCAGTGAGTGAGTGCAAGCGGCGCAGCACGAACTGTATGCCCTGACCTGCCCGCAAAGGAGCCACCCCGGGGGCAATTGCAGCCACTTCGCTTCTGGCAGTGGAAGCCACAGAAAACTCCTTAGGATTTCAATGCTTTCAGACCAAGCTTTTATTATTCGCGGCCCAAAAAGGGAAGTCAACAAACTACAAGCCACATAAGGGCTTGGCTGTGTCACAGGTCACTGCGCGAGCGTGCGTCCGCGCACATTCGCGACAAGGATGCGCACCCTAGGTGCCGGTTCGAGAGAACAGCCAGGGTGGGAGGAGGAGTGCAGATCAGCGACAGACGTCGCCATCCGCTTCACTTCTGTGTTCGCAGCCAATCCAGAAAATACCGAAACGCCTGGCCCCGATGGCTGACCTCCATTTTTTCTTCCGCGGTTAACTCGGCGAAGGTCTTTTGCAGTTCTGGATGGAGAAAAAGAGGATCGTAACCGAACCCCCCGGAGCCGCGCGGCCCGAGGAGTATGCGCCCCCGAGCTTCACCGCTGAAGGTTTCGACAGTTTCGCCGTTGCGCGCCACTGCCAGCGCACAAACGAAGCGGGCGGTGCGCTTTCCTTCCGGTACATCTTTCAGTTCGTAGATCAGACGGGCGTTGTTCTCAGCATCAGTGGATTGATGATGAGGACCCGAGGCGTATCGAGCGGAGTAGATACCGGGCGCGCCATTTAAAGCATCGACTTCCAGGCCGGAATCGTCAGCCACGATCAGGTGCCCGCAGCAGTACCGGCTGTAGTGCTCCGCCTTGGCACGCGCGTTGCCTTCAAAAGAATCCGCATTTTCAGCCACGGCACTAATGTCCTCAAAATCCGGCACGGGGACGATCTCAACCTGGTGGGCGCGGCCGGCGGCCGAGAAATCCCGCAACTTCCCGGGATTTGAGCTGGCGATGTAGATCTGCTCCATATCGACCATGCTACAGGATTCGGGTAGCCCGATAGTGACGGAAATCAACTCTGAGGGTTGAGTCTGAGGGGAAATGTAGAATTGAACTCCATGTGTGCCCTCAAGCTGCTCTGTAATGCTGCTTAAGATGGTTGCCATTATCCGAATGAATAAGGCGCTTCGGGGTGTTTGCGCATTTCTTGTCATTTGCGTCAGCTTCTGGTCTGCCAGCGCGCAGCAGGAGACGAAGCCACGCTGGACCTTTCACCTCAGCCTTGGCGTCGCCAATCCCCGAGGCGCCCTGAACGACTTCGCCAAGCAGAGCGGAGTATTGACAGTCGGCGGAGGAAGGACATTCGGCCGCCTGGATCTCGTCGGTGAATTTCTCTTTAACCAATTTGGCATGCCCGATTCCATGCTGCATCTACTGCAAGTAAGTGGTGGCGACGGAAATATCTTCGGCTACACTGCCGACGCTCGTTACCGCCTGATCTCTCGCGGCAAGTGGGGAGGGTACGTCATGGGAGGTGGCGGACTGTATCGGCGAGCGATGGCCGTGAGCAGTCCCACAAACGCTGTGATTACAGATCCGAAAGCTGCCCCGATCCTCAGTCCCACAGGCCAGGTGCTAAGCGACGTAGCCGATAATGCTCCGGGGTTCAATGGCGGAGGTGGAGTAACACGCCGCTTCGGAGGCGAGCAATCGTTAAGGTTCTACGTCGAAGCTCGTTACCACTACGCTTCGACGCGCAAGGGAAGCACACAACTGCTTCCGGTGACGATAGGAGTTCGCTGGTAGCTGAACGCTACGGATTTGATACGGCCCAAAGCAAGAATGCAAGGTCTTTCGAGTCGTTCAGGCTGATCCATTTCGATTTAAACGGAACTTCTGAGGAGTTCGAACGCATGCCACAAACGGCATTCGGGTTGTTCCTCCTGGTATTGGCGGGAGCGATGAACGGCAGCTTCACCCTGCCGATGAAATTCACTCGCAAGTGGGCCTGGGAGAATACCTGGCTGGTCTGGACGCTGTTTGCGCTGTTCGTTTTCCCCATTGTCCTTAGCTTCGGAACCGTTCCCGGCTTGATGGACCTCTACCGCCGCCCGGGTGCGGCCGCCATCGCAGCGGGCGTGGCGGCGTTCGGTTTTTCCTGGGGCCTCTCCCAAATATTCTTGGGGCTGGCGGTGGATGGCGTCGGCATGGCTCTCTCTTTTGCCGTAATCCTGGGCCTCTCGGCGGCTGTGGGATCGATCGTTCCTCTGGTTAAGGATCACCCTGAGCAGATCGCCACTCGAGGTGGCCTGGCAGTGATCGCCGGAATTGTGATCGTTCTGATTGGAGTGGGCATTTGTGGCGCAGCCGGGAAGATGCGCGAGAACGTCGCAGCTGGATCGCACAAGATTTCCCTGGCCAAGGGTTTGTTTTTCTGCACCATCAGCGGAGTCGGTTCAGCGTTTGTGAATCTGGGACTGACCTACGGACACCCCCTTGTGACCGATGCGGCAGCCGCCGGCGCCTCTGCCAATTCCGCCAACAATGCCGCGTGGCTGCCGTTGATGCTCGCAGGAGGCATTCCCAACCTCGCGTACTGCTTCTATCTGATGAACAAGAATCGTACCCTCGGGCGTTTGTCCGTTCCCGGGACATCCGCGCACTGGCCTCTGGCTGTCACCATGGCCCTGCTGTGGTTTGGCAGCACGGTGATCTACGGGGTTGCCGCCAGCAAAATGGGGGACTTAGGGACCATTATCGGCTGGCCTATCTTCATGTCTCTCATCGTCATTGCCGCCACCTTTTGGGGGATCGTGACGGGCGAGTGGAAGCAGGCGGGACCGCGTCCGTTGAGAATCCTCGCGCTAGGCGTCGTCGTGCTGGTGATTTCCATCTTCGTTCTTTCTGCCGCCAGCCGCATGGTGTGAGCCTAAATATCCAGCCGAATCGGCTTCGTCATCCAACGCCATTGCGACCCAGGCACCGCTCTGCGGAATTCTGCAAGGTTTCCCGTGACGTGGAGCCCGGAAAAGGGTAGCCTAGGGGCGTATCTGCTAGTCACCCTCCGTTCAACCAGCGAGCCGAAGTTGACCGCCTTGTTTGTCCGGGGATTTCCTACAACCGCTAAAACCAGGGGAGAAGAGTTCGTGAAGAATATTTACGTGGGGAATCTGAGCTTCCGCACCACGGAAGAAGAAGTGCGCTCATTGTTTGAAGCCTACGGGCAGGTGGATCGGGTCAATGTGGTTCGCGACCGGGATACTGGCCAGCCGCGCGGCTTTGCGTTCGTCGAGATGTCCAACGACGAAGAGGCGGAAAAAGCAATCGCGGAGATCAACGGCCGGGCGGTTGGGGGTCGAGCGCTAAACGTCAACGAGGCGCGACCCAAAACTGAGCGTCCCGCCGGAGAACGTGGCGGGCGCGGTGGCGGACGCTTCGGCGACCGTGATCGCGGGGGCCGGGGCCAACGCTGGTAGCCAAAACTGATTCGCGCTAATTGCCGATAAGTTAAAAGTTTGATCGGGTGAAGCGCGAAGTATGAGCAAGATATGCTTTTACTTCTAACTTCACCCGATTACACTTTACCCGATCGTACTTTGTCCTTCCGCTGTCTCCACCAGGCGCACCACCATGCAGGTGATGTCATCGTGCTGGCTGGCTGCGCCAGTGAAGGCGTCCAGATCACGCATCAGTCGGTCGACGAAGGCACTGGCAGCGAGACCCGTACTGCTTTGCAGCAGGACCTTCAGCCGGTCCTCTCCGTACTCCTGTCCGGACTCGTTCACCGCCTCGATCACTCCGTCGGTGAAGATCAGCAACATATCGCCGGGCGAAAGTCTTTCGATCGCGGTCTGGTAGACGGTGGGCTGCTGGATTCCAAGTGGGAGTCCACCAGCTTCCAGCCGTGTCATTGCGCCCGATACGCGGCGCAGCATGGGAGCATTGTGTCCGGCGTTGCTGTATGTCAACTCGCGCGTGGTGGGGTCAAATTCCGCCAGGAACGCGGTCGTGAAGCGCACTCCTCCCCGGCTGTTCTCACAGGCATATTTATTCAGGCCGGCGGCGAGCTCGGGCATGGTAGATGACGTCGCGCTCAGAGTTCGCAAGCTCGCCTGAAACGTGGCCATAAGCAAAGCGGCTGGAACACTTTTGCCCGCAACGTCGGCAACCGCCATCAGAACTTTTCCTGGATTCGAGCCATCGCGCAGGAAAATGTCGTAATAATCCCCGGCTACGGTATTCGCCGGACGAGTAATAAAAGCGACATCGAGCCCCGGGAGCGCAGGTGAAACCTCGGGCACCAGCCACATCTGAATCTCGCGCGCAATCTGCAGATCGCGCTTCATGGTCACGCGATCCGCAATTTCCAAAACCAGCAGCAGAAGGAAAATCAGCGCTCCATAGAAATGAAAGTCGCCAAGAACGTGTGGACCCTTCTCGCCTGGGATCTCACCAGGAATTAGCATCAGGGCCAGTCCTACCAGGAGGAGCACCCGCTTGGCGGGAGAGAGCTTCATGATGATCGACCAGAAGAACTGGGTGATCAGTTGGAACCAGTCACGAGCCGTACGCCGGCTTTCCTGCGGCTGCACCTCCCGCGAATAGAGCTGATAGCCGACGCGCGCCTCTTGCTTGAACTGCGCCCACAACTGCTCCAGTTCCAGACCTTCCGTTACACGCTCCCAGAAGTTCTCAATCCTGCGGAAGAAATTGGGTTCGCGTGGCGGCGGGCCAGGCTGAGCAGGTAGCTGCCGGCTGTCTCGTTCTTGCTGGGCGACGGACATGGCTTAATCTATCGATTATAGGCCGCAGCACAGGAATCTCCGTTACCGCCTACTTGCAAGTCTGTATTGTTGACAAAAACTGGCACTGGTCACTGCTAGGAATTCTTCGGCGTTTATCCCACACCGCGACTTTCTCGAGCTTCAGGGTTCCTATTGGCAGCCACTTCAATAATCCGATTAGCCCATCCGGATCTGGAGGAGAACCGTATGAAGCGACATCTGTTCGTGTCTTCACTGTTGGCGGGAGTGCTCGCCCTCGGCGTAGGCGCTATCGCACAAACCACCGACCAACAAAACGATGCCAGGGATCTGCACCAGGACAAGCGCGACCTGCATCGCGATTACAACGACATCCACAATGACCGTCGCGATCTGCATCAGGACTATCGCGACATCAACCACGACCGCCGCGATCTATCAAAAGATCAGACCGACGTCAACCGCGATCGGCGAGACGCTTATCGCGACCGCAATGACATCTACCGCGATGACAGAAAGCTGGCGCACGATGAAAAGTACGACAAAGACGACGTCGCCCGCGATAAAGCTGACCTTCACCACGATCGCCGCGATCTGAATCATGATCGTACCGACATCCATCAGGACCAGCGTGACATTCACAGCGATCGCAAGGACCTGCACAAAGACTACGCCGACGTGCATCATGATCGGTCCGACCTGCGCCACGACTATCGCGACGTCCACCACGACAAGAAAGACATCCGGGCTGACCGGCGCGATTTGCACAACGACCGGAATCACAGGTAGAAGTTTCCGCGTTGCCTCCCTGAATCAGGCACGGACTTCGTTCCGTGCCTGTTTTTTTGAGTCGCGGCTCGCGATAGAATTCCCGTTCTCCGTTTGGGCTGTCATTTTCACGACCTCGGGAGACAACGTGCGGCCATTCCGATCCTGGGTTTTCCTTTCGGCATTTGTTTTCTGGTTTACAACCGGCGCGATTGCAAAGGTAGATCGCGTCGAGATCACACGGCGCAGCGATGTGCTGGAAGGCAAGGCGTTCGGACTGGCGGGACGTTACGAAAAGATTGTGGGACGCGTGTATTTCAAAGTCCGTCCCGACAATCCTCACAATCGCCGGATCATCGATCTCGACAAGGCGGAACGCAACGCGAGTGGTGAAGTCGAGTTTTCGGCCGATTTCTACGTGCTGCGGCCCAGGAACGGCGGCAATCACGTGGCCTTGTTCGAGGTTTCCAACCGTGGCCGCAAGAGCATTCTCGCCATTGCCAACCGCGGGACCACCAGCTTCGATCCCACTCAGGAATCAGACTTCGGCGACGGCTTTCTGATGGAAAACGGCTACACCGTGGCCTGGCTCGGCTGGCAATGGGACGTTCGCGATGAGCCCGGTTTACTCCATCTCTATGCGCCTATAGCCAAAGATTCCGCAGGCCCGATTCGCGGCCTGGTTCGGAGTGATTTCACACCGTCGGCTAAAACACTCGATGCGCCCGTGGGACACGTTCTCACCACTCCGAGTGGAACCGTGGGCGGGATCGGTTACCCGGTTGCCGATCCTGCCAATCCGCAGAATGTCCTCACCGTACGCGATTCGGCAACCGCACCACGACGAGTCATTCCGCGAACGCAGTGGGATTTTGCCCGCGAGGTGGATCACAAAGTTGTTCCCGACAAGCGCTACATTCATCTCAAGACCGGCTTCGAGGCGGGGAAGATCTATGAAGTGGTTTACGTGGCGCAGGATCCTGCAGTCGCCGGGCTAGGGCTGGCTGCCGTGCGCGACTTCATCTCTTACTTGAAGCACGGTGAGGCCGCGGTGGCGCCCGTGCGCTATGCCTACGGCGTCGGCATCTCCCAGAGCGGACGCTTTCTCCGGCATTTTCTTTATCAGGATTTCAACGACGATGAACAGGGCCAGCAGGTCTTCGATGGCATAATCGCACACGTTGCCGGAGCCGGCCGCGGCAGCTTCAACCATCGTTTCGCCCAACCCTCCCGGGATGCGCAGCCGATGTCCTCGGTCTTCTACCCGACCGATATTTTCCCCTTCACCGACCTGCCCGAAGCGGATGTGACCGGCAGCAAGGGAGGCGGACTCCTGGATGCCACAACCGTCTCCAATACTGTTCCTAAGATTTTCTTCACCAATACCTCGTACGAGTACTGGTCGCGTGCCGCTTCATTGATCCATACCGATGCGCAAGGCAAACTGGATGCCAGGGTGTCGGACCATGTCCGGATTTACCTCCTGGCCGGCCTGCAGCATTTCACTGGGCCGTTTCCGCCGGCTCACGGCGACGGCGAATACAAGTGCCAGCAGAAGACTAATCCCAACCCGGTCGCGTTTTTCTGGCGGGCATTGATCACAGATATGGACCAGTGGGCGCGAGAAGGAATTGCACCACCGGCGAGCGTCTATCCACACCTGGCGGATGCTAGCCTGGTGCCACCAGCGAAGCTGCTCTTTCCGCGTATACCCGGAGTCAAACTTCCCCAGGACGTGAATCTGGGTTGGCGGCTGGATTTCGGGCCGGACTGGAATCGCGGAATCATAAGTAACGAGCCTCCCAAAGTTCTCGGCTCCTATCCCGCGCTTGTTCCGCAGGTGGATAAGGACGGCAACGATTTGGGGGGCGTGCGGCTGCCGTCATTGACAGTGCCGCTGGCGACATATACGGGATGGAATTTGCGCGATCCCTCGATTGGCGCTCCCACGCAGCGCTGCAGCTTCGTGGGTTCCTACATTCCATTTGCCAAGACCGCGGCCGACCGCCGCAAGACCGGCGATCCCCGGCTCTCCATCACTGAACGCTACCAAAGCCGCGCGCAGTACATGGGACTCTACGCGGAAGCGGCCCTGGCTCTAATCAAACAGCGGTTCCTTCTACAACGAGACTTAGCCCCAATCCTGGAGCGTGGCGAGCAGGAGTGGATGGAGGCGAATAAGTAGAAGCATTCAGCACATAGCTAGTTCAGTTTGGAACCATGTGCGGCAGTAGCTTTCATCTTGTGTCATCTTGAGCTGTCATTTTGAGCAGGATGGGGTAAACCACACCCCGTCCGAGTCGAACGATCTTGCGGTTTCTTATTCCAATATGTCGGTACTGCCGCAAATTCGAGACTCTTAGCTGACTGCTGAATGCTGATTGCTGACTGCTATCTACGGAATCTTCCCGCTCGCCAGGTCCGCCACGAACTCCCGGTCGGCCTCAAGGAATTCAAAGTGCGGGAGTTCCTCGGGTCCAACCCAGCGCACGTCTCGAAAAATGCGGTTCTCCAGTTGGCCCTCGTAGCCGTGTACCAGGTAAAAGCGCAACTCCACCGCCCCGCCGCCGTCATAGACGTGGCGGATGCGCGACACCTCATCGCCAATCTGCGCGTTGATGCCCAGTTCCTCCTCCAGTTCCCGCCTCAGGGCATCGCGAGGTTGTTCTCCGGTCTCGATCTTGCCGCCGGGGAACTCCCATTTCAGAGGCATGCTCTGATGCTTGGTGCGCTGGCAGATAAGAATCTTGCCGTCGCGCAGGATTAAAGCTGCGACCACGTACTTCATGCCGATCGTTCGATAAATTTGCCGACCACGGCGGCACAGTGCTCCACCAGGTGCCGATCGTCTTCCGAAAAGGCGGCAGCAAAGTGGCTGTCGATATCAAGTTCGCCGACTACTTTTCCTTTGGCGAAGATGGGCACGACAATCTCCGATTTGGTTTCCAGCGAGCAAGCCAGGTAGCGCGAATCGGCGTTCACGTCATCCACCACGATGGTTGTGCCGGTCAAGGCAGCAGCGCCGCAGATACCCTGGTTCAGAGGAATGCGGGTGTGTGGGGTCATGGCGCCCACGAATGGGCCCAGTTCCAGGTAATTAGGATCTTGCAGGTCGATCATGTAGAAGCCCACCCAGTTGTACTTCAGCATGCGCTCGTTCAACAACTGGACAATGCGCATCATCAGTTCCTCAGCCGAGCCGGCGGTTGTAGCCAGAGTCTCAACCTCTTTAGCGATGATCTCTCGATTCAGCTCTTCCGATTTGGTAGCGGGCATGGTCAGCCTATTAGAGCACACGCGCAGGGGAAGGTGATCCCTCCGAAATGATCCTCCGGATTCCGGTGATTGGAGGAAAGAGCTCGGGGTGAATCGCGTGCGCCACGGCGCGTAATCCGACCACTAGCGTCGGTGCGGGAGTGTTCAGCCACTCATCGCGCAAGCAGTAGACGCGCCCCTGGCGCGCGGCACGCATTTCTCTCCACCCGCGCTCGCGAATAATTTTCTCCAGCGGGACCCTGTCACCGGCGCCGCACCAGGCTGCAATTACGACCTCGGGATCGGCCGCGCGGACCGTTTCGGCGGTCGTCTGCTTTCCCGGTTCGCCCAGGAATTCGCCTCCAGCCGCACCAACTAGCTCAGCCACCCAAGCCTGCGAATGGATGATGGGTTTTCCCCATTCCTCGCAGAAGACCAGCGGCCGCTCGCACCCGCGAGCACGCGACTCGACTTCGGCGATGTCTGCTTTCATTTGCTTGATTACGCTTTCAGCGCGCCCAGGTTCTCCCAGCACGCCCGCAATTTTGGCAATGTCACCATAAATGTCGTTCAGGCTATGTGGAGCCAATCCCAGGAACGAGACTCCCGCTCTCAGAATCTCGGCCACAGCCTTTTCCTGGTAAGGGACAGAGGCAATCACCAAATCGGGCTTGGCGGCGAGGATTTGCTGTGCCTGCGCGGTCCAGGAATCGTGCACGAGAATCCGCTGGCCGTCGTCCACCTCCGGGCAAACATCGGCGCAATACTTGGTGCAGGCCACCAGCCGGTCCAGCAGCCCGAGACACTTGAGGATCACCGTGGCACTGGGCTGCAGCGAAACGATTCGGGTGGGAAAAAAGGACTGCGGCACCACTTCATTCTAACTGGACGAATGATTACAACTTGCCCGAGTCCCTTCTGCTCCTGAGGGTGCCCCGTTCAAGCGAAAGCTTGGGCGGGGTCGTTTGCATAGAGCACTACGACGCCAGGGGCGAGTCCTTCACCCTGAAGGGTTCAATTTCCGTGGCCTTGATTTCGGGTAGGCGGCGCCAGCGGTGCTTCAGATAGGCCCACGGAATATGGAACAGCAGAACCTTGGGGCTGAATTTTGAGGAGGTATGTATCCAACATGAATGCGTGCACCAGCATTTGGCGCTCGGGATGGCAGCAATTTCATCCTTCATCTCGCGAGAATTCATCGCTGCTGTCAGATCGAAGTCAAAGTCCTGCAAACGCGCCAGCTTCGGCCGCAATTCGCAGGCGCGGAAGTGGCCGTCATGGTCAATGACGATTGTAGTTTGCCCAGCCGTACACGGCATCGGCCAGGCTTTGTCGCTGTAATGATTTTGCTCGTGAATGTCGAAGTGAAGCCTGATATTTCCCAGATAGTAGGCCCGCGCCAGACAGCGTGCCGCCTGCCCCAGATGTGAGAACAGCCTGTCCGCATAGCGGTCGTGAAACCACATCAACTCCCGATGCAGTCTGCTCAAATCTTCTCGGGGAATTCGCTTCAGCCCCGGGTCCATGGGATTGCCGCGAATAATCTCGAAATAATGGCCATCCGGATTGGCTTCCCCCATCATCTTCAGGCCGAGCGTGACCAGTTCGCGGTAATTCTCTGAGGTGACACAACTGACGACATTGCGCCGCAGCCGCCGTACACGCTTCCATTTCGCCGCCACCATCTCCATCGTGGCCACTGTCTTCTGAAAATTGTTGGGAACGCCACGGATGGCGTCGTGTGTGTTGGCCAGACCGTCGAGCGAAAAGTTCAAATCAATTACCAGCTCAGGGCAGCGTTCGAGCAGATGCGTAATCACCGCATCCAGCTTGGCGGGAAGCAGGCCATTGGTGGGGAGATTCACATGGCGCATCTGGTTGTTGATGTAGAACAGCTCAATAATCTCGGCCAGATCCTTGCGCATGAAGGGCTCGCCGCCCGAAAGCCAGAGCTTGTGAAACCGAGGCGCGCTGAGACTGAGTTTCTCGATCTGTTGGAAGCTGAGATCACGGCCCTGGTTCAGCTCGTCCCAATAGAAGCAGGTGCGGCACAGTGAATTGCAATTGGAGGTGACGAACAGAAAGACCGACTCCAGCGAAATCGGGCGGAATGCACTCTTCGCGTAATGAAAATAGTTAAACCCCACAGCCGGAATGATACGGCATTTGCGCTTTTGAGTCCGTTATCATCACCAGCGAGCGCAGCGAGCGAGGGATCTGCAGTTGGGCCTTGAGCCAACGCGCCGCAGCTCACAAATAAGTCAGCGCTCGGCCCTAAGCCCCGGTCGGGCACGTACAAACGCCCACACCGACAGGCACGCCTATGTTCTCAATGAATCCGCACGTCTGCCCCAGATAAAGGAGTTCGCCTTGCATCAGGACACTCGAGTCAAAAGCCTGGTCCGAGATTGTGGTGCCCTGCACATGACTCATCCAGGCCCGCAGGTTCCGTACTGGAACCGGTGAAGTTGGGTCGCAGTTTTGAGGGTGGTCAGAAACAATCTTAATGACTCCAGAGTTGAGAAGGCCCAGAAAGAAACCAGAACCAGGAACAAGCGGCGCCTGTAACAGGTTGTACTGTAGGGAGAGCGTAAGGAGGCCATTGGCGCTGATTCGGCAGGCACAGCATTCCAGCATTTCCTGTTGATTGTCGAATACGAAGAGGTCGGCGCAGATCTCCCGCTGAACACCCGGGTTGACAATCCGAACTGTCTGGTCGGAACTGAACTGTGAAAAGACGCCAAGATTGGAATAATTCTGGTTGTAGTAAGTGAGTAGGTATACATCTGATACTTGCGCGAGACACGGCACGCAACTTGCCACGGCTAGGGCCACGGCCACAATCCAAAGCCAGCGCTGAATCGGGCATGAACTGGATTTCGTATTCCTGTCGCCCATCTTCACACCTCAATGAGAGAATCGCGCCCTGGAGACTGATCGGCCGCCCTGCCTTCAACTGCTTGCCGGGCAGAGGCACACTCTCTTCGTGCCGGCCGCCTTGTGGCATCGCTGCGCCAAGGAAACCAATTCTTCTTGCGAAAGAAAACTATCCGCGAATGGAACATCGCTTTCGGAGTTCGCGATCCGAAAGAGGTTAAGCGGAGGTGCAAGTTCCAGGTGCGTCATCGAAGTGCGCAGCTGTGGAACCGGATTAGGGTGAGTGGCATTGCAGTTGGCAAGAGCGTCGGACACAATCTTGATCACTCCCGTGTCGGGTCTTCTCCCACCCGGAAAAGCGGCTGCAGGCAGTAGATTCAAGCGCAGTGAGAGGGTCAGGATTCCGTTTGCACTGATGCGACACGCACAGCAGGTCTCAAGTTCTTGATTTGCGTCGAAGACGTAGATATCCGCGCAAACCGTGCCATGATCAGCGCTGAGGGGTGCGCCCTGCCAGCCCGGATTCAGGATGTTTATCGTCTGATCGCTGATCTGGCTATTGGCATTCGCGTAAAAGCTGAGTTGGTAAACGTCATCTTGCGCTCGCCCCGAAAAGGTAGCGGCGACGACAATCGCCACCAACACCATGGCCCGGATGACAGTGCACGATGAGCAATAACACTTTCTCATGGAGGCACCTCCAATCGGATGCACTGGGGGAACCAATCGGGATTCGGGGAAACCGGACCGGGCCTGTTAGGAAAAGCGGTAGCAATCTAGCGTTGTGCGCTTCGGCATGTCAATCCGAATTCTCCTGCTGGATGTTTCGACTTGCGGAGGGAGAGAAGATTGCAGCATCCGGGAAAAGGCGAACGGCCTCGCCGCGAAATGACCACATGTCCCTTCCAATTGCCCGATTACAATTTACTTGTGATAGCCAAGACTTGAGCTTGCATGCCACGCCGTCCGATGGGGTCGCTGCCCGTCAACCAAGAGCCTCAGCCTGGTCTTGAGCGCAACGGCTAAGCGGCGAATAAACGGCGCAAGCTTGCGCTAACGCCTGATTAGGTAAATCATCGTGGTAAGTCTTGCTGTTTCAGCGTAAAGTGCTGGCGTGACAAGCCGATCTAAACAAAAGCAGCCATCGGAAATGCTGCAACACGACACGCTGTCGCGTCAGAGGAACATTGTCTTTCCCGATACTGTTCGCAACGAAGCCGAAGGCTACCGACACCTACTTTCCGCTCCGAAACTGAGCACGGTGGAGAGGGTCGGGGCTTTTATCGAGGGGCTGTTTGGACTTGTGCTCGGCCTCGGACTCGGAATCGCAAGCTTCTTTATGCCGAGAATGGTCGCAAACGAAGTAGATTCGCGTACTTTCGGCGCAGTGATGATTGTTCCCGCTCTATTGATGATGGGAGTCGCACTTGTGTTCGCGGTCTTGGGTTTCAGGCTGCTGAAGCGTTCAATCGGGCGTTAGGTTTCATTCCCCCCAAGGCTGTTGGCGATAAATCCCGATTGCACTCAAAATCCCCCAATCGAATACCAGTCTGCGTCAAATACGTAGAAACTCGCCAGCGCTGTCCGCAAGGTCAAGCCATTACAATTTACTCAACTACAAATTTCTCCATGTATTCGCCCCAGGTGCTCGATCACTTTCAGAACCCACGATTCGTTGGGGAACTCTCCAACCCGACAGTCACCGTCGAGATTCAAAATCCCGCCTGCGGTGACGTTCTGAAGCTGTCGTTACGCGTGGCCGACGGCAGGATCGAAGAAGTGCGCTTCCGGGCCATGGGCTGCGTGCCCGCGATCGCCTGCGGATCCAAGCTGGCCGAACTCCTGGCGGGCAGAACAGTGGCCGACAGCCGCCAGATCAGCAGGGAAGAGCTGGTAGAGGCGCTCGGCGGTCTGCCCCCCGCTTCGACCCATGCCAGCCACCTGGCGATGGACGCCCTGCGTGAGGCATTGGCTAAGATCGGTGATATCCGATTTAGAGAATGATCGAAGATTGAGCCAGAAACCCCCACCTTAGCCAAAGGAAGGCTAGACTGGGGCACCCTCAGGGTTTCGCAAGGAACCCAGTTTCCTCGCCAGGCCTGTGGATCGGCCAACTCCGCTTCCGCGCCAGCCCCTCCAGGTCCGGATTAGGGTTCACCACGAAGGGATGACCCGCCATCTCCAGCATGGCAGCGTCATGGATGGAATTGCCGAATGCCACGTCGGGGACGCGCCCAATCACCTCCCGAATCGCCAGAGCTTTACCTTCATCGGAAGGCACCCTCACCAACCGGTCGGTTGCCATCCCGTTTTCGATATAAACGCTGCAGGCCAGGACTCGCTCAGCCGGGATACCAAATTCCTTGGCGCCTACAATCACCACCCAGTCATTGGTGGAGGAAACCGCCCAGAGCTCGCACCCCATCGCTCGTAACCGTTCCGTGAGCACCTTCATTTCCCGAAAGATGCCCGGCGCGATCTTAAGGGGGAAAAATTCGGCGGCGGCGCGCTGCAAGTCGACCTGGCGCAATCCAGCGTGCATAGTCACCATTTCGCCGCACATCTGCTCTTCGCCCACCAGCCCGGCCCGGTAGTCGTCATAGCGCTTCCTGAGCTTGGCCGCGACCTCCGCCGAGACCAGGCCCCGCTCCATTTCCCAATAGAAAAAGAGCTCTCCGGAATCGTTTTTCCAGAGGGTGCCATCGCAATCGAAGACCGCCAGACGCGGTTCCAACGCCAGCACCGAGTCAATGAACCGTGCCGCCGCGGGGGCAAGTCGGGTTTCGGCCGTCTGGTCTGCTTGGGGGGGATTCATTGCTTCACGGTAGGTCCCAGCGAGTTTATCAACTCGGCATATTCTTCGGGGGTGTCGATATTGACCGCCACCAGGGGGTCGTCAACCGCAATGTATGCGACCTGGGATTGATGAGCATGCTCGATCTCGCGGGCATTGGAAGTGGAAGGTGCTTCCAGGATGGTGGTGATCATTTCCCGGCCAATGACGATGGGATGCCCATGGCGTCCGCCGTATTCTGGCACTACTGCCCAGCTCCCCTGCGACAATTTGTCCAAAAAACTCTGTAGGAGAAGGCCGACAGTTTCGCTGCGAGGCGGCGGCCGGTCCACTAGAGTCACCACGGCGGCGTCCCTGCCGCGGTTAAGAACTTCCTGTACACCGACTTGCAAGGAGCTGAACTGACCCCGCTCGGCCGCCGGATTCACCGCCAGGAAACCGCCGTTGGCATACACCACTGGCCGTATTTCGTCCGCGGTTCTCCCCCCTACGACGATAACCAGGTCGGTATGAATGCTGAGCGTCGCAATCGCGGTACTCAGGAAGGTCCCTTCCCGCCAGGGCAGCAATGCCTTGCTGCGACCCATACGGGAAGATTCCCCGGCAGCCAGGATTACTCCGCAGAAGCTCGGCGCTCGTGCCATCACGAAAACAGGGTAGCAGATTGCACTACCGTGTCAGTGATCGGTTACCGGCGTTCAAAAAATTTTCGTCGCGTGCGCACAAACCGTGCGAGTTGATGCACAATACGTGAAACCCCTACGGCGCAAGCCTCATCTATCGAAACGTTTGCCATGAAATGTGAAGCCCAGGTGAATCGGGTCGGGACGTGGTGGCAGTGGACGCAGGTCGCTCTCGTCTACGGCGCCATCGAGATGTCGTTGTGGAGTGAGGGATCAGCCCAGAAGATCTGGTACATGGTTTCTCTGCTGCTGATCGTTTTCCTGACCCTGTTGAACCGCCCCGATCCGCGCCAGATTGGTTTTCGGATTTCCGGCGCACGCGGCTCCATATGGGTCATAGCCATTGCCGCACTGGTGGCTTCCTCGGTTCTGGGGACGGCCTGGGCGCTGGGTACACTGAAGCCCGTATACGCATCGCACTCCCCAGCCTTACATGCATTGCTATATCTGGTCTGGGCGTTCGAGCAGCAGTTCATTCTGAACGCCTTCTTCTTCTGGCGAATTCGAGCCGCGGTTGGAGATAACTGGAAAGCCGTGGTGATGTCCGCTGCTCTTTTCTCGCTGGCGCACATTCCCAACCCTATTCTCGTACCGGCAACCCTGCTGGGAGGAATCTTCTTCGTGGAAGCCTTCCGCCGCTGGCGCACTCTCTATCCCCTGGCGGTCGCTCATGGCATGCTGGGGCTGGCCCTGGCCTTGTCCTTTCCTGATTCAATCATGCGCCACATGCGGGTGGGGATCTCCTTCCTGCGCTTCGTGGCCCACAGCTAGCCATCGCCAATCAACCAAATAAGCCCTCATACAGCGGTGTCCCTTTCACTGGGAAGAGGCGGGCAGGGAAACCTGATTCTTTGTGACCGGTGCGATTGACACGGCGCGACTTTGGGATAGAGTAAGTAAGCACTTACTATGTCTCTCACCCACGCCCGTATTCCGGCCGTGGACCGCCGCCATCAGATCCTGACCGTGGCCACGGAATTGTTTGCCCGCCAGGGCTACCAGGGGACGACCACGCGCCAGATTGCTGAGCAGGCCGGGGTCAACGAAGCCATCATCTTCCGCCATTTTCCCAGCAAACAAGAGCTTTACTGGGCCATCATCGAAAACCAGACCCAGCAGCAGGGAATTCGCGAGAAGCTGCTCACTCGCCTTTCACAAAAAGGAGGTGACGAGCAGATTTTTTGCGATATCGCCCGCATGCTGCTCGATCGCGATACCACCCTGACCCGCTTGCTGCTCTTCAGCGCGCTGGAAAACCACGAGCTCTCCTACCGGTTCTTCTGCTCGCATGTTACCGGCTGCTACGACTTGCTGGCCGACTTCATTCGCCAGGGCATTCGCGAAGGCCGCTTTCGCGAAGTCGATCCGCTGCTGGCCGCTCGCGGCTTTTTCGGAACCATCTTCTACCACTTCCTGGTACAGGGACTCTATGGCGGGGAAGAAATCCAGCATTTCGATCCCGAACTTGTTTGCTCCACCTTCGTCAAAATATGGCTGGATGGGATGCGTACTGAATCAGCTTCCTCGGGCAACGGCAATCATGCGCGCCGTTTAAAGGCGAGAAAGGGAACTGGGAACTGATGGCGCGAGCACCTCTAAGTTACCGACGCAGAGCTGTCATCGCGGTGGCCAGCTCGCTCGCGATTGCTGTTGCCATCATCCTGCTCCCATCGTGCCGCCCCAAGAAATCGCCGCCGCCGCCCAAGGAAGGTGTGCCCGTAGTGGTCGCCGCGGTCGTTCAAAAAGACATGCCGGTGCAGCTGCGGGCCGTCGGCAACATCGAATCCTATTCGACGGTATCGGTGAAAACCCAGGTCAGTGGTGAATTGACTGGCGTCCTCTTTAAAGAGGGCGATTTCGTCAAACGGGGGCAACTGATCTTCACCCTCGACCAGCGGCAATTTGAAGCCGAGCTGAAACAGGCGGAGAGCAATCTTGCCCGCGACATCGCTCAATTGGCGCACGCCAAGGCGCAGGCGGAGCGCTATGCCGGATTGAACAAGGACGGCATCATCTCGGACGAGCAAAACGACCTTATGCGTACGTCTTATGACGCGATGGAAGCTACCGTAGCCGCTGACCGCGCGGCAGTCGCGAACGCCAAGGTCCAGGTGACCTACTGCAATCTCTACTCCCCGATCGACGGCCGCACCGGCAACTTGCTTGTCCACCGCGGCAACATGGTCAAGGCGAATGCCGACACCGGACTGGTTACGATCAACCAGATCCAGCCCATCTATGCCACCTTCTCGGTTCCCGAGGCAGCTCTGGCGGAGATCAAAAGGGAAATGGCTACGCGCCCGTTAATCGTAGAGGCTTATATTCCCAACGATCCAAAACCGGCGATCGGAAAGCTCGCCTTCATCGATAACACCGTCGATCCGATGACCGGGACGATCAAGTTGAAAGGCGAGTTTGCTAATACCGATCATCGGCTGTGGCCCGGACTGTTCACCAATGCTGTTTTGACCTTGCGAACGCAGGCCAATGCACTCCTGGTTCCCTCGGTTGCGATCCAGACAGGACAACAGGGTCCCTTTGTTTTTGTAGTCAAGCACGACAACACGGTGGAGATGCGCCCGGTTAAGGTGGACCGCGCCATTGAAAGCCAGACTGTGCTCAGCTCAGGTGTGCAGGGAGGTGAGCGCGTGGTGATCGACGGCCAATTGCGGCTGGTTCCGGGAGCGAAGGTCGCATTCAGTGCGCTGGGCGGCAGTGGCAATTCCACCGCTACGACTGAGCAGGCTCCAGTGAGACAAGGCAACGGTTCGTGAACATCGCTGAACTATTTATCCGGCGGCCGGTGATGACCACCCTGGTCATGCTGGCGATTCTGTTGTTCGGAATCATGGGCTATCGCGCCCTGCCGGTCAGCGATCTGCCCAATGTCGATTTTCCCACCATTCAGGTAAGCGTCACTCTGCCGGGCGCCAGTCCCGACACCATGGCGTCCTCCGTTGCCATGCCGCTGGAAAAGCAGTTCTCGACCATCGCCGGCCTGGACCAGATGACCTCGGTCAACATGTTGGGCAGCACCCAAATCACACTGCAATTTGAGCTCAGCCGCAGCCTCGACGCCGCCGCCCAGGACGTCCAGTCAATGATCGCCAAGGCAGGGCGGGATCTGCCACAGAACCTGCCTTATCCGCCTTCCTACCAGAAGGTGAATCCTGCCGATCAGCCGATTCTATATCTGTCCTTGAGTTCTCCCACGTTGCGGCTGTCCGATGTGGACGAGTATGCCGAAACCTTGATGGCGCAGCGCATCTCCATGGTCAGCGGCGTGGCCCAGGTTAGTGTCTTTGGCGCACAGAAGTATGCCGTCCGCGTGCAACTGGATCCGCGCGCGCTTGCCACTCAAAAAATCGGCATCGATGAGGTCAACAATGCAGTTCAAAACGGCAATGTGAACGTCCCGACCGGGACACTGTGGGGCACCCGTCAGGCTTTCACCCTGCAGGCCAACGGCCAGCTGATGCGTGCCGCCGAATACCAACCGTTGATTGTGGCCTATCGCAATGGATCACCGGTCCGGCTGCAACAAATCGGTCATGTCTTCGACAGCGTGGAAAACGACAAGAACGCCGGCTGGTTCTCCAGCGGTCCCGGCAATCTGGATCGAGCTATCGTGCTCGCCATTCAACGCCAGCCGGGAACCAACACGGTGGAAGTCGTCGATAACATCCGCGCGCTGATGCCCGCCTTCCGCCAGCAGATGCCGGGCTCAGTTCGCCTCGACGTTCTTTATGACCGCTCCAAGACGATCCGCGAGTCGGTGAACGATGTGAAGTTCACGCTCTTTCTCGCCCTCGTCCTGGTGATTCTGGTCATCTTTCTCTTTCTGCGCAATCTTTCAGCGACGCTGATCCCCAGTCTCGCTCTGCCGTTCTCCATCATTGCCACGTTCGCGGTGATGTACCTGCTGGGGTATTCGCTGGACAATCTTTCGCTCATGGCGCTGACGCTCTCCGTGGGCTTCGTAGTCGATGACGCCATCGTGATGCTGGAGAACATTGTCCGCCACATGGAAATGGGCGAGCAGCCCTTTCAGGCGTCATTGCGCGGTGCGCGCGAAATTGGCTTCACCATTGTGTCCATGACGCTCTCGCTGGCCGCCGTGTTCCTGCCGGTCCTGTTCATGGGCGGAATCGTAGGCCGGTTGCTGCACGAGTTCGCCGTCACCATCGGTGTGGCCATCCTCGTTTCCGGATTTGTTTCTCTCAGCCTCACGCCCATGCTGTGCAGCCGCATCCTGCGTGCCCAGCAGCAGGGAAGCGAAGCCAGGCATGGAAAGCTCTACATGGCTTCAGAGCGGGTGTTCGATGGCATGCTCCACGTCTACGATCGCACCCTCCAGGTAGTCCTGCGCCATAAGCTGGCGACCATGACGGTTTCACTCATATTGCTGGTCGCCACCGGCTATCTGTTCAGCAGCATGCCGAAGGGTTTTCTGGCCAGTGAGGATCAGGGCCAGCTCTATGGCTTCAGCGAAGCGGCACAAGGAATTTCTTTCGACGACATGGTGCGCCATCAGCTGGCGGTGGCGAATACCATCCTGGAATCGAAGAATGGCAAGTACATCAACTCATTCTTTATGGCCGTGCCCCGCGGCGCCAACAACCAGGGTTTCCTGGTAATGCGCTTTGTGCCGCGCGCCCAACGGCCACACGTGGATCAGATTCAGCAGGAGCTTCGTCCCGTTCTCGCCAGAATTCCCGGCATTAACGTGTATCTGCAGAATCCGCCGTTGATTCGCATCGGCGGTCAACTCACCAAGAGCCAATACCAGTTCACCTTGCAGAGCCCCGACACCGACGAGCTCTATTCCTATGCCACGAAATTCGAGAATGAACTGAAGAAAGTTTCCGGTCTGCAGGACGTGACCAGCGACCTGTTGATGAAAAATCCGCAGGTCAACATCGAGATTGACCGCGATAAAGCCGCTGCACTCGGAGTGACCGCCGCACAAGTGGAGGACGCACTCTACACCGCTTACTCAGCACGCCAGATTTCTACCATCTATGCCCCCAACAATGCTTACCGGGTGGTGATGGAAGTTCTGCCTGAGTTCCAGATGGACCCCTCCGCTTTGTCCATGCTTTACATCCGCTCCAGCGGTGGGCAACTCGTCCCCCTCAACACCGTGGCCAAGCTGACCAACACCCTGGGTCCGCTGGTTGTGAACCATCTTGGCCAGCTGCCTGCAGTAACCATGTCGTTCAATCTCGCGCCGGGAGTGGCACTGGGTGATGCCGTTTCCGAGGTCAACCGGGTTGCGCGCCGAATCCTGCCCGACACCATCACGACCAGCTTCCAGGGGACTGCTCAGGCATTTGAATCCTCCTTCCGCGGCATGGGATTACTGCTGGTGATGGCCATCGCCGTGATCTATATCGTGCTGGGCATCCTTTATGAGAGCTTCATTCATCCCATTACTATCTTGTCTGGGCTGCCCGCCGCAGGTCTGGGCGCGCTGCTGACGCTGAAGCTGTTCCATCTTGAACTGAATCTTTATGCGTTTGTGGGCATCATCATGCTGGTCGGCATCGTCAAGAAGAATGCCATCATGATGATTGACTTCGCGCTCGAAGCCCAGCATTCCGGGCAAAGGCCAGAGGATGCGATCTATCACGGCGCCCTCATTCGTTTTCGGCCGATCATGATGACCACCATGGCGGCCCTGATGGGTACTTTGCCGGTTGCGCTGGGATACGGTGCCGGTGCCGAATCGCGTCAGCCGCTGGGCTTGGCGGTTGTCGGCGGCCTGGTAGTCTCGCAATTGCTGACGCTCTACATCACGCCGGTCTATTACCTGTATCTGGATCGCTTCCAGAACTGGGCTGGTAGGAAGATGCGTTTTAGGGGCAAGGCACGCGGCACGGCAGAAGCGGAACAGGTCGCAGGCGTGCTCACCGAATTCTGATTTCTCCTCCAGAGACCCCGGTGATGGGCGTTCCAGCAAGATCGGAACGCTCTCTCCGGGTGAATAGGGCCATCAGCAACCAGCACTCAGTCATCCGCACTCAGCATTTTGACGCCTTGTCTGTCATCCTGAGCGAAGCGCCCGCAGATGTATTTCGATCCGCAGTTTCTTGCGGATCGGCGGGCGCGCAGTCGAAGGATCTTGCGGTTATTCTTATCATCCCAAACAGAGCACAGCGGCGAAGGAGTCCTCTTTTTTGTCATCACAAGCGAGCGCAGCGAGCGAGGGATCTGCAGTTTTCAAGCCCGAGTGCGAGCACACCGCCGCTGTTCCAGCCTTAGCCACATTTAGAATTCCGCCATGAACCCAATTCGCATCGCCCTCGCCAACCTGCGATTTCCAGCAACTGCCGACGAGTCGCTCACGTTGGCCGAGCAAGCGATCGCCCAGGCGTCTACCGAGCGGGCCGAGATCGTGTGTTTTCCGGAGTGCTACGTTCCCGGTTACCGGGCAAAGGGAAGGGAGATAGACCCACCCGATCCCGCATTTCTCGAGCGGGCCTGGTCCACTATCGCGGCCGCTGCTGCCAAGGCGAATATCGCAGTCGTTCTCGGCACCGAACGCGTCGTCGATCATGGCTTGCTCGCCACGGCCGTGGTCATCAATCGCGATGGAACGATCGCCGGCTTGCAGGACAAAGTCCAGCTCGATCCTTCCGAAGAGGGCACCTATTCCTTTGGTACTGGCAGGCGACTCTTCCAATCCGGTCCGTTGACATTCGGGATCGCGATCTGCCATGAAGGTTGGCGCTATCCGGAGACGGTTCGCTGGGCCGCCCGCCGGGGAGCACAGGTCGTATTCCACCCGCATTTCCATGAGCACGAGGATGGCGGCTATGCGCCCTCCAGTTTTGCCGATCCCGCGAATACATTTCACGAGAAAGCAATGTTGTGTCGGGCGGCTGAGAATACCTGCTATTTCGCATCCGTGAACTGCGCCAGCACTGGATCGCCCACTACTTCAGCGGTCGTTCGGCCCGACGGAACTCTGCTCGCCTGCCAGCCCTACGGCCAGGTAGGCTTGCTCATCGCGGACATTGATCTCAGTGCCGCCACAGGCCTGCTGGCGACGCGCTGCAAATATGCCTGACATCTCCTCACCCCAGCGGCTTCAGCTCACCCAGCATCGTAGGGATGAGTTCCGAAACCGTGGGATGAATGTGCACGGCTCTTTGCATCACCGTGTACGGTGCCTTCGCGTACATGATGTCGAGGATGCAATGAATCACCTCATCGCCGCCGGTACCCAGAATAGACGCCCCTAGAATCGCCTTGCTCTCCGCGTCGATCAGGATCTTCATGAACCCTTGCGTCTCGCCCTTTTCCACCGCGCGCCCTACCCGCGTCATTGCACGGGTACCGATGAGCGCGCGCTTGCCGGACTTGCGAACTTCGGCCTCGGTCATTCCTGCACGTCCCAGCGGCGGATCGATATAGAGAGCGTAAGCGAGAATGCGGTCGCTGACGCGGCGCGGGTCATTGTCCAGCAGATTCGCCGCTACAATTTCATAGTCGTTATAGGCGGTATGGGTGAACGCGCCTTTGCCGTTACAGTCCCCCAAAGCCCAGATGCCAGGCACATTCGTGCGCAGCTGATCGTCAACCACGATGTAACCATGCTCATCTTGCCTGACTCCGGCTTTCTCCAGCCCAAGATCATCGGTATTCGGCCGCCGGCCCACGGCAAGAAGCACGTGCGATCCGATCACCTCGGGCGCGCCGGTATCGCACTCCACTCCCACGGCCAGGCCTTGGGGATGCCTCGCGAGGCGAATGCACTTGGCGTTCAGACGCAGGTTGATGCCTTCCTTCTCCAGGATCTGCTGAATCGCAGTCGAGACATCCTCATCCTCGCGGTGAACCAGACGCGCCGCCATCTCTACGATAGTCACCTCACTCCCGAAGCGCCGGAACATCTGCCCAAACTCCAGTCCTACGTAACTGCCACCCACAACGATCAAATGCCGGGGCAGAAAATCCACCTGCATCATCGAAGAATTGTTTAGAAAGGGAACTTCCTTCACCCCCGGCATGTCCGGCACGACTGCGCGGCCACCTACATTGAGGAAGACCTTTTCCCCGGTGATCCGCTGATCTCCCACTGTGACCTCGCCCGCCGATTCCAGCCGCGCTTGCCCACGATAAACGGTGCAGTTGGGAGTGTTCTCCAGCCAGGACTCGACGCCGGTGCGGGATTTTCCAGAAATCATATCTTTGCGCGCCTTCACTGCCTTCATATCCACACTTATCTCTCCTGCGACTACGCCGTAATCGCTAGCCCGCCGGGCGATATGAGCTGCGTAAGCACTGGCCACCATCGTCTTGGTGGGAATGCATCCAGTGTTCACGCAAGTGCCGCCGAAAAGTTTGCGCTCGATGATTGCGACTTTCATTCCCGAGCTGGCAAGGCGAACTGCCAGGGATGGGCCAGCTTGCCCGGTACCAACGATGATGGCGTCATAACTAGTGGTCATGAGACCTCCCGAGAGGGCGCTAGAAACTACTTCAACATAGCCCGATAAATGCCGATATATAGACGGTTTGCTGGCAAAATTAGTGTCCCAGAATAGATTCCGAGCCTGGCGTTACGGATGGCCGTTGTCCCGATTCTAAATGCGCCCTACTGATGGCTAGAAATCGCGCCCAATTCGTGATTTCCGTCACAGC
>Ga0187776_10000207_pt1 | contig 28460 bp, 24 predicted proteins | sample 0216_BV02_MP12_2_FD_132426 | JGI IMG/M metagenome (GOLD analysis project Ga0187776, IMG submission 132426) | Tropical peat soil microbial communities from peatlands in Department of Meta, Colombia - 0216_BV02_MP12_20_MG | ecosystem: Environmental > Terrestrial > Soil > Wetlands > Peat | place...
CAGTCCTGCCAAGAGTATGATGCATAGGGATTTCTTCAACATCGCCTTAACCTCTCTGGTGATGTCAGGTATCCGCGCTCACATCGTCGGATACCTTTCACATCACGTGTCTCCAGCCAAGGTCGATCGTGGCCTGGGCGTTCCGGTTCCCACGGGGATCGATATACTGGGCCCGGACATCATAGATTACCCACGCGCCCCCACCGGCAGCGCCCTTCCCTTTGCCCTCGTAGCCTGCGGCTAGCTGGATGGCACTTCCCGTGGAGAGTTCCGTTCTCCCGCGCACCCTGATGTTGGTGTGAGGGTCAGACCCGGTGTAGTCTTTCGGGTAAAAGGCGTCGCGGTTCGTGTCGGAGGGGATGGGGTCCGGCGTGTTCGCTTGCGTGTTCATGTAGAAATTGGAGGTGACGACCGTGACCTTCCAATGATCCTGGCTTGCCTGACCTATGTCCATCGGGGCGGTCCAGTTCTTCTGATCGATATTCTGCTCCAGCAGCTCGCTCCCCATCTGGGTTCCCCCTTCGGCGGAGTAAAAGGTCCTCTTGGTGACCTTGTCGTTTCCCGAGATCTGAAGCTCCACTGTACTCGTGGTCAGGGCGGCGATCCCGAGGAGGGTTAACACCACCAGTATCAGCAGGGCGATGACGAGGGCGCTTCCTCGCTGATTGTGCAACACGGTCGGACTTCTCATACTCCCCTCCTCCAAGGTGCGGCGGATGGTATCCGGCCCATCAAATAACATCGGATTTCATGAAGTCGAAGGTGGCACGTCTGATCAAGCCCCGATCGGTCCACTGGACGATCATACGGATCGTCTTGACGTTCGGAATGGGTCGATCAACGGCAACGTTCCAATACGCCGTGTAAATCACGCCGCTCGGGTCGGTCCAGGTGACAGTGTTATCGGCGCCGGCCCCTGTAGTATCTAATCCGTTAGTGTTATCGCCGTTCGGATCATTGAGACTAGGGTCGGTGTAGGCGAGGCTGATGAATCTCTCCATCCGGTCCTGGGCCAAGGTGGAAGCCTCGGTGAGGCCCATCGCCTGGGAGTTTCCTTTGATCGCCGTGGCCTGCATGGAGGCGATGGCGAGGAGGCCGAAGGCCAGGATGAACAACGCGATGATGACCTCTAGGAGGGTGAAACCCTTCTCTTGTCGTTGATAAGATGGCTTTCTCATGACGTTTCCCTCGGACGTGTCCATGATTTAGAGCCCCATGTTTCTGCACTGTACGGTTGTGGTCAAAAGCCGGCGCCGGAAGTTGTCGCCCGATGCGGTCCAGCTCCATGTAGCCGGGCTCTGCTGGTTGGTATACGTTTGGGTATTTCTGAACTCACGATCCGTGCGCTGGGTTCTGGCCAATATCGTGATCTCCACCCTCCTCACGTTGGCCAGGCTGGTGTCGATTGCGCCCGTGATATCAGTGCCGCTCTTGTCCAGGTAAACGAAATTGAGCGCCTGAATGTCATCGGCCACAGCCACCCACTTGCTAGGGCCGGGGGTGGTGGGGATGAACTTTTCCAGCGTGCTGTTTGCCGCATTCAACCGGTAGGCGGTCTGCTCGGCGTCGACATTGGCGAGGTCGAGGGCCCCGTTCCCATTCGTATCCATGGTGAAAGCGATTTGCGTGTTGCTTGGCGGGATATTCACGTCGTCAGCGGGGTCGGCCGGGTCGAGGGGTAGGGTGCTTACGAACCCGCCAACGTTCGGCACTCCCGCGGGGTTATAGCCGGCCATCCTGATATCGTTCGCCATCATGTAGATCGCGGCTCGAAGGTTCTGCTGCATATCCGCGACCTGGTCCTGCGCCACGTACGAATCCTGCTGAGATTTGTAAGTGGTATAGATCGCCCCGATGATGATAAGGAACACAACGGTGGCGACCATGAGCTCGACCATGGTGAATCCGTGGTGCCAGGTAAGGCGTCGCCATGTCTTATGTTTCCTCAGTATCCTCATATGGTTGTTTCCCTCACTGCCTAAGTTGGCCCGCTAAGCTGCACGGCGCCCGCAGCCGTCAGCGTGACCGCGTAGCTCCGCCGGCCGTTGGTGACGGTGATCGTACCGGCTCCGGCGGTGCCGTTCGCCGTGAAGCCCCGGCTGTTGAGCTGATAGGTGGTAAGGGTGCTCGCGCTCAGCGAGACGCCGTTTGGCATGGTCATGTCACGGAGCAAGGGCTCACTCCCGTTGCGAACTCCGTCGCCAGCCGTTCCACCCCCCTGACCGTTATCCACGAAGACGGTGCATCTCCCCGTTCCGCCGCCGCCGGGAGTTACGCTGCAGGTGACCGTCGTGTCCCGCCTCGCGGCTTCCAGCCGGGCGAGCTGAAAGGAGGAGACAACCTCACGGGCTGCGGCCTTGAGGTTCATGTTCTTCCGCCACTCGTTAAAGCTCGGAACGGCCACAGCGAGGAGGAGCCCTATGACGGCGATGACGACCACCAACTCGATCGCTGTAAATCCCCTCCAGCCTCGTTCGCCAAAGAGAAGCTCGGCGCGCCGGAATGGCGAGTTCCAGCCTCGAACAGGGGCCTCTTCTGGTCTTGAGCGCATCATACGTTGACCCTCGCGACGTAGGGTTGATGGTCTATGCTGCCGATCCGTGCCTGTTTTGAGCAACTTCCATGCCACGTGTGGAGACCGGAGAGGCCCATCGTGAGAACGACAGCTTGCTTCTCCAAGAACCGGCAGGCGAGCGGGTTTGCTGATGTTCCTTGCCTAGAGGCCCGAGATCACCTTGGCCGGGTTGACGTAGGCGTTTTCTAAAAAAGTTTTAGGAGTGTAAGGTTTTTTTATAGCTTAGGCAAGCGGCTACGTGCCCACGAACTACGGGGGTGGGCGTGCACGGGCATGGGGCACGAGTATTGCACTTCTACCCAGGACTTGATCGGGGGTCGGAGCCGTTCAATCTTAACCTTGACGGAACAATCTCCCTGAATGAGAATAGAGGCCATGGACCGTCCACGAAAAGGCCAGTCGAAACCTCCCGCCTCAGCGCCAGGCACCGGAGGGAACTCCCAAGGGACCGCTGTGACTCGCGTCTCCATGGACATCGCGTACCTCGGTGAGCTGCTGGCGAAGCGGGGCCTGATCACCCAGGCCCAGAAAGCCCTCATCATGAAAGCAGCCCCGGTCCAGCAGCAGAAGCTCGAGAAGATCAGGGGCCTCAAGGGTGACGCCTGCGCCGTCGGCCTCCGCGCCCATGAGAAGATCACCCCGGTGGATGTCATCGCTTCCATGGGCCTCGAGACGGAGAAGGGGACGGAGGGGCGCCTGGATGAAGAGGCCATCATGCGGGCGGTGGCGGAAGAGCTGGAGATGCCCTTCAAGAGGGTCGATCCCCTCGAGCTGGACCTGGAGGTGGTGACCCAGACCATTCCTAAGTCCTTCGCCCTCAAGCACTTGGTGCTCGCCGTGGAGGCGACCGCCGAGACGCTCACCGTGGTAGTCTATGACCCGTTCAACCGCCAGGTCCTGGAGGACATCGAACGGGTTGTGCAGAAGAAGATCCAGGTCCTCATCAGCACCAAGAGCGACATCCTGAAAACCATATCCGAGTTCTACGGGTTCAAGCGCTCCATCGTTGCAGCGGACAGTCAGTTGAGCCGCCCGCTCGTGGACCTGGGGAACCTCGAGCAGCTCACCCGGGTTCAGGCGAGCGGCGAGATCTCCTCCAGTGACCAGCACATAACGAATGCCGTGGACCACCTCTTCAGCTACGCCTTCGACCAGCGGGCGAGCGACGTCCACATCGAGCCCAAGCGGGAACAGGGTATCGTGCGCCTCCGCATCGACGGCACCCTGCACACCATCTACCGGATCCCGAAGAGCGTGCATCCGGCAATCATTTCCCGGATCAAAGGCCTGGGGCGGCTGGATCTAGCCGAGAAGCGGCGGCCCCAGGACGGAAGGATCAAGGTGGAACGGAACGGCAAGGAGGCGGAGATTCGGTTGTCCACGGTGCCGGTGGCCTTCGGGGAAAAGGCCGTCCTCCGCGTCCTCGACCCGGATATCCTCCTCCAGGACCTGGAGGGTTTGGGGTTCTCGTCGGCGGAACTCATCAAATACCGGAAGCTCATCGGCGTTCCTCACGGGATTGTGCTCATCACCGGCCCAACGGGAAGCGGCAAGTCCACCACCCTATACTCCAGCCTGCGCTACCTCGCCAGTGAGGCGAATAACATCACCACGGTCGAAGACCCCATTGAGATGGTCCACGAGCAGTTCAACCAGATTGCGGTACAGCCCCAGATCAACCTCACCTTCGGCAATATCCTCCGGCACATCCTGCGGCAGGACCCCGACATCATCATGATCGGGGAGATGCGTGACTTGGAGACGGCAACCAATGCCATCCAGGCTGCTCTCACCGGTCACCTGGTGCTGAGCACCCTGCACACCAACGACGCCCCGAGCGCCATCACCCGCCTCATCGACTTGGGGGTGCAGCCCTTCCTGATCTCATCGACCATCGTCGGCGTGGTGGCCCAGCGGCTGGTCCGGAAGATCTGCCCCCACTGCGTGGAGTCGTACCGGGTTAAGGTTGCCGACCTGGCGCCGCTATCCGTCAAGGCCCCACCGAATCGGGAACTGGAGCTCAAGGTCGGCAAGGGATGCCGGCAATGCCGGAATACCGGTTACCTGGGCCGCACGAGCATCTTCGAGGTAGTACCAATGGATGACCGGCTCCGGGAACTCACGACCAAGGCTGCTCCGCTCCTTGACCTCCAGAAGGCGGCCCTGGCCGGCGGCATGCGCACCTTGCAGCAGAGCGCCATCGACAAAATGCTCCGCGGGATCACCACCCTGGAGGAGGTGCTCCGGGTGACCGTCGGAGAAGGATAAACCCAAGGACCGGATCTGTGGAAATCCGGGCAAATCCGCCTCCCATTTGCCTTATCCCCGCGCGATGAACCGACGCCGTGTTCCCCAAGACTTCCCCCTCCCGTGGCCGGGCTGAAAAAAAAGAGGCAGGGCGGAACGCTGTCCGCCCTGCCTCTCAAAGTGTACTTCGGGTCGATGGGTGAGAGACTCGACTACTTGCCCCTCCCTCCGCAGTCGTGGCCCTTCTGGGGCGGTTTGTTGCACTTCTTCTTGGGTATGATCCGGACTGAGTCCGTGCCCTCGAAGGATTGACCGCACGTGGTCTGTCCGGTCAGTGTTGCCTCAGTGGCGTCGTCGGACAGGTTGAGATCGGAGATATGGAAGAGCAGTAACAAGTCCTTGCCCTTATTGCGGTCCACGTTCACGAGCCTCGACCACACCGGGCTCGCTCCGGCAAAGAGCACAGTACTCGGAGCTACGTCACTCGCATCGAAATCAGGATTCGCCTTATCCCCTTGCGTGGTGATGACGGCAACCCGGACGAAGCCCTTGGAGTTCAGGTCGATCTTGTTCACTTTGCACCAGGGTCTGATGCTAATCTTGACTGGAATGGGGTCATCTGCTGGAGGATCTGGAGGGTTCGGAGGATCCGAAACCGGTTTTTTGAGCCAGGCAACGATGTTATTCAGGAGTTGTTTGTTCCCGTCACCGAGGCCAGCATATTGGGAAGAATCGAGGGGCGTCATGTCCCCGATGCACACGACACGGCCGTTGCCTACCTTGGTGGCGGCCAGGATTGGAGGCTGGTCCTGATATGTCAAGTCGTCGGACTGTGATGGGTCACTTACCATCAGGACGAGATCTACCGAACTCGGGTCATTCAGGGAAGCGCCTTCATAGTAAGTGAAACTCGTTACTCCGTCAAAGAGCTTCAGAACGTCTGGGTCAGATGACAGCGTTCCTGACAGGTTTCCAGCGATGGATGCATCAAACGTAGATTCCCAGTCGCCACCGCCGACATCCTTGTAAACCATGTCGGAGTTGAAACTGATCCCGAACTCCCTAGCCACGCGGTCGACCAACGCCGGACCATGAGCGTCAAAGAGCACCCAGAGTCCGCCGCCGCTCTCAACGTACGAGCGCACCGCGGCCACTTCGTCCGGCGTAAAATCCATGGTGGGCTGGGTTACCAAGAAGAGCGAGCAGTTAGCTAGGGCGGCCGCCAGGTTCGTGGTCGTCGGCTGTCCCGACACGTCGCTCACCTCGCACCCCTGCCATGCAGGGACGTTGGTCAAACCGCTCACGTCCGCCGTCTGACCGTGGCCACGATCAACCACCAGTTTGGGCGCCGCCGCGGGCGCCGCTGGGGGTGCCGGTGTCGTCGTCGCCGTTTTGGAGCACGCTCCCGCCGCAATCCCTGCCCCACCCATAAGGAGCAGGAATGCTGCGAGGAGGATGCCGAAGAGACTTCTCATCCGTCTCATGACACCACCTCCTCAATCTCCTATTGAATCAGTTTATGGCATAATTCCGCCTTCTCTATTTCCTCACATTCCCCAAAGGCAGTCCTTTTATCTGCAATTGGAGTGCCACACGACTCTTATTCATAACAGATTGGATTGACACTATAAATTTTCATGCCATTGAATCTGTCCGGTCTGGAAAATGACAAAATTTGGCGAAATGGACAAATCTTGTTTGGCCAAAATGCTGGGTAGTCAGCCACATCCGGCAGGAGTGTTTTGGCAGAACACTATTGGTATGGGATCGGGCTTGCTAAGCAGAATGAATAATGAAGGTGAATAAGGTGGGGCGTATGGAGACCTGGGTGCAGGAGTCCGTAAGAACGCCGTCGCCGGATCTACCACTGCTGCCAGCCCTTCCCCTCGTGGCGCCAGAGTCGAACCAGGCCATTGGAGCGGAGGCGGATGGCGTAGGTCCGGCCTTTGGCATTGTGCAGGTAGATTGTCCCGGCGCTGCAGGTACCGTCCGGATTGAACTTGATCCGATTCAGACCCCCACTGAACATGGCGCCGTCGTTGCCACCGGTGTAGATTGGCGTATCATTAGGGCCGCGGGCGGGACCGCCGAGTTCCTGAGGATAGGGCTTAAGGTAGACCCCCGGAAGGGCCTGAAAATCGAGGATGGTTTCGCCTCTCTCCACCTGGTCTCTATGATGGTTGTTGTTCCAATCCTCCCAGAGGACGCAGCCTCCCGTTCTCAGATTGCCGTCCCCATCCACGTCAAAATCGACGTAATAGACCGCGCGCTGTTGGATTGCCTGGAGCTTTGCCCGGCGAATCTGGATGAGGATGGCGCGGGCCGCACTGGTCAGGCGGAAGTGCGGCAGCCAGAGCGTGACCTGGTGTACCCCGACCCCTGCCATGGTGGCGACCAAGGCCATGGCCACCACAACTTTGATCAGTGTGACTCCCCGTTCCCCAAGCGTCATGGTGCCCCCCAATGAACCGTATGGGTTGGATGGCGAATCGAACCGGGCCAGCCCCCCGGATCAACAAGGCTCTCTGAGAGCAAAGGAGGACGTTGCCCGTTTGTCTTGCTGCAAAGGCGCGCGGCGAACGCGGATTGCGATCCGGTTGACCCGTGCCATCTGTCAGTCTAATGAATGCTGCGGAGCGTGGGCATGGAGTGCGCCATGCCGGATAACCAAAGGGTTCCCCGTGAAACTTAAGATCCAGCATACGGCAAAGAGGCACGGGCTGTAAAGAAAAAATGCGTTTGCAATCTCTTCGCGGTTGTGACATGAAGGAATCAAGCGTCAGGGACACCGTTTGTGGACAGGCCGTTACCCGACGTGAGTAGCGGCTGCATGTCCGTTCGAGAGAGCCTCCTGTGCTGGCCGAGCTGAGCATTCGCAATTTCGCTATCATCGATGAACTTTCCGTTTCCTTTGAGCCCGGTCTTACCGTCATCACCGGTGAGACCGGCGCGGGGAAATCAATCCTCGTGAACGCCATGAACCTCCTTCTTGGGAGTCGCGGTTCGGCGGATCTCATTCGAAGCGGGAGCCAGGAGGCGACGGTAACGGGTCTGTTTCTCCGAGGCGAGCCGGGCGAGGAGGTCCTCGTCCAGAGAACCCTCTCCGTGTCCGGGCGGAGCCGGGTGCAGGTGAACGGCGAACTCGGGACGGTGGCGGCGTTAAGCGAGATCTGCCGGGGGTTGGTGAGCATCTCCGGGCAGCACGAGCATCAGCTCGTTCTCGACCCTGACGTGCAATTACGCCTCCTGGACCGATACGGCGAACTCGACGAGATGCGGGGGGCCTACGGGGCCGTCTTTACCCGTGTGCGGGAGGAGGCGGCGGCCCTCGAGCGACTCCGACGCCAGCTCCGGGAGCGACAGGAGCGGGAGGAGCTCCACCGGTTCCAGGCGGACGAGATCGGCAAGGCCAAGGTCGAACCGGATGAGGAGATCAGGCTCGCGCGTGAGCGGGAGATCCTTCGGCACGCCGAGCGCCTCCAGCAGGGCGCGGCGGGAGCATACGAGATGCTTTATGGCGAAAGCGGCGCGGTTCTGGATCGCCTCGGCGAATGTGAAAAGCTTCTTGCCGATCTCGGACGGCTGGACCCGACCTTGCAGACCCCGGCGGGGGCAGTGGGGCAGCTTCGTCACCAGCTCGAAGACGTAGCGCTAACTCTCAGGGATTACTGCCAGAGGATCGAGGCTGATCCGACGCGGCTCCAGTGGGTGGAAGAGCGACTCGACCTGCTCCATCGGCTCATGCGGAAATATGGCGGCACAACGCGGACGGTCCTGGGCCAGGCGGAAACCCTTCGCCGGGAGCTGGTAGCGGTGGAGGACGGTCAGGCGGAGATCGCGGCGAAAGAGGGAGAGCTGGGACGGATCCGCCGGCAGGCAATGGGCGAGGCCGAAGTCCTTTCCTCCCGACGGCGGCAGACAGCCGAGCGCCTGGCCCAAGCGGTGAAAGACCGTCTTCGGGCGCTCGATATGCCCCACTCCCGCTTCACCGTACGCTTCGAGACCGAGCAGGGTCCCCAGGGCGAAGGGATCCGGGTCGGCGACTGCCTCCTGGACATACACGGCATGGACAGGGTCACTTTCCTCTTTTCCGCCAACCCAGGGGAGGAGCCGCGACCCATGGCCAAGATCGCCTCCGGCGGCGAGCTGTCGCGGATCATGCTGGCCCTGAAGGACCTCCAGGCGCGAGAGAGGGCGGAGGAGACCCTCGTCTTTGATGAGGTGGATGCCGGCATCGGCGGCCGGACGGCGGACATGGTGGGTCAACGTTTGCAGGCCCTTGCCAGGAGCCACCAGGTGATCTGCATCACGCACCTCCCGCAGATTGCGTGCTATGGTGAGCGTCACCTCGCAGTTCGCAAGGGGTTTCGCCAGGGCCGAACCACCACGTCTCTGGAAGAGCTGTCCGGGGAGAAGCGGCTGGAGGAGATTGCCCGGATGCTTGGAGGGCAGAAGATCTCCACAAGGACCCGGGCCCACGCTCGGGAAATGCTGGAGCAGGCGCAAAAATCAGCGGTCAGCGATCAGGGGTCAGCGATCAGGGAACGGAAATCTTGAGGGGAATTGAGTGGGCAAGCGGGGCTCGAAATCTACGTGTCAGGTTCTTAAAGCCAAAGTCAAAGAGGTCGGCCATCTGACATTTTGAAATTTGGATTTGATTTGACATTTGAACCTTGGCATTTGACATTAACGAGGGGCATGACCGACGCGCACCAAAGAATGCATCCGAGAAAGCCGCTTGTCCGCATAAACTGCTGACCTCCGACCCCTAATCCCTGATCCCTGCTAATATCTTACCGAAAAATCGGGAAACTCACCCGTGTACTCCTGCCACCGGACGTCCACGGCGGTCACATCCGCGAAGGGCGAGCCGCGGTGGCACCAGCGAATCATGTCATCCACTTGCTCCCGGTCACCCTCCAGGACCGCTTCGACCCGACCGTCCCGGGTGTTCCTCACCCAGCCGCGGACTCGCCGCTCGTGGGCGGCCCGCTGCGTGTAGGCCCGGAACAAAACGCCCTGGACCCGTCCTGAGATGAGTACATGGGCTCGCACCCTGGGCATCCAATCCACCCCCTTCCTTTATAAGATGCGGAGACTCGGCGACACGGTTCTGCCTGAAGGCCCCTCCCGCTCCCGGCTGACAAGCTCCAGGAACTCCTCTTCTCGCAGGATTGGGATTCCTAGGGCTCGGGCCTTTTCCAGCTTGGCGCCTGCTCCCGGGCCGTACACCACGTAATCGGTCTTCGGCGAAACGCCGGAGCTCGCTCTGCCGCCCAGGGACGCCACGAGCTTCTCTGCCTCGCTCCGGGTGAAGCGCTCCAGGTTGCCCGTAAAGACGAAGGTCTTCCCGTTGATGCCGGTTTGTGGAGCCTTGGCCTCGGCCGCAGGCCGGGGTCTCACCTCGAGAAGGAGGCGTTCGAGCGCCTCGTTAATGGCCGGGTTGCCGAAGAAATCCACGACGGACCGGGCGACGATGGGACCGACCCCATCAACTCGCAGAAGGAGTTCGATGCTGGCCTTCCGGATAGCACCCAAGGTGCCGAAGGCCGTGCCGATGTCAGAGGCTGTCTTTTCCCCCACGTTGGGGATTCCCAGGCCGTAGAGGAAGCGATCCAGTTCGGGTTCTCTGCTTTGCTCGATGGCCTCCACGAGGTTCGCAGCCGAGAGATCACCGAAGCCGTCCAGGGCAGCAATCTTTTCCTTCGAGAGCCGGTAGATGGAGGCGACATCGGTGATCAAACCGTGTTCCAGGAAGGTGGCGATGGTTTTCTCGCCGAGACCTTCGATGTCGAGGGCGTTCCTCGAGGCATAGTGGCGGATGCTCCCCTGGATCTGAGCCGCGCAGCCGAGGCGATTGGGGCACTTGTGATACGCCCCGGCAGTCACCACCCCGCTCCCGCATACGGGGCAACGCTCTGGAGGTCTTAGCGGCGCACCCCGAGGCGCTCCCGGCCTTATTACCTCCACCACCTGGGGAATGACGTCTCCGGCTCGCTTGATTCGGACCGTATCGCCAGGCCGGACATCGAGGCGTTCAATCTCGCCGTAGTTGTGGAGTGAGGCACGAGACACGGTGACGCCGCCCACGTCCACCGGGAGAAGCAGGGCCACGGGGGTGAGCTTTCCGGTTCGCCCCACCTGGGCCATGATCTTTTCCACCCGGGTCACCTCCTGCCGCGGCTCGAACTTATAGGCCACAGCCCAGCGTGGGCTCCTGGCCCGGGTACCCATCGCCTCCCGGAGGGGCAATGAGTCTACTTTGACCACGATGCCATCCACCTCGAATTCAAGCTGGTCCCGTTCGGCGCTGGAACGGCGATGGACCGCCTGGATCTCTTCCAGGGACGCACAGCGCACCGTGTAATCGGCTCGGACCGGGAGGCCCCATCCGGCCATGGCCTCGAGGACGTCACTCTCTCTCTTGTAGCCAAGCTCGGCCGCATTGGTGAGCTCAAAGGGATAGATCTCCAGCGGGCGGCCGGCGGTAACGGCGGGATCGAGCTGCCGCAGGGAGCCCGAGGCGGCATTTCGGGGATTGGCAAAGGGTTTCGCGTTCTCGATGATGAGCTGCTCGTTCAGGGCGCGGAAGGCCTGAACCGGCATGAATACCTCGCCCCGCACTACGAGCCGCTCCGGCGCCTCGTCGGCGAGGGACTTGGGAATCGCGGAAACGGCGCGGACATTCAGGGTGATCTCCTCGCCGGTAACCCCGTCACCCCTGGTTGCGGCCCGGCTCAGCCGGGCTTCCTCGTAGACAAGCTCCACGGAGACTCCGTCCACCTTGGGCTGTACCAGGTAGTCCACAGGGGCGCCGCCTGCGGCCTCGCGGGTCCGCCGGAGGAAATCCTCGAGAATCTTGGGCTCGTGGGAGGACTCGAGACTGAGCATGGGGCGGTGGTGGGTGACAGGCCGGAATGCTTCCAGGGCCTTCACCTCCACCCGCCGGGTGGGCGAGTCGGGGCTGACGATTTCCGGATAGGCCTCCTCAAGCTGCTGGAGCTCCTGAAAGAGCTCATCGTAGGCCGCATCCGCGATCTCCGGATCATTGAGGCGGTAGTACCGATAGTTGTGGTAGTCGATCTGATCGCGGAGCTCGGCGACTCGCCGGCGGATGTTGAGGGGGATTCCTGCGTGTGCTCTGCTCACAACCGTTCCTCCGGAGGGCAGCTACGACGGAAGACCGTGCTGGCAGACGCCGCTATAAAGACGCAGCGACATGAAGAAACGGAGACGGGGAGAGAATCTCATGCTGTCCATGGACGAGCCGTTTCTATCGACCGGCAGAGGGCGGCCCGTCTCCACTCCGAACCCCTCGCCGCGTCCCGGTGTCTCCCCGTCCCCGCGTCGGATGATCCTCGCATCTCCGCGTCTTGTAAGCGCGCCTCCATTATGCCGCAGCCACAACGGGAGAACAAGGGTGGGCGTCTTTGGCGTAAGAGTCGTGTTATCTCAAGTTCCCGGTTCCGGAGGAACGCCGGCCACGAAGTCGAGGACGGCTCCCACTGCCCGGCGGCAGGAGCCCTTGAAGGCAGAACTGCGGAACCCGGGGCGCCATTTCAGGGTGAAGAGCTCGTCTGAGACCACGAGGAGCCCTGCCAGCCGCACCTTCCGGTAGTCGGCCACCCTGAAAAGAGCAGACATCTCCATCTCCACTGCCAGCACGCCCTCCTCCCCATAGGTGCAGACCTTGCCCACGGTCTCGCGCAGAGGGGCGTCGGTACTCCACACCGGACCGACGTGAAGGGGATGGCCGCCCTGCTCACAGAAGTCCCGAAGCCTTCCTGCCAGGGTCGGGTCAGGGCCGAGGATAACGGAGGCCGAGGGGTAGTGGACCGAGGTGCCCTCCTCGCTCCGGGCCGCGGTGGGTAAGATCCAGTCCCCGATTCTGACCTGCGGTTGCAGGGAACCGCACCAGCCGAGCACCGCAATTGTGCGGCTGCCGAGGGCGATGAGTCTTTCGAGGACAAGGACTGCCTGAGGGGATCCCAGCACCGGCCCAGCCACGGTGACGACTCGGTCGCCGGCGACCACCTCGACGAAGCGCGCGTTGTAGAACTGCCGGGCGCTGCCGGCCACCCGAGCCGCCCTGCGGCAAAGGCGGCGGCGATCCGCCTCGGCGCCAGCAATGATCGCCGACGGGGCGCTTGGTCTTTCCCGCAAGCCTCGACGGGGCTCGATGATTACCCGGTCACGATCATCCGTCATGGGCAGGCAAAAAAAGAGCGGAGACAATGAGTCACGAAGCATTGTTCTCCGCCCCGGTAAACGAGTATCCTCACCGGCTAAGCAAGCACTTCGCCTTCAGACGGTGCACCTGCAGCAGGCGTTACTGGACCATGCTCTTCAGCTTGCTGCCCGCCTTGAATTTAACCGCCTTTGAGGCCCTGATCCTAATCTTCTTCCCGGTCTGGGGATTCCTGCCGTCCCGGGCGGCCCTGCTGGCGACGCCGAAGGTGCCGAAGCCAACGAGCGTAACCTTGTCTCCCTTCTTCAGCGCTGTGCTCACGCCGCTCAGAAAACCGGCGAGAGCTTTCTCCGCTGCGGCCTTGGTAATTTTTGCACTGTCTGCCATTTTTGCCACGAGATCTGCCTTGGTCATAGACTCCTCCTCCATGTAACTAATGATTGCCAGCTGGCCCCTTCTCTATGTCCCATAGATCCGCATTAGAAGCGGACGGGCGCAGGGACCTCCCCGTAGACCTGCATGAATAGTGGCATTATACATAAGCCGATTCGCGATGCAAGAGAATTTTTAAGAAAAAGTAACGCCTTACGAGAAACGCTCAATCCCGGCCTCGCAAGGGGTGGAGAAAGGAGTCCTGATACCAATAGATCTTGTGTTTTTCCAGAGGAAGTACATGGCTATTGTTAGCCCATTGTGCTCCGGTCAACCGAGTGCAGGACGAATGTTCATCGCAATCCCAGTCCGTTCAAAAAAGACTTTGAGGATCCGGGCGGTGGCTCCCCAGATGAGGTGCCCCTCGTAAGGGACAAAGTAAATGTCGGTGGCCCGCTCATCCGCCCGGAGGGAACGCCGGTACCAGTGGCTCGCATCGGCCAGGAAGTGGTACGGCACGAGGAGGATCTCGGCAACCTCCTCGCTGTTCACGCGGAACGGGTAGGGATAGGGGATGTGGCCCACGAAGGTGTGAACGATGAAACCGGAGGTGGCGGTGGTGACCGGGCCAAGGGAGCCGAGAACCTCCACGTCCTCTGGGCTGATGCCTATTTCCTCGTTTGCCTCCCGGAGGGCGGTGGCGAGGAGGGTCTCGTCACCGGGATCGTGAACGCCGCCAGGAAAGGAGACCTGGCCTTTGTGGGCCTTCACCGCCTGCGTCCGCTTGGTGAGGAGGATGTGGAGGTCGGTCTCCTTGTAGAGAAGCGGCATCAGAACAGCCGCAAGGGTTAGCTGCGATGGGGCCGATGGCGCCCGGGGGGCATGCTCCAAATTCTTGCGGATAGCATCCAGCATGGCGAGGGTCTCCTGGAGAGGCGATTCTAAACCATGGCTTCTGCCTCCGCAACCCGGCCCGCCCTCTTCCATTGACAGGACGGGAGGGGCATGGTAGAGAGGGCGCCATGCGCTGGCTGAACAGGCCCAATTCCACGATCCCGTCCCATCCCAGAGGCCGCTCTCTCATTCTTCGGATCTCCCTTGTGGTGGCCGTGCTCCTGAGCTGCCTCATCACGGCTCCTTCCTTTTCCCTTCTGGAAGAGCCCTGGCAGACGTCGCCCCGCACCCTCTCGCGGTATCCTGATCGCTTTGCCGACAAACAGGAGTATCGTGAGAGCCTCAGGACCGTGATCTACCTGGTCAAGCCGCGAGAGACCTTCTCCCAGATCCTCATAAAGCACGGGGTCGGCCCGGCTGAGGCGGAAGCAGTGGCCGCGGCAGGGAGGCCCCACTGGAATCTCCGGCAGCTCAAGACCGGCGAACGCCTCGGACTGTTTTTCCTCAAGGAACCCGCCCGTCTGGAGAAGGTTCGCCGGGAGAACGCGGAGGGAGCGATCCTGACCATCGGCCGTGCGCCAAGCGGGTGGGTGGCGAGCACTTACAGTGAACCGGAATTTGTAACCACCGCGGTGGTGGCGGGGACCATTCGGGATTCACTTTACCACAGCGTCGCCGACGAGGGGATTGACCTAGACCTTGCCGCAGCCCTTGCGGACGTCTTCGCCTGGGATATCGACTTCCTCGTGGACCTTCGCGCGGGTGACCGCTACACGGTCTTGCACGAACAGCGGTTCCGGAGCGGCGTCTTTGTCGGTAACGGCCGGATCCCGGCTGCCTACTTCGACAATGCCGGCACCCGATACCAGGCCTATCTCTACCACGTCCCGGGCGGGGAGGCCGGCTACTACGATGCCGAGGGCCGCTCGCTCCGCCGGCAGTTCTTGAAATCTCCCCTCCGCTACGCGCGGATCAGCTCCGGCTTCTCCCGCCGTCGCTTGCACCCCATCTTCAAAGTCTACCGGCCGCATCTCGGCATCGACTATGCTGCTCCGACCGGGACCCCGGTTGCGGCTGTGGGAGAGGGCCGGGTGGTGTTCGCCGGCTGGAACAAAGGCTTCGGTCGGTGCGTGGAGATCCGCCATAACCAGTCCTACAGTAGTGCCTATGGTCACCTCTCCCGCTTAGCGGTCGGCGTGCGACAGGGAGCCTCGGTGAACCAGGGGCAGGTCATCGGCTACGTGGGATCCACCGGCTGGGCCACTGGCCCGCACCTGGACTTTCGGTTCAAGAAAGACGGTCGCCCCGTCAATCCCATGCAGATCCGTTTCCCCAGTGCCGACCCGGTTCCGCGGGAACACCTTGCCCCCTTCCGGGAACACGTGGCCAGACTGGAAGGTGAACTCTTGGTGGCTCGGGCCAAGACCGAAGACCCTGCGCCGCCTGTCGCTCTCGCCGCTTCTCCGAAGACACTATAGAGGCTGTCCGATTGCGGGCCTTCGCCCTCATGGTCAAGGGGCTGGTGAGGCAGGTGCCTATGAATCCGGTCCTCGTGGAGGTGGCACTTCCCCCGCCCGTTCCCGGTACCTTCCACTACCGGCTGCCGTCGGACCTGCGACATGAGGCTGCCGTGGGCCGGGAGGTGCTCGTGCCCTTCGGCCGACGCCGCCTTACCGGTGCGATCGTCGCCCTCGCCGCCGACCCTCCAGCGGATCTTGAGACCCCCCTCCGGGACATTCTCCAGATCATCCCGGGAGATCCCCTCTTCTCCGAGACGCACCTTGCCTTCTTTCGGTGGCTGAGCACCTACTACCTGGTCCCCCTGGGGGAAGTGATCCGGACCGCCCTGCCCCAGGGGACTCGCAGCCTGACCCGTCGGCTGGCGCGGGTGACCGAAGCGGGGAGGCAGGCCCTGGAGCAGGGGAAGGGGAGCCCGGAAGAGGTTGAGGTTCTTCTGCTGCTCCGGGGGGAGCCGGGGCTAAGCCTGGACCAGATCCGGGGCCATCTCCCCCATGAGGGTGTCGGCTCTCTTTGCGCCAAGCTCAGTCGGCGGGGGCTGATCGTCTGGGAGGATCAACTCCGGGGACCCCGGGTGAGTGCGAGGCGTCTGAAGGTGGTGAGAGCCCTGGTGGAACCCGCCGCGGTCGGAGAGACCCTCAAACCGAGCGAACGGGACCTCCTCGGCCGCCTCGCCGGAGGGCCTTGCCTTCTGAGAGATCTTGAGGACCAGGTGAAGAACGTCTCCTACTGGGTGCAGAAGCTCGCGGCTCGGGGCCTGGTCCAGGTGAGCCTCGAGGAGGTCTACCGGGACGCGATCGGCCCTGCCATCATCGACGCCGGACCGGCGCCACGGCTCACCGCCGAGCAGGAAGGCGCGGTCCGGGCGGTGAGTGAAGCGCTCCGGAGGGGCGGTTTTGCGAGTTTCCTCCTCCACGGGGTCACGGGAAGCGGCAAGACCGAGGTCTACCTGGCCGCCACCGCCGTTACCCTCGAACTCGGGCGGCAGGCCCTGGTGCTCGTCCCCGAGATCGCCCTCACGGCCCGCCTTGAAGCGCTCTTTCGCCAGCGTTTCCAATCCCGGGTCGCCGTTCTCCACAGCAGCCTCGGCCGGGGCGAGCGCCGGGATGAGTGGATGCGTGTTCGCCGGGGCGAAGCGCCGGTCGTTGTGGGCGCTCGCTCGGCCGTGTTCGCTCCCCTGGAGCGATTGGGGCTTGTCGTGGTGGACGAGGAGCATGACGCCTCCTACAAGGAGGAGAGGGGCCTCCGCTACCATGCTCGGGATGCGGCGGTGATGCGGGCCAAGCTGGCAGGCGCCGTGGTGCTCATGGGTTCTGCAACCCCAGCCCTTTCCTCATACCACAATGCCCTTCAGGGCAAGTTCCGGCTGCTCCATCTGCAGCACCGGATCGATCGACGGCCGCTTCCCAGGGTGATGATCGTTGATATGCGGTCCCAGAGGGGCGGGACAGTGATCTCGCTGCCGCTGCGCCAGGCCCTGGCGGACACCCTGGCCGCGCGCAGGCAGGCCCTCCTTCTTATGAACCGGCGCGGTTACGCCGGGTTCCTCCTCTGCCGCCGCTGCGGCCACGTGCCGCACTGCCACAACTGCTCCCTGAGCCTCACCTGGCATCGGGCGGGGGAGAGCCTGCGCTGTCATCTCTGCAACCTGGCCACGCCGGTACCCTCCCTCTGCCCCCGGTGTGAGGCTCCCATGCTCAGACCCTTCGGCTTCGGGACCCAGCGGGTGCAGCGGGAAGTGCAGCGCCTCTTCCCCGAGGCCCGGGTGAGTCGCATGGATCGGGACACCACCACGGCCAAACACTCGTACGCGCGCCTGCTCGCGGATCTGGGCCGCGGCGCCATCGATATTCTCGTGGGCACCCAGATGATCGCCAAAGGACATGACGTGCCCACCATCACCCTGGTGGGCGTGGTGAGCGCCGACACCTCCCTCCAGTGGCCTGATTTTCGCGCCTCCGAGGTCACCTTTCAGCTCCTGACCCAGGTCGCAGGGAGGGCCGGCCGGGGCGACGAGCCCGGAACGGTGCTCGTCCAGACCTACAATCCGGAGCACTACAGTATTCGCTTCGCCAGGGAGCACGACTGCGTGGGCTTCTTTGCGGAGGAGACAACCTTTCTCCGGGAGCTGGGGTACCCCCCCTTCCGGCGCTTCGTCCTTCTGCAACTGGCGGGGAACGTGGAGGAGAGAACGCGGGAGGCGGCGTCAAGGCTGGCGGAACGCTTCCGGGAGCTTCGAGGGCATCATAGCGAGTCATTTCGGGAAATAGATATGCTCGGGCCGGCCCCCGCGCCACTTACCAGGGTCAAGGGCAAGTACCGGTGGCAGGTGCTCCTGAGAAGCTCAAGATCGCTAGCGCTTCGGGAAACGGCCCGTCAACTGCTGGTGTGGGGACACAACGCCCTCAAGGGCTCCAGCGTGACCCTCACTGTGGATGTGGACCCGCTCTCGCTGATTTGATAGGCAACCTAAAAGTTTGCCAGAGCTAAGGTGGGCACGGCCCACCTAAAAGGTGCCCGCTGAGGCCTCACAGGCGGCCCGCCATCCTGGTTTGTCGTTGGAGTGACAGGCTCTCCCAAGAAGCCCCCTACGCCTGAGCCCCTTCACCCCCTCACCTTGTTGCTCTCCCCCTTTCAAGGGGGAGAAGAGACTCTTTGTTGGGGTTGTCGGAAGGTCTGCTCAGGAGGATCTCACCTTCTGCAAGGCCCGATCATGGAGCCTCGACAGGAGTAGTTGCGCGGTCACCGCGCCGATGAGAGCAAAAAACATATCCCACTGGGTGTCCCAGGGATTCCCTTGGGTTCCAAGGAAGGCCTCGGCGGCCTGTCCCATGATGAGCGCCGTCCACCACTCGATCAGCTCATAGAAGGCGCTGAAGGCGAGGCAGACGCAGACGACGAGGAAGAACAACCATTTCCCAGGCCGGAGCGGCGATTGCCGGATGAGAATCTCTCGGGCAAGGATCGCCGGAACAAACCCCTGGGCGAAATGCCCGAGACGGTCGTAGTGGTTTCGAGTGAGGTGGAGCAGGTCTTGAACCCGGAACCCGAGCGGGACCCGGGCATAGGTGTAGTGCCCGCCCACCATGAGGATGATGGCGTGGACAAAGAGAAGCCGGTAGAGAAGCGATGTGAGCGGGAAGCGCCCGTAGCTGGCGATGAGTATGGGCCCACCCAAGAGAATCGGCATCACCTCGAGAAGCCAGGTGAACCGATCCTCGAGGTTGATGCCCGACACCACGAGGCATGCTGCCCCTGCCACCAACAGAACGAGCGGCTCGGAAACTCTCGATGCCATCCGAACGGGTACCCCTTCCTCATCATCCATGGTAGCTGATAGGCCAGATCGTGAATGTGCGCTGCATCATGTGCCCTCCTGGAATCCGAGTCGAGCGAGGATCATCATAGGCCCCGCTTCTCAAACCATGTGAAGAGCAGAAGGGCCGTGATGGCGAATGGCGAGATGACGGCCCAGTGGCTCACCCCGAGCGCCCCAGGCAGGGTCATCGTTCCGAGATCACCCCAGGTGAGGACGGTCTTCTTCATGAACGGATATGCCTCGGCATAGAGCGCGGCGCCCGCGAGCATGCCGAGGATGCCCCAGAGGGCGTCCCACCGGCCCTCGCCGAGGGCGCCGGCGGCTGTGCCGGGGCAATAGCCGAGGAGCCCCCAGCCGATGCCGAAGGTGAGGCCGCCGAGGATGTTCGCCCCAAGGAGGGTTGGTTTCAGGGAGAGCTTCGCGAGCCCGAGATCGTTGAGGAGGTATACCCCTACCATCCCGACAACGATCGTGGAGAACATGAACTTGACAATGGTCATATCGATGAGCCTCAGGGCGCCGAGCTGCTTATCGTACCGCTGCACCCTTCCCTTCTGGAGGAGGAAGCCGAAAAGGACCCCGGTGATGAGGCCGTAAACGAGCGTACTCATGGGCGATCACCTCCCTCGATAGAGCATCCGGGCGACGATCATGCCGCCGGCGAAGAAGCAGACTAGGGCAATGAGACCGCTTACCGCAAGCTGAACCGAACCGCTCAGCCCGTGGCCGCTCGGTCAGCCGTCGGCGAGCCGGGCGCCGAACATGGCTACGGCCGCGCCGGCGAAGGCGACGACCGCCCTTCCTGCCCGGCTGGTCCCGAAGCGCCACTCCCACACGTCCGGCACGGCCTGCCAGCGGAAGCTCCCAGAGGTCACGGCGGAGATGAAGGACCCCAAAAAGATTCCCACGACGAACATCCACTGCCAGTCGATCTCGGGAAGCTCCCTCAGGAAGTACGCCATTCCCGCTACGCGCTCGGCACTGAAGAGCTTTTCGATCATGCCGGCCAAACGGACAAAGGTGGTGGAGGCGCCGAAAAACTTCCCCGTGAGCCACACGGAGAGAATGAGCACCACACCGCTCAATGCCCCCGCGAGATAGGGGTTCCAGCCAACGTCCTCTCTAGCCTTCATAGGAAACGACCTCCTTCTACCTCCGGGAGGATGGGAAAAAACCAGTTGCTTCTCAGTCTACCCGAATCCAACCGATCCGCCGAACCAGAGCTCACCGATGAGGATCACCCATTTTCAAACCTAAGTTGAGCGACTCGCAGGCTGCGACAACCCATTCGGGCGGGGGCGTAACTCCCTCCGCCGTAGTCCCGACCTGTCGGGACGAAGGCTGGAAAGCCCGTCCCTACGAGACCTGGCCAACCCCTTCAGGAGGGGCGGGGTTTATCCCCGCCCGCAAGGAACCGATTCTTGCTTGATTTTCAAGCCAACATCCCAAGGCGAGGTGAGTTCTATTTCATCGAGCAACTCTCGGAACAGCGTGGAGGACCGCTTCCAGACAGAAAGGCAGCGCTGACGAATCTGATCCCCTGGCAGGCGGCCCGATGATATTGCGGAGCATGATCGGTCCCCCAAGATCGGGTTTGTAAAACAGTTTTGTTATACAACACATCTGTTGTATGTCAAAAAAATATACCGCTATGGATGCAAGCTGAAGAATCGAGGCTGAGCCCTGTCCGCGGGTGGACATTGTTCAACGAACTTCTTGCCAGGTCGGGAAGATGTCGCCTCTGGCGGATGCTTTCTCCCGAAACGTGCGCCTCAGGCTCTCGGGGGGCTAACCATCTGTTGCTTCAATGGGGGGCGTCCACTTGTCTTTGTCACGCTCTAAGCGCCGCGGGGAGCTCGTAGAAAAGGGCGGCGGCGGAGCGGATTCCCCGATGGAAATCATCGAGGGAGAAGCGCTCGTTGGGTGAGTGGGCGCCGTCGTCAGGGCTCCCCCATCCGAGGAGGAGAATGTTCCGAAGGCCCAGGCTCTCCTTGAACAGGGTCACGATGGGGATGGAGCCCCCCTCGCGAATGAAGACCGGCCTCTTGCCGAAGCCTATGTCGAGGGCCCCGGCGGCTGCCTGCACCCCTGGCTCGTCCCGGGAGATGAGGACCGGGTCGTTCCCGTGGATGCTGGTGATGTTCACCTGCACACCAGGGGGGGCGAGGGACCGGATGAAGGTTTCGAAGAGATGGTCAATCGCGGCCGCGCGCTGATTGGGCACAAGGCGCATGCTCACCTTGGCCCCCGCTCTCGCCGGGATGATGGTCTTCGCTCCCTCGCCGGAGAACCCTCCCCAGATGCCGTTCACATCCAGGGTCGGGCGGGCGCACTTACGCTCCATGGGCGTGTAGCCCGGCTCGCCCACGAGCAGGTCAACCCCGAGGTACTCCCTAAGCTCTGCCTCATGGAAGGGAAGGGAGGCCATCTCTTCGCGTTCCCAGGGTTCCAGCTCGGCCACGTCATCGTAGAAGCCCGGAACGGCGACGGTACCGTCAGGCTTCTTCAGGCGGGCGAGCATCTCGGCGAGAACCTGAACCGGGTTCGCCACCACGCCGCCGAAGCTTCCGGAGTGGAGATCGAAGCGCGGCCCGTGGACGTCCACCTGGAAGTAAGAGAGCCCGCGGAGGCCATAGGTGATCGCGGGGATCCCCGAAGCGAACTGCGAGCCGTCGGAGACGGCGACGGCGTCCGCCCGCAGGTCTTCGCTATGCTCCTCGAAAAAGCGAGCAAGACTGGGACTCCCGATCTCCTCCTCGCCCTCGATCAGGACCTTCAAATTGACGGGCATCCGCCCGTCGATCCTCAACACGGCCTCCGCCGCCTTGAGGTAGGTGAGGCACTGGCCCTTGTTATCTGTTGCGCCCCGGGCGTAGACAAACCCCCCGCGGATCGTGGGTGAAAAGGGCGGTGAGACCCACTCATCCAGCGGGTCGGGGGGCTGGACATCGTAGTGGCCGTAAATGAGGAGTGTCGGCAGGCTGGGGTCGCGGACACGGAAGCCTGAGACTACCGGGTGCTTCCTCGTTTCATGGAGCCTGGCCTGGAATCCCAGCGTTTCCAATCTCCGGACCACCCACTGCGCGGCCCGCAGTACATCAGGCGCATGGCGAGAGTCGGTGCTCACGCTTGGGATCCGGAGAAACTCGGCAAGCTCCTCCACGGCCCGCGGCTGCCCGGCATCGATCTCGGCCAAGACGCTTTGAGGTATCATCAGTCTCTCCCTCTTCACAGGTCGAGAACCCGACGCTTCTCGGGAATTGCCGGCCGGAATGCACGCGATCCATTCTACCCGTTCTCCCGCCGTTTTTCACCACGAACTTGCGGCGAGGACCCCGTTTTCCCTTGACCCCGTCCGCCCGAAGTGGTAGCTGGGTGCTCGCTTCGAGGGGAGGCCGGGCGGAAGGCGACATGGTTCACTGGAAGAAGAATCTGGCGGTGGTCTGGGTTTCCCAATTCCTCTCCATCATGGGGTTCTTCTTTGCCTTCCCCTTTGCGCCCTACTACATCCAGGAACTCGGCGTCCGCGACCCGGTGAAGCTCAAGCTCTGGGTGTCCCTGTTCGGCGCAGCGGCGCCCTTCAGCCTGGCCATCTGCTCTCCCATCTGGGGAGCTATGGCCGATCGCTACGGCCGGAGACTTATGCTCTTGAGGGCCAACTTCGGCGCGGCAGTAGTACTGACCCTCATGGCGACCGTTCGGAGTGTGGAAGGCCTCATTGTGCTTCGGCTCCTCCAGGGACTCCTGTCGGGCACGGTGACCGCGGCACAGACCATGGTTACCTCAAGCCCCCCGGAAAACCGGAGCGGCACGGCCCTGGGAGCACTGAGCGCGGCCGTCTATTCCGGTACCATGGCCGGCGCTTTCCTGGGCGGAATCTCCGCGGAATACTTCGGCTACCGTTGCTCGTTTCTGGGCTCGGGCCTTCTGCTCCAGCTCGCGGGTCTCCTCATTGTGGTCGGGACCAGGGAGGAGTTTGTTCCGCCCCCGCCCCAGCAAGATGCGGGCAGGGTCACGCCGGCGGCGCCCGGAATCGCCCTGGCTGTGCCCCTTCTTCTCCTCACGGTGACCATGTCGTTCTGCCGGCAGTACGACTACTCTCTGTTCCCGCTTCTCGTGCAGGAGATCCACGGGAGCATCCAGGGGGCGGCATTCTGGACCGGGAGCATCTCTGCAGTTGCCGGCCTTGCCGGGTTCCTGGCGGGGATCGTCTTCGGCCGGCTAGCCGACCGGGTGGATGCGCCCAGGCTGGCCAAGGTTTCTTCCGTTGGGGCTGCGCTGTTCATGGTCCCCCAGGGCCTTCTCTATGGATTTCTTATCCTGTTTCCTACCCGGTTCGGCATGATCTTCTGCGCCGGGGGACTGGAGCCCGTGTTTCAGGTCTGGCTGGCGAAGGTGACGTCGGTAGAGAGGAGAGGCTCTGCCTTCGGCTGGGCGGCCACGGCCAGGTCTGTCGGCTGGGTTGGCGCACCGCTCGTGAGTGGCTTGATCGCTTCCGGGTTCGGCCTCCGCTCGATCTACCTCGTCGGAGGTGTCCAGTACCTGCTCCTCCTTATGTTGATCGGTTACGTGGGGAAGCGGCTTGCGAACGGGCCGGCGGCGAACCGCTGAAGGGGTTTTAGGACTGTCGCGGGCCGAGCACAACCTGGGTGCGGCGATATGACAGGCACCGGAGGCAGGGGGTTATCGAACCGCCTGCTTATCTCGTCTGCCCCCTGCGCGCCTGGTATATGGCCACGGCCTCCGAGCGCTTCACGAGTGCCTCCACCGCCGGACAGAGTGCCTCTATGTTCTGGCGACCGTTCATCTCTTCCCGGTCAACGAGGACGACCACCTTCGCCACCCGCAGCCCGAGTTTCCTCACCGCCTCGATGGCCTGGATGGTCGAGCCCCCGGTGGTGATCACATCGTCCACGACGACAACCCGCTCGCCCGGCTGAAGCTCCCCTTCCACCTTTGCCGGGATGCCGTGATCTTTCTCTTCTTTGCGCACGATGAATTCCCTGATGGGTCTTCCTTCGAGTTGGGAAATGAGGGAGACGGCGCCGGAGATGGGGACGGCGCCAAGGGCGAGACCTCCGATGGCGCTCACGTCGAGGTCCTTGATCCTCTCAAAGATGAGGCGGCCGATGAGCTCCTTGCCCTCAGGATCGAGCATGGTGGGCTTACAGTTGAAATAGAAATTGCTCATCGCGCCGGAGACCAACTTGAAAACCGGCCTCTCTGAGAACTGGAACGACTTGGCGAGGATGAGTTCCATCAACCGTTCCTTCATCGGCTCCTCCTGAAAAGACTCGAAGGGAATGACCCAGTGGAGACCCATGTCAGGGAGTTCGACGGGATGATACACGCTCGGCTGGCCTCCTACAATACCCGGCGGAGAGAGGACGCTTATTGACAGGCTGTTGCCCAAACCCGGTCGGCCGTTCTCGCCACCGACTTCGAGCCAGCAGTTGGGGATACGTTGGGGCTGGGGCAGTGAGGGCACTGCCCCAGCCCCTGACCACAAACTCATTTGGACAACAACCTGTTGACACTTGACCAACCGGCCGCGGCCGCGTATACGCTGACGTGACATGACCGAGGGAGGGAGCGTCCATGAGGGCCAAGGATCGCCTCATCTTTCCCCTGGACGTGCCGGATATGCGGGAGGCCTCCAGGCTGACCGCTCTCCTCGACGACCACGTGGGCGTCTTTAAGATCGGGCTGGAGCTTTTTGTTGCAGCCGGGCCGCCCGCGGTCGAGAGGATTGCGGAGCTGACTCGTGCTGGGATCTTTCTCGATCTCAAGTTTCACGATATCCCGGCAACGGTCAGACGGGCCGTCCGGGCCCTTTCCCGTCTTCGTCGGGTGGCCTTCCTCACGGTTCACCCTGACCCCGGCCTCCTGGAAGCGGTGGTGGGGGAGGTCTCCCCGCCGACCAAGATCCTGGCGGTCACGGCACTTACCAGCCTGGACCAGAGGCAGCTTCTTCGCCTCGGTGTTCGGCCGGAGCTGGCTGGAGACCCGACTGATCTGGTGCTCCAGCGTGCGGCCATCGCAGCGGAGGCCGGGTGCCATGGCGTGGTCTGCTCCGGTCGCGAGGTGGCGGCCGTCAAGAGCCAGTTCGGAGAGAGGCTTCTCGCCGTCGTGCCCGGCATCCGCCCGGAGTGGAGTAAGGTTGACCGGGATGATCAGCGGCGGATTGCGACTCCTTGCCAGGCGATCAGGGAGGGGGCGGATTATATCATCGTGGGCCGCCCGATTCGGGATGCGTCCGACCCGGTCGAGGCGGCGGCCCGGGTTGTGGTGGAAATCGAGCGGGGCCTGCAAGAACGGCAAAGCGGAGAATAATGGAGATCGATCGGCACCTGAGCTACATGAAAGAGGCCCTGATAGAGGCGGAGCAAGCCGCCATCGAGGGCGAGGTCCCGGTGGGGGCGGTGCTCGTCGGTCCTGACGGAGATATCTTGGCCAGGGGCCATAACCGGCCGATGAGGCTGAATGATCCTACCGGCCATGCCGAGATTCTTGTCCTCAGGGAGGCCGGGTCGCGGGCGGGGAACTTCCGGCTCCCCGGGCACGTTGTCTACGTGACGCTCGAGCCTTGCGTCATGTGCGTGGGAGCCCTGCTGCACGCCCGAGTGGCCATGGTCGTATACGGGGCGCAGGATCCCAAAGCGGGGGCGTTAGAGTCGGTGTACCAGATCGGAACGGACGGTCGGCTGAACCACCGCTTCCAGGTTCTGGGTGGGGTCATGGCGGAGGAAAGCCGTGTCCTGCTCCAGGCGTTTTTCCAGGGCCGACGCTCGCGGGACGTTGAAAACCCCATAAGGAAGCCCTACTCGAATGCGGGCAGGTGAGACCGCGGGACCCGGTGATCTGTTCGGCAAGGCTGCATAGTCGCGCCATGAATAAGGTTGTGATGGGCCGGCCCTCGCGTGGGGCCACGGCGCAAGGTGCGGGAGGCGTTCCCGGTGTCCGGGAGGGAAGAGGTGGCTCCAGATGCGCCTCGCCTCACCAACCGGGTCCCCGTGGCAGCGTCTTTCTTCAGCATGAGAAGGTTTTTCAACACCCTGCTAAACGAGGTTTTGATCTCGTCCGACTTTTGTTACAATCTGCACGGCGATGCCGCGGAGAGGTACCGAAGTGGTCGTAACGGGGTCGACTCGAAATCGACTTGTCCGGTGACGAGCCGGGCACGTGGGTTCGAATCCCACCCTCTCCGCCACAACAATTTAATCTCGTTGAGTTTCACTAGTAGCTTAAGGCTTGTGGCTTCTGGCTGGAATCCGTTGGATAATTCCGGGCTTGCGGCTCCCATGTTAAAGACACCCTGAGCCAGGAGATCGAAGGAATGGCTGCTGGTCTGGCGAGGTGGTTGGCCCGACTCAGAAACGCGCTGAGCGTTAGAAGCTAATAGCCAGAGGCTACAAGCTACCAGTAACGCGGGTTAACGTGCTCGCGGAGAGATGCCCGAGCTGGCCGAAGGGGCACGACTGGAAATCGTGTGTTCCGCCTAAAAACGGAACCGTGGGTTCGAATCCCACTCTCTCCGCCATTCTCTTGACGCAACCACCGGCTCGCCGGTGTAGCTGAGCGGAATTTCCTCGGACATGTCCTACCTTGTTCTCGCACGGAAGTGGCGGCCGCAGCGCTTTGAAGAGGTCATCGGTCAGCCCCACCTTATCCAGACGCTGAGAAACGCCATCTCGGCTCGTCGCGTCGCTCACGCTTACCTGTTCTGCGGCCCTCGGGGCGTGGGCAAGACCTCGGTCGCCCGCATCCTCGCCAAGGCCCTAAACTGCAAGCAGGGGTCCTCACCGACCCCCTGCAACGAGTGTGATTCCTGCCGTGAGATCACGGAGAGCATGTCCCTGGACGTACTTGAGATCGACGGGGCCTCCAACCGCGGCATCAACGAGATCCGGGAGCTCCGCGAAAGCATCCGGTACCTGCCTTCGAAGAGCCCGTACAAGATTTACATCATCGATGAAGTCCACATGCTCACCGGGGAGGCCTTCAATGCTCTCCTCAAGACCCTCGAGGAGCCTCCGGCCCATGTGGTCTTCATCTTCGCCACCACCGAGGCCCACCGCATCCCGGTGACCATCCTCAGCCGTTGCCAGCGGTTCGACTTTCGCCGCCTGTCGGTGAGCGCCGTCGTCGACACGCTGCGACGCATCGCCCAGGAGGAGGAGATCAGGATCAGTGATGCTAGCCTCCGGGTGATAGCCCGGGAGGCCGAGGGGAGCATGCGGGATGCCCAGAGCCTCTTGGAGCAGATGATCGTTTTTTCCGGGAAAGAGATCACCGACGACGCTCTCCTGGAGGTCCTCGGGGTGATTGACCGGCAGGCCCTGCTGGACACGGCGGCGTCGCTCCTTGGCGACAACGCTACCCGGTGCCTGGAGATCGTCGAGCGCCTCTCCGTCCACGGCCATGATCTCAGGCGTTTTTGCCAGGAACTGTCTGCCCACTTCCGGAATCTCCTGGTGGTGAAGCTTTGCGAGCGACCTGAGGATCTCGTGGACCTCACTGAGGGTGAGCTGACCGAACTCAAGGAACAGGCGGCGGGAGTGAGCGGCGCCACGCTCCAGCAGTTCTTCCACTTTCTCATGCGCGGTGAGGAAGAGATTCGGAAGGCGAGCAACCCCAAGCTGATCCTCGAAATGACACTCCTGCGCCTGATCCAGCTTCCCCGGCTCATGGATATCGACCGCTTGATCGTCCAGGTGCGGCAGTTGGAGGAACGTCTCGCCGGGGGAGCAGAAGCGGCAGCGCTACCCGGCACCCGAGAGCCTGAAGCAGACGAGGGAGAAGTGGCTCCGTATGCGGAGACCCGTGAAGAGGAGCGACCGGAGCCGTCCGGAGTTGCCGAACCGGCTGCGGGCACCTGGACCGATGTCCTCGACCGCATCCGTCGCGAAAAGCCGGCACTCGCCGGGAGCCTCGATCGGGTGAAGGTGAGAGAGGTGAGCCCCGGGCGTCTGGAGCTTGACTTCAACGGCCACGACTTTGACCGGGAGATGGTCATGGAGCAGGAGAATATGGCCTTGCTCCAGGCCTTGGGTCGGGAGGTTCTCGGGCCGCACGTGGAACTCTCCGTCATTGCCGGGGGGCGGGAGGGAAAGAGCGAGCGACGAGCAGAGACGGAGCGATATCGGCACCTGAGACAGAAGGCGCTTCGGCATCCCCTGGTGGCGGATGCGCTGGAGATTTTCGGGGGTGAGATTGTCGATGTGCGCCTAGGCTCTGACAAGCCCTCGTAGGGTCGGTGTGTCGGCGGAGGACAGGCCCGGGACAAGGAGGAGATGCATGACGAAGGGTTTCGGTGACATGATGCGCCAGGCCAAGATCCTGCAGGA
>Ga0187776_10000208_pt1 | contig 28460 bp, 24 predicted proteins | sample 0216_BV02_MP12_2_FD_132426 | JGI IMG/M metagenome (GOLD analysis project Ga0187776, IMG submission 132426) | Tropical peat soil microbial communities from peatlands in Department of Meta, Colombia - 0216_BV02_MP12_20_MG | ecosystem: Environmental > Terrestrial > Soil > Wetlands > Peat | place...
AAGCTCGACGAGATCCGCGCGCTTTGCCAGCGGGCGACGGTGCTGCGCGGCGGCCGCGTCACCGGAGAATGCGACCCGCGGCGCGAGTCGACTTCGAGCCTGGCGCGCATGATGATCGGCGGCGAGCTGCCGCATCCGCGCCACGGCGAGGCCACCACGCGCGGCGACGGCGCACTGGACGTGCGGGGCTTGTCCGCGACCAGCGACGATCCGTTCGGCGTGAGCCTGAAGGAAATCGAGCTTTCGCTGCGCGGCGGCGAGATCGTCGGCATCGCCGGCGTCTCGGGCAACGGCCAGAGGGAGCTGCTGGCGGCGCTCTCCGGTGAGCGTACGGTGGCGAACGCGAAGGCGATCGTGCTCAACGGCGAGAACGTCGGTCGCCTCGACGCCGGCCGCCGGCGTGCGCTCGGACTCGCCTTCGTTCCCGAGGAGCGTCTCGGCCGGGGCGCGGTGCCGGAGATGTCGCTCACGGACAACGCGCTGCTCACCGCGCATCGTCAGGAGCTCGCGCGCCGCGGCTTCATCCGCTTCGCCGCCGCGCGCGCCTACGCCAGGGCAACCATCCGGCGCTTCAGCGTCAAGGCGCCCGGCCCCGACGCCGCGGCGCGCAGCCTCTCCGGGGGCAACCTGCAGAAGTACGTCGTGGGCCGCGAGATCCTCCAGGGGCCGCGGGTGATGATCGCCGCGCAGCCCACCTGGGGCGTGGACGTCGGCGCGTCGGCGCAGATCCGGCAGGCGCTCATCGATCTGCGCGATGCCGGCGTGGCGGTGCTGGTCGTTTCCGAGGAGCTCGACGAGCTGTTCGAGATCTGCGACCGCATCTGCGTCATGGCGCGCGGCAGGCTCTCCCCCGCGAAGCCCGCGCGCGCGACCAACGCCGAGGAGATCGGCCTGCTGATGGCGGGCTCGTTCATCGGCGCGCGGCCCGCGCCCGCGGAGCTCGAGGGCGAATTCGTCGACACGCGCCCCGGGGAGCGTCCGTGAGCGCCCGAGGCGATCGATGAGGCCGCACCGAGGCGCGAACTGCGCCGCGTCCGGGGGCAGCGAAGCGGCCGGATTGGCCAACGAGGCCGCGAGCGCGGGAGGACTTCCGTGAGCGGCGCTTCGATCGCCGGGCCGCGAGCGCCGGCGTCGCGCGTGCGCCTCGGCTTCGCGCTGGAGCCTCGGCCCGAGCCTTCGCGTCTCATGGCGTGGCTCTCGCCCGTCATCGCGGCGGCGGCGATCTTCGTCGTCGGCTTCGCGCTCTTCTCCGGGCTCGGCAAGAATCCTTTCGCGGCGTTCTACGTGTTCTTCGTCAAGCCGGTGGACAGTCTCTACGGCGTGGCGGAGCTGCTGCTGAAAGCCTCGCCGCTGATGCTCTGCGCGGTGGGGCTCGCGGCCGGATATCGCGCCAACGTGTGGAACATCGGCGCGGAAGGACAGCTCACGCTCGGCGCCGTCTGCGGCGGCGGCGTCGCGCTCGCGCTGCAGGACCAGGGCGGAGCGTGGCTGCTGCCGGCGATGCTCGCCGCCGGCGTTGCCGGAGGCATGGCCTGGGCGGCGATTCCAGCCTGGCTCAAGACACGCTTCAACGCCAACGAGATCCTCGTGAGCCTGATGCTGGTCTACGTCGCCAAGCTCGCGCTCTCCTGGCTGGTGCACGGGCCGTGGCGCGACCCGGAAGGCTTCAACTTTCCGCAATCGAAGATGTTCGCCGATGCGGCGCTGCTGCCCATGCTCGTGCCGGGGACCCGGCTCAACGCGGGGTTCGCGCTAGCGCTGATCGTCGTCGGACTGCTCTGGGTCTTCACGCGCAGGAGCCTCGTCGGCTTTCAAATGCGCGTCGCGGGCCTCGCGCCGGCCGCCGCCGCGTACGCCGGCATCTCCGCGTCGCGCACCGTCTGGCTGGGAATGCTCATCGGCGGCGCGACCGCGGGCCTGGCCGGTGTGGGCGAGGCCGCAGGACCGATCGGCCAGCTGCTGCCTTCGATGTCGCCCGGCTACGGCTTCGCCGCGATCATCGTCGCCTTCGTCGGCCGGCTCCACCCGCTCGGCATCGTGCTCGCGAGCCTGCTGATGTCGCTCCTGTACCTCGGCGGCGAGGCGGCGCAGATCGGGCTTGCGCTACCCTCCGCCATCACCGGACTGTTCCAGGGGTTGCTGCTGTTCTTCCTGCTGGCCGCCGACGTGTTCATCGACTTCCGCCTGCGGCTGCGACCGCGCTCCGCGGCGGCCCGGCGCTCGCGACGGAGGCCCGCGTGATCGATCACGTCGTCACGCTGGTCGCGCTCACGCTCGCCGCGGGAACGCCGCTGGTGCTGGCCGGCGCGGGCGAGCTCGTCACCGAGCGCTCGGGCGTGCTCAACCTCGGCGTGGAAGGGATGATGCTGGTCGGAGCGGTGATCGCCTTCATCGTCGCGGCCACGACGCGCTCGCCGTGGCTGGGCGTGGCCGCCGGGATGTTGGCCGCGGCGGGACTCTCGCTCGTGTTCGCGGTGCTCACGCTCACGCTGCTCGCGAACCAGGTCGCTGCGGGGCTCGCACTCTCGCTCTTCGGCGTGGGGCTCTCCGCCTACGTCGGGCTCGATTACGTCAGCGTCGTCGTCGAGGGCATCCAGCCGCTCGCGATACCGGGCGTGTCGGACCTGCCCTTCTTCGGCAAGCTGCTCTTCGCCCACAGCCCTTTCGTGTACGTCTCGATCGCGCTCATCGCGCTGGTGCAGTGGTTCCTGTTTCGCACCCGCGCCGGCCTGATCCTGCGAGCGATCGGCGAATCGCCCGATTCGGCGCACGCGATCGGCTACCCGGTCATCGCCATCCGCTACGCGGCCGTGCTCTTCGGCGGCGCCTGCGCCGGTCTCGCCGGCGCGTACCTCGCAGTGGCTTACACGCCGCTGTGGACGGAAGGCATGACGGCGGGGCGCGGCTGGATCGCGCTGGCGCTCGTGGTGTTCGCCACGTGGAAGCCGTGGCGGCTCCTGGCCGGCGCGTATCTCTTCGGTGCCGTCACGCTGGCGCAGTTCCAGGCGCAGGCGATGGGGCTCGCGATGCCGTCGCAGCTGCTGTCGATGCTGCCCTACGTCGCCACCGTCGTCGTGCTCACGCTCATCTCGCGCGACGCCGCGACCATTCGCTTGAACGCGCCGGCCTCGCTCGGCAGGCCCTATCACCCGGACGTGTAGAATGTCGCGCACCGCGCCCGCGGCGGGCGTGTCCCACACGAGGAGAGAAGGCATGGCGACCATCCATCGACGCTGGATGCGGCGGACCGTAGCGGCAGGCGGGCTCGCGCTCTCGGCTTCGCTCGCGATCGTCCCCTGGGCGCGTGCCGCCGACGAACCGTTCAAGGTCGGCTTCGTGTACGTGAGCCCGATCAGCGACGCGGGCTGGACGTTCCAGCACGATTCCGGGCGCAAGGAGATGGAGCACGCGCTGGGCAACAAGGTCCAGACCAAGTACGTCGAGAACGTGCCCGAGGGCGCGGACGCCGAGCGGGTGATCCGCGAGCTCGCTCAGGAGGGCAACCAGCTCATCTTCACCACCTCGTTCGGCTACATGAATCCCACGATCAAGGTGGCGCAGCAGTTTCCCAAGACCTACTTCGAGCACGCGACGGGCTACAAGACCGCGCCCAACGTCGGCATCTACAACGCGCGCTTCTACGAAGGCCGCTACCTCGCCGGCATCGTCGCCGGCAGGATGACCAAGTCGAACGTCGCGGGCTACGTGGCGGCGTTTCCGATTCCCGAGGTGGTGATGGGCATCAACGCCTTCACCCGCGGCATGCGCAGCGTCAATCCCAAGGCGGAGGTCAAGGTCGTGTGGGTGAACTCCTGGTACGACCCGGGCCGCGAGCGCGAAGCCGCCGACACGCTGGTCTCGCAGGGCGCCGACGTGCTCACTCACCACACCGACTCCACCGCCGTGGTCCAGGCCGCCGAGGCGAAGAAGGTGTATTCGATCGCCTACCACTCCGACATGTCCAAGTACGGGCCCAACACGGAGCTCACCGCGGTCACGCATCAGTGGGGCGCGTTCTATACGAAGACGGTGCAGGACGCCATGGCCGGCAAATGGAAGCCGACCAACGTCTGGGGCGGCATCAAGGACGGCATGATCAAGATGGGGCCGTTCAACAAGGTCGTGCCCAAGGACGTGCAGGATCTCGTCGCCAGGGTCGGCGGCGACATCGCCTCGGGCAAGTTCCATCCCTTCACCGGCCCGATCAAGGACAACGACGGCAAGGAGCGGCTCGCGGCCGGGAAGGTCATGAGCGACGACGTGCTCTCGAAGATGGACTACTACGTCGAGGGCGTGCAAGGCAAGCTGCCGGTGTCCAAGTAGCGGCCCGAGCAGCGAGCGGGGACTCCACGACGCGCTTCGTGAATGCGGAGCGTTGAGCGGTCTCCCGCTGCGCCCGGCTCGGGTCGCCTCCACTCGCTCACGCTCGTGGAGCCTCGCTCCGCCTCGCCGGCCAACCCGCTTGCTGCAGCGCGCGGGGGTCGAGCGTTAAGCGAGTGGCCGCGGCGGCCGACATGAGACGCAGCGCTTGAGAAGCCACCCCAAGGAGGCCGCGGCTCGTGTCGGCGCCCACGGGTCTGCCGAGCGGCCGCAAAACCTGCGCGGCTTCTTCGGCGCCGAGCTTCGGCTCGTCGCGCTGTTCGAGCTCGCGAAAGGGGCTCTGGTGCTCTTCGCCGGGCTGGGGCTGCTCGCTTTCGTTCATCGCGACATTCAGGACGTCGCGGAGGAGCTGCTGCTCCACCTGCATCTGAATCCGGCAAGCCGGATCCCCGGCGTGTTTCTCGCGCTCGTCGAGCGTGTCGCATCCGTCGACATGTGGTTCCTGGCGCTCGGGGCGCTCACTTACGCGACGATTCGCATCGCGGAGGGCCTTGGCTTGTGGCACGACCGCGCCTGGGCCGAATGGCTCGGCGTGGGATCGGGGCTCATCTACGTTCCCTTCGAGATCTATGAGCTCGCGAAGGGCGTCACGTTGCTCAAGCTCGCAACCTTCAGCCTCAACCTGCTGGTGGTCGCGGTGCTCGCCGACGCGCTGTGGCGACGTCGGCGCTCGAAGGCCTAGGCGATCCGCTTCAGCAGCCGCAGCACCGTCTCGAAGCGCGTCCCGTAAGGCGGGCGCAACAGCCCGGTGAGCGCGTATCGAGGCTGCACGAACACCGCCTTCTCGTGGCTGAAGGTGCGGAACCCGCGCTCGCCGTGGTACGCCCCCATGCCCGAATCGCCGATGCCGCCGAAGGGCAGCGCCTCGTTGCTGAAGTGCAGGAGCGTGTCGCCAAAGGTCACGCCGCCGGAAAACGTCTCTCGGAGCACGCGTTCGCGGAAGGCCGCGCCGCCGCCGAAAGCGTAGAGCGCGAGCGGCCGCGGCCGGGCGTTGACCCTGGCGATCGCCTCGTCGATGCGCTCGTAGGATTCGATCGGCAGCACCGGGCCGAAGATCTCCTCGCGCATCGCCGCCATGTCGTCGCGCGCGCCGGGGAGCAGCGTCGGCGGAAACCTGCGCGTGCGCTCCGGCAGGAGCTCGTTGCCGGGATTGATCGGCACGACCCGCGCGCCCTTCGCCTGGGCGTCGGCGACGAGCGCCGAGAGCCGCGCGTAATGCCGGTCGTCGACGATGCCGGTGTAGTCGGGATTGGCGCCGAGGTGCGGATAGAGCGCGGCCACGCTCTTCGACAGCGCATCGATCAAAGCCTCGACGCGTTCGCGGGGCGCGAGCACGTAGTCGGGCGCGATGCACGTCTGCCCCGCGTTGAGGAGCTTCCCCGCGGCGAGCCGCGGGGCGAGCGCGTCGAGGTCCGCATCCGGGTGCACGATCGCGGGCGACTTGCCGCCCAGCTCGAGCGTGACCGGCGTGAGGTTATGCGCCGCGGCCAGCGCGACCTTGCGCCCGACCGCGGTCGAGCCGGTGAAGAACAGATGATCGAAAGGCAGCCGCGCGAATGCCTCGCCCACGTCGGCTCCCCCGGTGGCGACCGCGAATTCCTCGGCCACGAAGCGCTCGCGCACGATCCGCGCGAGCAGCGCGGAGGTCTGAGGGGTGAGCTCGCTCGGCTTCAGCAGCACGCGGTTCCCCGCCGCGAGCGCGGCCACCGCGGGCAGCAGCGCCAGCTGCACCGGATAGTTCCACGGGCTGATGATGCCCACGACGCCGACGGGCTGACGCACGATCCGGCTGCGGCCGGGACGCAGGTAAAGCGGCGTGGGCACGCGGCGCGGGCGCATCCAATCCGCCAGATGTCGCCGCGCGTGGCGGACACCCGCATGGATCATGAACAGCTCGGCGAGCCGCGTCTCCTGCGCTGCGCGCGCGCCGAAATCTGCGGCGACGGCGGCGGTGATTTCCGGCTCGTTCTCCTCGACCGCCGCGGCCAGCCGATCGAGCCGGTCGCGTCGCAGCTCGAGCGGCGGATGCGGATCCGCGGCGAACGCCGCCCGCTGGGCGGCGAACAGGCCTGCGAGCGCTTCGGCGGCCGTCGCGGCGCTCACGCTGCGCCGCTCGCGTCGCGCGCCGCGGCCATCGCATCGAGCAGCGTCGGCGGATCGTGCGCGCCGGACACCGCCGTACGGCCGTTGAAAATGAAGAACGGGACCGCGCCGATGCCGGCGCCCCTCGCTTCGCGGAGCTCCGCGTCGACCGGGGCGCCGAAGCGGTCGGAATCGAGCAGCGCCTGCGCCGCCGCGCGCTCGGCGCCGGCGACTTCCGCGATCGCGGCGAGCGCGCCGCGATCCGCGAGCGACCGTCCGTCGACGAAATAGGCGCGGAACAGCGCTTCCACCATCGCCTCGCCGTCGCCTCCCTCCTGCGCCCACGCGACGAGCCGGTGCGCATCGCGCGTGTTCGGCTGACGGGCGATGCGTTCGAACGCGAAATCGATGCCGACGCCCTCGCCCACCGCACGCACGCGCGCGTAGATTTCCGCGGCGCTGTCCGAGCCGAATTTGGCCCGAAGGTAGTCGCGGCGAGGAATGCCTTCGGTCGGCAGATCGGGATTGAGCTCGAAGGGATGCCAGCGCACGACCACCTCGACGCCCGGCTCGCGGCGCGCGAGCTCTTCGAGCGCGCGCTCCAGCTTGCGCTTGCCGATGTAGCACCAGGGGCAGACGACGTCGGAGACGACATCGACCGCCAGGGATGGGACGGAGGAATCCACGAGGCGACGATGCGATGTGGGTTTTCGAGCGGTCGCTCGGCTCCATTATACGGCCCGCTGGCAGCGCCTCGACCGCCGCGGCAGAATGCGCCCTTCGCTCGCGCGCCTTTCATTCCGATGCGACCGCTGACGCGCTGGGACCTCTTCTGCGCCGTCGTCGACAACTACGGCGATGCGGGCATCGCCTGGCGGCTCGCGCGCGCACTCGCCCGCGAGCACGGCGTGCCGGTGCGCCTCTACGTCGATGCGCTCGGCACGCTGGCACGTCTGGTCCCGGGCATGGACCCCGCGCGAGAGCGGCAGCGACACGGTCGCGTCGAGATCCGCGCCTGGCGCGGTCCGGAAGCCGGCCTGCCGGCCGCGCGTCCCGGCGCGGTGGTCATCGAGGCGTTCGGCTGCGGCCTGCCGCCGTCCTACCTGGGCGCGATGGCAGCGCGCGATCGTGCGCCGGTGTGGATCAACCTCGAGTATCTGTCGGCCGAAGCCTGGATCGAGGATTGCCACGGGCTTGCGTCGCGCCATCCGTCGCTTCCGCTGACGCGCTATTTCTTCTTCCCGGGATTCACCCCCGCGAGCGGCGGCCTGTTGCGGGAGCCCAATCTCTTCTCGCGGCGCGATCGCTTCCGCGCCGACCCCCGGGCGCGCGCAGCGCTGTGGCGGGCGCTTGGCGTGACGCCACCCGAAGGGGCGCTCGTGGCCTCGCTCTTCTGCTACCCGAGCGCGCCGGTCGTCGACCTGCTCGACGCCTGGTCGGCCGGCGACGAGCGGATCGTCTGCCTCGTGCCGGAGGGCGCCGCGCAAGCGGAGATCGAGCGCTGGACTCGAGGCGCCGCGACGCTCACCCGAGGCAGCCTCACGCTGGTGCGCGTACCGTTCGTGTCGCAGGACGATTACGACTTGATACTCTGGGCCTGCGACCTCAACTTCGTCCGCGGCGAGGATTCGTTCGTGCGCGCGCAGTGGGCGGCGCGGCCGTTCGTCTGGCAGGTCTACCCGCAGGCGGAGGACGCGCATCGGCTGAAGCTCGCGGCATTCCTGGACCGCTACATGGCCGGCCTCGCGCCCGAGGCAGCCGGCGCGTTCGCGGGCCTGTCGAGCGCGTGGAACGGGTCCGGCGACGTGGGCCAAGGCTGGAGCCGGTTCGCGCGCTGCCGCGGCGCGCTCGAGGCGCACGCGAATGCCTGGGCGGCGAAGCTCGTGTCGCAGGAAGATCTCGCCACCGCTCTGGTCAGGTTCTGCCGCGATCGGCTATAATCTTGGGTTCGCCAAATCGCTGTTGCAACAGCAAAATCCATAATCAGGTGCAACCATGAAAACCGCACAGGAAGTCCGGGCCGGCAACGTCATCATGGTCGGCAGGGATCCGATGGTCGTGCAGAAGGCCGAGTTCAACAAGTCGGGCCGTAACGCGTCCGTCGTCAAGATGAAGCTCAAGAACCTCCTCTCGGGCTCGGCCACCGAGACGGTCTACCGCGCCGACGAGAAGTTCGACGTGATCCAGCTCGAGAAGAAGCCGGTCACCTTCTCCTACTACTCCGATCCGATGTACGTCTTCATGGACGAGGAATACAACCAGATCGAGGTCGAGAAGGACGCCATCGCCGACGCCGCGCACTATCTCGAGGACGGGATCGAGTGCGAGCTCACGCTCTACGAGGGCAAGGCGATCGCCGTCGAGCTGCCGACCTCGGTGGTGCGCGAGATCACCTACACCGAGCCGGCGGTTCGCGGCGACACGTCGGGCAAGGTGCTCAAGCCGGCGAAGCTCGGCAGCGGGCTCGAGGTGCAGGTGCCGCTGTTCGTCGCCACCGGCGACCGGATCGAGATCGACACGCGCACCGGGGAATACCGCCGGCGCGTCTGACGCCGGGCGCGCCCGGAGACACGCTGCGAGGCAAGGGCCGGTTCGTCCGGCCCTTGCTTTTTCTCCGTCGGCTCCGGGCCTCGCGCTTGCCGCCTTCAATCGGGCTGACTCGCGTCGGAGCCCTGTCCGCGCGCCTCGGCGAGCTGCGATTCCCACCCGCCGCCGAGCGCCTTCATCAGGTCCACGCCCGCGGAGAGCAGATTCTCGCGGCTGCGGATGAGCGCGAGCTCGGCCACGTTGAGCGAGCGCTGCGAATCGAGCACGTCGAGGAAGCCGGTGTAGCCGGCCTCGTAGCGGATGTTGGCCAGCCGCAGCGCCTCGCGCGCCGCGTTCACGCTCGCCTGCGCGTCGGCTTCCAGCGCGGCGTAGCGCTGCACGTTGGTGAGCGCGTCCTCAACCTCCCGGAACCCCGTCTGGATGGCCCGGTTGTACGCCGCCAGCGCCTGGCGCTCGCGGGCGCGCTGCACGTCCACCAGGGCCGAAAGCCGGCCGCCCTCGAAGATGGGCGCGGAGAGCCCCGCGCCGAACGCCCAGATGCGGCCCGGCACCGTGAACAGCCCCGCGAGCGCTTTGCTCTCGCTCCCGAAGTCTCCCGTGAGCGTGATCGTCGGAAAGAGCTGCGCCTTGGCCACGCCGATCTGGGCGTTGGCGGCGATCAGATCCTGCTCCGCCGGGCGAATGTCCGGGCGACGCTCGAGCAGCGTCGAAGGCAGCCCCGGCGGCGGCAGCGGCGGCACCGGGAGATGCGCGAGATCGCCCGGCGCAACGGCGAGATCGAGCCTGCCCGTGAGTGTCCCGAGCAGATGCTCGGCGAGCGCGCGCTGGCGCAGCAATTCGTCGAGCTGGAATGCGGCGTCGGAACGGGCGCCCTCGGCCTGGCGCACTTCGAGGTCGGAGGCAAGCCCGCCTTCGGCGCGGCGGCGGACGATCTTCAGCGTCTCGTCGCGCGTGGCGAGCGTCGCGCGCGTCGAGGCGATCTGGGCGTCGAGCGAGCGCAGCGCGAAGTACGTCTGCGTGGTGAGCCCCGCCACCGACAGCGCGACCACGTCGCGCGCGTAGCGGGTGCTGAAGTCGGCCGCGCGCGCCGCCTCGGAGGCGCGCCGGAGCTTGCCCCAGAAGTCGATCTCGTACGCCGCCGTAAAGGCGAGCCGGACGTCGTTGCGCACGACCGGCGGCGCCGGCGCCGCGACCTTGTTGCTCGACGCGCTTCGGCCGGCCGCGCCCGAGAGATCGATCTCCGGCAGGAGCGCCGCGTTGACCGCACGCAGGTTCGCGTCGGCCTCCTCCACGCGGGCCACGGCCTGCGCCACGTCGACGTTCGCGGCCAGCGCCGAGGCGACCAGATCGTCGAGCAGCGGATCGCGGAACAGCCGCCACCAGTCGCCGGGCACCGTGCCGCCGCTTTCCGCCGTCGCGCCGGAGAACGTCCCCGGAAGCTCGGTTGCCGGGCGTCGATAGTCCGGCCCCACCATGCACCCCGCCAGAGCGAGCGCGAGCGCGATCGCCGCGCACCGCCTCATGCCGGCTCCTCCGTCGACTCCGCCGCGGCGTCCGTCCGCGCGCGGCTGCGCGAGAGCAGCACGAAGAACAGCGGGATGAAGATCGTGGCGATGAAGGTCGCGGCGAGCATGCCGCCGAACACGCCGGTGCCCATCGAGCGCCGGGCCGCGGCGCCGGCGCCGGTCGCGAGCACCAGCGGCAGCACGCCGAGCACGAACGCGAGCGAGGTCATCACGATCGGCCGGAAGCGCAGCCGCGCCGCCTCGACGGCGGCCTCGAACGGCGCGAGACCCTTCGCCTGCTCCTGCGCGGCGAATTCGACGATCAGGATCGCGTTCTTGGCGGCGAGCCCGATCAGCACGACCAGGCCGATCTGGAAGTAGACGTCGTTGCTGAAATTGCGCAAAACCACCGCGGTCAGCGCGCCGAGGAGCCCGAACGGCACGGCGAGCAGCACCGCGGCCGGCAGCGACCAGCGCTCGTAATTCGCCGACAGGATCAGGAACACCATCACGATCGCGAAGACGAACGCGAGCACCGCCGTCCGGCCGATGCGCTTTTCCTGGAAGGCCTGGCCCGTCCAGGCGATGGTGTAGCCCGGAGGGAGCTTCCGGGCGACGTCCTCGACGGCGGCGATCGCCTGGCCCGAGCTCACGCCCGGCGCGCTGTTGCCGAGCACCTTGGCGGCGAGAAAGCCGTTGTAGCGGTCGAGCTGCTCGGGGCCGACGATCGCCTTCATCGTGGTGAGCGCCTTGACCGGGATCATGTCGCCGTTGGTGGAGCGCACGTAGACGTTGCCGAGATCGTCCGGCTTGGCGCGGTACTGCCCTTCGGCCTGCAGCTCGACGCGATAGGTGTGCCCGAACTTGTTGAAGTCGTTGACGTAGAGCACGCCCATCGTGCTCTGCAGCGCGTCGAACACGGTCTTGAGCGGCACGTCGAGCGCGAAGGCCTTCTCGCGGTCGACGTCGACGAAGAGCTGCGGCGAGGTCGGCCTGTAGAACGCCGCGATGCCGGTCAGCTCGGGCCGCGCGCGCAGGTCGGCGAGGAACGCCTGCAGGTTCTGGTAGAGCTTCTGCGGATCGGCGTCGGAGCGGTCCTGGAGGTAGACCTCGAAGCCGCCGGCGATGCCCAGGCCTTGGATCGACGCAGGGTTGAAGGCGATCACGCTCGCCTCCGGCACTTCGCCCGCGTGCGCGAACACGTAGCGTGCGACGTCGTCTGCCGTCTCCCTGCGCTCGTCCCAGGGCTTGAGCGGAATGAAGATGGTTGCCGCGTTGGGCTTGGTGGCGCCGGCGATCACGTCGAAGCCCGCGACGTAAAAGACGTGCTCGATGGCCGGATGGCTGCCCAGGATCCGCTGCACCTGCGCGCCCACGGCCTGCGTGCGCTGCAGCGTCGCGCCGTCGGGAAGCGTGACCGAGCCGATGAGGTACCCCTGGTCCTCCTGCGGCACGAACCCGCCGGGCACGTGGCGCAGGAGGAGCGCGTCGACCGCGAGGATGGCGGCGAAGATGCCGAGCGCGACAACGCGGTGGTCGACCGCGAGGCGCACGCCCCCGAGGTAGCGGTGAGTAACCCAGCCGAACGCCCGGTTGAAGGGGCGGAACAGCCGGTTCTCCTCGTGCTGTCGCTTGAGCAGCAGCGCGCACATCGCCGGCGTGAGCGTGAGGGCGATCAGACCCGAAATGATCACGGCCGTGGCCACGGTCACGGCGAACTGCTGGTAGAGCTTGCCGGCGAGCCCGCCCAGGAAGGCGACCGGAATGAAGACCGACACCAGCACCAGCTCGATGGCGATGATCGCGCCGGTCACCTCCTTCATCGACTCGATCGCCGCCTGCTTGGGCGAGAAGTGCTTCTCCGCCATGAGCCGCTCGACGTTCTCGAGCACGACGATCGCGTCGTCGACCACGATCCCGGTGGCGAGCACGATCGCGAACAGCGTCAGCGTGTTGAGCGTGAAGCCGAACAGCAGCAACCCGGCGAAGGCGCCGATCAGCGACACCGGCACGGCGATGATCGGTATGAGCGTCGCCCGCCAGCTCTGCAGGAACACGAACACCACCAGGAGCACCAGCGCGGCCGCTTCGGTCAGCGTGATGGTCACCTCGCGGATCGACTCGCGCACGAAGCGCGTGGTGTCGAAAGGGATGATCTCGGCGATGCCCTGCGGGAAGTCCTGCGCGAGCCGCGCGATCGACGCGCGCACCGAATCCCCGACTTTCAGCGCGTTGGCCCCGGACTGAAGGAACACGGCGATGCCGATGGCGGGCTGGCCGTCGAGGTTGGTGAACGCGTCGTAGCTCACCGCGCCCAGCTCGACCCGGCCGACGTCGCGGATGCGCAGCGCCCCTCCGGGCCCGCTCGAGCGCAACACGATGTTGCCGAAGTCCTCCGGCTCCTCGAGCCGTCCGCGCGCGGTCACCGTGTAGGTGAGCGCCTGGCCCTTCGGCGCCGGCTCGGCGCCGATCTTGCCGCTCGCGTACTGGTAGTTCTGCGCCGCGATCGCGTCGGCGACGTCGGTCGGCGTGACGCCGAGCTGCGCCATGCGCGCCGGATTGAGCCACACCCGCATCGCGTAGTCGCGAGCGCCGAAGATCGTGGCGTCGGCCACCCCCGGAATGCGCTTCAGCTCGTCGAGGATGTTGATCGTCGCGTAGTTCGAGAGGTACAGCGTGTCGTAGCGCGGATCGACCGACGTGAGCGAGATGACGAGCAGGATGTCGGTCGAGCGCTTCTGCGCGACGACCCCGCTCTGGCGCACGACGTCGGGCAGCCGCGGCAGCGCGATCGCGACGCGGTTGTTGACGTCGATCACCGCCTTGTCGGCGTTGGAGCCCACCTCGAACGTGCAGGCGATGGTGAGGCTGCCGTTGGTCGAGGCGGTCGAGCTGAAGTACGACAGGTTCTCCACGCCGGAGAGCTGCTCCTCGATCGGCGCCGCCACGGTGCGGGTGAGGGTCTCGGCGCTCGCGCCGGGGTAGCTCGCGTTGATCACCACGGTCGGCGGGGCGATCTCCGGATACTGGGCGATCGGCAGCACCTGCGAGGCGATCAAGCCCGCGAGCGTGATGATGATGGCGATGACGCCGGCGAAGATCGGCCGGTTGATGAAGAACTGCGAAAACGACATCGGCGGTCCGGGCCTACTTGCCGGGAACGGACGGAGCTGCGGCCGGCGCTTCGGTGACCGGCACGCCGGGCCGGATCTTGAGCAGGTTATCGACGATCACGCGATCGCCCGCGGCGAGCCCCGAGGTGATCACCCAGTCGGAGCCGATCCAGTCGCCGGTCTGCACCGGCTTCGCGGTGGCCTTGCCGTCGGCGTCGATGGCGAACACCAGGTAGCTCTTCTCGGTCTGGATCACCGCGGCCTGCGGCACGAGGAACACGTTGTCGCGCTTGCCCGCGGTGACGCGCACGTTGACGAACCCGCCTGGCAGGAGCTGCTGCTTCGGGTTGTCGAACTCGGCGCGAAGCTGCTGCGTGCCGAGGCGCTGATCGATCGCGGTGGCGGCGAAATTGAGCCGGCCCTTGAGCGGATAGACCGAGCCGTCCGGGAGCACCACCTGGACGTCCACCGGGCTCGTCTGCGAGACGCGGCCGCCGGGAAGCTTGGCGAGGTCGCTCTGCGCCAGGCTGAAGCGCACCCAGATCGGCGAGAGCTGATTCACCGTCGTGAGCAGGCTCCCTCCCGCATCGGTGGTGATCAGCGTTCCGAGCGAGTGCTCCGCGCGCCCACTGATCCCCGCCACCGGCGCAGTCACGCGCGTGTACGACAGGTTGAGCTCCGCCTGGCGCACCGCCGCGCTCGCCTGCTGCACGGCCGCTTCCGCGAGCTGGCGGGCGGACGTCGCGTCGTCGTATTCCTTGCGCGATACCGCCCGGTCGGCCACCAGCGGCTTCAAGCGCGTCTCCTCGCGCTGCGCCTGCGCGACCTGAGCACTCGCCTGCGCAAGCTGCGCCTTCGACTGGGCGAGAGCCACCTCGAACGGCGCGGGGTCGATTTCGAACAGCGGCGCGCCCTCGGCAACCGGATCGCCCTCGCGATAGAACTGCCGGACGAGGATGCCCGACACCCGCGCCCGGACCTCGACCTGCTTCGACCCTTCGACCTGGCCGACGACGTCGAAGGCGATCGGCACGCTCTTCGGCTGGACGGTGACGACGTGCACCGCGACCGGTGCCGACGCCGACGGCGCGGCGGCGTCCACGCTGCCTTCGCGACCGCAGCCGCAGAGCGCGCACGCCGCCGCCGCGAGGACGATCGCCGGGGAAAGGAGAGCCGCGGAAGCGCGCTGCATCATCTCGATAGGAACGCCATCGTGCGACGGCGCGAAGGCCACGCCGGCCGCGAGCGATTATATACAATGCGCCTCGACTCTCCCTGCTCGAGGAGGAGGCTTGGCTTCCGTGCGCACCCAGGTCGGAATCGTCGGCGCAGGTCCCGCGGGGCTCGTGCTCTCGCACCTGCTGCACCTCGAGGGGATCGATTGCGTCGTGCTCGAGAATCGCAGCCGCGCGAGCGTGGAGGCGACGTTGCGCGCCGGCGTGCTCGAGCACGGCACCGTGGAGCTCCTGAAGTCGACCGGTGTCGGCGAGCGCATGCTGCGGGAAGGCGCCGTGCACAAGGGCATCGAGCTTCGCTTCGGCGGGCGCGGCCATCGCATCGACTTCGTCGAGCTCACCGGCGGCAAGACGATCGTGCTCTACGCCCAGCACGAGGTGCTGAAGGACCTGATCGCGGCGCGGCTCGCCGCGGGCGGCACGATCCTGTTCGAGGCGCTGGATGCCAGGCTCGACGACGTCGCTACCGACGCGCCGCGCATTCGTTTCCGTCACGCCGGTCAGCCGCGCGAGCTCGCCTGCGACTTCATCGCCGGGTGCGATGGTTTCCACGGCGTCGCCCGGACGACGATCCCCCAGTCGCGTCGCACCGAGCGCGCGCGCATCTATCCCTTCGGCTGGTTCGGCATCCTCACCGAGGCGCCGCCCTCATCGCCGGAGTTGATCTACGCCCATCATCCGCGGGGCTTCGCGCTGGTGAGCACGCGCTCGCCCGAGATCCAGCGGCTGTACTTCCAGTGCGATCCGCACGACCGCATCGAGCGCTGGGACGAGGAACGGATCTGGAGCGAGTTCCGCGCGCGTCTCGCCACGGACGACGGCTGGTTGCCGCGCGAAGGCCCGGTCTTGCAGAAGAACATCGTCGGCATGCGCAGCTTCGTGTGCGAGCCGATGCAGTACGGGCGGCTGTTCCTCGCCGGAGACGCCGCGCACATCGTACCGCCGACGGGCGCGAAGGGCCTCAACCTCGCGGTCGCGGACGTATGGGTGCTCGCGCGCGCGATCGCCGCGTTCTACCGCGAAGGACGACGCGACCTGCTCGATGGCTACTCGCGGACCGCGCTCGCTCGCGTGTGGCGCGCGGAATATTTCTCCTGGTGGATGACCTCCATGCTGCACACGTTCCCGGGCAACGACCCGTTCCAGGAACGGCTGCAGCTGGCCGAGCTCGCCTACGTGACGACTTCCCGGGCGAAGGCCGTCACGCTCGCCGAGAACTACGTCGGGCTACCGCTCGGGTAGGCGCGAATTCATACGCGCGGCGTCGGTCGGATGCATCCGGCCCTACCGCGACGAGGCGGCGGGCGCCGCGTTGCGGCGCTGGAGCGAAAGCACGTTCGGCGCGGTCGCTGGCTCCGGATTGCCTCGCGCGCTGGTGACGCGCTGCTCGCGCCGCACTCGGGCGAAGGTCTTTCTCAGATCCGTCTCGACGCTGGGTACGTAGCGGAACGTGGGGTCCAGGATCGACTTCATGCGTCTTCCCTCCTCGGTCGACTCCTCGCTCGCCACCATCGCCGCGTGAGCCGCGCGGCGCTCGAGAACCGCTCCCGGCAGTCAACCCAATTGGAAAAAGATTCGCGTCGGGCACGGCCTCGCGCCGTGGTCCACCGCCGCGAGATGATCGTCCCGGCTGCAGCGCGGAAGCGCAATCGGACGAGCGCTGTTTCAGGTGTAGGAGCGCTTTACCGGCGCGTAGGAACCCCTCCGAATTCCTCCTACAGCCCTTGGATCGCGCGGCATGTGCCCTCAAGTCGCGCCAACGGCGCACAATGCGTGGTACCGCCAACTGTCTGGCGCGGGTCTTGAGCAAACCGGCCTATGTCCCTCACCGAACGCGATGTCTTGCTGGTCGTCGACATCCAGAACGACTTTCTGCCGGGCGGCGCGCTCGCGGTCGCCGGCGGGGACGCGGTCGTGCCGAAGGTCAACGCGCTCGCCCATCGCTTCACCCACACGGCGCTCACCCAGGACTGGCACGTCGCCGGACATCTGTCGTTCGCCTCAAGCCATCCCGGGCGGGCTCCCTTCGAGACCGTGACGATGCCGTACGGTCCGCAGGTCCTCTGGCCGGATCACTGCGTGCAGGGCACGCGCGGGGCCGAGTTTTCGCCTGCGCTGGCGATCCCGCAGGCCGAGCTCGTCGTGCGCAAGGGTTACCGGCGCGAGATCGACAGCTATTCGGCGTTCGTCGAAGCCGACCTGCGCACGCGCACCGGGCTCGCCGGATATCTGCGCGAGCGCGGCATCGAACGCGTGTTCCTCGCGGGGCTCGCTACCGATTTCTGCGTCGCCTATTCTGCGGTCGACGCGCGCGACGCCGGCTTCGCGGTCGTCGTCATCGAGGATGCCTGCCGCGCCATCGATACGGGAGGCTCGCTCGCCGCCGCGTGGAAGCGGATGAACGAGGCCGGCGTGCTGCGAGCGACCTCGGAGCGGCTGTAGCTACGAAGCCTCGCGCGAGGTGTCGGGGCGCGGCCACGCGAGATGCAGTCGCTCGGCTGGCGCGACCACCACCGCGCCGCGGCCGGCGGCCTTGGCGTCGTACATCGCGCTGTCCGCGGTATGCAGCAGCTCCTGCCACGAGCTCCAGGGCGGGCAGGTCGCCACGCCGACGCTGCTGGAGGTGTGAAGCGCCTTGCCGTCGATCTCGAACGGCTGCTCCACGACTTCGACGATCTTGCGCGCGAGCTGCTCGAGCTGCGCGGTGGTGAAGCTGCCTTCCATCAGCACGACGAACTCGTCGCCGCCGATGCGCGCCACCGTGTCGGTCGCGCGCACGGTCGCCGTCACGCGCCCGGCGAACTCCTGCAGCATCGCGTCTCCCGTGGCGTGGCCGTGGGCGTCGTTGAAGCGCTTGAAATCGTTCAGGTCGAGATAGAACAGCGCCAGCTCCACCCCGTCGCGCCGGCTGCGGGCGCACGCCTGCGCCAGCCGGTCGTGAAGAAGATAGCGGTTGGGAAGCCCCGTGAGCTGATCGTATTGCGCCATCCGCGCGAGCTTCTCCTCCAGCGCCTTCTGCTCGGTGATGTCCTGGCCCATTGCGTACACGCCGCGCACCTGGTGATCGTCCGCGTAGTCGGGCAGGTAGGTGACGTTGTACGTGCGTCGACCGCGCGGTCCGTCGTCGGCCTGCTCGAAGTGCACCGGCATCCCGCCGAGCGCCTCGTCGAGCTTCGGCTTGATCCGCTGGTACAACACTTCGCCGTGGATGTCGCGCATGGTCTCGCCGATGATCGACTGCGGCGCAAGGCCGAAGAAGTCGTAGTACGAGGCGTTGGCGAAGCGATAGCGCCGCTCGCGGTCGATGTAGGAGATGAAGGCGGGCACGTTGTCCGTGACCAGGCGTAGCCGCTCCTCGCTCTGGCCGAGCGCGAGCGCGCGGTCCTCGAGCGCCTGCGCCATGGCATTGAGGCCGGAGGCAAGAACGCCGGTCTCGCCTACCGCGGAGACGCTGCTCCGATGGGAGAGCCGGCCGCGTTCGAGCAGCGCGGCGTCGCTCGCGAGCTGGCGCAGCGGCCGGGCGATCCACTCGCCGACGCTGGCCGCCGCGGCGGAGCCGAGGAGCAGCGCGAAGCAGGCGACCAGCAGGTTCTCGAAAAGGTGCCGCCTCAGCGGCGCCAGCGCCGCGGCGGTCGGCACGCCGACACTGACGAGCCATGGGACCGAACGCGCGGTGGTGTAGCCGGCGAGCCGCACGACGCCGTCCAGGCCGGCGCGCTCCGCCGTGCCTTCGCCTCGCGCGATGTCGGCCATGACGCGGTCCTGGGTCGCGACGCTGTGTCCGATCCAGCGCTCGGGATCGACGGAGCGGGACAGCACCGTTCCCCGCTGGTCGATGAGCGTGATCACCGAGCCCGCGGGAAGCGTGCCGCCGTCGCTGAGCAGGCTGTCGAGCCGCGCGAGGCGGATCGACGCGGCGACCACGGCCACAGGGCGGCCGACCCGGCTCACCCGCCGGGCGAACACCGCGAGGTTCGCGCCGTCGTTGCGGGACAGCACCGGCGCCTCGACCACGAGCTCGGAACTCACCAGGGCCGCGCGAAAGTATTGCCGGTCCGCAACGCTGAACGGATGGTCCCGCAGCGCCGAGTCCAAGGCGCCGACGTTCTGACCGTTTTCGTTCCAGACCGCGACGTTGCTGACGTGGGACGGCAGATTTGGTCGCAGGTCGCCCAGCAGGAGGTCGTTCGCCTGGGCGCCGTCCGCCGTGGCGGCGACGACCTGCGACAGCGTGGCGAGCAGCTGGTTGACGTCGCCTACGCAGTCGTCGAGCCGTGCCGCGACGATTCGGGCGAAGGCGAGGTTGCGTTCCTTGGCGACTTCGCGCTCCTGGTCGAGCTGCTGCCCCGCGTTGAAGGCGATATAGCCGAGGACCGGTAGGCCGAACGCCAGTGCGAGCAGCGCCAGCCGGCCTCGGATGCCAAGGCCGGCGATTCGCCGCTGCAGCCGGCGTTCTGCCCGGGGTTCCGCCGCAAGGTGGGTCACCAGCGCCGCGTTGTATACCTAGTGCCGGGGGGCGGCAGCAGGAGCCGTGCCACGGCGGCCGGCAGCGCTACGCCTGGAGGGCCGGCGACCGCGGCGTCCCCTCCGCGATCGCCTTAACCACCCGTGGAGTCGTTCAGCCCGAGACTTCCGCGGGGAGGTAACGCACCGACAGCACGCCCTGAATCGCCGCGATGGATTCGATGACCGGCGACTCGATGGGGCTGTCGACGTCGACCAGCGTGAAGGCCGTCTCGCCGCGCGACTTGTTCACCATGTTGTGGATGTTCAAGCCCGCCTTGGCCATCGCGGTCGAGATCTGCCCCAGCATGTTGGGCACGTTGGCGTTGGCGATCGCCACGCGGTAGGGCGATTCGCGCGCCATGTCGATCGCCGGGAAGTTGACCGCGTTGGCGATCGTGCCGTGCTCCAGGTACTCGCGCACCTGGTCGACGACCATGACCGCGCAGTTCTCCTCGGCCTCCTCGGTCGAGGCGCCGAGGTGCGGCAGCGCGACGACCCCGGGCTTTCCGGCCAGCCGCGCGCTCGGGAAATCGCAGAGATAGTACTTGAGGCGCCGCGCAGCGAGCGCTTCGAGAACGGCGCTCTCGTCGACGACGGCGTCGCGCGCGAAGTTGAGAAGCACCGCGCCTGGCTTCATCACCGCGAGTCTCTTCGCGTCGATGAGGTGGCGGGTGACGGGCAGCATCGGAACGTGCAGCGTGACGAATTCGGAGGCTCGCAGCAGCTCCTCGATCGAGTTGGCCTTGCGCACCGAGGACGGCAGTCGCCACGCCGCATCGATGGTGATCTCGGGATCGAAGCCGATCACCTTCATGCCGAGCTTGATCGCGATGTCGGCGACCAGGCCCCCGACCGCGCCCAGGCCGACGATGCCGAGCGTGCGATGCGGCAGCTCGATGCCCGCGAATTGCTTCTTGCCCTCCTCCACGCGGGCCTCGAAATCCGGTCCGTCGCTTCCGAGATTCGCCACGTACGAGAGCGCGGGGATCAGGTTGCGCGCGGCGAGCAGCAGCGCGGCGAAGACCAGCTCCTTGACCGCGTTGGCATTGGCCCCCGGCGCGTTGAACACCGGCACGCCGCGCTTCGACATCTCGGCCACCGGAATGTTGTTGGTCCCGGCGCCGGCGCGACCGATCGCCTTCACGCTCGACGCGATCGGCATCGAATGCATGTTGTGGGAGCGCACCAGAATCGCGTCGGGATGCTCCACCGACTTGCCGACCGTGTATCGCGCGGCCGGAAAGCGGTGCAGCCCTTGACTCGAGATCTGATTCAGGGTGAGGACGCTGTACTTGGTCATGGCGGTCGCAGGCGCATCAGCCGTGCCGGCGCTCGAACTCGCGCATGTAGTCGACCAGCGCCTGCACGCCCTCGATCGGCATCGCGTTGTAGATGGAAGCGCGCATCCCGCCCACGGAGCGGTGGCCCTTGAGCTGCACCATGCCGCGCTCCTTCGCCCCCTTCAGGAACGTCTCGTCGAGCGATTCGTCGTGAAGCTTGAACGGCACGTTCATGCGCGAGCGGTCTTCCTTCCGCACCGGGTTGCGATAGAAGCGCGTGCCGTCCAGGTAGTCGTACAGGAGCTTCGCCTTGGCGATGTTCCGTTTCTCGATCGCTTCGACCCCGCGCTGCGACTTGAGCCACTCGAACACCAGCCCGGCGATGTAGATCGCGTAGGTTGCCGGCGTGTTGACCATCGAGTCGGCCGCCGCCTGCTCCTGCCAGTGGAACGCGCTGGGCGTGATGGGCAGCGCCCGATCGAGAAGATCGTCGCGCACGATCACGATCGTCAGCCCCGCCGGCCCCGCGTTCTTCTGCGCTCCGCCGTAGATGACGCCGTATCTGGCGACGTCGACCGGGCGCGAGAGCAGATGCGACGACATGTCGGCGACCAGCGGCACCGCGCCCGTGTCCGGCGTCCACTGGTACTCCACGCCGCCGATCGTCTCGTTGGTGCAGACGTGGACATAGGCGGCGTCGGGCGAGAGCTTCCAGGTCGATTGCGCCGGCACGTAGGTGAAGTTGCGGTCCTCCGACGACGCGGCGATGCTGACGGCGCAGTACTTCTTGGCTTCCTTGATCGACTTCTGCGACCACGACCCCGTGTTGACGTAGTCCGCCGTCGAGCGTCCCGCGAGAAGGTTCATCGGAATGATGGCGTTCTCGGCGATCGCGCCGCCCTGCAGGAAGAGGATCCTGTAGCTCGCCGGAATCGCCAGCAGCGTGCGCAGGTCGGCCTGCGCCCTCTCGTAGATGCCGATGAACTCCTTGCCGCGATGGCTCATCTCCATCACCGACATGCCGCTGCCGTGCCAGTCGAGCATCTCGGCGGCGGCAGTGCGGAGGACCGGCTCGGGCAGCACCGCGGGTCCGGCGCTGAAGTTGAAGACTCGCATCGGAAGAGCTCTCCTGGATGGCGCCGACGTCGGCGTCGCACCCGCATTATCGCGGGTGCGCGGCGGATTTCACAACCGAGGCCGCACGAAACGCGCGCGTCGCTCTTGATCGACCATGGGGCGATCGTTAGACTACGCGCCTTCGCAAGAGGAGGAATGATGTCGATCAAACTCGCAAGGATCGTCGCAGCCGTATTCGCTGCGGGTTGTCTCGGCGCGGCGAGCGTCGCATCGGCCCAGAGCGCCACGAAGGACGCGAAGCGCGGCGAGTATCTGGTCAACTTCGGCGGCTGCCACGACTGCCATTCGCCCAAGGTGATGACGCCGAACGGGCCGGCTCCCGACAAGGCGCGCCTGCTGTCCGGTCATCCGGCCGACGCGGAGCTTCCGCCGATTCCCCAGGGCGTCGTCGGCGCGGCGCCGAACCAGTGGGCAGCGCTCACCAACACCCACCTCACCGCCTGGGTCGGCCCGTGGGGCATCAGCTACGCGGCGAACCTCACGCCCGACAAGCAGACCGGACTCGGCGGCTGGACTCCGGAGCAGTTCATCAAGACGATGCGCACCGGCAAGCATCTCGGCGTCGGCCGATCGATTCTGCCGCCGATGCCTTGGTACAACCTGGCGGGCTTGAGCGATGCCGACCTGAAGGCGATCTTTGCGTACCTTCGGTCGCTGAAGCCGATCAGGAATCAGGTGCCCGCACCGGTTCCGCCGAAGGGCTAGGCACCGCGCGGCGGCACTCCGGCCCTCGGCGTCCAGCCGCGAGCGACGCCGTGGCCCGCACGCGGTCGCGCGCCTGCGGCGTCCTCGATCGGGATCGGCGACCGGCCCGCCCCAAAGCCTCGTTCGCCCGCGCGTTCCTGGCGATGAAATGCTCCTTGAAGACCGTGCTCTGCGGTCAGGCAGCGCCGTCGCGATCGGTCCGGCATCCGCAACCGCCGCGGCGAAGTTCCGCGTTTCGGCGCAGCGCCGGCTAGCGCTGCTCGCGTGGGCGCGCCGGCGGCTTCTTGAGCAGCGCAGGATCCTCTTCCTTCGCGTGCCGCTTCGCCTGCTGTTCGGCGAGCTCCATTTCGCGCCGCTCCGACTCCGTCCTGGGCGGCGCATTCCGGATGCCTTCCTCCAGCTTTCCGGACTCGACGAACGCGCGCTCGGCTTCGTCGAATTCGCGCGCCGCGTCGTAGTTGCCTTCACCTTGTACGCCCTCCCCGTGCGAGGGCGAGGATGCCTGCGCCGGGTTGTCCCGTTCGCTGCGCTGCTTGCCGCGGTTCATTGCCGGACGGCGGTGCTTGCCAAGATAGCCGTGTGCCATAGCTGCTGTCCCCGAATGCTTACGGTGTTCGAATGATGATGAAGCGATGGTCGTTTGACGATCAGCCGGGGTCCGATTTGCGCGTAGGACCACCGCGCAGGCGCGGTCCTCGGGCCTTGGGCTCGAGCTGCGTGAGCCGCGGCACTGGAATCGCCACGGCTCCGGCGCGACAATCGAGCCGGTGGCTGGAGTTTCAGCCCAACGCAAGGCCGACCATGTTCAAGATCGAGGTCCAAGACGACCGGGGTGTCTGGTCCGACGTCCGCGGCGGCGAAGGCAGGGTGCTCACCTTCGACGACGAAGATGCGGCTCGCGCCAAGCTCCGGGAGCTCTATCCCGTACTGGTGCAGATGGAGAAGTTCGGCGGCGGCAAGCGGACGCGTGTCGTGCGCGTCTTTCGCACCGACGAGGAATGGAAGGACGGCACGCCGCCGAAGTGACATCGCTGCCGCTGCGGCGATCCGGTCGTTCACGACAGGCCTCCGCGGTCACGTCGTCACAGGCGTGACCGTACGGGCGCGCTTCTCCGCTTTTCGTCGCGCGTCAGTCGTGACCGCAGTCCGGTCTGCGCCCTTCGAGATTCTCGCCACGAAGCCTACGCGATGCTGAATGTGCGCGGTCGCGGCTACGACCGGCGTTTCCCCCGGGACGTAGGTCTCCTCTGACAACAAAGATCGGCATCCAGCTGACAGATTCCTCGGCTGTGCCTCGATAGGATGTCGGTATACGGACGGGTAGGAGAAAGGCCATGACTGATCAGCCAACGAACCGGCACCAACCAGGCAAGCCTCGGATCGATCTGAGCCGGGATTACGAGAGGCGCAACTGGGCTGAGAGCTTCGGTGTCACCGAGGACGAGTTGAAGCACGCTGTTCACGCAGCGGGCGACTCCGCCGACAAGGTTCGCGACTATCTGCAGATGAGGTACTTCATCAAGCGTCTGGAGGACTACGTGAAGCATCGCAAGCCCCCATCGCCTGCTCGATAAGGGGGGTCGCGCCAGCGCGGCAAACGTCCCCGTGAGGGCGTATGCCGGGATGGGAAAGACAACGGCCCCAGGTCGGGGCCGTCGTCCCTTGGGCTTGGTGGAGGCGGCGAGAATCGAACTCGCGTCCGGAAACACTACACAGTCGGGACTACATGCTTAGTCTCGTCGTTTGCTCTCGCCCCGGAGCCGCCGACGGACAGGCTGCTCCGATGCCAGTCACCTTGGTTTAACGTGTCGCCCAAGTGACCCGGGCGCACGCGATCGCTCTAGATGTCCTCGCTGTGACTACGCCGTTGCCGGCTTCGTCACCCGAGCCGAGCGCTGCCCGGTGCGAGGTCCGGCGGGGTTAAGCCGCCAGAGCGTAAGTTTCGTCGTTCGCAGTTAAGTTTGCGATTGCAGAGGATTCACAAGGTTCTGCACCTTGGCATGCCCCGCGCTGCTTCGCAGTCCCCGTCGAAACCAGGTCGCCCCCGGTAATCGGGTCCGCATCGCGACCTCGTGTCGCGCGCGCAGGAAAACAATGATAACACCGCGGTGGGGAGATTTCCCGCGGAACCTCGATGCGGACATTTCCGCAGCGTAAATCGGGGCTCCGAGCCGAAAATCAAGGGCCCGGGCCGGGCCGAAACGCCACGAGCTCCAGCACCGTCGACTCGGTGCGCACCTCCAGATTGCTCAGGTCCTTCTGGTTGTATTTCGCCTCGCGCTTGATGCGCACGGGCGCCTTCGTCGACGGCGTGTACCAGATGGCATCGGTAATCGAGGTCCGGCTCCGCCAGAATTCGCGGTCATCGAGCTGGATGGTGCGATAGACGTACACGGTTTCGAATCCTCCGGCGGGCACGGTCACCGCTGCCGGTGAGCCGACCCTGCCGTAGATCAGGATCTGATCCTTGACGCCGGTGTCCTTCCGCAGCGTGTCGATCGTCTGCCTCCAGGTCTTGCCCTTCTGCAGAGGGAATGCGAGCAGCTGGGCGGGCGGAGCGAACGGACGCGGCGGCTCGCGGAAGAGCGTCCCGCTGGCGAGGTTTCCGTCCCGATCGACTTCGTCGAACCATTCGCCGCGGCCGTTCGGATCCGCCCCCTCGAAGCGCAGCCGCGCGGTGCCGGCCGTGACGGAAACGACCTCGACGTCGAGCTTCGATACGGCACCGCGCCGCAGATTGTCGGTGACGCGATATTCCCACCGATCGCCGACGGCGAGCTGCGGGGCGGCCGCGCCTTCGGGCGTGGCCGCTCCGATCGCAGCCGTCCAAAGCACGATGCCCGCGCCGGCGAGCGATGCGGCGGCCGGAGCGCCCAGCTTTATCCAGGCCATGAAGCACCCTCCCACAACATTTGCCGGAGGCAGTCTAGCGCCGGACGGATCGGAACGCTCGACTCGCTTCGGCGGTACGGCGGCATCGACGCAGGTCACGACGACGAATCGTCAGTCGCGAGACCTTCCGGTACAATCTCGCGCTCTCGGTGTTCGGATCCGAAGGCCATGGCGCTCGTCCCGATCGTCCTTTCCGGCGGCGCCGGCACCAGGCTCTGGCCGTTGTCGCGCGAAGCGGCTCCCAAGCCGTTCATGCCGCTCCCTCGCGACGGCGCCCCTGGCACCTCTCTTCTCGCACGCACCTTCCTGCGCGCCGCGGCGCTGCCCGATTTCGCGGGAATGGTGACCGTCACCAACCGCGACTACTACTTTCACACCAAGGACGCGTACACCGGCGCGGGCGCATCAATTCCCGCGCGCATGGGCTATCTGCTGGAACCGTTCGGGCGCAACACCGCCCCCGCCGTGGCGCTCGGCGCATGGTACGTGCAGGCGGTGTTCGGCGACGGCGCGACGCTGCTGGTGCTGCCCGCGGACCATCTGATCCGCGACACGGCGGCTTTCGCCTCCGCGGTCGCTCGAGCCGCGGCGCTGGCCGCGGAAGGCTGGCTCGCGACGTTCGGCATCGTGCCGACCACGCCGGAGACGGGGTACGGCTATCTCGAGCTGGGCGAGGCGCTTCCCGTGGCCGGAACGTTCAGCGCGCGCCGCTTCATCGAAAAACCGCCGCTCGGCGAGGCACAGGCCTACGTCGCCGATGGTCGGCACGTCTGGAACTCCGGGATGTTCTGCTTCACGGCGGAAGCCGTCTTGCGGGCCTTCGAAGAGCATGCGCCAGAATTGCTGGCGGCGCTGCGGCCGGTCTGGGAAGCCATGCGCGATCAGCGCGACGGCCCGATGCTGGAGATCGACGCGGCGCTCTTCGCCGCCGTTCCGGATGTCTCCTTCGACGTGGCGGTCATGGAGAAGGCGACGAAGGTCGCGGTGGTGCGCGGCGCCTTCGACTGGAGCGACGTCGGGTCGTGGCGCGCGCTCGCCGACCTCGCGCCGGTCGACGCCGACGGCAACCGCGGCGAGGGCAATCGCGTGTCGATCGCCACCCGCGACACCTACGTGCACGCCGCCGACCGCGTGGTGGCGACAGTCGGCGTCAAGGACCTCTTCGTCGTCGAGACGCCCGATGCCGTGCTCGTCGCGCACAAGGACCACGTGCAGAAGGTGAAGGACGTGGTCGGCGAGCTCAAGGCGCGCGGCCACGATGCCTACCGCTTTCATACCACGGTGCTGCGGCCGTGGGGCGCATACACCGTGCTGCAGGAAGGACCCGGGTTCAAGATCAAGCGCATCGAGGTGAAGCCGGGGGCGGCGCTGTCGCTGCAGCTCCATCGTCATCGCAGCGAGCACTGGGTCGTGGTGGCCGGCGAGGCTTCGGTCACGAACGGCGAGCGCGAATACGTCCTGCGGCAGAACGAATCGACGTTCATTCCTCCCGAGACGCGACATCGGCTCGCCAATGCGGGCTGCGAACCGCTGCTGCTGATCGAAGTCCAGTGCGGCAGCTACGTCGGCGAGGACGACATCGTCCGCTTCGACGACCGCTACGGGCGCGTGCGCGCGTAAAGCGGAAACACAGGCTTCATCGGTTGGGAATGTCCGAGGCGCTCGAGCGTGGCGGCAAGGATGCGCGCCATTCCGGTGCAGGCGTCGTCGAACGGCAGCTCCGGCGGACGAATGACGAGGACGCTGAGCCGCTCCGTCTTCTGCGCCACAGACGCGCGAATGAATTCGCGCCTACTCGGGCGCGGCCGGCACGGGCGGCGGCGCCGAGCGGCTCGTGAGGTAGATTCCCGCGAGGATGAGCGCGATGCCGATCACATGGAAGCCGCGCAGGCGCTCGCCCAGCAGCAGCCAGGCAAGCAGCGTTCCGAACACGGGCATGAGGTGCACGAACAGGCCCGCGACGCTGGCGCCGACCTGCTCGACGCCGCGGTTCCAGAAGATGTAGCCGAGCACCGAAGAGAATAGCGCCACGCCCACGATCGCCGCGAGGTTGAGCCACGAGAAGACCAGCCGGGCGCCGAGCGCCGATTCGGCGAGGTAGAGCGGCAGCACCGCCGCGTCACCCACGCAGACGATCACGAACAGGAACGTGAGCCAGTGCAGTCCTGTCGGGCGCCAGCGCAGCCCGATGGTGTAGATCGACCAGAGCAGCATCGACAGGATCACCAGCAGGTCGCCGCGGTTCAATTCGAGCGCCGCGAGCGTCTCCGGCCGTCCGCCCGACAGGATGGCGAGCACCCCGCACAGCGAGAGCGCGACGCCGGCCAGCTGAAGCCGCGAGAGGCGCTGGCGCAGGAAGATCCACGACAGCGCGATGATCATCACCGGGATGAAGGAGTTCAGCATCACCCCGTTGATGGCGGTCGTGTAGTTGAGCCCGAGGTAGGTGAGCGCGTTGTGCGTGCCGACGCCGACGACGCCGAGCGCCAGCAGCGCGCGCCGATGCCGGATCACCAGCGGCCATTCCCTGCGCACGTGCGGCAGCGCGAACGGCACGAGGATCAGGAGCGCGAAGAACCAGCGATAGAACGTCATCGCCATCGGCGGAATCTCGCGGTACAGACCGCGGCCCACGATCCAGTTGCCCGCCCAGAAGAACGGCGTAAGCGTGAGAAGGAGATACGGCGAGGCGGTTCGTCGAGCGACGGAGACGGAAGGCACGGCCATCGAACGATTATCGCCGATCGGCTGCGCGGTCGCGACACCGGCAGCGCGCCCGCTCGAAGGGGCATCGCGAACGCAACGTATAATTGCGCTGTCAGTAGAGAACGTCTTTGCCCGCCGCCGTACCCTCCATGAGCCTTCCGACCACCGCCGGACGATCGCCCGCGCGCTCCGTGCCGCGGCTCGCTCCCGAGCGCCCGCCCGCCGGGAAGAAGACGCTCGCTCCCGCGCTGGTCGGCTCGGCGGATGCCCTCGCGCTGGCGCAATACGCCTCGTCGGCCGCCGAGCGCGGAGAGCTGACCGCCGTCGTATGCGCCGAGGCGTTCGCGACGCAGCGGCTCGCCGCGGAGCTCG
>Ga0187776_10000210_pt1 | contig 28306 bp, 29 predicted proteins | sample 0216_BV02_MP12_2_FD_132426 | JGI IMG/M metagenome (GOLD analysis project Ga0187776, IMG submission 132426) | Tropical peat soil microbial communities from peatlands in Department of Meta, Colombia - 0216_BV02_MP12_20_MG | ecosystem: Environmental > Terrestrial > Soil > Wetlands > Peat | place...
GGAGCGGGAGATGACCAAGCCGAAGCTCGCCGTCTGGAAGTTCGCGTCCTGCGACGGCTGCCAGCTGTCCCTGCTCGACCTCGAGGACGAGCTGCTCGCGCTCGCCGGCAGCGTCGAGCTCGCCGACTTCCGCGAGGCGACGAGCGCGGTCGCGGCCGGCCCGTACGACCTGTCACTCGTCGAGGGGTCGATCACGACGCCGCACGACGCCGAGCGCATCCACGAGATCCGGCGCGCCTCGAAGGCCCTCGTCACGATCGGCGCCTGCGCGACCGCCGGCGGGATCCAGGCACTGCGCAACTTCGCCGACGTCGAGGAGTTCACGCGGATCGTGTACGCCTCGCCGCAATACATCTCGACCCTCACCACCTCCACGCCGATCTCGGCGCACGTGAACGTCGACTTCGAGCTGCGAGGGTGCCCGATCGACAAGCGCCAGCTGCTCGAGGTCGTGACGGCGTTCCTGCACGGACGCCGGCCCGGAATCCCGACGACGAGCGTGTGCACGGAGTGCAAGCGGCGCGGCATCGTCTGCGTCATGGTCGCGCACGGCACGCCGTGCCTCGGTCCGGTGACGCAGGCGGGCTGCGGCGCGCTCTGCCCGTCATACGACCGCGGCTGCTTCGGTTGCTTCGGGCCGATGGAGAGCCCCAACACCGGCGCGCTCGTGCCGCTGCTGAAGCATCTCGGACGGAGCGACCGCGATGTCGAGCGCCTCTTCCGCACCTTCAACGCGGGTGCCGAGCCCTTCCAGGAGGCCGCGGACCGTGTCTAGCCGGCGGACGATCGCCACCGACTACCTCGCGCGGGTCGAGGGCGAGGGGGCGATGACCGTCCGGCTCGACGGCGACCGCGTCGAGCACGTCGAGCTGCGGATCTTCGAGCCGCCGCGCTTCTTCGAGGCCTTCCTGCGCGGCCGCTCCTTCCTCGAGGCGCCCGACATCACGGCCCGCATCTGCGGCATCTGTCCCGTCGCGTACCAGACGAGCGCCATCAACGCGATGGAGAGCCTCTGCGGCGTCGAGGTGCCCGAGCCGATCCGCATGCTGCGCCGCCTTCTCTACTGCGGCGAGTGGATCGAGAGCCACGCGCTGCACGTCTACATGCTCCATGCGCCCGACTTTCTCGGCTACGAGAGCGCGATCGAGCTCGCCCGCGACGCGCCGGAGGCCGTGGAGCGGGGGCTCGCGCTGAAGCGCACCGGCAACGACGTGATGGTGCTCGTCGGCGGCCGCGAGATCCATCCGATCAACGTGCGCGTTGGGGGCTTCTACCGAGTGCCTACCCGCCGCGAGCTGCGCGCGCTCGTCGAGCCGCTCGAGCGGGCACGGGAGACCGCGCTGGAAACGGTGCGCTGGACGGCGGGCTTCGACTTCCCCGAGCGGGTCGTCGACTGCGACCTCGTTGCGCTCGAGCACCGGGGCGAGTATGCGATCGAGCGCGGCCGAATCCGCTCCGGCGGAGGGCTCGACCTCGCGCCTGCGGAGTACGACGAGCACTTCGAGGAGCTGCACGTCGAGCGCTCGAACGCGCTCCAGTCGCAGCTGCGCGGCGGCGGCACGTACCTCTGCGGCCCGCTCGCGCGCTACAGCCTCGGCGCTGCGCAGCTCTCGCCGCTCGCGCGCGAGGCCGCGGCGGAGGCCGGTCTCGGCGACGAGTGCCGCGATCCGTTCCGCAGCATCGTCGTCCGCAGCGTCGAGCTCGTGCACGCCTGCGACGAGTCGCTCCGCCTGATCGAGGCGTACGAGGAGCCCGAGCGGCCGGCCGAGCCGGTCGAGCCGGTGGCCGGCACCGGTTACGGCGTCAGCGAGGCGCCGCGCGGGCTGCTCTACCACCGCTACCGGATCGACGGGGAGGGGACGATCCTCGACGCGAAGATCGTCCCGCCGACCTCGCAGAACCAGCTCGCCATCGAGGACGACCTGCGCGACGTCGTGGCGCACAACACCCGGCTCGACGACGAGGCGCTGCGAAGGCTCTGCGAGCAGACCATCCGCAACTACGACCCTTGCATCTCGTGCGCGACGCACTTCCTCGAGCTCGAGGTGGAGCGGGGAACGTGAGCAGAACGGTCGTGATCGGGATCGGCAACCCGCTGCGCGGCGACGACGCCGCCGGCGTCGCGGTCGCCGAGCTCCTGCGAGAGCGAGCGCCGGCGGGCGTCGAGGTGGTGGCTTGCAGCGAGGAGCCGAGCCGTCTGATCGAGGCGTGGGAGGGAGCGGACAGCGTCGTGCTCGTCGACACCGTCTCCTCCGGCGCGCCGCCCGGGACGCTCCACCGTTTCGACGCGGGTGAGGAAGCGGTGCCCGCGCGCGCGTTCCGCTCGTCCACCCACGCGATCGGAATGGCCGAGACGATCGAGCTCGCACGCGCCCTCGGGCGCCTGCCGGGCCGGGTCCGGGTCTACGGCGTCGAGGCGGGCGGCTTCGAAAGCGGTGCCTCGCTCACCCCCGCCGTCGAGGCGGCGGTCGCGGCCCTCGCCGACGAGGTCCTGGCCGACCTGGAGGAGGAGCGATGCACGAGCGCGCCCTGATGAACGACCTGATGCGGGAGATCGAGGCTGTCGCCCGCGCCGACGGCGCGAGCCGCGTCACGCGCATCACGGTCCAGCTCGGCGCGCTCTCGCACTTCACGCCCGAGCACTTCCGCGAGCACTTCGTCGACGCCTCGCGTGGCACGCTCGCCGAGGGGGCCGTGGTCGACGCCGTCCTCCACGACTGCCTCGACGACCCGAACGCGACGGGTGTCGTGCTCGAGAGCCTGGAGGTCGAGGTGCCCGAGCCGAAGGTGACGGCCTGATGTGCGTCGGGACGTCCGCTCTGCTCGTCGAGGCGTGGGAGGACGAGGGCAGCCGCATCGGCCGGCTCGGCGACGGGCACGTCGTCTCGCTCGCCTTCCTGCCGGAGGCCCGCGCCGGCGACATCGTGCTTCTCCACCTCGGCATCCCCGTCGAAGTCCTCGCCCCCGCAACGACCGAGCCGGAAGGAGCTCCAGCATGAACCGCCGCGCCGCAGGAATCGCCCTCGCCTTCGTCACCGCCTGCATCAGCGGCGTCTCGATCTGGGTCAACGGTCGCGCCGTCGCGCACTTCAGCAACGCGACCGTCTATACGACGGCGAAGAACCTCGTCGCCGGCGCGCTGCTGCTCGTGCTCCTGCTCGTTCTCGGCTCGCGTGGGCGTGTCCCCGTGGCCTCGGTAACCCGTCGTCGCTGGCCCGCGCTGGTCGCGGTGGCCGTGATCGGGGGAAGCATCCCGTTCGTGCTCTTTTTCGACGGTCTCAAGGAGTCGCAGGCGACGCAGGCGGCGTTCATCCAGAAGACGCTCGTCATCTGGGTCGCGCTGCTTGCCGTGCCGCTGCTGAAGGAACGCTTCGGGTGGCCGCACGCGCTCGCGATCGGCTTCCTGATCGGCGGACAGGCCTGGCTGGCGGGAAAGCTCGGAACCGTCGCCTTCGGCAAGGGCGAAGCGATGATCCTCGGCGCGACGCTGCTCTGGTCGGTCGAGATCGTCTTCGTCAAGTACCTCCTGCGGTCGATCCCGCCGAGCGTGCTCGCCGCCGCGCGGATGGCTCTCGGGTCGGTCCTGCTCGTGTGCTGGCTCGCGCTGACGGGGAAGCTCGGCGACCTGAGCGGGCTCTCCGCGGTGCAGTGGCGGTGGGCGTTGCTGACAGGGCTCCTACTCACCGCCTACGTCGCCACCTGGTTCGGCGCGCTCGCACGCGCTCAGGCGATCGACGTGACCGCGGTGCTCGTCTTCGGGGCGTTGATCACGGCGATCCTGTCCGGAGTCATCGACGGCGCCGCGATCGGCGTCGGCGGAACGGTGCTGGTCGCAATCGGCTCCGGGCTCATCGCCTGGACGGCGCTGCGGCCGCCGCGCGAGGCTGTGACGTGAGCGAGGCCGCGGGGGCGCTCCTCTTCGCGCGCTACGCCTACCCGCCGAACGCGCTCGGCCTCTGCGGCGCCGACACACCGGGGACGCTGCTCGAGTACGGCGACGCGGGGGAGAGCGACCGGGGGCTCGCCGAGCTGGCGCGGAGCTTCGAGGGCGCCTGGCCCTACCTGGCGCTGATCGCGGAGGCGAACCGGATCGAGGACCCGCTCGATCCCCGGGTCGTCGAGGCGTACTGGGTCGGCAACGAGCTGCTCGCGCGCATCCAGCCGGCGAGGCTCGTGCGGCACGTACGCGAGCGCTTCCGCGGCCGCCTCGGCCGTGCCGACGAGAGCCTCGCCGCGCTTGCCGGCACCGGTGCCGTGCCGCATCACTGCTTCCACGTCTTCGCCGTCTATCCCTGGCTCGGGCTGCTGCGCGGCGGTGTCGTGGACGAGCCGCTCCGCGTGCTCGACCAGTGCCGGACGACGCCGGCCCTCGTGCTCGCGGTGCAGGACGAGACGGCGGACGTGCTCGCCGAGCCGCTCCTCTGGGAAGACGGCCGGTTGCGGCTGGGCAAGCCTGAGCCGCGCCGGGTGCGCTGGCGCGAAGGCGGCCGCGCCTTCGTCCGGCCCCAGCCGGGAGAGCTGGTCTCACTGCACTGGGACTTCGCCTGCGACGTCCTGACGGCCGGTGCGGCCGCGCGACTACGCGCCGTGACGCAGCGCGTGCTCGCCGCCGTGAACAGCGGCGCCCGCACTGCGCTCGTCGCCGGTTCCTGAGGCGGCGTCCAGCTCCCGGCACGCCAGCACCACGCCGGCGCGCCAGCCCGGCGCGCGCCCGCCCGCCGGAGGATGGATTGCGGAGACGTCGAGGCCGCTGCGGACGAGCAGCCAGGAGATGAACGAGTTCGAGTTCCACATCTCGCCGGCGTGCAGCTCGTCGCGGCCCCAGACGGGCGTCGGCATCTGCGCGACGAGCTCGAGCAGGTGTCGCGCGCAGTCGGTCTCGTCGCTCAGGCGCTGCGGGCTCTCGACCGCCTCGGCCGCATCCGGGATGACACCGTCCCGCCAGCGGCGCAGCTCGTAGCGGAAGAGCCGGAGGCGACCGGCGGGGCGCATGCCGACCGGGCCTTCCGCGACCACGCCTCTCTCGCCATTCGTGCCCCAGGCCGGCGCCTGCTCGATCACGAACCGCCCCTCGGGAACGTGCACCTCGAGGGCCGAGTGGTAGAGATCGGCGCGGCCCCGATGCTGGATGCGCGCTGCGATCGCCTCGAAGGCCAGGCCGTTCAGCCGAACGAAGTTACCCCCGGCTCCGAGCGGGAGCCAGTAGAGGTCGATCGCCGACATCTCGTTGGCCTTCGGTCCTTGGTTCCTCCTCAGAAGTCCGTCGAGCCACGCGGCTCGGGGGGCTCGAGCGCGATGCCCGTCTCGCGCCAGACGTGAACCCGGACGAGAGCGTCGATCCCGTAGAGCAGCTCCTGGAGCAGGTCGGCGTCCAGCGGGTCGGCCCGCTCGAGTGCGTCGGTCCAGGCTCCGAGGGCTTCGAGCCCCTGCTCGTCGTGCAGGGAGTGGGCCTCGAGCCGTCCGCGCAGCGTTCGCGCAAGGGACTTACAGGTGGCGCGGCGCTCCTCGATCGTGGCCGGCCGGATCGTGCGGGCGGCGACGCGAATCTCGCGCACGAGTTGCTCCAGCTCGTAATGGCGGTTGACATCGATTGCCATGACGGCTCCTTTCTTCGCTCAAGACGATGGATCGCCGAGGCCGTGCGCGCATCCGGGAATGCCCGGATCTCCAGGGCGGGTCAGCCGAGTGCGACCGCTGCCGCGTCCCAGATGTCGAGCAGGCGTCCCGTCTCGCGCGCCGCGGCGAAGACCGGATCCTTCTCGTCGAGGAGGCCGCCGCCGCGTTTTGCCCGTTCGTCGGGCCATCTCGGCAGCCGCACGCCCTCAGCCTCCGCCGCGCCCCAGAGGACGCCCGCGCGCTCGAGATCGCCGCGCGCCAGCGCGACCTGCGCGAGCCCGGCGATCGTGTAGAGCGCCCAGAGCCGGTTCTCCTGCTCGACCTCGATCTGCAGCGCCGCCAACCCTTCGTGCTCGGCCTGGTCGAGGTCGCCGGCTCGGAGCGCGAGCATGAGGAGCTCGTGGAGCTGGCCTGACTCCCACCACGTCCAGTTCGCGGCACGCGCCTGCTCCGCGCTCAGCCGGGTCAGCCGCATGGCGTCCTCGAGGTCGCCGTCGGCGAGGGCGAGCTGGCCGAGGAGCCAATACCCGGCGGTCTCGACGGTGGGAAGCTTGTCATGGGCGAGGATCATCGAGTGCTCGGTCAGCTCCCGGACGACCGGCCAGTCCTCGCGCCGCCAAGCGGAGACGGCGAGCATGTGCTCGAGTATCGCCATCCCTCGCTCGTCGCCGAGCTCACGGTAGATCTGCAGGCTCTGCTCACCCAGCGGCCGGGCCAGCTCGTCCTGGCCGGCGAGGTCGGCCGCGCCCCCGTAGACGCGGAGAGCGTCGGCCCGCAACTCCGGTGGGACGGGGCCGGCCCGCTCGAGCAGAGTCGCGAGGCGGTTCACGCCCTCTTCGGCAGCCGTGGTGTTCCAGAGAGGCTGGAGCGCGATCGCGAGCTCGAGACCGGAGACGGGATCGCTTTCGCCTGCCCAGTCGAGCGCTCCGCGGAAGTCGTCACGCTCCGCCAAGATCCTTTCGACGTCGGAGTCCATGGCGTCGTCGCTCAGTCGCGCCGAGCGGGCGATCTCGAGCATCCGGACTGCATGCCTCCGGCGAATCTCGCCTCCGTCCTCGGCCTGCTCGAGCTGCCCGGACGCGAACTCGCGGATCGTCTCCAGCATCCAGAAGCGCTCCTCGCCCAGGCGGCCGGTGCGGCGGCGCAGGAGGCTCTTGTCCAGGAGTGACGCGAGCGTGTCGAGATCCGCGTCGCAGACGGCCTCAGCCGACTCGAGCGTGCACCCGCTCCGGAACACGGCGAGTCGCGCGAACAGGCGCCGCTCGTCGTCGTCGAGCAGGTCGTGAGACCACGCGATCGTCGCCCGGAGCGTCGCGTGCCGCTCGTCGGCGTCGCGGGTTCCCTTGAGCAGGTCGAGCCGGTCGCCGAGCCGCTCGAGCAGGAGCTCCGGAGGGAGCAGCTTCGTCCGGGCCGCAGCGAGCTCGAGTGCGAGCGGCAGCCGGTCGAGCCTCTCGCACAGCCGCGTGACCGTCACGCTCGCGCTTACGTCCGGCCGCACCGCCCGCGCCCGCTCGCAGAAGAGCGCGACCGCCTCGTCCGAGTCGAGCGGCGGCAGGTCGAGCTCGGTCTCGCCCTGGACCCGAAGCACCTCGCGGCTCGTGACGATCAGGCGCAGCGCCGGCACCGCGGCGGCGAGCTCCGAGAGCGGCCCGGCTGCTGCCGGGAGAAGCTGCTCGAGGTTGTCGCAGACGACGTGCGTCCTCTTCTCCGCGACCCGGGCTGCGATCGCCGGGACATCCGGCTCGGTCGCGCCGAGGCCGTCCGCGATCGCCGAGCGCACGAGTCCAGGGTCGCGCAACGGGGCGAGTGAGACGAACACGGTCCCGCCCTCCGCGTCCTCCGCCAGCAGGCGGGCGAGCTCGATCGCGAAGCGCGTCTTGCCCGTTCCTCCCGGCCCGAGGATCGTCAGGATCCGCGGATCTCGGTCGTAGACGAGCGAGACCGCGTCGAAGAGCTCCTGCTCGCGGCCGACGAACGCAGTCGCCGGTGTGGGAAGGTCGACGCTCCCGGGCGTGCGAAGCGGGGAGAACTCGCCGTCGCCGAGCTGCGAGAGGCGGACGAGACCGTCAAAGTCCTTCAGCCGGTGCTGTCCGAGATCCCGGAGCGTCGCGGCCGCCGTGGCGTCCAGGAGGGGCGCCGTCGTCGGCGAGACGAGGATCTGGCCGCCGTGCCCGAGCGCCCCGATCCGAGCCGCGCGATGCACGTCGAGGCCGACATAGCCCTCGTCGGTGAGCGTTGCGACCCCGGTGTGCAGCCCCATTCGGGCCTGGATGGGCCCGGCCGCGAGAGCTCCGCTTGCGGCCAGGGCAGCCGTCGCCGCCCCGTCGGCCGTGGGAAACGCGACGAAGAACGCGTCGCCCTGCGTGTCCACCTCGACGCCGCCCGAGGCGGCGAAGGCGTCGCGCAGCAGCCGGCGGTGCTCGCCGAGCGCGGCCGCATACGGCTCCGGGCCGAGCTCGTGCAGGAGCCTCGTGGAGCCCTCGACGTCGGTGAAGAGGAAGGTGACGGTGCCGCTGGGGAGGTCCGCTCGCATCCGCCGCCCGCTGCGAGCCGGCCTCAGCCTCGCGCTTCCGCGAACCGGTCCGCGGCGAAGTCGAGATCCTCGAGCGAGTGCGCCGCGGACATCTGTGTCCTGATCCGGGCCGTGCCGCGCGGTACGACCGGGAACGAGAAGCTGACCGCGTACACGCCGAGCCCGACGAGCTTCGCCGCCAGCTCGGCGGCCTTCACCTCGTCGCCGACCATGACCGGCACGATCGGGTGCTCGCCGGGCAGGATCTCGAAGCCCAGATCCCCCATGCGGGTCCGGAACCGGGCCGTGTTCTCGCGCAGCCGGTCGCGCAGCTCGTGCGATGACTCGATCAGCTCGAGCGCGCGCAGGCTGGCGGCGACTACCGACGGAGCAAGGCTGTTGGAGAAGAGGTACGGGCGGGCCCGCTGGCGCAGCAGCTCGACGATCTCGCGCCGCCCGGCGACGTAGCCGCCGCTCGCACCGCCGATCGCCTTGCCGAGCGTGCCCGTGACGATGTCGACCCGGTCGATCACGCCGAAGTGCTCGGGCGTCCCGCGGCCGCCCGGCCCGACGACGCCGACCGCGTGCGAGTCGTCGACCATCACGAGCGCGTCGTGTTCCTCGGCCAGCTCGCAGATCCGGTCCAGCTGCGCGAGGTAGCCGTCCATCGAGAAGACGCCGTCCGTCGCGATCAGCCGGCGGCGGGCGCCCGACGCCTCCCCCAGCCGTGCCTCGAGCTCGTCCATGTCGCCGTTCGCGTACCGGAGCCGCTGCGCCTTGCAGAGCCGGATCCCGTCGATGATCGACGCGTGGTTCAGCTGGTCGGAGATGACTGCGTCCTCGTCGCCGAGCAGCGCCTCGAAGAGGCCGCCGTTCGCGTCGAAGCACGAGCTGAAGAGGATGGTGTCGTCGGTGCCTAGGAACTCCGAGAGCCGCTGCTCGAGCTCGCGGTGAAGCGCCTGCGTCCCGCAGATGAAGCGGACCGAGGCCATGCCGTAGCCCCAGCGGTCGAGCGCGTCACGCGCGGCCGCGACGATCGCGGGATGGTTCGCGAGCCCGAGATAGTTGTTCGCGCAGAGGTTGAGCAGCTCGCCGCTCTCCTCGACGCTGACGTGCGCCCCCTGGGGCGTCGTCATCGTCAGCTCGCTCTTGTACAGGCCGGCCTCCCGGATCTCGGCCAGCGTCTCGACGAGGTCGTCGCGCAGTGTTCCGTACAACTGAAGGCCTCCTAGGTCTCGGTCCAGTCGAGGATGACCTTGCCGCAATCGCCCGAGCGGGCGACCGCGAAGGCGTCCTCGAAGTCGCGGTACGGGAAGCGGTGCGTGATCACGGGAGAGATGTCGAGCCCCGACTGGAGCAGCACGGTCATCTGGTACCAGGTCTCGTACATCTCGCGGCCGTAGACGCCCTTGAGCGTGAGCATGTTGAAGATCACCGGGGCGAGGTCGAGCTCGACCTCCCCGGCTGGGATGCCGAGCACCGCGATGCTGCCGCCGTGCGACATCGCGGCGATCATGCTGCGCAGCGCTGCGTGGTTGCCGGACATCTCGAGGCCGACGTCGAAGCCCTCGGTCATCCCGAGCTCCTGCTGCACGTCGGCGAGGTCGCGCTCGGCCGGGTCTACGGACAGCGTCGCGCCCATCCGCGCCGCCAGCCCCCGCCGGTAGGCGTTGGGATCGGACGCGACGACGTGACGGGCCCCGGCGTGCCGGACGACGGCGCACGCCATGCAGCCGATCGGGCCGGCGCCGGTGACGAGCACGTCCTCGCCGAGCACGGGAAAGGAGAGCGCTGTGTGCACGGCGTTCCCGAACGGGTCGAAGATCGCGGCGACGTCCTCGTCGACCCCCGACCAGTGGTGCCAGATGTTCGTCATGGGGAGGACGACGTACTCGGCGAACGCGCCCGGGCGCTGCACGCCGAGGCCGATCGAATGCGCGCAGAGGTGGCGGCGGCCGGCCATGCAGTTCCGGCAGCGCCCGCAGACGACGTGGCCCTCGCCGCTGACGAGGTCGCCGACCTGGAAGTCGCTCACGTTCGACCCGAAGGCCACGACCTCGCCGACGAACTCGTGGCCGACCACCATCGGCACGGGGATCGTCTCCTGCGCCCAGGCGTCCCAGCCGTAGATGTGGAGGTCGGTGCCGCAGATACCGGTCTTGTGGACGCGGATCAGGACGTCGTTGATGCCGGGCTCCGGCGCAGGAACGTCCTCGAGCCAGAGCCCCTCTTCCCGCTTCGCCTTGACGAGGGCCTGCACTGAGCCGCACTCTCGCAGATCTCGTTAGCATCCCGACATGGCGAGGACATTGCTCGCCGCGGTGGTGGTTGCACTCGCAGCGGGGGGCGTTGCGCCGGCGTCGGGCGCTCAGACGCCGATCCTTCTCTCCGCGTCCGCAGTCAACCGCCACGTGGTCGTCAAGGTCGCGGTCGGTGACCTTCGGCCAACCGAGCTGTTGACCGCCAAAGGGCGCTCGGTCACCCCGGACGGCGCCTTCGTCCTGAAGAACGTGCGTCTGCGGGAGCCGATCCACCTGCCTCCGTCGGCCCACGGAGTCGCCGACTGGACGAGCAGCGGCACGCTCCATCCCGGGACCTACTTCGTCGAGGTGATGGCCGTCGCCACCGGTGGCATCACGGACTGCCCGCCCAAGCAGCGCAACTGCAGCAAGCACTGGTCGAACGTCCGGCGAGTGGTCGTCCGCGCGTCGAGTTGAAAGAGAGAGGGCCGCCAATAGGCGGCCCTCTTCAGTCGATCATCGCTCAGACGCTCAGCCCTTCCCGCCCGGTGCCGGGCACGGGTTGTTGCTGAGAGTGTTGTGGAAGTTGTTGTACCGCTTGGTGATCGTGAACCCGGCGGCCGGATAGGGCGACAGCAAGAGGCCGCCGTATTCCGTCGTAGAGGATCCGCCGAACTTGTTCGTCGTACCAGGGATGTTGGCGCCGCCCTGCTGCCACATGCACGCTCCGCCAACGAGCGTCGTCGTGTACAGCGGGTAGAACGCCGGGCCGTTCGGGCCGTTCGGTGGATTGACACAGCCGGCGCCCGGGTTGGGGTCGGCCGGATTGCTGAAGTGGCGCTGGCAGTCGTTCGTGGTCGAGAAGTCGCTTCCCTCGATGCGCGGGAGGTCGGTCTCGAACGCCACCTGGTCGTAGTTCTGGAGCTTTCCGTTCCCGTTCCCGTTCCCGTTCCCGTTCCCGTTCCCGTTTCCGTTCCCATTGCCGTTGCCCTGGCTGAAGAGCGGGCTGGTCAACATGAACGGCGTGGGCGTGTTGCCGGTGACTGCACCGGGGCCGCCTGGCCAGCTGCTGCCCTGGTACGGCTTGCCGTCGTAGTCGTCGTCTTCTCCGACACACCCGTTGAACGACGAAGCGAGCGTCGACCCGTCGGTGCCGACGAGCGGAGCCGCGAAGCACGGGAAGTCGTCGTCCTCGGTCGGCTGACCCTCGTTCGGGTCGTTCGGGCTCGACGTGCACCCGAAGTCCTCGATGGTGCTGCAGTTCTCGAAGTGACCGATCTCGTCCGAGGCCGCGACGTTGTAGGAGTGCGCCGCCCACAGGACCCGCGTATCCGGGCTCGACGTGCTGAACATCGGGTGGAACGCGTAGGGCCGGAACGTGCACGTCTTCGCGTCGGGCTGGAAGAGGGCATGGCCGAAGCCGTTCGCGGTGCTCGCGGTCATCGACCCGCTCTGTCCTGTCGTCAGGTCCTTGACGACGACCTGGAAGCCGTCCTTCGTGTCCTGCATGTCGACGACGAGCTTGTCGCCGTTGTTGTACTCCAGCGTGTCGTCGGACACGTCCGCCTGTGTGCCGAACGGAGTGAACGGGTTGGCGGGCGCTACCGGGAGTCCGCTCTTCGTGAGGTATGCGAAGTTGACCGGCTCGGGCCCGACGATGTTGTTACAGGCGTCGTTGTTCGGCTGGCCGGTGTTCGAGTTCATCTGGTCGCTGTCGATCGTCAGCGCCGAGCACCACTTGCCGTCCTGGGTTCCTTCGCCGTCGGTGCAGCTGATCGGGCCCCAGCCGGGCGGGTAGAACTGCATCTCCATGAAGGCGGTGCCCGGCGTCAGGCCGAAGTAATTCGGCGAGTTCGGGTTCAGGCTGGTCTTGATGTTCTGGTCGCTGTCCGGCTGGCACTTCGCGCCCGGGTTCGGAGCGCTCTGGTCGTCGCACATGGCCATGCCGAGCCAGAAGGCCGGCCGGAGCTGGAAGTCCCAGGTAGGCCCGCTCCCGTTCTGGTTCGGCGGAGTGGCCGGATTGGTCGGGAGGGTCAGCCGGTACTCGTTCGAATTGCCCGAGCCGGGCTTGTTGGAGTAGAACAGGAGCGACGGTTCGTCGTGTCCGGAGACGTACGTGTAGTCGTGGTACGTCCACTGGTTGTTCGACTCCACGCACAGCTGTGGACGCTGCACGCAGAGCGGGGCGGCAGTCGAGCTGTATTCGTCGGACTCGCCCGTCCCGCTGCTTCCGCCGGCGGACGCGCCGCCGACCGCAAACACGCAGACCACCGCAGCGATCGCCCCCACGATCACTCCGGCGAACCTCCGCCGGTGTCCGACAAGAAAACGTTGCATATGGTTCTCCTTCCCCCTCTTTCACCCCGGTACGAGCACGGGATCGGAGGAGTCTTCCAAACCCCGCCGGAATCTGCGTCAGGTCCCCGCGGGAGCCATTCACGCGCATAAGGGCTAGCATCCGGGCAACTGATGGGGGTCAGGTCGCTGGTCGCAGCAGCAGCCGTCCTCCTCGTGCTCGTTCCGTCGGCGCATGCCGCTGCGGACACGGGGTGGACGAAGGAAGCGCAGCGGGCGCGCGCGGCCCTCGCGCGCTCGCTCGCAGCCGGCTACCTCCAGCAGTCGGACGTCACGAGCTACCGGGGCATCATCTCGTTCGCACGGGGAGTGCACGACCGGGTGCCGCCCGCGCGGGCGCGGCTGCTCGAGTCGGTGCTCGGCCAGGTCGCCGCGGCGAGCTCGCCGACAGCTCCACGTGCGCTGGAGCTCTACTCGACGCTGCAGGAGAACGCCTCCTACTTCGCCGCGCACGGCGAGCCGCCGAACGGCACCGACGTCACCGCATCCGACGGCATCGTCTATCGCTACTTCTCCGGTGAGGGCCTCGAGTTTCACCCGCTCGCCGAGGCCGGGACACTCAACGCGCTGATCGCCTCGGGGAACACCGAGGGCGCGCAGGCGCTCGTGACCGCGCTCGCCGCGCGGGCGGTGCCGAAGGCCGGCGGCGCGCTCGTGTGGGAGTACTGGTTTCCCTTCGGAGGACTCGGCGCTCCGTGGACGTCGGGGATGGCGCAAGCGGTGCTCGCCCAAGCGTTCGCGCGGGCGGGCGACCTCGACCTGGCGCGGAGTGCCTACGCCGCGATCCCCGGCAAGCTCGACCTGACTCTGACCGCGGGGACGTGGATCCGGCTCTATAGCGGCTCGAGCCTCGTCGTCCTCAACGCCCAGCTCCAGAGCGTGATCTCGATCGGCGACTACGCGCAGCTCGCCGCCGACGAGGAGGCCGCCGCCTACGCGGACGGGCTGCTCGCGGCCGCGAAGACGATGCTGCCGCGCTTCGACACCGGGTACTGGTCGCGCTACTCCCTCGGCGCCCAGTCCGACCTCAACCACCAGGACTACGTCATCTCGCTCCTCAAGCTGCTCGGCACGAGGACCGAAGACCCGATCTGGACGGACATGGCGGACAGGATCTCGGAGTACGAGACGCAACCGCCCGCCCTCACCGGTGCCCAGGTGACCCGGGTCGTCTATCCGCGGCCGCTCGACGGCGTCCGCGACAACCTGACCGTCCGCTTCTGGCTCTCGAAGCCCTCGCGCGTGCTCCTGGTCGTCGACGGGAATGCGGTGGACGGGTTCAAGTGGTACGGCGGCTGGCACACATTCACCTGGACGCCCCGCCGGCTCGGCTTCGGCGAGCACGAGGTGCGGCTCTCCGCGCAGAGCGTCGACGGCAACACGGCGAGTGCCGATCTCGGCTCCTTCACCGTCGCCCGCGACACGACGCCGCCGACGCTCTCCGCCGCAGCGGCGCACGGCCGGGTCTACTGGCGCGCCAAGGACCCGTTCAGCGCCTGCTGCAGCGTCCGACTCGTCCTTCGCCACGGCGCCGGGTCGCTCGTGCTCGCTTCCGCGCGGGCGCGAGGCGCGGCCGCAATCCCGGCGGGGACGTGGAACGCGACGCTCGTCGCCAAGGACGCGGCCGGGAACGCCGCGACCCGCGAGCTCGGGCTCGTCGCCGGGCACGGGTAGGTACGGAAAACCACAGAACCGGAGCATGCGCTCCGCTTCTTTCGGCATACTGGCCGGGTGAGCTCCGCAACCGTCGAGAAGCCGCTGCGCAGCGACGCCCGCCGCAACCGCGAGCGCTTGGTGGCGAGCGCGCGCGAGCTGCTCGCGAGCGAGGGGGTCGTCGTCTCGGTCGACGAGATCACCCGCCACGCCGGGCTGGGCATGGGGACGCTGTACCGACACTTTCCGACGAAGGAGGAGCTGGTCGACGCGGTGCTCGAAGACGCGTTCGCGGAGCTCGTCGAGCTGGCCGAGCGGGCCGCCGACGCCGAAGACGCCTGGGCGGGCCTGACCGGGTTCATGGAGGAGGCGCTCGCCTCGCATGCCGCGAACCGCGGTCTCAAGGACATGCTCGCAGCCCGAGGGCACGGTGCGAAGCGCGCGCAGGCGATGCGCGAGCGGATCCATCCGCTCCTGCGCCGGCTGATCGAACGCGCGCAGGCGCAGGGAGCGCTCCGTGAGGACTTCACCGCCGAGGACCTGTCGCTCGTCTTCTGGTCGGTCGGCCGCGTGATCGAACGAACCGCCGACATCGAGCCACGGCAGTGGCGCCGCCAGCTCGGCTTTCTGCTCGACGGCCTCCGGTCTCAGGCCGCCACGCCGCTGCCGGTTCCGGCGCTGACCCGGCGCCAGCTCGCGCGGGCCGCTCGCAGGAAGGAGGCCTGAGCATGTCCACCGAGGAACGGCTGACCGGGCGGGCGCTGTGGACCGTATTCGGGGCGCTGATGCTCGGCATGTTCCTGGCCGCGCTCGACCAGACGATCGTCTCTACGGCGCTGCCGACGATCGTCGGCGACCTCGGCGGGCTGAACCACCTCTCGTGGGTGGTGACGTCCTACCTGCTCGCGTCGACGGTCTCGACGCCGCTGTACGGGAAGCTCGGCGACATGATGGGCCGCAAGCCCGTCTTCCTCGCGGCGATCCTCATCTTCCTCGCTGGCTCGATGCTCGCGGGGCTCTCGCAGACGATGGGCCAGCTGATCGGCTTCCGCGCGCTGCAGGGAATCGGCGCCGGTGGATTGATGGTCGGCGCACAGGCGATCATCGGCGACATCGTCCCGCCCCGGGAGCGCGGTCGCTACATGGGCCTGATCGGGTCGGTTTTCGCAGTCGCCTCGGTGGCCGGACCGCTGCTCGGCGGCTTCCTGGTCGACAACCTCTCGTGGCGCTGGGTCTTCTATGTGAACATTCCGATCGGCGTGCTCGCGGTGGTGGTCGTCGTCACGCGCTTGCACCTCCACACACCTGCGATTCGCCACACCATCGACTTCGTCGGAACAGCTCTCCTGGCCGGCGGGGTCAGCGCACTGATCCTCCTCACCACCTGGGGCGGCAACCAGTATGCGTGGGGCTCGCCGACGATCATCTGGCTCGGGGTCGTGGGCGTCGCCTTGCTCGTCGTGTTCGTCTGGTGGGAGACTCGGGCCGAGGAGCCGATCCTGCCCCTGTCGCTCTTCCGCTCGAGTGTCTTCAGCATCGCCAACGCCATGGGGTTCGCGATCGGCATGGCGATGTTCGGCGCCATCGTGTTCATCCCGCTCTACCTCCAACTCGTCTACGGCGCCAGCCCGACAAGCTCCGGGTTGCGGCTTCTGCCCCTGATGGCGGGGCTGCTCGTCGCGGCGATCCTCTCCGGTCGCTGGATCAGCCGCGTCGGCCGCTACAAGGCTTTCCCGATCGCGGGAACCGCGACCCTCGTCGTCGGCATGTTCCTGCTCTCGCGCCTCACCGTCGGAACTGCACCGTGGCTCGCTTCGGTCTACATGCTGGTAGTTGGCGTCGGCCTAGGTCTCGTGATGCAGGTGCTCGTCCTCGTGGTGCAGAACGATGTGCGGCCGCAGGAGATCGGTGTCGCGACCTCGACCGCGACGTTCTTCCGCTCGGTCGGCGGTGCCTTCGGCGTCGCCATCTTCGGGGCGATCTTCGCCAGCAGGCTCGCCGACCAGCTGAAGCTGCTGCCGAACGCTGTGACGGCCAAGCTCGGAAGCGGCGTCCATCTCAATCCCGAACAGGCAAAGCTACTTCCGCCTACGGTTCACGAGGACTTCCTCAACGCGTTCGCGCATTCTCTCCATGGCGTCTTCCTCTTCGGCATGGCCCTCGCGCTGGTGCCGTTTGTCCTCTCCTGGTTCTTGAAGGAAGTGCCCCTCCGCGACACGCTCAGTTCGACCGGCGAACTTGCCGCCGTCGAGGAGGCCATTCCCGGCGCGACGCCCGACGAGCGACTCGCCGATGCTCGCACCTAGGCGCCGCGGTGCCGGTCAGCCGCCCAGCACTCCCTCGGCGGCCGCGGACGGCTCGGGGTCGGGCAGCATCGAAAGGGCGCCGGCGGCATAGCCGAGCAGGCCGAGGATGTAGGCGCGCTTGCGCCCGATCAGGTCGGCGATCTTGCTCCCGATCAGGATGAACGCCGCCGACACGAGCGCCTCGAGCGCGATCGCCGACTGGACGCCGCTCGCCGTTGTGTGCAGGTCGTGGACGACCGCCGAGATCGACACGTTCATCAGCGACGTGTCGACCACGAGCACGAACATCGCCATCGCGAGGAGCACGGCGAGCTTCGTGTCGCCGCTCGACTCCGCGACCGGCGGCGCGAGGGCGCCGCTGCCGCCTGCGGGTGTCGCCTCCTCGGCCAGTTCGTCCCCTTGATCGCTGCCGGGTTCCACAGTCTCAGGCGACCGAGCCCTCGTCAGGGCGGCAGGCACCCCTGACAGCGACGTGCACACGCCGATAGAAGTCGGTCGTGGTCGCCTCGCTCTCGAGCTTCGTCGCGCAGCACAGCGACTGGGCTCTCGTGCTGCTGTTCGTCCTGATCGCCCTGGAGTCGTTCGGGCTGCCGCTGCCGGGCGAGACGACGCTGATCGCGTGCTCGGTGCTCGCCTCCCAGGGCGCCCTGGAGATCGGCTGGGTGATCGTGGTTGCGAGCGCGGCGGCGATCATCGGGGACAACCTCGGCTACTGGGTGGCGCGCGAGCGCGGCCGGTCGCTGCTCGACCGCTTCAACGTGACCCGAAGGTATGCCGACCGGTACCTGCCCGCGACCGAGCGGTTCTTCGCGCGACACGGTGGCAAGACCGTCTTCCTCGGACGCTTCGTGTCGGTGCTGCGCGTCACCGTGGCCTGGGTCGCCGGCCTTTCGCGGATGAACTGGTGGCGCTTCCTCGCGTGGAATGCGGCCGGCGGCATCGTCTGGGCGACGACCGTTGCGCTCATCGCCTACTACGCGGGTGAGGCGGCGGCGGCCGCGATCGGCCGGTACGGGCTCTACGCCGGAGGGGGCGTGCTACTGCTGGCGGCGGTTGGCCTCGTCATCGCGCGCCGGATCGAGCGCCGCGTGGTCGATGACGGCCAGACGGACGAGAACTAGTCCTGTGACCGCTTCTCGTACGAAGGCCTGTGGTCTCCATGCGGGCCGGTGACCCACCAGAGGCCGAAGAGCATTCCCGGGATCACGATGCCGCCGATCACGATGGCGTTGCAGACGATCGCCCAGAACCACTCGATATTGGACATGGGACGGACACTACTCGACTTACGCGCCGCCCAGGGCATCATCTGCGCGGGATGATTCCTCGGTGCCCTAGGCGGCGGTGCGGGCAAGCGCCTCACCGCGCGCCCGCAGCGTGTAGCACCGTCCGTCCAGCTCGTAGAGGATGGGTGAAAGGCCACAGTCGGTCACCCAGTTCTGGACTTCGCGGAGCAAGAGTGCGAGGTCCCCGCGCTCGGCGCGCAGGGCGACCGCGACGAAGAGTGTGTCCTCCCGGCGATGCAGCCACGCGAGGCGAGCGGTGTAGAGACGGAGCCACAGCCCCTGAGCGTCGTCGCCGGTCGGCATCTCGAAGAACACGATCTCGTCGAATTCGGTGTCCTCGTACATGTGCCCAGCGTCGCGCGCGGGAGCGTCTGACCGCCTGACCCACAGGGGTCATTCCGGGTTAAGAGTCCGTGTGTGGTCCGCGGTCTCACCCTCCGTGAATGTGCGCTTGTCTAGCCTTCGCTCTTGTGCCAGAGTTCATAGCCCGACCTGGAGGGGACTGCCTCCAGTGAAACAGGCCGCAACCAAGACGATGTCCGTCGAGATGCTCGACGACCAGGTCGGGCTGCGCGGCGCTGCGTTCGGCAGCGGTCCGGCCCGATCCGATCTGGCGGTCACGGGGCTCGCGGTGCTCGGCGCTGCCGCTGCTGCCTCGATCACCCTCACCGGGGGAGTCGCGCCCCAGCCGACGCTGGTCGCAGCCGTGCTCGTCTCGAACATCGTCATCCTCGGCGTGGCGGGGCTGCTCTGGCGGCACGGCCGTCCCTCGAGCTCCCTCGGGACACTGCTGCTCGCCGAGGCGCTGCTCGTCGGCCTCAGCGCCCTCGCAGGCTCATCGGCGTCCGGCGTCTATCTCGTCGGCATCTTCGCCGGCTGGGCTGCCGCGATCGGCAGCACCTGGCTGGTGTTGGCGTTCCCCGGGGTGCGGCCGACAGGCGCCGCCTGGACGGTGCTCGGGCTCGCGGTTGCGACGATCCTGCTCGGCGAGTTGCCCGTGCTCTTCACGTCGCCTGTCGTCCACAGCCTTCCGACGGTAGGCCGTTGCGCAGCGGACTGTCCTGCCAACGCCGCGCAAATCGTCGATGCGCCCACGGTCGCGTCCGCGTTCCGTCGGATGGAGGCCGTGCTGCAGGCGCTCTGGGGCACCGCCTTCCTCGTGTACATGGCCCTGCAGTTCACGCGCGCCGGCAGCCCGCGGCGGCGCGTGCTCGCGCCCCTCTACGTGGTAACCGCGCCGTTCGTGGTTCTCTTCGCGGTCAACGGATTCGTCTCGGAGCTCGCGGGGTACCGGAGCATGGGCCTGACCACCGTCCTCGCGAGCGCGCGCATCGCCGCCCCACTCGGGTTCATCGCGGCCCTCCTCTTCGCCGGTGCGTATGCCGGCGCCGCCCTCGGGTACATGACCGGGCGCCTCGTCGGCCAGCCGTCGGTCGCCGTGGTCGAGCAGCTCGTGCGCCGAGTGCTCGACGACGCGCAGGCGCGGCTCGCCTTCTGGTCGCCGCGCTACGGAAGATGGGTAGACCGCCACGGCAGGCCCGTTCCGCTCGAGGCGTCCGGGGAGGGAGTCACCTGGCGCTCGTTCCCCCATGACGGCGAGCCGGTTCTGGCCATCGTCCACGACGGGGTGCTGGGCGAGGACACCGAGCTCGTCGAGGCGGTCGGCGCCGCGGCGATGCTCGCCATCGAGAACCGTCGCCTACACGAGCACCTCGTCGACTCGGTGCAGGCACTGCGCGCGTCTCAGCAGCGCCTCGTCACCGCGTCGTCGTCCGAGCGGAGGAAGATCGAGCGTGACCTGCACGACGGCGTGCAGCAGACGCTCGTGGCGCTCCGCATCCATCTCGAGCTCGCGCAGGGTCTCACCGAGGAAGGCAGCGGGCTCAGCCGGCGGCTGGCGTCGCTGAGCGCCGGTTTCGACGAGGCGCTCGAGGAGCTCCGGTCGCTGGCGCACGGCATCTATCCGCAGCTCCTGGCCGAGGAAGGGCTCGCCGCCGCGCTCCGCGAGGCGGCGCGGCGCTCGATCGTTCCACTCACGATCGGTGTGGTGGACGTCGGCCGGCTCTCGGAGGAATGCGAGACCGCCATCTACTACTGCTGTCTCGAGGCCCTTCAGAACGTGGCGAAGCACGCCGGAGACGACGCAGTCGCGTCGCTGCGGCTGTGGCGGGACGGTCGCGCCGTCTGCTTCGCGGTGGTCGACGACGGTGTCGGCTTCGTCCCGCGTGGCGGGCGAGGCGACGTCGGCCTGACGAACATGGCCGATCGGATCGGGGCGGTGGGCGGGTCTCTCGTCATCCAGTCGGAGCCGGGGGAGGGGACGACGGTCCAGGGCCGCGTCACCGCCCAGGCCCGAGAGCCGGCCGGGGACCGCCTTCTCCCGATCTGAGTCGAATGGAGGGCGAGGGCGTGTACCGCGTCGTGGTCGCGGAGGACTCGTACCTGATTCGGGAGGGACTCCGCAGTGCGCTCGAGCAGGAGTCGGAGCAGATCGAGGTCGCCGAGTACTGCTCCGACCTCGGTTCGCTCCTGCAGGCAGTCGATCAGCACCGGCCCGACGTCGTGATCACGGACATCCGCATGCCGCCGACGAACACCGACGAGGGGATCAGGGCGGCCGCCGCGCTTCGCGACAGCCATCCCGGGGTCGGCGTCGTGGTGATCAGCCAGTACGTCAGCCCCCATTACGCACTCCGGCTCTTCGAGGAGGGTTCTGCGGGACGGGCCTACGTCCTGAAGGAGCACGTGGGGCACCGGATCCAGCTGCTGGAGGCGATCCGGGCGGTCGCGTCGGGCGACTCCGTCGTCGACCCGAAGGTCGTCGACGTGCTCGTCCAGGCGCGCATGCGCGCGAAGAACTCGAAGCTCGCCGAGCTCACGCCGCGCGAGCGCGACGTGCTCGCCGGGGTGGCGGCGGGGAAGTCGAACTCCGCGGTCGCGGGCTCGCTTTTCCTGACGAAGCGGGCCGTCGAGAAGAACATCAACTCGATCTTCGCGAAGCTCGGGCTCAGGGACGACCAGTCGGTGAGCAGGCGTGTCCAGGCCGCCCTGCTCTATCTTGCCGAGACCGACTTCGAAGCCGACCCGTCCGAGCCGTAAAGCACACTTGACCCACGAGGAGGTGCGTCCCTCCTAGTGCCCAGAGGCCGGAAATGTTCCCATCCTGTGTATGGGGGCGACCACGAGCAGCACCGCATTCCGGGCACTCGGAGCAGCGGCGCTCGCCGCGCTCGCACTCTCGGCTTCGGCCTGCGGCGGGGGCGGGGGCAACAGCGGCCCGACGACCACTGCAGCCTCGGGGACGGCCGGCGGCTCGTCGACGGTGCAATGGGCGAACGGCGTCTGCTCGGCCCTCAAGACCTGGAGCACCTCGATCGCCAGCATCAAGACGAGCGTCACGAGCGGGCAGCCTTCGAAGTCCGAGCTGAAATCGGCGTCCCAGCAGGTCAGCGACGCGACACACGAGCTGGCGAGCTCGCTCAAGCAGCTCAGTACACCTGACACTCAAGCCGGCCGGACGGCGAAGAAGAGCCTCGACACGCTCTCGACCGAGCTCTCGAGCAGCGCCGACAAGATCGAGGAAACCCTGAAGTCGAGCTCCTCGGGTGCCGGCGGCTCGCTGGCGACCCTCTCGACGGTAAGCGGAGAGCTGGCGGCCATGGCCCAGAACATCTCGCGGGCCGTCGGCCAGCTGAAGCAGGTCGATGCCAAGGGCGAGCTCAACCAGTCGTTCCACCAGGCTAAGTCCTGCTCGAGCTTCTTTGCCTCCTGACGAGGGGATGACTTGACCTCGACAATCACGCTGTCGGAGCCGCGCCGCCCTTCCGTTCCCGACTACATCGAGCCGGTGGAGGCGTGGCGGGTCTGGCGAGTGTGCATATACGACTCCCGCATCGTGCTCCAGAGCCTCAACGCCGACACGGTCTGGGAGCCGACCGTCGCGCTGTCCGCCACCTGCGCCGCACGTCAGCGGTCGCGTCGGCGCCCCTGGCGAATCGAGGCGCCCGGCCACGAATCGCCGGAGATCGAGTGCACCTGCGGCATCTACGGCGTGCGCTCGGCCGCGGTGGCCCGCTGGTACCTCGAGCGGAGGGCACCTTTCTACAACGCCGACCGCGTCGTGGGCCGGGTGGCGCTCTGGGGAGACGTGGTCGAGAGCGAGTCGGGCTGGCGGGCCGAGCGCGCGTACCCGCTCGAGCTCTTCGTCCCGGCGGCGGCGACGTTGCGGGGAGGCCTCCGTCGCTGCGCCGACGTGGACGAGATCGTCCTCGCGCTCGCTGCCTACCGGGTCCCGGTCGAGATTCTCGCGATCGGCGAAGTCGCGGTGGCGTCGCCCGCCTAGTCGAGCTCGTACGACTGTCCCGGCCGCAGGACGCGGATATCGACCGCCGGCGCCACGGTCGCGGCGATCTCGGCAAACTCCTTCGCCGGCGCGTCGTTGCCTGAGGAAGGTTTCCACGGCGCGTATGTCCCCCAGTGGATGGGAATCGCGGCGTGCGGCCGGATGAGATCGAGGGCCTCGGCCGCGCGCCACGGGCTGAGATGGCCCGGCGGCAGCCGCGGGCCCCAGCCCGCGACGGGCAGCAGGGCGACGTCGATCCTCCCGAGCTGGCGCATGCCGTCGAAGACGTCGGTGTCCCCGGCGAAGTAGACGGTTCGGGTGCCGGCGATCACGTAGCCGAGAGGCTTCGTCCGGCCCGCGCCGTAGCGCCATGGCGATTCGTGCTCGGCATGCGTCGCCCGGACCCGTAGCACGCCGAGCTGGAGCTCCTCTCCCTCCTCGACCTCGCGGACGTCCCGGAAGCCGCGGCGTCTAACCAGATCTCCGGCGCCGGCCGGGACGACCAGCGGTGCCAACACGTCGAGCCGGTCGAGGGAGGGAAGGTCGAGGTGATCGTGGTGGACGTGCGAGACGAGAATCGCTCCGACGCCCTCAAGCGCGGCTGGGTCTACGCGGCCCCTGCGCCGCAGGTGGAAGACCCGTCCGCGCAGCACGGGATCCGTGACCACGAGGAGGCCGTCCAGCCGGATCGCTGCGCAGCTGTGCCCGAGCCACGTGACGCTGTTCACGGTGCTAGCCGAAGGGGCGCCAGCGAGAGCTCTCGCGCCGGAGCGAGTCGACCGCATCCTTCGACATCGAGAGCGTGACACGGTCGGTTTCGATGCTCTCGACGGCGTCGACCGGGATCGCCAGCGGCCGTGTCCCGAAGTGGTGTCCGGTCTGCAGCACGACGTGCGTCACCTGCTCGCCCGCGAGGAGGAGCCCGTCCACGTGACCGACGTCGTGGCCCTCGGCGGATGCGACCGGGCTCGTGCGACGCAGCTCAGCCGAGCCGGGCGGGATGCGGTCGTACGTGACGCCGTAACTCTCCTCCAAATCGCCCGAGTAAGGGGTGAGCTCGGCGGCGCCCAGGCTCGGCACGACGATCGTCTCCTCGACGCCGATGTCCGACCTCTCGTCGTTGCGCGGGAAGCCCTGGATGCCGGCGTAGACGAACGACCGAATCGACTCGCACGCCAGGACGTCGGCCTTGGTGCACGCGAGGACGACGGTGAGGTCGCGCGTGTGGATCTGCCGGAGCAGGTGCGCCGGCACGAGCCGCGCCTGGCCTTCAGGCTCCTCGACGACGAGATGCGTCAGCCGCCGCTGCGTCGGCTCGATCACGACGTCGGCCAGCCGGCCGACGACTCCGTCGCTGCACTGGACGGGCCGGCCCAGCTGGAGCGGCGTCGTCTCCGGCTCCCGGCGGCTCAGTCGGGGCACGGGAACGTGCGACGGGTCGCAGGCGAGCTGTCGTCGATGAACCCGAGATCGATCGCGCGTGCGATCGCGGCGCTCCGGCTCGTGACGCCGAACTTCCGGTACACGGCGATCGCCTGCGTCTTCACGGTGTTGCGGGAGACGTACAGGCGCTCGCCGATCTCGCGGAAGGAGAGGTGGGTGGCGAGCAGCGGCAGCAAGCGGCTCTCCGCCGGTGTCAGGCTGCACGCCCAGCGGCCCGCGGGGCCGGCGAGGGTGTGCGTGCGCTGGTCGAGCTCGGCGCTGCGTTGCGCGAGCACGCCGAGCCTGGGCCGGACGCGGAGGATGTCGGCGACGCGCCGCAGGAGCGTTCGCGCTCCCTCGGCGTCGGCGAGCGTTACCCGTACCTGCGCGAGCTCGAGGAGGACAAGCCCGGAGAGCCATGGCACCGAAGGCGTCGCACAGTCGAGCAGCTGCTCGGCTCGCTCCAGCCCCGCCGCAGCTTCCGCGTTGTCATCGCGGCGGGCCGCGTTCCTCGCTGCGACGGCTTCGAGCAGGAGCGCGACGAGCGACTCGGTCGGCGGATCGGCGGCTGCGGCGGAGGCAGCCTCGGCCGCGAAGGCGTCTGCGTCGGCGTGGGCGTCGCCTGCGATGGCGAGGAGTGCCAGGCAACAGAGCCCGACGATCCTCAGCTCGCCGGCCTTCGCCGCGGCCGCGAGCTCCACCGCCTCGATCAGGTCGCGCTCGGCCCGCGTCTCCTCCCCTGCGAGCAGGAACGCGACTCCGTGCGCGAGCACGCCAGCCGGCCGCCACGCCGCGCCCGGGGCAAGCTCCCGGCACGCGGCGGTCGCGTCGTCGAGCATCTGGTCTGCCCCGTCGCGGCAGCGCAGCGCGTGCAGGACATGGATACGCGCGTCGCCGCCGCGGAGGCCGCGGAGCGTCGCGTCGGCCCAGTGCCGGGCGTCGGGAGCCCGCCCCCGAACGGCGTACAGCCACGAAGCGGCGAGACAGAGATCCGGGTACGACTCGACGATGGGCTCGTCGTGGAGCAGCATGAGTGCCGGCTCCAGCAGGTCGAGGCTGCCGGCTCCGCAGGCGGCGACGGCGAGCGCGTCGGCGAGCTCGGCGATCCGGTCGACGTCCGTGGCGGCGACCGCATGTTCCAGCGCCTCCTCGGTCGCGCCGAGCTCTGCCGCCCGGGCGGCCGCTGCGCTGTGCAGGTCGCGGGCGCGCTGGGGCTCCGACTGCTCGAGCTCGGCGACCAGGACGTCCCGGACGATGCGCGGATAGCGGTAGCGGCGGCGGTGGTGGTCGACCGCCGCGACCACCCCGGCGCTCTCGAGCGCCTGGAGGAGCGCGTCCGAGTCGCGGCGTCCGAGGACCGCGTCGCACGCCTCCGGGGTCAGTTCCTCGAGCACCGCGACGCTTCTCGCGAAGCGCCGCTGTGCGCCGGCGAGAAGAGAGAGGTGCTCCGTCTGGAGATAGTCGGCCAGGAAGCCGTCGTCGCCGTCCAGCGTCTCGGGTGGAGTGCCGTTGCGCACCGACAGCGCGGCGAGGAACAGGGCGGCCGGCCAGCCTTCGAGCCGCTCCGCCAGCGCGGTCGCCTCCGCCCGCGGCAACGCCGCTCCGGCCCGGCGGAGAAGCGTCTCGGCCTCGCGGTTCGACAGCGCGAGCTCGTCGACCCCGATCTCGAGCAGGCGCCCCTGTGCCCTGAGGCGCGCCAGCGGCAGCGGCGGCAGGCGGCGGCCCGAGAGGACGACGGTCGTCCCGCTCGCAAGGCGGTCGAGCAGGCGCTCGAGCGTGTCGAGCGCATCGTGAGATTGGAGGACATGCACGTCGTCGATGAGGACTAGGAGATTGGGCTCCTCGGTGATCTCCCCGAGCAGGAGCTCGACGCCGTCGGCGTCGTCGTCCCCGGGCTCGAGGGCGACGCCGAGCACGTCGCGGCCGTCGCGCTCGGCACACTGCGCGAGGAGCGTGGTCTTGCCGTACCCGGCGGGCGCAACGATGGTGGCCACGGAGGACGGCGGGGCCGTGCAAAGGCGGTGGACCAGCCCGGCGCGGACGACCGCATGTCGTGCCGCGGGCGGCACGGCGAGGTGCCTCGGCCGCGCGGCGCCCGTGCGGATCAGCGCATCCACCACCGCCACGAGATCAGCGTGCTCTCCGGTCGGCCGTCGGCCAAGGGGGCGAGCCGGTCGCGGGGATAGAGGTGCGCCACACCCCGCGCGGGAGCCGCGCACCCCACGACGAGCTCCAGGTGCCCCGCGCCACGGTGCACGGCACCTACTTGATGCTCAGGAGCCCACCTCGGCAGCGCGGGCGTGCGGACGTAACCGGAAGGCCGTCACGATCTGGACGGTTCCATGGGCGAGGCAAGACGCCCCGACCCACACCACGAGCAGAAACGCCTTGTGCCCGAAGTCACCGGCCGCCCAGAAGGCGAGCAGAATCTGTACGACGCCCGACACGAGGGTCACCCACCAGAGCTCGGCGGGACGCACGAGAAGCGCGACCACGACGTCGAAGATCCCGCGAATGAAGAGGAAGAAGGCGAAGATCGTGGCCAGCGCCTTGAACGTGTTCTGCGGGTGCGCGTACGCGAGGACGCCGATGACCGTGAAAGCGACCGCAAGCCCGATGTGCGCGAGGCGCCACCAGCCGTGGTTGCCGAAGGCGCTGAAGGCCTCGAGTAGCGCCGCCGCTATGCAGACCGTCCCGAGCAGGATCGAGAGCGCCGACACGGTCGTGTAGTCGAAGCGGAAGACGATCAGGGCGAAGATCACCCACAGCGAGCCGGTCACGAGGAGGAGCCACCAGAGCGGGTCGCCGTTCTGTTCACGGTCGGCGGACGCGGGCGTCGCGACGACAGGCCCCTCGCTCATGTCCAGACCCTCAGGTGAGCGCGCTCTTCGCGCGCTCGAACTCGTCGTCGCTGAGCGCTCCCGAGTCGTGGAGCTTGGTCAGGCGCGCGATCTCGTCGGCAGGCGAAGGCGCAGGCGCGCCGTTCGCGGGGGTAGCCGCGCCGGCCGCCGGAAACTCCTGCAGCGTCTGCCGCCGGAGGGCGACGATGCCGAGGGCGATCAACCCGGCGAACAGCAGGATCCCCCACCAGACACGGAGTGCGTGCGTGGGGCCCCAGAGAAGGATCAGCAGGTAGACGAAGCCGAGGGCTCCCCAGACGAATCCCTGCCGCTCGTTCAGCACTGGCGCCAGCTCCTTGCGCACCCAGATCGCCGGACGTGTCGGCCCGGCCAGCACCGCTGCAAGTGTCGCGATCACCCCGTAAAAGAGGATGGCCGCGCCGATCTGGCCAAGGATCGAGGTTCCGATCAGCCAGAGCCTATGCGTCGCCGGCTCATAGCCCGGGCTGGCGAGAGAGTTCGTGATGTAGTCCCCGAGCAGCCGTCGTAGCACGAGGCACAGGAGACCCACGATGGCGAATGAGATGCCGGCGTTGCGCAAGGTCGATCGCCTGGCTCCTCGCGCGAGGTAGATGGCGAGGCCGTAGAGGAAGAGGACGCCGACGAGCAGCCAGACGCTCAGAACACGGACGGCCTGTACGCCTGTCTGCGCCGCCGAGAGCTGATCGGACTTCAACAGCGTGACCGTGCCCGCCTTGTTCGGCAGCTTTGCGATTGCGCTGGACGAGACGCCGAGCTGCGTGGCGATCTGGACGACCAGCTCGTGCAGGTTAAGCGTGACGACGCCGTTGCCGGTCGAGATGCCGTGGCCGGTCTTGTTCTCGAGCACATTGACGAGCTTCTCGTGAGCGATCGCGCTTGCCTGGATGAAAAGCGTCTGGAAGCGCGGTCGCTGAAGGAGGAATTTCACGCCCTGTGTCGCCGGCTGCTCGAGTGCGCCGGCGAGGGGCGCGGCGAGCGGTTGCAGGTTCTTGGGCAGCCGTTGCTCCAGCGCGTTCGCGACATTGACGTTCTGGTACAGCTGGTTGACCGTGTACGAGGCGACAGCCGACTGCACCTTCTGGTCCTCGATGACCTGCCTCGTCGCCTTGTTCCAAGCCGTGTTGTCCAGCATCTGCCGGTTGACCCAGGTCGTCAGGATCGAGACGAGCAAAAGGATCGACGCCAGGACGAGGAGCGTCCAGACGACGATGCGGCGCTTCTTGCTCAGAGGAGCCGCCGCCGGCGTGGCGCTTGACATGGTTGCGAGTGTCCCGCCGCCCGCGCCGACGGGCATCGTCCCATCCGGGTGATGCTGTACGGGCGTCTGCGCGCGACGCTCGGTGCGTCGTGGGTCCGGCGACTGAGCAGCCGCGTGTCTACCGGGTCGTCGTCGCTGACGACACCTACCTCATCCGCGAAGGCCTGCGCCAGGCCCTCGAGGTCGTGGCCGATGTCGACGTGGTCGCGTACTCCTCGGATCTCCCGTCGCTTCTCAAGGACGTCGAAGACACCGATCCCGACGTCGTGATCACCGACATCCGGATGCCGCCGACGAACTCCGACGAAGGCATTCGCGCCGCGGTCGAGCTGCGAGAGACGCATCCCGACGTCGGCGTGGTCGTCATCAGCCATTACGTGAGCCCGCACTACGCACTGCGGCTCTTCGAGCACGGCTCGGCCGGCCGCGCCTAC
>Ga0187776_10000211_pt1 | contig 28227 bp, 22 predicted proteins | sample 0216_BV02_MP12_2_FD_132426 | JGI IMG/M metagenome (GOLD analysis project Ga0187776, IMG submission 132426) | Tropical peat soil microbial communities from peatlands in Department of Meta, Colombia - 0216_BV02_MP12_20_MG | ecosystem: Environmental > Terrestrial > Soil > Wetlands > Peat | place...
ATTCGACAACGCCACGAAGAGCCATTTCTCGTCCGCACCCAGCAGCATCTCGCTGGGATGCGATCCCGGCGCAGTCTCTGACTTTGGCGCTCGCAGTTCGATTCGCCGCGTGACCGCGCCTGATTCGAGATCCAATTCCGCGACCTGGGATGTGTTCCACAGGCTGCACCATGCCCGGCGGCCATCGCGGCTGGCGACCACCGTATAGGGAAATTCGGCCGGTACGTCGCGATGCGTGCTGAGATCGAAGCGGTGAAGTACCTTGCCGCTCGCGGAGTCGATGAGCAGGGCATCATCGGAGACATTGTCGGCGACCAGGATGCGGTCGGCCTCGCCACCCCCGCTGTTCACAACCGCCAATCCTGCGGGATAAGGCACTGCAGTTCCAGCAGGAGCTTCTTTCGAGATCCGTCCTGCTTTTTTGCCAGAGGCCAGCTTCTGTGGAGCGATGGAGATAAAACGCTCCGGGGTCACTTTGCCGCGGTCAAACGCATACACCGCGATTCCGTTTCCGATGCTGCCGGGCTTTTTGCCTTCGGGATCGGTGATCGATGCCATCGAGGCGTAGAGATGTTTGCCGTCCGTGGAGAATGCCAGTCCGAGGAAGTAGCTCTGGCGTGCGCGGCGCGGCAGGCGGTCGTCGGGAAACTCTGCGACCTGGTTGGTCTCGAGGTCGAGCACAGCAATTCCCTGATGCACATTGGATTCGAGTGTCCCGTAACCCATTTCGAGCACAACCGCGTAGCGCCCGTCGGGGCTGACCGTCAAGCGCCCGGGAAAACTTCCGATCTTCTGATGATTGCCAGGACTGGGCGACAGGAGCAGCTTGCTGGTGGGGAGATGGATTTCTTTCTTGGCAACCTGGTCGGCGAGGAGCGTGAGGCCGCAAGCCAATGCGAGCAGAATCGTTGTTGGGAAAACACAGCGTGAGATGGAAGATTTATGACCGGAGTTCATGAGGTTCAGTTCAACATAGAGAGTCTTTATTACAAAGCCGTGAAAGACGCGGTTCGTTGTGACTCAGGTCAGGCACCGAGCAGGCGCGCGTACACGGGCGGCGAGACTTTGGGTGGAGCAGGCTTCAGCCCTGCTTGTGCGATGCATGATAACCCAGGCTTCAGCCGCTGAGGGAAGCTCGCTCTGTACTGAATCAGACCCTCAGAGGCTAAAGCTATGCGCGCCTTGATGCCCGCCTAAAGGCCTGCTCCACCCGTCGAAGCGCAGCAATCACCTTTCAGCCGGCTCCAGCTCTTTTGCGATCTGCGGAATCACGGCCTCCAGCAAGGCAACGAATTGGCCCTTCACCCTCTCTCCAGTCTCAAGCACTTCTTTGTGATGGAGCGGCTGGTCGAGCATACCGGCCGCCATGTTGGTCACGCACGAGATCGCTAGCACGCGCATGCCGATGTGGCGCGCGGTAATCACCTCCGGCACCGTCGACATGCCAACAACATCAGCGCCGAGCACGCGAAAGGCGCGAATCTCCGCCGGAGTTTCATACGAGGGGCCGGACACCGCGACGTACACGCCCTCGTACACATCAAGATTGATCTTCTTTGCCTGCTCCAGCGCGATTTTGCGGAATTTGCGGTCGTAGGCCATGGTGAGGTCGGGAAAGCGGAGACCGAATCTCTCATCGTTATCGCCGATCAGCGGATTCGATCCCTGCAGGTTGATGTGGTCCGACAGCACCACCAGCGCACCCTGCTTATAGCTCGTGTTAATGCCGCCCGCCGCGTTGGTGAGGATGACAGCCCTCACACCGAACCTGCCCAGCACGCGGATCGGAAAAACCACTTCCGGCAGCGAATAGCCTTCGTAGAAATGAACGCGGCCCTGCATAAGCGCCACTGCAACCTGGCCGACTCTCGCCATTACGAGCTGCCCAGCGTGACCGATGGCTGTCGAGCGCGGAAAGTGCGGGATTTTTGCGTAGGGAATACGCACCGCGTTGGGGAGATCGTCAGCGAACGATCCCAGGCCGGAGCCCAGTACGACCGCGATTTTGGGAGCAAGCTTGGTGCGCGCGCGGATGAACTTTGCCGCCTCACCAGCGAGCTCGTAATCATGCAGCTCTTTTTTCTTTGCAGTTGGCTTCATCGCATCAGTAGTCCAACGATAGAGGCCGACATCAGGTTGGCCATGGTGCCCGCAATCATGGCGCGAATCCCGAGCTTGGCAAGTTCAGTGCGCTTATTGGGAGCCAGCGCGCTGATGCCGCCAATCTGAATTCCAATGGAGCTGAAGTTGGCAAAGCCGCACAGGGCGAAGGTGGAGATGGTCACGGAGCGAGGATCGAGCGCGCTCTTTTCCAGACCCAGCTTAGAGAACGCAACCAGTTCGTTGATCACCATGCGCGTGCCCAGCAGATCGCCAACGCTGACGCAGTCTCGCCATGGCACTCCAATGAGAAAAGCGACGGGAGCGAAGATGACGCCAAAGACCCTTTCCAGGCTGGAGGGGAACCATGGGAAGCCGCGCGCGGCGAGCCAGTTGTGTGTGCCGCCGAGAATGCCATTAAGAAGAGCAATGAGTGCGATAAACGAGATCAGGATGGCGGCGACGTTTAGTGCCAGGTGAAGGCCGTCAATGGTGCCGCGCGCGATAGCGTCGAGCGCGTTGCCATCCTTCTTCTCTACCTCCAGTTCGACTTTGTGCTCCGCTTCGCTGATCTTGCCTGCCTGAGGCGCGGTGACTGGCTGCTCGGTCTCCGGCACCAGCATTTTGGCCATGAGAATGGTTCCCGGAGCCGTCATGATTACGGCGCTCAGCAGATGTTCGGCTTTGATTCCGAACGCGATGTATGCCGCCATAATGCCGCCGGAAACGTGCGCCATGCCCGCAGTCATAATGGTCATCAGCTCCGAGCGAGTCATCACAGGCAGAAATGGGCGGATGGTCAGCGGAGCCTCGGTTTGTCCCATGAAAATGCTGGCGGCTACGTTCAGCGATTCCGCTCCGCTGGCGCCCAGAAACCGCACCATCACTTTAGCTAGCTGGTGAATGATGAACTGCATGATGCCCCAGTAGTAGAGCAAGCCAAAAAAAGCGGCAATAAAGATAATCGTGGGCAAGACCTGGAAGGCGAAGGAAAATCCCATGTTCGAGACCCTCTTGCCGATTTCGCCAAACACGAACCCGGAACCGACGTAAGAGTAGCCCAGCAGCTTGTCTACTGCGTTGCCAGCGGCTTGAAAGATTATTTTTCCGATTCGAAAGCGCAGCACAAAGATCGCGAACATAACCTGCAGCGCCAGTCCCCAGGCAACCGTCTTGACACGGATGGCGCGACGGTTGGTGGAAAAGGCATAAGCCAGCGCCAGCAGAACCACCATACCCAGAAGTCCAATGAATCGCACTCGTTCTCCTTAGGTGAGCCGCGCTATTCAATGATCTGATGGACCAGCTTGCGCTCGCCCGCCGGCGGCTTCTCCCGAATCTGATACGCATTGCGCAACAATTCCTGAGCCTCATCCAGGCGGGCATCGGAGTTGAAGCCGACAGTGCAAAGTGATTCGCCCGCATTCACCCAATCTCCGAGCTTCTTGTGCAGAATCAGGCCCGCAGCGTGATCGATGGTGTCTTCCTTTTTCTCCCGGCCGCCGCCCAGAACCACACACGCCGTTCCGATCCACTCAGCCTGCATCCCGGCCACGTATCCGCTCGTGGAACTCTTGAATTCCAGTTGCGTGCGAGGGCGTGGCAGGCGCTTCAGGTCATCCACTACTCCTGGATCTCCTCCCTGCAGGCTGATAATCTGCCGCAGCTTTTCTTTTGCCGCGCCGGAGCGGATCGTGTCCGCCGCAATCTTCCGCCCCTCCTCCACACTGTCGGCTCGCTCTCCGAGATAAATCATCCAACCCGCCAGCTCCAGGCATAAATCGCGCAAGTCTTCCGAGCCGCCGCCTTCCAGGATGTGCACGCTCTCCTCGACCTCGAGTGCATGGCCGACATAGCGGCCCAAAGGCTGGTTCATGTCGGTGATGAGCGCGACCACTCTTTTGCCCATTCGTTTCCCGGTATCCACCATCAGACGGGCCACGTTGACCGCGTCTTCCTCCTTCTTCATGAAGGCGCCGGTGCCAGTCTTCACATCCAGAACCAGAGCATCGATGCCCTCGGCGAGCTTCTTGCTCATGATCGAGGCGCAAACCAGGTAGGGGCTCTCCACTGTGCCAGTCACATCGCGCAGGGCGTAAATGCGTTTGTCGGCGGGAGCGACCTCCGCTGTCTGGCCAATCAGCGCGCATCCACATTTCTTCAGCACCTTGCGGAAATCGTCCAGCGACAAGTTGACGTTGAATCCGGCAATCGATTCCAGCTTGTCCAGAGTGCCGCCGGTATGGCCGAGCCCGCGTCCGCTGATCATCGGGACGTACACGCCAGCAGCGGCCGCAATGGGGGCAATGACCAACGATGTCTTATCTCCAACGCCGCCGGTCGAGTGCTTATCTACTTTCTTGGCGGGAAGCTCGGAAAAATCCAGCACCTCACCGGAGTGCAGCATGATGTCAGTGAGGGCAGCGGATTCGGCCTGGCTCATGCCGCGCAGCAGCACCGCCATGAGCCAGGCCGCCATCTGGTAGTCAGGAATCGTGCCTGCAGTGTAGCCATTGACGATCTGCTGGATCTCCTCCCAGCTATGTTCGCCACCATCGCGTTTCTTGCGAATCAGATCGACAACGCGCATAACGTTCTATCTCTCAAAACGAAAATCCTGCCGGCAGCATGCGTTCGGCGGTGGATTCTTCTATACCGTCTTTCCCCTGAAACAGAACCGCGGCATGTGGACCGAACTCGAAAATCACCTGCCGGCAGGCCCCGCAGGGCGAACACGGCACGTCGTTGCCATTGAGAACGGCCACGCCGCGCAGTCGCATTCCCGGCCCCTCTGCCGCAACCGCCGCCACGATCGCCGAGCGCTCAGCACAAATCGTCAGACCGTAAGAGGCGTTCTCCACGTTTCCGCCGGTATAAATATTGCCAGCCTCAGTGAGAATGGCCGCCCCGACGTGAAACTTGGAGTACGGTGCATAAGCGTTGTCCAGCGCCTTGCGGGCTGCTTCAATGAGATTGCGGCTCTCCTCCGCAGTGAGAGGCGCTACGGACATCGGCTTCCCGGATTCGCGGACATAAAAGTTCTCCTGAGCAGCCACAACCTCTTGCCGCTGCCGGAGGCTTGCTAGACTGGCAAAATGGAAAAAATGTCCTGCCGCAAACTGAAAGGGGGATTAAAGGCGATGAGAAGGCGTGCGTCAAGAGTTCTCATCGCTCAACTCCTGGTTCTTTTTTGCGAAGTCTTATTCTGCGCAACCCAAGCGGCTTGGGCACGCGGCCCCCGATTCGAGATTTCCTTTCTTGCCTCGGTTCACGAGCAGCCGATCACCGGCCGGGTATTCGTCATCCTGGCGAAAAAGAATAATAAGGAGCCGCGCTTGCAAATCGGCGCATGGTATCAGCGGACCCCCTTCTTCGGCCTGGATGTCAGCGAGATCAAACCCGGACAGCGAATCCTGCTGCAGAGCACCGCTTCCGGGTTTCCCCTGGCCGGCCTGAAAGACCTTCCCGAAGGCGATTATTTCGTGCAGGCATTAATGAGTGTTTATACGCGCGTGCAACGCGCTGACGGCAAGACCCTGTGGGTGCACCTGGATCAGTGGGAGGGGCAGGACTTCACCCGCTCTCCCGGGAATCTCTACAGCGAAGTCCAGAGAGTTCACCTCGATTCAAGCTCATCGCAGACATTCAAGCTCTCTCTGAGTAAAGTCATTCCGCCCATTGAACTCCCGGCGGACACAAGCTGGGTCAAGCACATCAGAATTCAAAGCCAGATGCTCACGCATTTCTGGGGAACGCCAATTTATCTCGGCGCCACTGTCCTCCTTCCCAAGGATTACGAGCAGCACCCGGACGTGCGCTATCCCGTCATCTACATACAGGGTCACTTCAGCCTGAGAGCGCCATTCAGCTTTCCAGACAAGGAAGGCGACGACGGCGGACTTCCCGCCGATGCTTCTCTGGCCCATGCCTGGCGCTCGGACAACTTCCCGCGCATGATCGCTGTCACTCTTCAACATCCCACGCCTTTCTTCGATGATTCCTATGCCGTGAACTCGGCCAACAACGGCCCTTATGGCGACGCCATCATGCAGGAGTTGATCCCGTATCTGGAGGATCACTTCCGCATCTTGCGCCAGCCGTATGCGCGCCTGCTGACCGGAGGTTCGACAGGAGGATGGGAGTCGCTGGCGCTCGAAGTTTTCCACCCTGATTTTTTCGGCGGCGCCTGGACCTTCTATCCTGATCCCATCGACTTCCACCGCTATGGCATGGTGGACATCTATGAAGATGAAAGCGCTTTTGAAGTACCGGGGTTTGCCCCGCCCGCACCAGAGCGTCCCCTGATGCGCACCCCAGAAGGTCAGGTCACCCTCACAATGCGCCAGATGAGCCAGTTTGAAGCTGCGCTCGGTTCCCATGGGCGCTCCGCCCAGCAACTCGAGGCCTGGGAAGCTGTCTATGGTCCTATCGATGAGGATGGCTATCCAAAGCCGGTCTGGAACAAGGAGACCGGCGAGATCGATCACGCGGTTGCCACCTACATGCGCGATCACGGCTACGATCTGCGCGCCTACCTGGAAAAACACTGGTCGGAGATCGGCAACCAGCTCGACGGCAAAATCCACATCTATTGCGGCGATATGGATGACTACTACCTGAATCTTGCGGTGTACAGGATGGAAGACTTCCTGACGAATATAAGCCCCCCGGCGCATGCCACGTTCGCCTACGGACGCCCGATGAAAGGACACGGCTGGCAGCCGATGACGAACGCCGACTTAGTCAGGATGATGGCAGACCACGTAACCAAGCACCTGCCCGCCGCCGAGAAGACAGTGGCGCAGCAATACTAAGGATTTCGACCTGGAATTGCACTGGACGGCGATACACCGACCCAGCCGACAGGGCACGTTCCGTCGGGAGGCACGGAGCGTTGGCATCCGCGCTCGGAATTCCGAAGGTCACTGTGGGTTTGGGTGCAAACATCTCTCTCGGGGTGAGAGACCAGACGAAAATGCGGAGCAGTTCGAGAGCGTCTAACCGCCGGGCGTCGCCGATAGCTGTCGTACCATCGCCATATCACAAATAATCCGGATCAGCTCTGAAACCCTCTTACATTCGGGCCTTCACCGATAGCTTCTCAACACGCCAGTTTCAAGCTGATGATACTCAATCCTTCCTACTTGTCTCCGCATCTATAAGTAACAGCATAGGCCTTATGTCGATTGCAGTCGGAGATCTGATCGGTGAATACGAGGTAATCGGGGAGCTGGGAGCAGGTGGCATAGGCAAGATCTTCAAGGTCCGCCATCGTATCTCTCAGCGTGTCGAGGCACTGAAGATCCTTCTGCCAGACCTCCGACAGACCCAGGAACTCGCAGAGCGATTCACTCGCGAAGTCCGAGTCGTCGCCAGCCTTCATCACCCCAATATCGCGCTGCTTCACACTGCGTTCCAACACCAGGACCAGTTGGTCATGGTCATGGAGTTCGTGGAAGGCGAGACCTTGGGCGCCAAGAGAGGGCGCATCAGCTTGTGGCAAGGCCTCGACTACATATCGCAGGTGCTGGGATCATTGGCTTATGCCCATCGCCGTGGCGTAGTGCACCGGGATATCAAGCCCTCGAACATCATGATCACGGCGGACGGGCAGGCGAAGCTACTCGACTTCGGGTTGGCGGCCAGCAATCGCGAGGCCGGGCTCACGTCATCCGGAGCCGTATTGGGGTCGATTCACTACATGTCGCCCGAGCAGGTGAGCGGTGAAAAGGTAGACCTGAGGTCCGACATCTATTCACTGGGGGTCACCTTATACGAAGTAATTACGGGACGGGTGCCGTTTTACGGCAAGGGCGAGTATGCGTTGCTGACTGCTCACCTGAAGGAGGCGCCGCGGCCGCCCTCAGAGTTAAACCCCGACGTTTCGGCTGAGCTCTCCGCAATCGTTCTTAAAGCGTTAGCTAAGAGTCCGGGCGAACGTTTCCAGTCGGCAGAGGAATTCCTGCAGGCACTGGACGCTGTCCGCATGGCACAAACCGCAAGTCTGCAAAAACCCGCGCCTCTCTCCAGGGGGAGCGCGACAACTTCTCAGATAGGCCCAGTATCCCCGAGAGCCGGCAACCATGCTTTCGAGCCTGCTGTGCTGGAGCGTGTCAGCAAAGACCTTGCTGAGTACGTGGGACCTATTGCCAAGGTGATCGTAAAGCGTGCCGCGGTCAAGAATGCGACCCTCGACGAGCTTTACCGCTCTCTGGCAGAGGAAATCGACTCCAGCCAGGCGCGCGAGCGGTTCTTGCGTTCCAAGCCGGTGAACGGTTCCTAGAACCCGCATCACTCATTCAGCATCTTCAGCGCCTTCGACAAGCTCACACACATGCGGTTGAAAGAAGCAGTCACTGTGCCTATCTCATCGGTGCTGTGAACCGGCAACTCGGGTAAATCCTTGTCCCCTTTGCTGATCTTGTCCGCTGCGTGCGAGAGTCGGCGCAATGGCCGGATCACCATGTAGTACAGCGCTGCATCCATAGCCGCCAGCGTCAGCAGGAAGATCACGGTTAGATACGTCATCAGACGGCGGAATGCCCGATTTGCGATCCCTACCGGAACTGTCATGGGCACGGATACGATTTGCGCAGCGTTGATCTCATTCAGCTTCCAGCCAAAACCGTTGGCAGTGCCATAGGTTTGCACAATCGTTGCCGGAGCGGTTTCTGGACGATCGTGACAGTCCAGACATTCCTTCCCAACTGCAATAGGGTGAGCCAGGTACAGAGAGCGTCCTGTCGGGGTTTCGCGTTCACCTACAAGTTCCCTTTGCCCGGGATGATTGCGGAAATACTGAATCAAGTCTGACTCCCATTCCACGGCCCGGTCGCGGGGATTGGAAGGATTAAGTGCGGCTTCCTTGTATGTGTAGTCCGGATATTTCCCGTGCAGGCGAGCAAAAGTCACCGTCGCAGCATAGAAAGGAATCGTTTGCGGCAAGAAGGTCGTTAGGTGCCGCGGATTTTCTTCCAGAAGCGGCGTCAGCTCCTGCGCTGTGTATTCGCGAGTCGAACTGGCACTCTCGACCATCAACTGAGCCTGTTGCAGAACCTGATCGCGCGCGTTCGACATGAGGAAGCTGTAGGACATGTACGCGATCACGGCAAGACCAACGCCGAATAAAATCACGAGTATCAAGTTAAATTTGGCAACCAGCTTCATGCGCTTGCTCCTTGACCTGAGGTAAGAATAATCCGAGCACAGTTCTCCTCAAAAGCCTCGCCAAATGAAACCGATACCCTTGCCGTCGGAGCATTCTGCAACAACAGATCCCTCGCTACACTCGGGATTTCGCCAGCGGGTTCCCGCTTCGCTCACGCCCGCAAACCGGCCTCAACTTGACGTCGGGAACAGCGGCTGTAAAATGCCGCCTGCTTGAGTGCAACTTGAGGTTCAGCGCGAAGCTGTGGAGGAAAACATGCCAAGGGTGAGGACGATGCTCATGACTACCGTATCGCTGGTGGCGATCGCGTGCACGGCAGGGGCTCAGAAAAAACTATCGGACTCCGAATACACCACGCAGGCTCTCTCCGCTGCACCGAAGGGCGTTGCCGATGGCGCCGCAGTGGTCCGGGTCGAAAGCGATGGGAGCATGCGCACCCTGCGGGAGGGAAAGAACGGGTTCACATGCATGGTTATGGGCACGGACAAGATGTGCAACGACGCTAACAGCATGGAATTCATCCATGCCATGATGAGGCACGAGCCACCGCCAAATAAGGTCGGCATTTCCTACATGCTGGCTGGCGACGAGGGTGCGAGCAATACCGATCCCTACGCCACGGGCAAGACTGCGGACAATCATTGGATCGTTACCGGCCCCCACATCATGGTTTTCGGTCCGCCCAGCAAGACCCTGGGTTACACAGAAGCTCCCGACCCCGATCCCACCAAGCCGTACATGATGTGGGCGGGTACGCCATACGAACATGCAATGATTCCGGTTTCGGCTAAGAAATAGCGATTTCATAGCCACCCTCCGCCAAAAGAGGGCGGAAGGGTTGGGCTCCCAGGGCCGGACTACCGCATCTGCAGGCTCTTGAGCATGCGCTCGTAGGTGGGGCGAAGCACAGTAAAGTCCTTGTCGGGAGATATGAAGACGGCATAGAGAACTGTGCCGTCCCCGCGCGGTAGGATGACGAGCCAGTCGTGCTCCTGAACCGGTTGGCCCGAACTATCTCGCAAGGGGGAGCGGCCCATAAGGTCCACCGAGCGTCCAGTGATGCCGTTCACACGAATCTCCTGCTCGGTGCCTACGGGCCGGAGATCAGGACTGGAGTGCCGCAGAGAATCGATCAGCTCACGGGTAGCTCCGTCGATGGAATTGGAGCTTTCTGGCTGAAAGCCACTGATGATTACGCCGAACGCCACTACATTCTGAGAGACTCCCGCCTCCGGGGCGATGGTAACGTCTGAGGTGGAGTCGCCGAATACGTGCCAATTCTCGGGATAGTTAAGTGTGTAGGCCTGATGCTGGAAGCTGGTGAAATTCGCACTGGGCCGAATTGAATTCGCTGAAATCGTGCCGCCGGAACTATCGGCCGTCGAGCCGGCGCTGGCGTAATGCGCCCGCTGTTGAATTTCCTGCGCACTATAAGCACGCGTGTTCAGCGCGAGCTGATGAATGCGGCTGAATTCTGCGCTGGTGGTGACAAAGTTCTTGCGCGGGAACTCGGCGATCTCCTTCTCCACCGCCTGCACGCGGTTTCCCGGATTGGGGTGATCGCTGAAGAATTGCGAACCGCGCGCTCCGCCCTCTTCCTCCAGCTTGCGGAAGAAGTTGGCCATCTCCACTGGGTTATAGCCAGCGTTGTACATGATGCGAGCGCCAACGGCGTCGGCCTGAGCCTCAGCGTCGCGGGAGTACTTGAGAAAAACCGACCCCAGACCGAACCCGATGCCGGCTGCTGCTAACTGTCCGACCGCACTGCCTCCCAGCAGCCCCCCCAGCACTCCAAGCGGAAGCTGCAGAGCTGCCTGCTTAGACGCTTGCTTGGTGGAGTGGCGTTCATAGATGTGCGACATCTCATGCGCCATCACACCTGCCAATTGGGCTTCGTTGTCCGCTGCCTGAATTGTGCCCAGATTCACAAAGATCGGACCGCCGGGCAGAGCGAAGGCATTGATATCTTTCTGCTGAACAACGTGGAATTCGTAAGGCCAGGTCGGCTGGGGCATGGTGGCCACCAGCTTTCTACCGATCTGCTGCACGTATTGCGTAACGGGATTGGAATCGGGGAGCAACGGCAGCTGCTTTCGTATCTGGGCCGCATTTTGCCTGCCCAGCTCAACGTCTTGCTCAGCGGAAAAGACATTGAACCCGGTTGGCTTGGGTAGGGAGACCAGCGCTTGTCCCCAACCCGGGAAACTTAATGACAGCACGAGAATCAGAGCCAATAACGGCTTGCACAGCTTCAGGGTGTTCATTCTTTGAGGCCTCGATCTTAGAAATACAGCAAAGTCCGCCCCGCCCTAAGGGCAACTATTTGCCTGGAGACACCACCCTACTGAAAGATGCCAGCTTCAGGAAACGAGATGCAAGTCAGGCCGTGGAGTTCGAAAGGTATCAGCCACACCGCTCGTAGAGGGGCAATAGGAAACTCATCTACCGAAGTGCAAGCCCAAATGGGCACAGTGGAGGATATCCCACGCCTGAAGATGTACTCCTTCCGATACCTAGCCCGCATCTATGTAGGTGGTAGCATCCGGAAAAATCCATAAATTGCGGTTTTTCCGAGGATTACGATGTCCAGGACCCTACGGCTGTCGGCCCTTGCGGCCCTTATCTGTTCACTGTTTATCGCTGTACTGGTGATTGCGGTACCACATTACCGGCTGGTAGCAGCTTCCAGTCCGGCCGCCAAAGCAGGATCGGGACGCGCCAACTCTACTGAGTTCAAGACCGTTTCCGCGACGACGACCACTCCTGCCTCTCCGGCAGCTCCAGTTCTACCGCCGGGCAGCATTCTCTTCACTGCCAAACGTGGACAGACCATGGACACTCTGGTCCACCTCTATCTGTCGCAGAGCACATTCATGACCGGATCGGAGTTCCGCGAGGCGGTCCGCTCTGCCAATGCGAACCTGGCGCACAGCGCTTATTTCAAGGCGGACGAGCAAATCATTGTGCCTGGGATGGACATCACGAACTGGTCGGAAAAATCGATCCCGGTACCTAAGGATTACGAAGTACGCGCCATCTATCTCACCGGCACGATGGCGGGCAGCCAGAAGGGCGTTAACCTGGTGCGCGAGTGGCGTAAGGCGGGCGGCAATGCTGTGGTGTTCGACGTGAAAGACAGCGACGGCATCATCAATATTCCATTCGAGCACAAGCTGGCGCCCACCGGGCATAAGCCGGTGATCAGCAATCTTCCCAAGTACACGCATTTCCTGCATGGGCTGCACATGCATGCCATCGCCCGTATTGCCATCTTCCGCGATCAATGGATGGCGGAGAACCGCAGTCAGCTGGCAGTGCATTCGCGCCGCACCGGCCAACCCTGGCGAGAAAATGGAAAGCTGGTCTGGCTGGATCCGTCGAATCCGGACTATCAGGATTACATCATCGCGCTGGCTCGGCATGCGGCCGAAGCTGGCGTAGACGAGATTCAGTTTGATTACGTGCGCTTCCCTGCCGAGGGTGATCAGAAAGACGCGAAGTTTGCTTTTGAGGCGACGCATCCGGATTGGAAGCGCGCGGACGTGATTGCCGACTTCCTGACTCGCGCTTACGCTGAGCTGCACCAGGACGGCGTGCTGGTTTCGCTGGATGTTTTCGGCGTGATGGCCTGGCAGCGGCCGATCGATCTCTCGCATACCGGACAGGACATCGTGCGCATGGCGAAGGCGTGCGACATTCTATCGCCTATGATCTACCCCTCTCACTTCTTCGGCATGGATGGCTACAAGCTGCCGGGTGATGCGCCCGAGCACTTCATCTCCGAGTCTATGAACCGCTTCGGCCTGATCACCAAGGATTCCGGCGTTGTGCTGCGCCCGTGGTTGCAGGCCTTTGCCTGGCGGACCAAGACCTATTCACCTGTTTACATCGAGACGCAGGTTGCCGTGGCCAAGGATAAGGGCGGGATAGGTTTCTTGTTCTGGAACGCCCGCAACGATTACAGCAAACCTTTTGCCGCGATGCCTGATATGCGCAGCAACAAGAATGGAAAATTTTTGCGCGGAGATGAGTTGCCGGGAAACCAAGCCAAGGCAGCGGTGAAGATCAAGGCCAGCAGTTAGTGGAGACCCCAGGTTAGCGCCGAAGAGCACGGCGCGAACCTGGGCCACCCACCACCCACTAAAGATCGCAGCAGCCAGCCCAGCCTGTGTCTCCAACAGCCGAGCGACAAGGTGAGGCAACCCCGTTTGAGTTTCGACACCAATCAACCATCCCGCCAAGCTGCTCTTGAACGAGGCACCCTCAAGGTTCATGCTTGTAACCCGCGACCGCGGACAGGAGCCTCCGCGCCACACACATTGGAATCAGCCTCTAATGCTGTAAACTGGCGTTGGAGGATTGAGGATGCCCATTCAGAAGACCGAGCATGTCTGGCACAACGGAAAGCTCATCCGCTGGGATGACGCGAACATCCACGTCATGTCGCACGTGGTGAATTACGGCTCTTCGGTGTTCGAGGGTATCCGTTGTTATGAGCTGCCTAGTGGTCCCGCTATTTTCCGTGCGGCCGAGCACATGCAGCGTTTGCTCGATTCTTCCAAGATCTACCGCATCGAGGTTTCCTTCACCCGCGACGAACTGGTGCAGGGCATGGTGGAGCTGATCCGCAGCAATGGAGTGTGGCCCTGCTATATCCGGCCCATCGTTCTGCGCGGCTATGGCGAAGCGGGCGTGAACCCCTTCAACTCGCCGACCGAGGTCTATATCTGTAATTATCCCTGGGGAAAATATCTTGCCAAGGGCGACGAGGGCGTGGACGTCTGCGTCTCCTCCTGGACCCGGATCGCGCCGAACACCTTGCCGGCGATGGCGAAGTCAGGCGCCAATTACATGAACTCGCAGCTGATCAAGATGGAAGCCATCATCAACGGCTATGTCGAGGGCATTGCGCTTGATGCCGGCGGCTATGTCAGCGAAGGTTCAGGCGAAAATCTTTTTGTTGTCCGCCAGGGAACCCTCTACACGGCTCCATTGGCCAATTCCGTGCTGCCGGGCATCACCCGCGATTCGGTTCTGCAGTTAGCACGCGACCTGAAGATCCCGGTAATGGAACAGATGATTCCGCGCGAAATGCTCTATATCGCCGACGAAGTGTTTTTCAGCGGCACGGCAGCAGAGGTGACGCCAATCCATTCCGTGGATAAGATTCAAGTGGGCAAGGGCATGATCGGGCCGATCACTAAGACGATTCAGAAGGAGTTTTACGGGATCGTCGAAGGACGCCAGCACGACCGGCACAATTGGTTCACAGCGGTTCCGGTCAGCGCGAAGCAGACTGTGGGCGTATAGCGGCATCGACATTTCTGTTCCATATCCTGCCCGGCGGTCCCAACGGGCCAGTTCGAAGGCCTTGCCCTATCCGAGTGGTGAGAGCAGTCTATCCTGCCGGTTACACTTATCCATTTCCTACGCCGTTCTTTCCAACTCGATAGCTTTTTAGCGCCCAGACTTACGCGGTCAATTCAACAACTTAGCCAAGGCTCGGAAGTTTTCCGTTGATCGCACCTGGATTGGCCGTCGATGTGCTTCTTCTCGCTTCCGAAGATGATGGGGGGCTGGCCCCTGAGGAGGCATTATGAAAAAGCAGATACTGCTCGGACTCGCGACATTGGGGTTGATGACTTCTTCGCTGATCGCGGCGGAAGTACCGGGGAATGGACGCAACCTGCAGAAGCAGGACAACACCGAAGAAGTCTGCACGGTTCATCCCGAGTACAGCTGCGTGCGGGTTCGCAAGGCCGATAGTGACAAGCTGGCATCCAACCGCAAGAAGGCGGATGAGTCGAACATCGCCCGCATGAGCAAGGATGAACGGATCGCGGATCGCAAGTAGTCCAAGGCGCGATTCGCCCGGCGGAATCAGCTCCTATCGACAAGCGCTTCAGCCACAGATGCACGTGGGTCTGTGGCTGATGGGAGGCAGTGGTCAGGTGAGTCCGACTTCACCGTTCAGCTGCTGTAGGACGCTGTAGCACTCGCACGACAGGCCCTCAAGCCCCTTGCGATCGATGACCCGCAAGTCGCCCCGGCTATAGTCGATCACCTGCTTTTTCTGCAGGTCGCGTGCAGCCAGGCTCACGCTGGGCCGATCGGTGCCCAGCATGGTAGCCAGGAAGTCGTGGGTGATGGGCAGAAACCCCGAATTTAGCCGATCCTGGCTCATCAGGAGCCAGCGGGCAAGCCGCTGTTGCACATCGTGAAGGCGATTGCAGGCCGCTGTCTGGGCCGCTTGGACACCCTGTGCCACAGCAAAGCGGGCAAGCAGCATTTGAAGGCCAGGAGTAAGCGGCAGTGCCTGTAACAACCACTGCACCCCGATGCGAGCAGCATCACCGGAGACTTGAACCACCGCGCGTTGCGAGGTTCGAGAAAAACCGAAAGCCGAAGAGAGGCCGGCAATACCCTCTCTTCCGATCACACCGGTCTCCACGGATCTACCATCGCGGGTGACCACCACCAGGGAGACTAATCCAGAGTTAGGAAAGTAAACGTGGTCTGGAGCTTGGCGAGGTTCGTGCAGGCTGCTGTGGTGAGGCAAAGGCACCAATTCCAGGTGCGGCCGGAGGTAGGCGTATTCACTCTTCGGGGTAGCAAGCAGAATCAGGTTGCGAATAGCTTTGCCTTCTGGGCTTGTGCGCTCGCCGGCTTTTGCAGTTCCGAGATCGATCATCGTGCAAATTCCCCACTTGGGATGCCCAAAACCACACGAGGGAAGAAGAGATTTGTTGGTAACTTGCGAGCTGGGGGGAAATAATCCTGCCAACTAGGGCTTTCACTGTATTTACCACTAGGCGTAGCTTTTCTATGTTCGATGTAAGCGCTTCGGGGGCGTCACTTAGGCAAGGTTTGGGTCGCGCGCCTCGCAGTTAGGCCTGGAGAAAATGGCGACTCGAATCCTCATAGCCGACGATCATGAGTTCGTACGCAGGAGTCTGCGCGTTCTCCTGGAAAGCTGCGCCCATGACTGGGAGGTTTGCGGGGAAGCGCGGGACGGTCGTGAGGCTGTGACTAAGGCACAAAAGCTACATCCTGACCTGATCATTCTCGACTGGGTGATGCCTGGGGGTGACGGATTGCAGGCCGCGCGCGAGATTTTAAAAGCCACACCGAGCACACGAATCGTGATGCACACCCTGCATCACGGCCCGGAGATCGAAATCGAGGCCCGCAAGGTCGGAGTGGAGAACGTCGTCTCGAAAACAGACGGTGCTGCGGTCCTGATTCACACCATAGAATCACTGTTGAGCGAAAAAATACCCGCCGGTGAGAGATTGTCGAACCAGCGGGAAACGGCACCCGCCACCGATACCGGGCTTAGCACCACAACTGATGACCTGAGCTATGGGCGATCAAGCGGCCTGAAAGCCGGTTGAAGTCGGAAGTACTGATAAAGACGTTCTACTGTTTTCCACTTTCAAAGACTTCTATCGTTCTTCATCTTAGACCTGGCTCCGCTCCGCAATGTCGACAGAACCTTTGAAATCAGCATCTTGGATCCGCACGATTTTTTCGGAACTTTTTCCCTTCCGGCGTGTTAATGGTTAGACTTGTTAAGGTCCACCAGGAGCGTGCGAGTTTGAGCAGCGGACCATTCCCCCCTGCCAGTCTTGGACCACTGGAAAAAAGCCGGGAGTTTCCGGAGCGAGTTGCCTGGGCTGTAGTCGGCCTGGCCCTGATATTGCTGTGTTTGATCTTTGCCTCTGCGTATCGCACGATCGTTGCCCTTGTGACTAGTGAGAAGCAGGTAGCACATAGTCACAGTGTGCAAGCCGCCCTGCAGGATTTTCGTGCCGATATTCTCACCGCACAAAGTGCTCGCCGGGCATACACGATCACCGGAGAAGCAACTCAGCTCGGACCCATCCGACCTCTGCTGGAAATCATTCCCAGCGAGCTGAGGAATCTCAGAAAGCTGACGGCCGACAATCCTGCTCAGCAGCGCTCTTTGGATCGCCTTGAGCCGTTGGTGCAGCGGGAGCTGACGTTGATCCGGCAGTCGATTGGCAATGAGCCTGCCAAACCCGGGATGGAAGGACAAATCGGGTTGACCGAGGCCGGCACTCAGTTGATGGGCCAGATTGTAGCAATACTTGCCCAGATGGACGGCGAGGAAGGCAGGCAGCTCCTCCAGCAACAAAATCGATCGGGTGCGACCTACAGCCGGACATTGCTCCTGCTTACCACCGCGTTCGTAATTGCCGTTCTGGTTTTGGCCGTCAGCTTTAACGCCCTTCTCAAGGAGCTGCGTCGCCGCAGAGTGGCCGAACAGAGCGCGCGATCGCAAGAACATGTGCTGAACGCATTTTTCGCCTCATCTCCCGTGGGGCTGGCGATTGTTGACTCTGATCTACGCTTCCAGAAGGTGAACACCTTTCTGGCGGACATGAACCATCTGGCTGTCGCACAACATGCGGAACGAAAGATCAACGAGGTCTGGGGAGAGCTTGGCTTCACCATCGAACCACCGTGCCGGCAGGTGCTCGCCACCGGACAGCCGGTCTTGAACCAGGAGTTAAGCCGCACGTCCACTGACGATTCCTCACGCGGCGAATGGATCGTTAATTACTTCCCCTTATATCGCGAGCAGGGGCAGTGCAATCAGGTGGGCATGGTAGTTCTTGACGTCACACTGCTACGACGGGCCGAGGATGCGGCCCGCCGATTGAGCAGTCGTCTGCTGCACATGCAGGATATAGAACGCCGGAGGATGGCGCGCGAGCTGCACGACAGCTTGGGTCAGTATCTGACCGCCTTGAGCATATTCATCGAGCGGCTGAGTTGCGAAAAAGAGCCCATGGACTCCTCGGAGGACCGAGTCAGTCTATGGGCCGAAACACGCGAACTGCTACAGAAAGCTCTTGCAGAAACGCGCACGATCTCGCATCTGCTGCATCCGCCTCTGCTGGATGAAGCAGGACTGGCTTCCGCGACTCGTTGGTATGTTGAAGGCTTCGGCAATCGCAGCGGTATCCGCGTGAATCTGGAGATTCCTCCTGACCTGGGCCGCTTTCCCGAAGGTGTGGAGTTGGCGCTCTTTCGCGCCTTGCAGGAATGTTTGACCAACGTTCACCGCCATTCTGGCAGCGGCATGGTCGATGTTCGAATCAAGCGCCCCATCAATGCAGTTGGTCTCGAAGTGCAGGACTATGGAGAAGGGATTCCTGATGCCTTGCTGGCACACCTCCGAGTTTCAGGCAGTGAGGGAGGGGTTGGCTTGGCGGGCATGCACGAGCGCGTGCATGAACTCGGCGGGACAGTGGAGATCGATTCCAGCCCCAGCGGCACTTGTGTCACAATCCGCATCCCGTTAGGCGAGCCGGCAACCGCTGGGTATGCTGTCCAGTCCGCATCGGACAAAGCACCCGCCGCATAAGAGGTCAACCCAGGATGCGAGTTCAGCGCTGGCTTTCCTGCAGCAGTTCTGCCAGGTGTTCTTTCCAGATCGCGGGATAAGTGTGCGTGCCGTGGCCGCGGGTTTGGTCAGTGATGGGTAGAAGGATGAATTGTCCATTCTTGACCTTCTTGATTTCCCGTTCGGCGATTCCAAGTTCCGGCGGGTTGATGAGATCGTCTCCCGAGTTGACGAACATTACTGGTGCCCGGATCTCCTGCAGGTGGGGTGCAGGATCATAGTCACGCGAGGCGTCGACCTGCTAAAGGAGATCGTTCGCGTCCGTCGTAGCCATGCGGGTGTTCACGAAATTGCTGAGAAAATTGTCGGCCTGTTCGCGCGTGGCGTACTCCTTCTGCATCTGCAGCGGGCTGCTTCCCATGATCAGGAGAACGTAGAGGGCGGTTTCTAGCCCGCGGGGCTGCTGCTGGTACTCGCCGTTCTTCCAATCAGGATCGGTGTGGATGGAATCCATAATCATTTTGCGCATCATCCGGTTTCGGCCAGCGATCTGCACCGGCAGGCAAGCCAGAGGCATAACCGCGTCCATGAAATCGGGATAGGTCTCCGCCCAAACCCAGGAATGCATGCAGCCCATAGATGTGCCCATCACAAGACGCAGATGGTCGACCTTGAGTCCCTCGGTAAGCAGCAGGTGCTGAGCGGCAACCATGTCGTCATAATCGTAGTGTGGAAAGCGGGCATGCAGGCCATCGCTCGGCTTGCTGGAATGGCCGTGTCCGATGGAGTCGGGAAGAATGATGAAGTAGCGGCTGACGTCGAGCAGTTGGCCGGGACCGAAAAGCACGCCCGCAAAGCGCGCGCCGGTGAATTGCTGTCCGGAGCCACCGGTGCCGTGCAGGACGATCACGGCGTTGGTGACACGGCCGGAGGAGTCGGTCACCGGCTTGCCATAGGTGGCATAGTGCAGCCACAGTTCTGGCAAGACCTCGCCGGAGCGGAATCGGAAGTTGCGAGTGACGAAATCGCCCTCGGTGGGCTTGGGCGGCTCCTGGGAAAGCGCGATTACCTTCAGCAGGAAAATGCAAGCGAAGAGCAGGTGCCCAGTGCGTATTTTCATGGGCGGAGAGCTTACTGGGGCTTGGGATGGGAAGCAAGGCGAGGCGCGAAGTGCGATTCTATTGCGCGGGAAGGAACCGGACCGTGACCGCGTCCGGTCCAAGAATCGTAAAAGCGGTGGTGGTTTCGACTGAGACGGCATGGCCGTTCGCAATGTATGGCGAATAGCGCCATTGTCGGACCGCGTTGGCAACCGCTGACGCCAGCGCTGGATCGCCCTTCACAATTTGCACGCTTTCCACGCTTCCCTTTGCACTCACTACAGCCCTGACGATGACTTCTTCCTTGCCGGTTCCCAGCTTTTCAGACTTGGGGAAGGCCGGATAAATCACGTGTTGAGGAGCGAGCATAGCCCCGAGCGGCCGGGTAATTGGTGTGCCGTTGGCAGCCGCTGTATTTATCCGCTCGGAGGACAGTGGGTCTGAAGATGGTCCAGGGGATTGGGTGAACCCTGTGGCGATACCGGACGCATCAGCCGGCAGTGCATCCAGGGGCACAGAACCAAGGTTGGGTGAAACCGCAATAGCGTTAGGAAGAGCCGCGGCCTCGGGTGGCGGCGCAAGCGTCACCGCCGTATTGGGTGCACTCCGTGGGGAAATTCGGTTTGGGCCGGGCGTCGCAAGCGAGGATCTGCTAGCTGGGTCGACTATAGGCTGTGAAGCTAGTGTGGGCTGCGATGCCTGACTTCGGGTCTCATTCATTGGAGAGGAGGTTTTTGACGCAGTGGGCGCTCCCTGAGATTTGGAGGATGAATGCGTAGCTGGGGAAGCAGTACTCGCCGCTTGAGGCCGGGCCTGCTGGACGGTGTCTGGACTGGTACGGAGCCGCAGGACAAGCCCTGCGGACAGAATGACCGCGGCTGCTGCCATGGCTAGCCATGCCCATCGCACGTTCGATTTCGAATCTGTCGGCGATGCCGAGCGCGGTTCTGCTGATTCCCGTGAACGGGAAGAGATTGGGATCCAGTCTGGATGGGCAAGGCGGTTTCGATCAGCGGAAGGTCTGGACACGCGGCTCTTGCCGGGCAAAAGAATGGGAGCTGGCGTGGGCTTTACCAAGACCGGCAAGTGAGGCGACTCCGGCTTGGGTGGAAGAGAAGTACTCGCCGGCGGACTTGCCGTATCTGGGACGGGGGCGGAAACCGCTTGCGGGCCGGAGCCCGTCGCAAGCAGCTTCTCAAAAGCCGGTTTGGGCGCGAGACGCGAAACGGGCTTCCTTCCCAAGCGTGAGAACTCTGCCCGCCCGATTACTAGCAGGGGATCGATGCGCTCGCTGCGGAGGGGGGCGCGAGCGCGCCGCGCCAGCCGTTCCAGCATTTGTTGCTGCCCCGAGCTTAGAACTTGCACTGGCAAGCGGCGAAAATTACGAAAAACCCACAGCAGATAGGAGCGCTCCCAGAAGGAAGGCCGGACGTAACGGCATTCACCATCGCAGTAAATCTCGACAAGGCCGTCGCGAATTTTTGCGATCGACATGCAAAAACCATTTCCCCGGAAATGCCGGGCCCTGGGAGTCTGAAAATCTGGCCGTAGCAAGATTTTACGACTGTTGGACCGTTGCCGGTAACTGTGCCCTGATGATTTTTTACCCGATCCAGATCAAGGTCGAGAGGTCAGATGCTCCCCATGCCCAAAGACCGAAAGCCAGCAGGGAGCAGCCGCAACAATGCTAGTTCCAAGCTATGGCGTTTGTTTTCGCTCTCACCCGGGGCACGAACTCCTCCATCACTGCCTTGCGCAACAGAGCTGGCGGAAGGAGTCCCTGAGCAAGAATGAAGTCGTGAAATTTCTGCTGATCGAAGTTCTTGCCCAGAGCCTGCTGCGTATCTTTGCGAAGCTCAACCAGCTTGGTGTAGCCGTAGAAATAAGAAGTCGCCTGGCCGGGGGCCCGGAACATATAGCGCTCCACTTCCTGATTGGCCATTACATCTGATAACACCACATCCTGCGTAAGCACTCGTTTGGCCTGCTCCGGAGTTACCTTGCCCGACTCCAGTTCGGGGTCGAGAAAAGCGCGAGCAGATCGCAGCAGGCGATGTTGCAGGCAAACCAGCTGGCCATCTGGCGGCATGTACGGTTGCATGATGTACTCAGAATAGAGCCCCCAGCCTTCGACATTGGTGCTGTTAAAAGCAAAGATGGCACGAGCCAGAGACACACCGCGCTCAATCATGGAGTCGAACTGGAGTTCATGTCCCGGGCGCCCCTCATGGGCGGTCAGGGTCCAGGAGGCGGCGGAAAACGTAAAGTCGTCGAAGTTCTGCATCGTGCCCGGTTTAGCACCGGCTGCAGAGGGGATGGTCAGCGGCAGCACGAATTCACCCACTTCACCGGTATTACCGATCAAACGCGGCATGTGCATGTTGGGGGCTGGAATATTGGCAGCCTCTGCTTCGCTGGCCAGGCGGATTCGCATAGGACGGTCGGGCAAGGTGACCAGGTGTTCCCTGCGGATGATCTGCTCGATTTCCGCAATTCGTTTTTGATAATGGGCGAGAATGGCATCACCCTGAAACTGGTCTTTCTTCAACTCACGAATGACATCGCGGTAATCTGTGGAAGAGAAGCCGCGCTGCTTTGCCACCGCCGGCGCAAGCGCCTGCATCTGTTTCTGGATGCCGTCAAAGGCAGCATGCGCTAACCCCGCCAACTCAGCAGGAGGGATGTCGACTCCGACGTCCTCCAGCCGGAAGGCATAGAGTTCCGCTGGCAGACGAAAATCGTTGCGAGCCTTGGGTGCAATTTCTTTGCGCAGGAAGTCGTTGTACGCCGTGAGCTGCACTTTGAGCTTGGCGTAGGACTGTTCGTAACCGGAAATCTGGAATTTCGCCAGGAGTCTCGCAATGCCGTCGACGAAGAATTGGCTCTGAGCCAGGTCCTTCTCCAATTCGCCTTTGTAGGGACCAATCAGCCCAGGTGTGTTCATGCGGCTGCGTGTGTATCGCTCGGCCAGAACCGTAATGGGTTCGTATCCGGGCTCAGTTCCGGCGTAGCGTTTGAGGCGAATTAATGCTTTCTGCCGCCGCTCCTGTGGTTCCTGATCATCCAGCAACGAGCGCATGCCCAGAAACACGGTCCGGCTCATATCCAGGTAAGGGATCTGATATTTCTCCTCCAGTTCTTGTTCACGATTCTGCCTCTGCGCAGCATCGATAAGGATCTCGAGATCCTGCCGGACCAGCGGATCCTTCTCTGAAGCCAGACGGGATTGCAAGTCGTGTATGGCCTGCTCAACCGCGACATGCTCGCGCGCAACAAAATTCGGTTTCAGGTCGATGATCTGCTCGTCAAATCCCTCGGCGCCGAAAGAGCTCGCGTCTTCCGGCGTAAAGCGAGCCATGATTTGGATAAGAATCTGTGCATTCTCATCGCTGCGCACTACCCACGCCTTAGGCGCCGGCTTGACTGCTTGAGTGGGCTTGGACTGCGCTAGCAGCGGCACGGCTATCGTGATCGAGGCCAGCCACAGGCTGAAAGAAACAACAAAATTCTTGTTCAAGAGATGTCTCCTTGGATTGCGAAGACTGGGCCGAAATCCCCCATAGGACTGGCGATAGTTACGCAGAGGCTGGCGATGCGGTTCAACATTTTTGATTGTAAATTCTGACCAGCGGAAGGGCCACTCATGGACGGCAGCGCGCGACCACCAGGGTAATGTCGTCGGCCTGCTCGCCGCCCGAAAATTGCTGGACCGCAGCCACAATGTGTTGCTGAATGTCAGAAACGGGCAGGCTGCGGTTGGCGGCAATCACTCTTGCCAGGCGCTGCTCACCGAATTCTTCGTCTGCGCTATTGGAAGCTTCCGTGACCCCGTCGGTGTACATCACCAGGACATCACCGGGATGCATGTCAATTTCGGCGATGCCGCACTCCCACTGCTCGAACAATCCCATAACTGTGGCGGTGCTCTCGAGTCGTTCTACCTGTGGCTCATGGCTGGCGCGGCCACGCACCACCAGAGGAGGAAGATGCCCGCAATTCACGTAACGCAAACGGCGGCTGTGATCATCGTAGTCGGCAAAGAAAAGGGTGGTGTAACTGCTGTCGCCCGTGTTCTGGTAAAAGAGGCGGTTAGCCGAGACCAGCAGTTGAGCCAGGTCCGTCAGCGCCATGGCGTATTGACTGCGCAGGTTGGCTTGGAGATTTGCCATCAGCAGTGCCCCAGATATTCCCTTTCCTGCGATATCCGCCAGAACCAGAGCTAGACGTCCGCGACGCAGTTCCAGAAAATCGTAGTAGTCGCCACCTACTTGCCGCGCCTGGATACAAACTCCGGAGTACTCCAACGTCTCCAAAGGAGGCGTCTTTTGAGGAAACAGGCGGCTCTGAACCTGTCGTGCGAACTCCATTTCCTGATGCGCACGATGCTCGGCCTCAAGGCGCGCCGCCATTTCCTCCGCTAGATGGATGTTCTCGAGGGCCATGCCGGCCTGGCTGGCCACCGAGTCGAGCAGGCGCTTGTCCTCTCGCGAATAAGGCTCTTCCGACAGGCGCTCCCCAAGCGCCAGCAACCCGATCAGGCGGCCGCCACGGCCGAGAATCGGAACCACGCACTCGGGTGCGAGATTGCGAAGTTGTCCCATATCCTCACCATTGGGTCCGGAGGGGAGAACATCCCAGGAGCGGCCGCGGTTCGCCGACTCCTGCACGATGGGATGGGTCTCAGGAATTGTCATCGAGACATCAGGAATCCCCGACTCTTGTGTCAGCTCGCCATCTTCGTTGCGAAAAAAGCAAGCGAAGGTTTTCGGGTGCAAGGCGCCGTTGATCTGGTTCTGCAGCAGAGCTGCGAGCTCGTGACGGTCAGCAACCGAGCGGGTTTTCTCTGCCAGATCCTGCAAGATGAGCCGTACATCATAGGTGCTGCGGAAGAAGGCCTTGTCGATGCGCTCCGTACCCCGCTTGATTACCGGGGCAAAGCTCCAGACCATCACGACTCCCAGGGCGACGCTGGCGATCATGCCGGCGTTCGATTCGGCCTGGAAGAAGCGGGAAAAGAAGCGAGTAAACAACGCAGTGACAGCGGCAGCCACCGCAAACAGCAAGACGACGAATCCGCGCTGCACCAAAACGTATCGCGCACTTCGCCGCAAGAGTACGGGAATTTCGAGCACGCGATGTTTCACCACGGCGTAGGCGAAAGACAATGGAATTAGAAACAGGGCAGCAATGGCGAAGCTCAGCACCCAATACGGAATGTTGGTTGGCCGCCTCAGGGGAGAAGAAAGCCCAACAAACCGGATAACAAGGATGGGCGCAACTCCCACCACAGTACCCGTAACCATCACGCGGGTCTTGCGGCGAGCATCCGAAGTTGGTGCGCTAATGTCGTTCCACACCAAAGAAACCAGGCCAAGAATAAACCCTCCAAAACTGTAGATTGAGGTCACTATAACCACTAATTTCGCGGGCACAGGCCGCAGTACTGCAAACAACAGGGAGTACATGCCTCCACCCGCCAGCACGACCACGGAGCAGGCTAGAGCTACTGCGCCACCGCCTACGACCAGCGCAGTTTTCAACCAAGGGATACGGCGATCGATCGGTGAGGAGGCAGGGAAAGTGGCGAAGAAACAATAGAAGATGGCCGGCAGCCAGCCATAAAAGAAAACCATATACGCGAACAGGAATCGCCGAAGGGGTGGGCTTATGGCCCCTTCCAAAAATGCGAGAGGAGCTGCGGCAATGAAGCCCGCAAACATTATGGCGAGAAGCCAGGCGTTGCGATTTTCGAGGCGAAGGAACAGAACTGGCAGCCCGACTACCAGAAACAGCACAGGGTAAAGACTCAAAATGGAATTCATTAACCGCTGCGAAGAGGTATAGAGGGTGGACTGTTGATAGGCAATGAGCGCGAGGGAGGCACGGACCAGGCCGGTTCCTGGACGCTCTATCAGCAATGAAATCACCTCGCCTGGCTTTCCGCGAGCTACGGCATCAGGGAGACTCAGTCCGGAGAGCTTTTCGCCATTGACCTCAACCACGCGGTCACCAGCTTGCAGTCCAACCTGGGCAGCGGGGCCGTTGGGAATGATGCGCGCAATCTGGAGGTAGCCTTTCGGCTGGAGTGGGCCGAGTTCAACTCCTATCTCGACAGGTGGTTGCCAGCGGATGTAGTACATCCAGGCTGCGGAATAAAAAACCGTCGCCGCAGCAAAGAGGATAGCCGTCGTCAGCAGCACGGGCCGCGGAATGGAGGCGAGACTTCGCATACATTGTGGTCTTAGGACGGTCGCTGGTGATTCTAGAAAGAAAAAGCTCGGCGGGAAAGCCGAGTCCGCTGGTTGTGCGCTCTCGCCAGATACCGTGGAGCGATTCGGAGCTCGTTACTATGTCCCGCAGCTAGGCATAAATGCCGCGCTGTCGTATCGTGTACGCCACTCGGTCGATCGCCAGCATGTAAGCCGCAATGCGGTTGTTTACAGTGTGGGTCTTGGCGTAGCCGACCACGTCGTCGAAGGAAGAACGCATGATGTGGTCGAGTTGCTCGTTAACCACTGACTCCTTCCAGAAGTAACCCTGGCGATCCTGCACCCACTCAAAATAGGAAGTAGTGACGCCGCCGGCGTTGGCCAGGATGTCGGGAATCACAAAGATCTTCTTGTCGAACAGGATCTCGTCCGCAGTGGCAGTAGTGGGACCATTGGCGCCTTCGCATAGAATCCTGGCTTTCACTTTGTCGGCGTTGCGGCTGGTGATCACATTTTCAGTGGCGGCTGGGATCAGGATGTCGCAGTCGGAGATCAACAGCTCATCGGAGTTGGCCTTCTCAGCTCCGGCGAAACCGTGAATGGTGCCGGCCTTGAAGCGGTGCTCCCACAGCGCATCGATATCAATGCCATTCTGGTTGTAGAGGCCGCCGTCATACTCGGCGATTCCAATGATGCGATAACCAGCTTCATGCATGAGGCGGGCCGCGTTTGAGCCGACATTACCGAATCCCTGGATGATCACGCGGGTATCCTCTCGCCGCATATTGAAGAGCTTCAGCGCCTCATCGCAGACCACCATTACACCCCGGCCCGTGGCCTCGCGACGCCCACGCGATCCGCCCATGTTCAAAGGCTTTCCGGTGACGACCGCGGTGACGGTCTGGCGCATGTGCATGGAGTAGGTGTCCATGATCCACGCCATGATCTGCTCGTTGGTGTTGACGTCAGGGGCGGGCACATCTTTTTCCGGTCCGATGAACTCGAACAGTTCCGCCGTGTAGCGCCGGGTCATCCGCTCCAGTTCACTCATCGACATTTTTTTCGGGTCACAGATGACGCCCCCCTTGGCGCCGCCAAACGGAATATTCACCACCGCGCACTTCCAGGTCATCCAGCTGGCCAGGGCACGGACTTCGTCCAGCGTGACATCGGGGGCGTAGCGGATTCCCCCCTTGGCGGGACCACGAGCAATTGAGTGCTGCACGCGGTAGCCGGTGAAAACTTCCAGGTGACCGTCATCCATCTGTACCGGAATGTGAACCGTAATCTCTCGGTTGGGATAGCGAAGGACCTTCCACAGGCCTTCATCGAGATTCAATTTCTTGGCGGCCACATCGAAGCGGGCCGCCTGTGCTGCCCACGGATTGGTCTCCTGATCCAGAGGAATGGAACTGGTTACAGTCATGCATGTCTCCGAGCAGAGCGGATTGGTCGGGGATGATTCCGCTGCTTGATAGTGGCACCTTGAGCCCGCCATGAGGGCGGGTGCGAAGTTTGAGTATATGCACGTGCGAGAAGGCAGGCAAGATCACGAAGATTAGTGGATTGAGCGGAAGTGCCAAAAATGCGCCACGCCTCACGATGACAACTGTTGGCAATGCGAATTCACAGCTGCATTTCCAAGCCTTCGGCGGCGGCACGCACTCGCGGGTAGTAATTGCGCGCTTCGCGGACGATGGAATCGATGCACTCGTCGCTGTGATCCGGATCGTGATGATAGAGGACCAGTTCCTGGGCTCCGCTTTCCATGGCGATGTTCACCGCTTCGCGCCAATGGCTGTGTCCCCAGCCACGCTTCTTGGCTTCGTATTCCTCCGGCAGGTATTGGGCGTCGTAGATCAGAATATTTGCGCCTTCGGCCAGGCGCCGAACGTTCTGGTCAAAGAGGGTGTGACCAGGTTCGTTGTCGGTGGCGTAAACCAGAATGCCACTCGGCGTCTCCATGCGAAAGCCGAGGCAGCCTTGAGGATGATTGAGCCACATCGTCCGGATGGTGCAGTCATCGAAGTCGAGACGAGCCTCATCGATGTCATAGAAGTGACGATGCGCTGCCATCTGGCTCATGTCCACGGGAAAATACGGATCGGTCATCTGCTCTTCCAGCGCGCGCTGCAAACCGCGGCTGCGGCTGGAGGAGTGGAAGAGAAAGCGATTTTCCGAGTTTTCATACAAAGGAGTAAAGAAAGGGATCCCTTGAATATGGTCCCAATGGAAATGCGAAAGGAATATGTGCGCCTGAATGGGATGACCCGTGGC
>Ga0187776_10000212_pt1 | contig 28129 bp, 21 predicted proteins | sample 0216_BV02_MP12_2_FD_132426 | JGI IMG/M metagenome (GOLD analysis project Ga0187776, IMG submission 132426) | Tropical peat soil microbial communities from peatlands in Department of Meta, Colombia - 0216_BV02_MP12_20_MG | ecosystem: Environmental > Terrestrial > Soil > Wetlands > Peat | place...
CGCTCGGTGGGATAGGCGAGCTCCTCCTCGCATGGCACTTCAACGATCCGCGCACCCGCGCCCTGGATGTAGATGGGGTACATGGTGAAGGTGGGAGCAATCAGGATCGCCTCGTCGCCTTGGGCAAGATAGCTGTCCGCCAGAAGATGTAGCCCCTCGTCCACTCCGTTGGTCAGCAGAACCTGATTGGGAGCCACCCCTAGAAACTCCGCCACCAGGCGCTCTCCGCCTTCGCGCTCCGCGTAATGCGCGATATCGCTCCCGGTCATCTTCTTCAATCGCGCCAGGACTCGCGGCGAACAGCCGCCGGTATTCTCATTCAGGTCAAGATTCAGGCCACAGCGGCCGGCGGTCGGCGCATGATAGGCGCCGAGGGAACGGATGCACTCGCGCGGCTTAAGCACGGCTGCACCTCACGCGCACGGAATTCGCGTGCGCCACCAACCCCTCCGCTTCCGCCAGCGCTTCCACCACCGGCGCCAGGCGGCGGATTCCTTCGCTTGAAGCCTGCTGCACGGTGATGACCTTCAGGAAATCCAGCACGCTCAGCCCTCCACGGGAGCGCGCCGCGCCACCCGTCGGCAGGACATGATTCGGACCGGCGGCGTAATCCCCCAATGCCTGGGCCGAGTAGTCACCCAGGAAGATCGACCCTGCATTTTGCACGTCTCCCAGCTGCGCCTCGGCAACCGTGATGTGCTCGGGCGCTATCGCGTTGGCAACCTCGACGGACTCCGCGGGGGATTCAGTCACAAAGATCAGCCCATTCTTCGCCAGCGACTTTGCGGCTACCGCATTGTTCTTCCCGCCCTTCTTCAGTTCGGCGGCCACGGCCTGGGCGAGTTCGGGCCGGGAGGTGATCAGGATCGCGCACGCATCAGAATCGTGCTCCGACTGCGACAGCATGTCGGCCGCCAGAAAAGCTGGCGTTCCCGTGTCGCTGACTAGAACGGTCTCTGTGGGACCCGCCAGAAAGTCGATGGCGCAATCGAACGCTACCAGCTTTTTCGCCGTAGTGACGAAGCGGTTGCCCGGGCCCACGATCTTGTGCACGGCACCAACGCTCTCTGTGCCGTACGCCAATGCGGCTATCGCCTGCGCTCCCCCGACTGCGTAAAACTCTGTTACCCCAAGCAATGCGGCCGCCGCCAGTGTCTCGCCCGCGGGACGCGGAGACGCAACCGCGATCCTCGGAACCCCCGCCACTTGTGCCGGTATGACGGTCATCAAGAGGGACGACGGCAAGGGATATCGCCCGCCCGGTACGTAACATCCCACCGATCCGAGCGGCCGGATCACCTGCCCGGCCGTGATCCCCGGCTGAATCTCGCGGCTGAATTCGTGCGGCTTCTGCCACTCTGCGAATTGCCGAATATTGCGAGCCGCGGCCTCCAACGCCTCTCGCAAGGGAGGATTCACGGCCGCCAGCGCCTGTTCCAACTTCGTCTGCGGAACCCGGAAGGGCTCGCTGCGCGCCAGACCGTCGAAGCGCTCCGCATAGCGTCGCAACGCCGTATCGCCCTTCGCCCTGACGTCGCGAACAATGCGCGCCACCGCCCGCTCGGTCTCGGCGCTGAACAGGGCACGGCGACCGGCCAGCCGCCTCAGCTGCGCCGCGATCGCCCTTCCTCGCACTATGCGCATCGCCGGTCTCCCAATTCGCGCCTGCCGGGCAATATCACATCACAACCTTGTTCAGAGGATACTCGACGATTCCCTGGGCCTTCGCCGCCTTGAGCCGCGGGATAATATCGCGCGCCGTGGTCTCCTCGATGATGGTGTTCACCGCCACCCACTGCTCGCCATCGTCAGCCGCCAGTTCCGATATCGTAGGACGCTTCAGCGCCGGCAGCACGGCGAGGACGCCCCCGAGGTCATCCTTTCGCACGTTGAGCATCAACCCCACCCTTCCCTGGGCGGCGATCGCGCCGGTCAGCATCAGCGCCAGATTCTGGATCTTCTCGCGCTTCCAGGACTCCGCATAGGACTGGCGGTTGGCGATGACCTGGGTGTACGACTCCATGATCGTGTCGATGACTCGCAGGCGGTTGGCGCGCAGCGAAGAGCCGGTTTCGGTAACCTCGACGATGGCATCCGCCAGCATCGGCGGTTTTACCTCGGTCGCGCCCCACGAAAAGTCCACCCTGACCTTGATCAACTTGCTGGCGAAATATTTCCTGGTCACGCTCACCAGTTCGGTGGCCACCACGCAGCCATCCAGATCCTCTGCGCGCTGAAAGCGCGAGTCTTCCGGAACCGCCAGCACCCATCTCACCTTGCCGCGGCTCTGTTTCGCATACACCAGGTCGGCCACTGCCTCCACTTCCAGGCCGCTTTCGACCACCCAGTCCTTTCCCGTCAGGCCCACATCAATCACTCCCTGCTCGACATACCGCGCCATCTCCTGCGCACGAATCAGCATGCAATCGATCTCTGGATCGTCTGCAAGCGGAAAGTAGGATCGGCCGCTGACGTAGATCTTCCAGCCCGCCCGTTCAAACAGCTGCACGGTCGCGTCCTGCAGCGAACCCTTGGGAATGCCCAGGCTGAGTTTGTGGCTCATCGCTGCCCCTCCGCGGCGGGAAGCGCCAGCTCCCGGGTAAAGCAGGAGCGCGTTCCCTCGTGGCACACGACCCCCTCGCCTTCCACTGCAACCCGATACAGTATTGTGTCCTGGTCGCAATCTGTGGCTGCCGAGATCACCCGCAAGCGGTTGCCGGAGGTTTCGCCCTTGGTCCATAGCTGGTTTCGGGTGCGGCTGAAGAAGGTAACGTAGCGCGTAAGCAGCGTCTGATCGAGGGCCTCGCGATTCTGGAAACCCACCATCAGTACCTCGCCGCTGGCTGCGTCCTGTACCACTGCCGGCGCCAGTCCCTGCATCTTGTCAAAGTCAATGGTCATGACATTCCTTCCCCGGGCACAACCCAAAAAGCAAAAAGCCCGCTGATTTTATGCCAGCGGGCCTCGGAATCCTGGTTTGCTAATGCTCTATCCGCAGACCTCCGCCGACTCGTTGTGCGAGCAATGATGATGGCGATGAGTCAGCGGGGTCATCAGAAGCTTCAGCATAGGTTTTTATAACCCCCATGTCAAAGGAAAGTTGTGCGCGTCACTCAGGCCCGGCGTCGTGGCAGCTTCAGTGAATCAGCGCCCGCCTCGGCCCGTCGGCCGCAGCGCGGCTGGGCGCACGGCATGGACCCGGGGGCGGCAGCCCTCGCTACCCGCATTCGATAATATAGAGCCCAGACAGGAGCCCCCATGCTGAGCTTGAGCCAACGAGCAGAGCGCATCGCGCAGTCCGACATCCGGACCATGTCGGTCGAGTGCGAACGGGTTCGCGGGGTGAATCTGGCTCAGGGAATCTGCGACACGCCGGTCCCCGCAGAGGTCTGCGCCGCCGCCGAGCGCGCCATCGAAAGCGGATACAACCAGTACACGCGCCTCGACGGCATCAGCGCTCTCCGACAGGCCATTGCCAAGAAGATGCGCTCCTTTAACGGAATCGTCGCCGACCCGGAAAATGAAATTGTGGTAACAGTGGGATCGACGGGCGCCTTCTATTGCGCGTTCCTCTCTCTGCTCAACCCTGGCGACGAGGTCCTGCTCTTTGAACCGTATTACGGCTACCACGTGCACACGGTTGAAGCCGTGGGCGGTGTTCCCCGCTACATCGCCCTGCGTGCTCCCGACTGGGTGTTCGACCGCAAGGACCTGGAGCAGGCAATCACCCCGCGCACCCGTGCCATCGTCGTAAACAGCCCCGCGAATCCTTCCGGCAAGGTGTTCTCGCGCGCAGAACTCGCCTGGATTGCCGAGGTCGCCCAGCAGCACGACCTCTTCGTCTTCACCGACGAGATCTACGAATACTTCCTGTACGACGACGCCCGCCATCTCAGCATCGCCACCCTCCCCGGCATGCGCGACCGCACGATTACCATCTCCGGCTACTCAAAGACCTTCAGCATCACTGGCTGGCGCATCGGCTACGCGGTCTGCTCCGAGCGCTGGGCCGGGGCGATTGGCTACTACAGCGACCTGGCCTACATCTGCGCACCTGCGCCCCTGCAGCACGCCGTCGCCGCCGGCATTAATGCTCTGCCGGAGAGCTTCTACCAGGGACTGCGGCGCGACTACAAACAAAAACGCGACCTGCTTTGCCAGGCTTTAGCCGAAGCCGGATTCTCCTCGCGTGTTCCCGCTGGTTCCTACTACGTTCTGGCTGACGCATCCCGGCTCCCGGGCAGGAACAGCAAGGATCGCGCCATGTATCTGCTGGAGAATGCCGGAGTCGCTGCTGTTCCCGGCGGCGCGTTCTATCATGATGACTCCGGTGAGAACCTGCTGCGCTTCTGTTACGCCAAGACCGACGCTGACTTGCAAGAGGCGGGCCGTCGCCTGCAACGCATCGCAGTTCGCAGTTAGGGCCTGGGCTGTCGTGCTCCTATCCTGCTTTCTGACTCTTTCCTGCCTCGTAGCGCAAATCTCTGCGAAGAATCCTGCGCCCGCCAAAACTGCCGCAACGGTCGCTCTCCCTCCCGCACTGCAGGCGCAGTTGCAGAGCTCAGTCGGTCGCGCGATGGCAGGGCGTAGCGGCGCAGCTGTCGTAATCGAGGTGAACTCGGGAGAAATCGTCGCCCAATATCACCTCGACGTTGCCGCCCGCAGGTTGGCCCGGCCCGGCTCAGCCATCAAGCCGTTCACGTTGTTGGCAATGCTGGAGAGCGGCACGATCAGCGCCGATTCACGTCTTCTCTGCCGGCGCAGCGTGCGGGTCGGCGCTCACCATCTGGATTGCACTCACCCTGAAGTCCCGGCCCCCTTCGACGCGATCGAAGCGGTGGCCTATTCCTGCAACTACTGGTTCACCCAAAACGCGGCGCGGCTGTCCGGCCCCGCCCTGCGCGATGCTCTGCTCCAGGCGGGGCTCGCCTCACTTACTGGAGCAGCCTCCAACGAGGCGAGCGGCCAGGTCCAGGAAGCGACTACCCTCGAGCAGCGCCAGCTCCAAGCCATTGGCGAGTACGGTGTTCAGGTCACGCCCCTCGAGCTGCTTTGGGCCTACCGTGGCCTGGCGCAGAAGCGAAATGCCGGCCAGAGCGATGGGCCGCTCGCAAGCGTCTTTGCCGGGCTCGAAGCCTCGACGCGCTACGGCATGGCGCAGTGTGCGAACGTGAGCGGCGCCGCGGTTGCCGGAAAGACTGGCACTGCAATGGCAGACGAGGGATCCTGGACTCACGGCTGGTTCGCCGGATATGCTCCCGCCCACCATCCCGAGATCGCTTTGGTGGTCTTTCTCGAGCGCGGGCGCGGACCTGTAGACGCCGCCACAATTGCCGCTCAGGTCTTTTCCACCTACGCCCTCACGCGCGCCGGCACCATCCGGACCGAGCCGATGAGACCCAATCCGTGAAAATCCGCACCAATCCGCGGCTCGCGCTCATATTTCTCGCGTTCATCTCAGCCGGCGGCGCTCAGGCCCAATCCCGTTCCCTCCGCGTGCGCCTGTTCTGGCTCCATCCTCCCGCGACGATCACGATTACTTCCCTAAGCCCAACGGCGTCTCTGCGGCTCGGGAGTGCAAACCCCAAAACCGGGCGCCCGGGCAGCGCCATTGTCATGGCCGCCGAAGGCAATCGTCTTCGGACTGGCGGACACCTCTGGTCGCAGGCGGAGTGGCTCGGCAAGGCTCGCCTGGAGGGAGAGGGCTTCGCCTCTTTCCAGATCGCCTTCCCCCTCACCATCACTGCGCGCCAGGGGCGTTTGCACATGATCGCGAGAATGTCGCTGGAAGAGTATGTGGCAGCCGTGCTCGCGGGTGAGGCCGGAGGTTTCCAGTCCGACGAAGCGCTGAAGGCTATGGCTGTCGCCGCACGCACCTATGCCGTCAGATTTCAGCCACGGCATGCGGCCGAGGGATTTGATTTCTGCGACACCACGCATTGCCAGGATCTCCGCTTAAGCGATTGATTCCCTCCGCGTGGACGCCGCCGTCACCGCCACCGAAGCTGAACTGCTTTGGTATGAAGGGCGTCCCGCTGCCACTTACTACAGCCGGAGTTGTGGCGGTGCGCTCGAAGACGCTCACCTGCTCGACCCGCTCCTAAACGCTCCCTACCTTCGCGCGAGGGAAGATCGGTTCTGCATGCGGCGTGATCGCGGGGAGTGGAGCAGCGAAATCAGCAAGGCCGAGCTGCGCCAAGCCCTGCTGGCGTCGGACATTCGCCTGCCCGATCGCCGGCTTTTCGTCGCAGTGGAGCGAAGATCGTCATCCGGCCGGGTTGAAGTCTTGACCATCAATGGCGTCAAGCTTCCAGCCGGGACGGTGCGCTTGGCCGTAGGCCGCGCGCTGGGCTGGGATCGCTTGCGCAGCGACTTATACGAGCTCCAGGACGACGGTGAGCAGATCTTTTTTCATGGCCGGGGCCAGGGGCATGGCGTCGGCCTCTGCCAGGCGGGGGCCGAAGCGATGGGCGAGGCGCACCAGGATTACCACCAGATCCTGGCCTACTACTACCCCGGCACGCTTCTGGGCATCAATGCCCAGGGCCTGCGATGGCAAGCACTGGGAGGCGAAACCGTGGAGGTGCTGACCACTCACCCCGAGTCGGACCAGAAGGTCGTCACCGCCGCCGAACGGGCCCTCCATCAAGCGCAGCAAGCCACTGGATGGACCGCGCAAACCAGGCCGCAGATAAGGGTTTTTCCCTCCATAGACCTATATCGTGACACGACAGGCCAGCCCGGATGGGTGGCCGCCAGCACCCGCGGCCGGGTGATCCGGCTGCAGCCGCCATCGCTCCTGGGAAGCAGGCTGGATGCGACTCTGCGGCACGAGTTTCTGCATCTGCTGCTGGAAGATCGCGCGCGTCCCGGTCTCCCTTTGTGGTTTCGCGAAGGGCTCGTCCTCTGGCTCGAGCAACCAGGGCGCGCTCCCTTGCCGAGAGTCGATCTGATGCAAGTGGAGCGCGATCTCGCCTCCGCCGACCAGCAGAGGATGCGCGCCGCATACACGAAGGCAGGCGGTGCGGTAGCAGCGTTGGGAAAGCAATATGGGAGAAGCTCGCTCTTGACCTGGGTGACGCAGGGAGTCCCGGCATGGGCGTCTGCCAGTCTCGCGGTTGAGAGCCGCTGAACAGCGTCTATGACTCCGCCGGCGCCCGCGCTTCCTTCCCGGGCGGTTGGCCTGAAGCTGGCTCGCTCACCGCTGCGGGCGGTTCTGCCCGTTCCGCGGTCAGCCTGCCGAGCGCGGATGCCAGCAGCAGCCATGCCGTGATCAGCAGAACATAGCCCACGAAGAAGCGCAGGCCGGCGCTGGTCGCTTGCCGCTCTAGTGTTCCGGGATCGTCCCATCGCGGAAACATTCTCGCCAGCTTCCACGGCGCCCAGATCCCCGCCATAAAACACACGGCATAGACAATCCAGCAGCGTAAGGTCAGGAATGCGCGAAGCGCGCGACGAAGACTGTCTCCTGCCAGCCCGCGAAATCCCCGGGCTGCTGCCTGCGTACCAAGCGGGAGAAAGAAGAGCGGAACCAGGAACCAGAAAACAGAAAAGAAAATCCACGCGCCGATCCTGGCCACCTGCCGTGGACTCACCGAAGAGCGCAGCGCCCCAGGCAGCAAGTGGCGTACATATCCTGCAAGCTGGCCGTTGTACGTCCGGGCAAAGCTTACCAGCCATAGCGCCGCCGCAAAAATGATCAGCCACACCAAGAACGCAGGCAGATGCATCAATGCGCGCCGCGCGGCGGCCGCCAGCGACGCCCCAGCTTTCTCGTGATCGCTCTGAAAATAAGTGAGGGTTGCGGCCTGCAGCCAAACGGCAAGGAACGCGAGGGCAAGGCCGGCCAGCACCGACCCCAGGAACTGGAGGGCTCGCTGATCCGGAATCCGCAGCCACCCGAAGAAGGCGGAGAACAGAGCCGCATCCATAAGGAAATGCAATAGCCAGAGACGCTTGGATCTGCCAAGCGCGGCCGCGGAATCAGCTTCGAAGTTCTCCATCTCCAGGCGGTTCATGGTTCGTTCTGCTTTTTCACGTCCACTTGCAACTCGCGCGCCCAGCAACTTGCCTCAGGCGCACGACCTGCGCGCTTCATTTCACCTCCACCTCGATGGGATCGCTCGTGGCCCAATACTGGGGCTGATACATGGGCTCAATCTTGGCCGGGCTGACGCGGAATTTCCCCGGGTTCACTACCTTGAGCAGGTAATAGAACTCATGTTGACCCGCAAGAAACCACGTCTGGAAGAAGGCTGCGCGATCATCGTGAAATTCGCGTCGCGTGAACCAGAAATTCCACCAGGCGGGTTTGTCCTTCACCTCGTACAGGTCGTCGCGCTGGATGAATTCCGTGCCGGCGGGAATCGGGTCTTCGATCATCATATAGCGCCAGTCGCTGCCGCTGGCGGTGAGCCGGACCGCCAGTGTGTCTCCCGGTTGCACCGGCCCGGCAAGGCGTTCTGCCTGGTAAACGATCCGCTCACCCTCGCGTGTCGGCGTCAGCTTGAAGTACTCGCGCGCCAGCGTGAGCGAAAAACTACCCACGTTGGTCAGCTTCTTCTCTGCCGAGTAGTAATCGCCGCGCACCGACCAGTACAAGCGGCCGGCTCCAGTCTTGCGAATGCGCACATTGTTGCTCGCAGCCACTGCCTCCGCCGGCACATTCAAGGCCGCGGGCGCAGGAGAGAGCGCGTCGCCTTCGGTAAATTTCCGCGAGAGCAGCGTCTTGCCGTTGACCACAACCTCCACGTTGAAATTGGGCTTCAGTTCGCCGCTGCGCTTGAGGAAGTTGGTCAGCCCATAGATCACCATCGCCGTCTGCTTGGTGGAGTACCAGTAATAGCCGTTGCTGCGATGCGTGACCAGCCACACCGCCGCCTTCGGCACCAGCGGACTGTCGGGTTTTACTGTGCTCAGGAATTTCAGGGCGTAGGCCGTCGTCTCCGGGCTGGTGTCTTCGTAGAAGTCCATCAGGTAGTCGCGGTCGCTCTCCCACCACGCTTGCTGTTCGTCGCTCTTAGCCTGTTTCTCGAGCGTCGTTGCCAGTTCGGCAGCCCGCGCATCGCCCGCCTTGCTCATCGCCAGGCCCAGAAACGCCAAACCGTGGGGAGTAAGGCTGGCGCGCTGGTTCCATACCGAATCCAGCGCGTCGCGGCTGTTCAGTCCGCTTTCCATCAGAGCGTAGAGCATGTAGGCTCGCAGGTCGGCGATGATCTTCGGGTCCTTGTCAAACTCGCTCCTCAGCCACCCGCGGGCGCGGTCCATGACGCCCGGCTTGATAGCGTATCCCGCCTGCTGCGCCTGGCTTAGCCCAGCCAGCACGTAAGCCGTCATGAAGACGCCGCTGTCGTCGGTTTGCCACCATCCCCACCCCCCGTCCTCATGCTGGAACTGATACAGGCGATCGAGCCCGGCAGCGATTTTCTTCGTCAACTCCTGCGGGTTCATGCTCGTCTTTAGTCCCAACTCCCGCGTTGCCTCAGCCACGATGATGTTCGGCAGGAAGCTGGACATCGTCTGTTCCGTGCACCCGTATGGATACGTGGTCAGGTAGTCCAGAGCGCTGAAGACTGCGCCGGCAATCGAGGGTGACACCGTAAAGCTCATTGCACGCGAGCTTGGCTCCGCGCCCGGCGGGAAGACGATATCCACCGGAACTTCCCCGCTGGTCTCGGCGATCGAGCCGGAACGGGCGAGGCCGAGCTTTACGCCATACGGGATCACCGGCAGCGTGATCTCCATCGCGTCGGACTCTTCGTTGGTCAGCGCCTTCCCCAGCAGATCTGCCTGGCGCACGTTTGTGGCCCGCACGCGCCAGTCAACCTTGGCGTCGCCCCGGCTCGGAACCTCAACCTCGCGCGTCGCTCCCTCCAACATCTCCAGCCCCTTTACATCGAGGGATACGCGAGCTGTCTTCGCCTCCTTCAGGTAGTTGTGGACAATGCCTGACACCGTGACTTCGTCGCCCTGGCGGAAGAAGCGTGGCACCGCCAGCTGCAGCATGATGTTCTTGCGAACCACCACTTTGTCGGTCGCGCTGCCTACCCGGGAATCCTGGGTAATGCCGCGGGCGGTTGTCCGCCAGGTGGTCAGCGAGTCGGGAAAATTGAATCGCACCTGGACGCGCCCGCTGGCGTCGGTGCGCGCATCCGCCACCCAGAACGCCGTATCGGGAAACGCCTTGCGCACGCGCGGCTGCACCAGCCGCTCAGGTTTCAGCTGGGCCAGCCCGCGGCGGCCTTCTCGTACCGCGGCCAGCTGCATCTGCTTTTTGCCCGCCTGCCCATAGAAGTAATACGCAAGCGAGCTGTCGGTTCCTACGCGGTTGAACGTGCGCCCGTAGAAAAACTTCAGGACGTCCTGCGTGCTATCGGGACGTATCGCGTAAATCGCTTCGTCCACCACCCCCAGGCTGAACTCCGCACCGGAGACGGGGTGACCCGTGAAATCCGATGCGGTCAGCGTGTACGTCGCCGACTCACCCGGCTGGAACTGGGGCTTGGAGGGCTGCAGCTTCACGTTGAGCCGGAACTGGTCGGGAGGAACGTTCAGGTTCTTCGATCCCTGATGGAGCTTATTATCGCGCAGAAACGCGGCCGCAACGTACACGTTGGGCGCATACTCGGGCTTGATGGGAACATCGACAGTGACCGTCCCTCCCGCCGTGTGCGCAACCTGCCGGCTGAGGATGGTGGCGCCCTCCACCGTCACCAGCACATGGGCTGCGCCTTTTCCAGTCATCATCAGCAGGTGCGCCACATCGCCCGGCTGGTAGGACCTTTTATCCGGAATGATCTGCACTTGCTCGCTGCGCGCGCCCATCCACGATGCCTGGTAGTCCGGCAGCCACAGCATGGTTTGCGCTTCGAGTTCACGCTTCTCCGGCGTGATCGCCGTCACCCTGACGCGAATTGACCCGCTGCGGTTGCCCAGCGGGAGATTGACTTCTGCATTGCCGCTGGCATCCGTTCGTCCCTCGGTGGAATAAAACTGATTGCAGGTTTTGCTATTCCACACGTAGGGACAGGCTTCCAGGCGAAAGGCGGCCTCGACCGGCTTGTTGTCGTAATCGCGCGCCTGCACCTTCAGCTTGGCCGTGTCGCCCGCCTGGTACACATAGGAATTAGGCTCGACGCCGATGCGGAAGCTTCCATACGTAGCCAGCACATAACCGTGCCCGGCAATCTCCCGATTGGCTTCATCCATGACCCGGGCTTCAATCCGGTAGTTGATGTCGTACTTGTGCGCATCCACTTTGGTGGGAACGGTGATCTCGAGACGCCCATTCTGGTCCAGCCGCCCGCTGACCTCCTCGGTCTGGACTGCGCCGTAGTAGCCATCTTCCTCGCCCTCCCCTTCGCCTTCCACTGTTGAATACTGATCCTCGTCCTCCTCCCGGCCGAAGCCCCACCACCAGGTTCTTGACTGATGCACCACCCAGGTGACCTTCGCGTTCGCCACCGGTTCGCCGAAGTAGTACCGGGCGTCGATCGTGGCATGAATCGGATCGCCCTGGAGCACGCGCGGCCGGTCGCCGGTCACGCGAACCTCGTATTCCGGTTTCTTGTACTCCTCGACGTAGAAGCTCCCGCCTTGCAGGTAGCCTTCTCCGGCGTGCAACTGAATGAAGTAGTTGCCCAGGGCGGCGCCGGCAGGCACGGCAAAATCCGCGTGAAAGGTGCCCATCGGCGATAGCGTCATGCTCTTGGCAAAGACAGACTTGGATTCCGGATCGAGCACTTCCACCCGGTACTGCACGTTGGGCGGCAGGGTGTAGAGAACGCCCGGCCGTGCGCGCAGGATCACCTTGAAGTGCACCGTGTCGCCCGGTCGGTACACCGGGCGGTCGGTGTACACGTAGCTGGTAAGGGTTCGCGCCGCATCGCTGCTCAGATACCAGGAGTACGGAGCGTTCACCGCGAAATCGCTGGCAGTGCTGGCCATCACCAGCACCTGCTCCGGTCGATCCTCCTGGATCACTGTCTCCGCCAGTCCGCTGGCGTCAGTTTGCTGCTGCGCTAGCTGCGCTCCCTTAGACCAGAATCGGACGGTAGCGCCGGCGATCGGGGCTCCGCTGCCGCGCTCTGCGGCGAAAGCCAGGATGTGTCCCGGCGCCGTCTTGGTGATGATCGCCATGCCGCTGATCATCACGATCGTGTAGGCGCGAAGCTTGCCGTCCGTCACTTCCACCAGGTACGTGCCCTTTTCCGATATCGGCAGGGAAACCTGCTGTGACTGCCAGCGCTCTTTCGATTCGCTGAAACTCTGCCGGAACGTGGCCACCAACTGGTCGCGATTGATCAGCGGAATCTGCGCAAACGTGTCAACGCTCGGCCCACCTGGGGTGGGAGCCGCTGGAGCTCTGCGCCCAGCCCGCCATTTGCGGATTGTCTCGCGGTTGTTGGCGGTGAACTGATAGCGGAAGAAATCGCGGATAGAGGCAAAAATGCGGTACTTCCAATGGTGAAATTTCTCGATCAGCGTCTGCGTGTGAGGGACCTGGGGAGCGCGCCCTCCAAAGCTGTGGGTATCGCGCAGCTCGCTGAAAAACTTTACCGGATCCTTCACTTTGTAGATCCGGAACTCCAGCAGCTTCTGGTTCTGCGCCCACACGTCAATCGCGGGATTCTGGCCTGGAGCCCAGCTGCGGTTACTGTTGACCGAGAAAAACGCTTCGCGGGCTCCATCCTCCTGCGCCAGTGCGGGCGTCAGCAGCAGAAGGCTCAACAGCAGCGTTCGAGCTGCGCCTCGCCGCACCTCAGTCCGCCTCCCGCAGAATATTCCAGCGATATACCCCCAGGAACGCGGGGTTGTTAGGCAGCGGACGCCAGCGGGTGAAGGGAAAATTCAGCAGTTCGGGCACGCTGAGACGGCGAAGCTCGCCGGGATCCTTCCCCGTGGGGCCAGTATGGTAAACCACCCACTCTTCCCCGTCGCTCGAAAACGGGCTGTGGCCAAGGAAAATCATGGCATGCCACGGCGAGCGCTGATCCGGCTGGCGGAAGAAGAGCAGGTCGCCCGGACGTGCCTGGCCGATTTCGCGCGAAACGAAGTGCGTATTGAATTTCTGCAGCTTATCCGCATCCGCGAACTGCCGAAATGCGTCGGAGTTCACATCCTCAGGGCGCAACGGACCCGGAACCACTCGAAACATTGATGCGCCCAGCGGGGTGTGGGGGTAGTTGTACGCGCGAATGGAGACCAGCGGCGCCACCTCGCGCAGTCTTAGCCCTGTGGCCCAGGCGCCGTCGTGCTTGCGCAGCGCTTCGCGATAGGCAAAGCGCAGCAGCCCGGCGCAGTCTGTAATCTCAGGGGCGCGGTCTGCAGGCGTCGCCAGATATTCCGCCTCCGCCAGAAAGGTGAACCAGCGGACAAATGCCTCGCGATCCGCAGTCTCGTACAGACGAAGCTGGTCGGGCGTGCCGTCGGAGAATGTATCTGTGAACTCAGGCGCGTTCGGATTCGGGGCTCCGGCCACCGCCAACGCAGCGCCCAGGGCGAGAAAGGCGGCCGCGGTGAGCAGTCGAGCGCTGGGAATGAACCTACGCACGATTTCTTCCTGAGCGAAGCGGGTGATTATAGCGCGCCGAGTTCAATCCGCGATGAATCTCTGCTGCTCAGATCCTCTTAGCGGCGGAGTCGCCGCCAACTCCTAGCTCAATCGCGGCGATTCGTCAGAATGTACTTGCCGCCGCTGTGCGCCAGCTCGAAGGCTGGCTTGGCAGCAAGTTGCGGGACGTCTCGCACGTCGGTCCATAGAAACACCCGCGTAGAGCCGTCCCACAGCCGCGCGATGGAGGCGTCGGTCTCGAACACCTGGGGTGCGTCGGGAAAGAACGAGCCATACCACAGATTCGCGCTGCGTTCGTGCAGGATGCGCACCGGAATACCGGTATAGAAATTGAGCGTCGAGCCGGATTCGTACTCGCCGTTGATCACAATCACGTCTCCCGGCCGATAGACCCTCTGAATCGCCACCGCCAATTCCTTCGATCCCAGGATGGGAGCGAACTTCTGCAGGGCCAGCCACACGGCAAACAAGATTGCCACCATCATCAAGGCCAGCGCAGCGTTGCTCACCCCGGGCAGGTTGCGGCGCCGCGTGTGCCACGCCAGTCCGGTGCCGATCAGAAACCCCAGGCCCACGATCGCCAGCTCGCCGCGAAACCACCCCAAAGCCTGTGGCGTAAGGTCAAACACATGGCCGAGGGAGAGCGCGTACTGCTCCGGATTTCTCTTCAGCAGGTCAGCAAGTTCTGTCCCGGCAGGCGGCCGCCTCGACAGCATCAGCAGCCCCATTGTCGCCACGAATACGATGATTCCGACCATAAATAGACATAGAGCCGACATGCGCCCCGCCCGCCTTAGCCTGGGACTTTCGGGGGAGCCTTCGCTTTCCTGCGCCAGCCAGCCACCCACCAGCAATGCCAGCGCAGGAAGCGCCGGGATCGTGTAGTACTCCTGTCGCGTGGAGAAGCTGAAGAAAACCAGAATCACTGCCACCCAGATCGCAAGCAGCAGACCCGCTCTCTGCTGCCGGTCAAGAGCATGCACAAAATCCCGCAGTCGGTGCGGCGCCCGTGCCAGCGATGGGGGAAGGAAAGCGCACCAGGGCGCCAGCCAGACCAGCGCCAGGGCCCAGAAGGCAAGCAGCGGCACGGTGTCGTAGTCGCGTGGCACGCGTTGGTTCAGATAACGCAAAAAGTGCTCGTTCACAAAGTAGAACCAGAAAAATCCGCGAGCCTCGCCGGCGGCGGGGTTGCGAATTCCCGCCAGAATGTGCCAGGGAGCGGCAATCAGCAGAAACACAGCCGCGCTCGACAGCAGGCGCATGCGCAGCAGCCGCCTCAAATCCCGCGTCAGCAGGAGATATAGAAAGACGATGGCCGCGGGAAATACCAGCCCGATCAGCCCCTTGGTCAAAACGCTCAGAGCCGCGGCTGCGGCCAGGCCCCAGCATGCCCCCCGCGAAGGCTTCTGCTGCTCCAGGATCCGGAAAAAGAAGTAACAGCTAAGCGTCAGCCACAAGACCACCAGCAGATCCGGAATCAGGATGCGGGTAAATATGTAAATTCCAAGGCTGGTCGCCAGCGTCAGCGCGCTATAAAAGCCAGCCTTCTCTCCCGCGGCTCTCCTCCCAAGGGCGAACACCGCCAGCATGGTGGCAAGCACGCCCAGAGCAAGCGGCAGCCGCGCCGACCACTCCTGCACGCCGAACACACGGAAGCTGGCGGCGATGGTCCAATACAGCAGTGGCGCTTTTTCCAGGTAGCGGATGCCGTCGGCGTGCAGCGTAACCCAGTCGTGGCGCAGCAGGATTTCACGCGCCGCTTCCGCATGCACGGAATCCGCGTCGTCAAACAGCGCGGGCGCGAACAGTCCGGGAACGTAGATTACCAGCCACAGCAGGACCAGCGCGCACAGGTAGAGCCGGCTGCGCGGCTGGGCTGTCTCTATCGCAGATTGGGTGGGAGTCATCAGCCCGTGCTGCGAGCGGTTATGGCGAACTCCATCGCCCTTCGGCCTGGTAGTGTAGCAGTCGCCTCTCTTCGCTCCAAGCTAGGTGATCCCCGTCACCCCGGGTCGTGACAATGCACACAGTGGGCTCCGGCCATCGGGATTAGCGTTGCCTCGTGGGGAGGTGGCTATGGCTGCTGCTGCCGCGATTGACGTGATGTACTTTCCCCCCGCGCGCGAAGGCATGGCCGAGGCTTGCTCTGCCGAACCGCGATGTTACGAGCCGGTCGAGCGCGCCGCGGAATTGCTGCATCGTGCCGGCCTGGACAAGGCCTTCGTCACCCAGTGCAAGCGCTGGTCCTGCGAGCGGCGTTGGATGTGCGAGGACACCGCCCTCGACGATGTGCTGCGCTACGCCCTGCCCTATCCCTGCCTCTTCGTCGGCATCGCCGGCTACAACCCGCTCAACATCTCCGCCAGCCTGCACGAAGCCGAAATCGGCGTGCAGCTCCAGGGCTTCCGCGGCGTATACGTGCATCCCGGAAGCTTTGGCCTGTCCATCAACGACCGCCGCATGTACCCGCTCTACGCCAAGGCCGTGGAGTGGCGGGTACCGGTGATCCTGGATATGCGGCACCTGCGCGACTTCAGCGATGGTCTCACTCCCGCCGCCATGGCACGAGTCTTGTGGGACTTCGAGGAGGCCACCTTTGTAATCGCGCAGAGTGGGTGGTCGGTGTCCGACATGGAGCATCTCGCCGGCAGGTGCGAGAACATCGGCTTCGCGTTCGACAGCCGTGCCTTGGGGAGAGCCGATCTCCGCGAGTTCGTCGGTCTTCCTGTGCTCCGCGACCGCTGTCTGTGGGGCAGCAACGGCCAGCCCTGGGATGTCTGCCTGCCGGTGGTTCAGTCGATGCCCTTCACGCCTGAGGTTCGCGACAAGCTGCTCCATGAAAATGCCGATCGCATTTTCCGCCTGCAGGCCCTGGACTCTGTGACGCCGCGCAAATGGCAGCCCACCGCCGGCAGCGCTCAAATCGCCGCCGAGCGATAGCCTGCTCACCGAAACCACAGCGACCAGACCACGTCCACCAGGGTGTGCGTCGTGCCCGATGACAGCAGCCGGCGCCGATCGCGCCAGGCCCGCCCGTAGAACAACCCCGCAATCGTCGCCAGCAGAACATACCGCCAGTTGAAGGGGCGGGGCTTGTTGAAGTGCGAGAGCCCGAAGATCACCGAAGCCACCAGCCACGCGCTCACGCGTCCCAATCGCGCCTCCAGCAGGTTCTGGAGCAATCCGCGAAAGAAGAGTTCCTCCGGTATGGCCACAAAGAAAAACGTGATCAGCAACGCTGTCAGGACCTTGGATGCGGGCGGCACACCGGAGTGATATTGGATAAAGCCCAGCGCCATACCCAGACCGATCGCGATGGGCGCGAAGAACGACCATTCCCTCAGTCCGACCCCCAAATCGCGCAGCCGCGGCGGAAAGTCAAAACCCACACCCTCCAGGCGGCGCAACACCAGGAAGACGTAGAGCACGGAATCGACCAGCAGGATCTTCGGCAGCGCGCTCAATCCGGAGTGCGGCCACGACCCCGCCAGCAGCCGGAATTCCACCGGAAAGCCAGCAACTGCCAGAGCTAGAACGTCCTGCCACGACAGCCGATTGCTCTGCGGCGGTATGAACTCGAATAGCGCCGCCAGCCCAACTGGAATGGCGAACAGGATCGCCGCATAGAACGCCTGAAATTCACCTCGCGCCAAGGCGAATATCAGATACGGAATCACCAGCACACCAGGCGCGAGCACACGAGCTGCACTGCTCGCCAGTCTCTGACGCAGGGTCTCGTCCAGACCAAATCCAAAGAACCAGTAGGGCGCGAACAGTAAGGCGAAGCTCGCGAAGGTGCTGGGCAGGTGCCCCCCGATGCGCGCCTCCATGTCGAAGTATTTCGCCGCGAACCAGAAGGCGGCGAGCGCGGCCAGGTAGAGCAGCACCGCCGCCAGGGGAATCGGCGCCTGCCTGCGGTGGTGAATCTCGGTTGTCGTCTCGCCAGGTGTAAATTTCTGCCGCATCGCTTCAACCAAAGCGTCAGTGGGGCAAATCGCGCTTTTGCCGCAGAACACCACGCGCGTTCAGCCGCACTTCCGTATTTCGACTGGCTGCTTCCCCCACTAAGTTACACAAATATCGGCAGATGGGAATAGCTCAGTCTGGCATCGTCCGTGCTCCTGATAACTAGGATGACCAGCGCCGCACGCCAGACCAGTCTGCCCCGTCCCGGCGGAGCCGCAGCCGCAGCTCCCTCACCGACTCCTGCCCCTGAAGCCTCCGACAGCGCCTCCCTTGCTCCCGAGATTTCCGTAGTCATGCCCTGCCTGAACGAGTCTTCGACGCTAGCTGGTTGTATTGCGCAGATTCAGGCCACCCTTGCGGCACAGTGTATCGATGGCGAGGTCATCGTCGCAGATAACGGGAGCACAGATGGGTCCCAAGCTATTGCCGAGGCCATGGGAGCGCGGCTGGTCGCTGTGCCCGGGCCGGGATATGGCAGCGCTCTTATGGGAGGCATCGCCGCGGCTCGCGGACGCTACGTGGCCATGGGCGATTCCGACTCCAGCTACGATTTCCGCGATCTGCCGAAATTCCTCGCGCCATTGCGCGCCGGGGCCGACCTCATCATGGGCAACCGCTTCCGGGGCGGCATCCAGCCCAGCGCCATGCCGCCGTTACATCGATACCTGGGAAACCCGGTCTTGACCGGCATCGGCCGCCTGCTCTTCCACAGCCCGTGCCGCGACTTTCATTGCGGACTGCGTGCCTTCCGCAAAGACGCCTATCAGCGCATGGATCTGCAGACCACGGGCATGGAGTTTGCCAGTGAGATGGTGGTCAAAGCCACGCTCTTCGGCATGCGCATTGTCGAGGTGCCCACCACCTTATCCCCGGACGGACGCGACCGCGCTCCCCACCTGCGGAGCTGGCGCGATGGCTGGCGCCACCTCCGTTTTCTGCTGATGTACAGCCCGCGCTGGCTGTTTCTCTATCCTGGCGGGCTCCTGATGTTGATCGGAGCCCTCACTGCCCTATGGCTTCTGCCTGGGCCACGCCAGGTAGGAAAGGTCATCTTCGACATTCACACCCTGTTGTACGCGGTGCTGGCCGTGCTGGTCGGCTTTCAGGCAGTGTTGTTCGCCGTTTTCACCAAGGTGTTCGCCATCACCGAAGGCCTGCTCCCCGAAGATCCCCGCCTGCAAACTCTCTTCCGCTATCTGAAGCTGGAGACCGGCCTGCTGGCCGGAGCCGTGCTCACCTTTGCCGGCTTGACGACAGGCGTTTGCTCTCTGCTCCGCTGGGATGCCTTGGGCTTCGGTCCGTTGGATCCTGTCAGGATGGTGCGGCTGGTGGCGATGACGATCCTGCTGGTCACGCTGGGCGTCGAGATCTCCCTATCCAGCTTTTTCCTCAGCATCCTTGGCCTGCGGCGGCGCTGAACCCGGCGGCCGCCGGCAAAGTATCTGATATTGCCCTCCCAACGGCGGCTTCGACAGGCTCGACTCCAGCCGTCGGAGCTGCGCAAGAAAGCCCGGAAAGAAGAACAGGAAGTCAATCGCAAGAATCTCAAATCCCGCACTCTGTAGCAGGCGCTTGGCCGCCCGATGCGTGAGCGGAATCGCATCTTCGTCGTCGCGGCACCTCGACATCACGTATCGCGTCCCTGGGTTCAGCGGATTGTTCTCCCAGAACCCCAGCAGCCCCCCGGACGCAGCGCGCGCCAGATCGTCGTCGCCCCCTCCAGCCGCTCCGCGGGCGGAATATGGTGGAAGACGCCATTGCAGTAAGCCGCGTCCAACTGTGCGGCTGGAACGAACTCCGGCAGGCTTACGAATCTTGCCCGCTCCGAACCATAGTGTTGCTGCGCTTGCCGGATTTCTGCGGTCGAAGGGTCAACCCCCACCAGCGAAACAACTCCCTTCATTTGCAGGAGGAAGGGGGCGCTGCTGCCTACGCCGCACCCGTAATCCAGCACCGCCTGCGGTACGTGACCCAGCTCCCGCAAGCACCCTGCAAACCAGGAGATCCGCCGCGCCGCGTAATAGTTTGAATCCTCCCCGGTGAGAGAGAGCGCGTTCGCCAGCACTTGCTGATAATTCTCCGCATACTCGTCGAACGCTTGACCGGCGCTGGCCTGGCGCAACGATTCGCTCATCGCAGCTCATTCGGCATGGTGTACGGCGCCAAGCGCAGCGGCCTCGCGTCCGCATTGAGCAACCACACCCGGCGTGCGGGGTAGTAGTCCAGCAGCTCGCGGTTCCACGCCGTGCCCATATCGTGAGCCCACACGACTGCCGATGCATCGATCTCGGCGTCGTTGTAGATCCACTCTTCGGCTTTGTCGTGACTCGTTGTGTAGCGTACCAGGACCAGGTGTTGCCCGCCCTGCTGCTTCAGATCCTGGATCATCTGCGCGCGCAGGTAGCCGTAATTGGAATCGTTCAGCTCGATGGGATGAGGATCCCTGATGGCGAGCAGAAAAGCCGCCAGCGCCAGTGCCGCCACCACCAGCGGACCGGCTGGAAATGACGTGCCGGGCAAGCGCAGGCATGACAGCCGCCGCAGACCCAGCGTCAGCAGCAGGAAATACAACGGCAGGCCGGGGCTGATGTAATTGCTGTTCAGCCAGGTGGGAAACAGAAGCGCCGTGAAGAATGCCGCGCACAGCAGCAACACTGGACGAAGCCGGCGCTGGCGGAGCACCGGCAGCACAGCCAGCGTGGCCAGTGCTACAAAGTCGCCAACCCACCAGACAAGAATCAGCGGACGCTTCAGCAGGATTTCCGCTCCATCGCGCGCGCGAATATCGTTGTAGCTGTCCAGCTCCCACTGATGAAACAGAAAGAGGTTTTCGTGCCGGTATTCCGGCATGTGACGCGGCCGCTGCAGCCAGAACGACGGCGCCATATCGTATTGCCGCAGATGCTCCACGTAGGGTAGCCGCCAGGCTGCGCCCGTCACGCGCCGGTTGTAGTACCCCATCAGCGCTGCCCCGGCCAGCAGCAGCCCGAGCGCCGGAACCATCACGCGCCGGAGCGCCACACGATCCGCTCTCCACATCAACCACACGATCGCCGCCAGCGACAGCGCCGCGCCCTCGTAGGGGCGGGTATTCCCCAGCACGATCATCGCCAGTGCCAACAGTACGGCGTCGCGCATGCGGGGCCGGCGCTCCAGCCGTTTGGCCGCGCCCAACAGCAGCGCGCCTCCCAGCACCCCCAGGTTGCAGCACAGATAGAACTGGCTCCAGGCCACCACGATCGACTGCACTGCCGCAAGCGCGCCTCCCAGCATCGCCCAGCGCACCGGAAGCCATCCCATCAGCATCCAGGTGACGGCGGCGCAGGCCAGCACCGTGCTCAGCCAGACTCCCCAGATGGGCGTTCCGAAGACTCGCTCTCCCAATGCCAAAAACAATGCCGGCCCAGGCGGATACTTCGACGTGTACGAAGGCTTCATCAATACGTGCAGGCTTTCGAAATGCACCCACATGGGATGAGTCGGATTCGTCACTCGCCCGTGCGTGAATGTGTCTGCCGCCAACAGCACGCTGAACTCATCCATGTTGGAAGGAAGCGGCAGCTGGCGCACCGCGCCTTGCAGGCAAAACAGCAGAGCAAACAGCGCGACGGCGCCGACGACAGCGCCGCGGTGAAGGCTGAACCAGAGCCAAAGATTGCGCCGCTGTGGGAATTGCAAGCCGTAAGCCTGCGGCTCCGGCACTGCCCTGGTCCAGGCAACACTTGTCCCGTCGGGTTGGGGAGTCGTTCTCATCTTTCCCGGATTTCGCGCGGGCGCTCGCGCTTTCGAATCTGCTGTTACGGAATGCATCCCGGATGCCATCTCCGCCACCGGAGGAGCATCAGGATAGCGGACCGGCATGCGCCCTCAAACGTGTGAAATCACCCGCCGGCGAGTGAGATAGCCCAGGTTTTTCCCCAACTGGCACCCACAACCTGTATGCCAACCCAACTCATCCCCTGTGTTTCCTTCACACTAAAATGCTCGCGAGATTTTCAGGAGTGGCACACGGAATGCCGTGCATCAGAAGGTGGGGATAAGAGCCTCTCCACGTTCGCACCTCGGAGGACGCCATGGCGACTGAGAACGACGCACCGCGGAGAACATCCGGCCAGACCTGGACCAGCACACAGGCCTACGTGCTGGCGCTGGTTTGTCTGCTGGCTGGAATTGCCGTCGGATATCTGGTGCGCGGCTCGGGCTCAACCGCAGCTCCACCTCCATCAAGCACCCAGGCTGCGGCCCCTGCCGGATTGCCCTCTGCACCCCAGCCTACCCCCGAGCAAATGGCGCACATGGCGCAGAAACAGGTGGAGCCTCTCCTGGCCAGGCTGAAGACAGACCCCAAAAACGCGGGACTGCTCGCGCAGATCGGAAACGCTTACTATGACGCGCAGCAGTATTCCGACGCCATCACCTACTACCAGAAGTCGCTTGCCATTCGCCCGCAGGACGTTGATGTCCGCTCTGACATGGGCAGCTGCTACTTCTACACCGGCGACACGGACCGCGCCATCTCCGAGTTTGAAAAAGGGCTGAAGTACAACCCCTCTCATGCCGGAACACTGTTCAACATGGGGATCGTGAAGTGGCAGGGTCGCATAGACCCCGCGGGCGCGCTCCAGGCGTGGGAAAAACTTCTCCAGACCAATCCTGACTACCCCAACAAAGCCAAGGTCGAAGACCTGATCGCCCGCGCCCGCCAGCATGCCCAGGGCGGCATGACCGGCATGGCCAAAAACTGACCGATTAGGCCTGGCGCACCAGACCGTTGCAAATCCAACTGGGTCTAATCCCTATCAGGCCCTTGAGGCCGGAACACTCCCCACGCATGCTGATTGCTGTTTGCTGAGCGCTAATTCCTTCCCACCGGCTCGAACACTACCGCCTGGCCGTCCTCGTAGGACACGCGGAAGCGCGGATCCAGGCGCAACAACGACGTCAGCGGCTGGCTGGGGTTGGCCATCACCACCAGCGCGCTCAGCAGTTCCGGATCGCTCGCCCAATCCCGCACGCCTGACCAGACCGCCATCGTGCGTTCCACCTGCTCGTCGCTGTGGACATTGGTGCGGCTATCCAGCGATACCCTCATCTCCGGCAAGCTCCAGATCAAGAACCCTCCCCAGGAGATGTCCGAATAAACCGCCCCTTGCAGATGACGTTGACGGACATAGGCTGCAGCCTTGACCGGAAATTCGTCGGCGATGTCCGCTTCCAGCCCCGCCTGCGATAACGGATGCATAGCCGCCACCGCCAGCGTGCCCAGCAGGACCAGAACCGCAGTCAGCCAGGGAACGATAGCAGGCAGCCTGGCCTGCTCCTCATCGCGCTCGCCCTCGGGCGCCGGACTCAACGCGCACAGCCCTGCCAGGGCGGCAAACCATATGTCTCGCACCTGGCGGAAGGCCATCAGGCTGCCCGCCAGCAACAGGACTGTCTGCCAGCGCAGCAGGCTTCGCCTCCAGCCCACCATCATCCATGCGGCCAGGACCCACAGCAGCAGCACATAGCTGTTCAGGCTGCGAAAGCTGGGCGACTGCAGCTCCGCCAGGTACTGCCACTGCCCCAGCTGCGTGGCGAACCCAACGATGGTGGCATAAATCCTGGGGCCGAAGGGATTGATGAGCGTTGCCAGCCCGCATGCCGCCAACACCGCCCATCGTTTGCCGGCCGCCGGCTGCTCACCGCTTTCAAACCCGGGCCACAATCGACGCGCCAGGGGCGCCAGCACAAACAATCCCAGCGCCAGCAACCCGTAGATAAACTGCACGTGCACGTTCGCCCACAGCAGGTATAGAACCGGCAGCAGCGCCAACCCCCGCCAACCCCCCGTGCGCATCGCCCGCAGAAGAATCCAGAGCTGCGCGGCAAACAGCAGGACCGTAACCAATCCTGGGCGCGGCGAAAAGATCGGGGAGATCGCACCCAGCACCGCGGCGGTCGTACCCAGCGATGCCCACGGCCCCAACTCCAATTCGCGCACCATGCCCACCACCAGCGCGGATAGGGCCAGCACCATGCCCACCGGATACAAGACGAACACCCCAAAGTAGCCGAGGCCGCTGTACAGCAGAGCCAGACCCGCATCGAACGCCCAGCTGTACGGCGCCCACGGCTTCCCTTGCAGCGTGGAGAACAGGTCCACACGGGGAATGCTTCCGTGCTCCAGGATCCACTGCCCGGTGCGCAGATGCCACCAGACATCGGGGTCGTACACCCCGCGGTAGTGAATGGCAAACCAGACGGGGTAGAGAATGATCAGCGCCAGCAGCAGCGAAAACAGGAGCCGCTGCGATATCGGCGCAGGTTGTGGTTGAAAGGCTGCCGCAGCATTGACGCGCGCCGCTCTCGCCTCGACGCCGGCCTGCCTCTCATCGTCACTGCCGCGGGTTCTTGCGGTCACCGGCATCGATTTCTACCAGCCTTGACCTCCGCCGTTTAAAGCGGTGCGGCGATTGTCACTGGCTGGTTCCAGTCGTAGTACTTGATCAGGATTCCGCCGCTGCCCATGACGACCTGCGCCGGTAGCTGCGTGGCGCTGTCGATGCAGATGGTGTAGCGCATGTTGCCCATGCCGCCCCCAGCCTGCTTGCTGCCCGGGTGCCCGAAAGCAACCTCCCACTCCTGGCAGGGCGAACCATTCACCACCGCCAGGTTGCCGGCCGTGACCGTGGCATTCGCCTTGGTCACCAGTTGCGCCAGCGAACTGCTCATGTCCCGCCCTTCATTCAGGATGGCCCAGGGCGCAGAGGCTCCCGGGCGGTCGCCGCAGGGATACACTTCCGGCGGAACCGGGCTGGTCACCCACTTTCCCTGGTCCATCACGTAGCTGGTGTTGCCGATGCGCACGGCCTCGTACATCGGCCGATCGCCCAGGCTCGCCGTCATTCGCAGCCTGTCGGGACACGATACTTCTTCCACGGTGATAAAGGGATCTCCGGGATGCAGGCGCATCTCCACCCGCATCTTGTAGCTCTTGGCGGAAGCCTTGGCCTGGCTGGCGCGAACGATCGCCTTCTTGCCGCCGGTGAAGCGTGCGCTCAAGCCCGCCTTCAGACGGAACCACGGGCTCAGCTCGCCCGCCGCCGGCGGATTCCCGCTGCCTCGCGAGCAGCCGCTCGCCCCGCCCAGAATCAGAATAAGAGTGATGAATGCCAGTTTTTTCACTGCCGTCCTCCGCGCAGCAAATTTCAGCTTAGCCGGATGCCGCGCCCTTGCCGTTCCCACGAATCACTGCCGCGTGTGATAAGCATCACAACGCCGGCCCAGGCTCCTGCGCGTTTCTTAACTTCCACCTTCCAGCTTCCACCTTCCCGCTCTCCTCAGTGGCTCTTCACCAAGGCCGTCGCCGGCATGGTGGCGCTGGCATTGGCCGGCATCGTCCACCCCGGAGGCAGCGGATAGGGAAACGCCGTATGGTTGACTCCATGGCAGACCAGCGTGCACGTCCCCTGGCCGGGCGCGGTTCGCGTCCACGACGGCGTTCCGCCCACCACCGTGGTATCGAAGTTCACTAACATCTGTGTCCCCGAAGCATGCGGCGAGTGACACGTGCTGCAGGCCGCACCCGCCATCTGCAGGTGCTCGCCATGCAGCGGGAAGCTGCTGGTCGCTCCCGTCACCACGGTCAGGTCGTGGCACTTGTCGCACAGCCGGAAATTGTCCTGGCTGTACGCTCCCAGCCCCGACGAGGCGGCGCCCGGCACTCCCGGCGCTGGCTCCATGACGTCCGACCGTTCCAGCAGGTGCGGGAAGTTGGAGGCATGCACCCCCGAGGGCCCGGTGCCGCCGTCGATCGTCTGGATCCCGGTGTCGTTGTTATGACAATCGCTGCAGTAGATCGAGCTGTTCATGCTGAGGGGACGGCTGCTGATGTTGCTTCCGCCCTTGGAAGTCATGAACTGCCGCAGACTCGGCACCTGGGTCGAAGGCACGCTCCCCGGCATGGTGACCGGATGCGACGAAATGCCGTTCGTGAACGCGATCCGCAGATTGTAGGCCGTGGGACTCCCCAGATCGTACTGCCGCCTCGCATTCCTTCCGAACCCGATCCCGCCCGTGCCGCTGTCTGTGCTCTGCGGCTTGTTGGCGCTGTCGGCGTGGCACTTGAAGCAGATTTCGTACTCGTTGGCCGCCTGCGGCAGGAAGGTATTGGCCGACGACTGCCCCCGCACCCCGCGCAGCGGCGGCGTCACCCGTGGCGCTTGCGGTGCGTATCCCACCGGGGTGGCCTGGGCCGCGTGGCTGTTGTGGCAGTCCTGGCACTCGGCGTGGCGCGGCGTACCGGGAGCGTTCTCCGGCAGCTGGTACTGGGCCGAGTTCGGGCTCTCCGATTCGTCGTGCACCGACGGCGTCAGCATCACCGGATGTTTGTACTGCTTGCCGAACTCGTTCTTGATGTTGAGCGTGGTTACCGTGCCGTCGTGGCACTGAAAGCAGACGCTCTCCTCCGGAAACTTGACCAGACGCTGCCCCACCTGCGGGGAATGCGGCTTGTGGCAGCTCTCGCAGCCGTTGTTCGCCACTCCGATGTAGCCGGTGTGCGCCCCCTGGTTGCCGGTGTAGCGCGCGTCCTGCACCGGATCGGGAGGGCTCTGATGCGCCGAGCCCAGCCACCCCGTTGGCCGATGGCAGGTCATGCACATCGCCGAACCCCGGTTGTTCTTCACCAGGAACATCCCCATGGTGGCATCCTGATTCTCGTTGTGCGGCTCATGGCACGTGGTGCACTGGATCTTGCCCGAGATCATCTTCACCGGATCGCCCGTCGGCGGCGGCTGCATCTGCGGGTTCGCCAGATTGGGAGCGAAGGCGAAGGGATGGTCGTCGGAAAAGCCGTAGCCGCTATAGCCCGCCAGATTCGACGGGCTGTTCGCCGGCAGTCCGTTCTCGTAGCCCGCCACAAAAACGATCTGCCCGTTGCGCACCGTATCCCCCAGCGCGATGGTTCCGTCGTGGCAGCTCAGGCACAGCTTGGAGGGATCCGACGAGGTCACCGGCGGCACCGTGGATTGCAGCGTGCTGCTGGTGTAGGTAGCGAAGTCCCGCGTGCCCATCGTCTGGTTCCACAGCTCGGTGCCCGGGTTGGAATTGTGCGGGGTGTGGCAAAAGATGCATAGCTGCTCTCCCGCATCGGGGAAATTCTGCGCCGCCTTCACCGTCGCCGCCGAGGTCACCCGGAAATCGTGGCGCGAGTTGACGATCGCCATCTTGTCCGCCGAGCCGCCGCGCAACTGCGCCACCAGCCCGGCTGCCAGCAGGAGAACGGCCGCAATGGTCGCGCCCCGCATCAGTTGCCCCCCCGCGAACCCGTCTCGGCCAGCTGCGCATCGGGGCGGAGGTGGAAGATCTGCACCCGCCGGTTGTAGCTGTCCGCCACGTATACGCGATCGTGCTCATCGATGGCGATGCCCGTGGGCAGGAAAAACTGTCCCTCCGCCGGCCCGGTGTGCCCGAAGAAGAAGCGGATGTGGCCTTCCGGCGTGTACACCTGCACCCGGTCGCGGAAGCCATCCACCACGTACACATTCCCCCGGCTGTCGAGCGCGATCCCCTTGGCCTTGTCGAACTCCCCGATTGCATCGCCCAGCCGCCCAAAGCCGTTAATCACCTTGCCGTTTCCGTCGAAGTGCTGCACCCGGAAGTTCAGTGAATCCACCACCCAGAAGCTGCCGTCGGGCGACACCGCAATCTGCGTCGGGAAATTGAACTGCCCCGCCTCCAGGCCCCGCTCGCCCACCCGCTGGATCACCTGCCCGTCCAGCGTTAGCACGATCACCTTCATGGCCACCGTGTCCACCACGTACAGCCGCTGCCGCTGGCGGTCGATGGCAATTCCCGTCGAGCGCTTGAAGATGCTCTCGTTCTTGCCCAGCGCACCAATCGTGCGCAGGAACTTGAATTCGGGATTGAAAACGAAGATGCGCGAGCGGATGGAATCGGAGACGTAAATTAGCCCATTGGCATCGAGCGCAATGGCGATCGGCGAGGCAAACGCATCGCGCTCGGGAGCGTGGAATGTCCGGTACTTGTGGCGCTCCGCGTCGAACACGTGCACCAGGCGGGCGCGCGTGTCCACCACCAGCATCCGCCCCTTGGAATCGACCGCGATCCCGTAGGGCGCCAGCATCGCCCGCTCGCGGTCGTCCAGGCCCACGATCTTCTTCACCAGCCACTTGAAGCGCGATTCCTTGCCGATGACGTCGGCGGCGTTGCGCACCGCCCCCACCCACTCCAGTTGCGATGGCAGATTGCGCGCCGGCTCGTGGTCGGAAGCTTCGGTGTGGGGTTGCGCCAGCTCAAAACACAGGACTATGACCGCCAGGGTGAGCGAGAAGCCCAGGACCTTCTTCCCGACGCCTTTCCTCCCCACCCCATTCTTCCTCGCCCTGAATTCCACCATCACGTTATGCCGCCCTCGTCACCCGCTCTCGTCCTCAAAACAGCGTGAACGCGCGGGTGACCCGGAAATGAAAGCGGTTGAACAGCGTGCCGCTCAGGTTGTTGCCGCTTCCCACGTTCAGCAGGTTTCGGGTATAGCCGGCCTCCAGCGTCACCTTCCCCACGGTGTAGCGCGCCTCGATGTCAACA